>Ga0308160_10005067_pt1 | contig 13852 bp, 22 predicted proteins | sample PhyFR1_FD_201036 | JGI IMG/M metagenome (GOLD analysis project Ga0308160, IMG submission 201036) | Phyllosphere microbial communities from UC Gill Tract Community Farm, Albany, California, United States - DLSLF.R1 | ecosystem: Host-associated > Plants > Phyllosphere > Unclassified | place: USA...
TGTTCTTCTTCTCTCATCTCTTCTACTCCTCTCCTTTCCCCCTCGAATACTCTACGAGGGGGCTACAACCATCCTGCACCATGTCCTATCAACCTCTCGACCCTACACCTTCAACAAGCAGCAGCAAAAGTTCAATCACTTCTTCTCAACTCCGCAAATGGCGACCCTTCGTTCTTCTAGCAGCTGCAGCACTCCTTCTGATCGCTCTCATCCCGACTGGATCCTACACACCTCTCACAACAGCAGCTCACGATTTGATTCACTCGGAGAAGTTTTCGCGAAATGAGGGAAATCCGACGATAGCAGTAGCAGAAATGCAATCTTTGACAAGCTTGATGGCCAAGGTGAGTTTATATGACAGTCAACTACTCTTCGTGACAGTCTCAGCGCTATAGGAGAGGTAGAGAGGTGAGACGGAGTTCCGGGCAAAGCGAAGGGGTGAAACATTCAATTCAAACCCAAGGCTTATGGGATAACGTCGTAAAGGCGATCTAGTAGTGGACTTACTGACGTGAAAGCTCGTCGGAAACAGGCGGGAAGAGCTTGCGGGTGGGCTCATGGTCAACCACATCGAGAACACACAACTTCACCTTACGGATGGGCACTCGAAACTCCCCCAGATTCACCTTACTTCCTCACCGAATCAGATCAGTACTCTCTCGACCACATCCTGACGACAAGAGTCCTTTCGTACGCGAATCGAGTCCCACTTCTCTCGACAAATCCTCCTCCCGATTTCATTTTCCTTCCCGTCCTTTCTCAACTCTGGTCGAATCCATGGGGCTGCCCAGATCCGGATCTCCTGTACGCGATCGAGCGAACGACACAACTACTTCGAGAAATCACAGCTCAAATCGGACCTTCTCCCTATCCTCGAATCATTCTCCCTATTGCGACGATTCGGAGTAACCTCGAACGGAGTGTCTTTACACCGGAACTTATGGACGAACTGAAGGATAGCGTTATTGTCGTTTCGATCGAGAACGCTCTCAAAACAAATGAAGAGGGGATGAACTATACTATCGATCTACCTTGTGAACTTTTCTTCCTGTGATTCGACTTGTTTCGCTTCGCTGACTTTGAATCGATTCGACAGATCCGACTGCTTTCCATCTTTCTCTCGACCGGAACGGCTCTCGTTCGACTCTCGACGACGATCTCCTCACTCGCGACAGACCTTACCTCCTGAACTACGCCGCTTCGACCACACATCCTTGGGGCGCATCGGCCCTCGAACGATTCAACGGATTCGCCCTACGAGCAGCACTTCACAAAGAGTTCGCCTCTTACAACACTCGACCCGGTCAGAAACCATCCGACTCTCGAATTCTTTACGACGAAATCACGAACGCGATGGACGGAGCCCAGAATCTCACCATGTTTCATGAGCACATGGCCGAGTCAACATTCTGTCCTATGCCAGCTGGAGACTCGCCCTCTCGACGAGCGTTCTACGAAGCTCTCCTTCTCGGATGCATTCCCGTCGTTTTCCGTCAACACTCTTACGGTCGACTCTTCCCTTCTTCCCCCGACATCAACGACATCTCGAAATACACTGTATTCATCGACGAGAACGACCTCATTCTCGAACGTGGTTCTTCCCTCATCTCTCGCCTCGAATCGATCTCTCCCTCTCAGATTCGCAAGATGCAACAACACATCCATCGCATCTCACCTCGACTTCAATGGTCTCTTCCAGCCGAGCGAGAATGGTTCGCATCGGATCCTTGGACCGATAAGGAGGATCAGTCGAAGATTCCAGAAGGAGCGAAGTTATTCAACCTGACGGAAACGAGGGAGAGGGAGCGAGTGAATCCACCGACGGAAGATGCTTTTGCGACGTTCTTGAAGGAGCTGAGGTACATTAGAGATGGGAAATGGAAGAAGGGTTACGCTGTCGATTTGAGACCGGATCCTCTCGAGAAATTGAGTGAAGCTTAGTTCGAAGTTTGACGTTTGTTGTATACGTTTGTATCCTTATCCTTCAGTATCATCTTTTTACATACATCTTTATATCACTGCATTGCATAGAATCTGAACGAGCGGCATTCTCGAGTGCGAAAAACAAACTCTCGAGTTTACTCTCAAATACTTCACTCGACATCGATTGATCGACTCCAGCTTCACGCAGTACAGATATAAGGTTGTCTATAACGCTCCTCGACCCAGTCTCACTCATCCACGGCAGTCCTCGCTCTTCCCGAATCGAGTGAACTTTTCCTCTCGAATCGCGTTTCTCGCCTCTCGACTCGAGCCAGACATACTCAAGCATAGTCCACAAGGTGGGTCGGCCCTGATTCTATCTTCACAAGCTAGCTGACCTCGTCTCTCGCTATTTTGGCAGCTTTCTTGTCCCTTCGCACAAACCCATTCCACGTTATCCTCTTCGTCTCTCTTCTCGCAATTCCCAGTCGATATGACAACCACTTCAACCGGTCAATGTGTAGTCTGTGGAGCTGAGACGTCGAAGAAATGTTCGGCTTGTTCGAAACAAGGGTTGGATTGGATGTATTTCTGCTCAGAGGATCATCAGAAACTCGTGAGTCTCCCTTGAACAGTAGCTCTGTGCTGATAGAAGCTGATCGTGAGACGGATAGGTCTGGTACATGCACAAACGAGTTTGCGGAGAACGCTCAAATCCTTTCCTCTGGCCAAAACTCACCAAGTCAGAAGTCGACAAGTTCGTTCAAGTCAGCGAGATGCCCACGCGCAAGTTTGGCTGTTGGCTAGGGAAATGGGCGATGAATCGTTTCAGAACTGTTGAAGGCGGGAAATTGGCTTTCAAAGTACGTCGAATTCTTCCCTCTCCTACTTGTTTGCGCTGAGCTTATGCTATCACGCTTCGACATAGGCTACTCTCGAACAAGTCAGTGAGAAGGAGAATAGCGAAGTCGATGGCGGAATGCTCCTTTTGCAGCGCAAGAACGCATTCCTCTTCGAAGCGCTCGCCAGAATCATTCAACGCGAGCAAGTCAAGCCCGTCATACTCGAGATGATGGCTCGTAGTCCATTCAACTATCTCGCTTACAGCGTCGATCAACGGTGGGCTCACCTCTTTGAGCAGAAGGACAACAAGCTCGGATGGTCGACTCAATTCCAACATCTCTACCTCATCTATCACGCTATTCTCATCAAACGTTCTCAAGACAACGTCGATTTATCTCCCTACGTCGACTACACCCACTCCGCAATGGAGAAGTTCCGTGACGAAGTCGTCGTCAAGACTCATCCAAAGTTCTTCACCGACTTTATGCCCGAGAACAAGATGATACCCTCCGAAGAATTGCCGAAGAAGTATCTCATTGGTCCGATCCCTTGGTCACCATCTAGAGAAGACGCAGACAGACCACCTCGAGTGATTCTTCGGGGAGGTTCCTTATTGACCGGAGATATCGAAGTTTATTGTGAAACCGATTTTGTCCTCGACTCATAGATGAATCCGCTTATACCCTGTTCTGTCACGATCTACTCTCGTCTTTGTGTATCTCAGACCTTTGCTGAAACGAAGGAGCACAGAGAAACGACAAAACAGCCTGGAGAATCTGAAGCGAAGTAGAAGATGAATTCGAGCGCCGAAGTCGAGAGTGTCCCACGCTAATCTCAGAAGCACCAGACCGGTCGACAGAGTGTGAAAAGGTCACGAAAGTGAAGTGTAGGAAGCAGAGAAGCGAATTCGCTTTTGAGTTTCGAACAACTCACCGACCACGACCACACCGACTCAGATTCAGCTGGACGCGCTTTCAAACAATACTCTAGATCTCAAAAACTTTACACAAGTCCCCCTAGTCTTAGCAAGCCGTCCTTGCTCTGCCTCGACTCGATCAACTTTCTCATCTCGACTCTCGCGTCTCTCTCTTCAACTCGACTCTAGGGAGCTACTGAGGACATCAGAGGTGAGTCTCAATCTATCACTAGGGATAGGGATAACAATGACGATCTCTCGTGTTGTTGAGCAGCATTTCCTTCTCCCACTATCCATCAGAGGCTCAGTTCGCCCTCATTCTCGATCATGTCCTCCGCTTCCACCCCTTCTTCCGATGCTGCTTCTCCCGGAAAGTGTGTCGTATGTGGGAAAGAGACTTGGATGAGGTGTTCAGCGTGTTCGAAAGCGGGATTGGATTGGATGTGTTTCTGTTCGATCGAACACCAGAAGTTGGTGAGCTCTCGTCCTCTTGTAATATGCGCTCACAAGTAGGTGAAGCTGATTGATAGCCTTCCGCGACGCAGGTTCGGTCCATGCACAAGCGAGTTTGCGGGGAACATTCGAACCCTTTTCAGTGGCCTTACTTCAACGAGATAGAGATCAACGAGATGATGGCATATGTAGATAAGCCGCTCAAGCCGTCACCAATGGCAGCGCCTCAAACCTGGCTTGATTCCATTGCACCTCATCTACATCTACGAGTGTTATCTGATGGATGTGAAACTCGCGAGTCGAAACTGAGAGTGAGTAGCAATCATGCGACTCGGTTCTCGCTTATACTGACACCGCCTCCGCCTTAACTTCTATTTGCGTGCGTAGCTCTGCCTCAGATCGCTCTGCAATCAAGTGCAAGCTGCTTCTTTCCGACAGTCGGCTTATCGCATTCGATTCAATACTCTGTTGTTCGAAGGGGTCGAAAGGAACGCAGCGATGTCGCTCGCCTTCGCTGAGAGTCCACTCAACTGGATGATCAACGCACAAGAGACCATCATCAAAGGATTGACTCGAGACCCGTCGAAATATCAACCTTGGTGGACGGAATTCAATCACCGCTACCTCTACGCTGTCTCTTTGACGTATCTTTGGATCAAAGCGTCTCATTCACCATCGGAACGGGAGTTCGAGGCACTTACAGAGCTTTGCAAGTACACAATTACCGCTTTCCTGCATTTTTTGCGACAGGTGGTCGGGGCTACCCATCCGGTGGAGATGGAACGCTTGGCTGAGCTCATGTCCTGTCTAGTGCAGCTATGTGAAGCACACTCAGCTGGATTAGGCCGAGCAGAACGCAAGTAGACAGCGATTTATAACCCTTGAAATGTCATACTCTTGGGAAGTTGGTTAAGGCAGACAATGTCACACTTAGCGAGAACATAACGTATACAATGCAACAAAGAGACGGCTGTGAGAAGGGACAAAGAGAACGCGTGAGGAATAGAAACAATAACAGGGATCAGAACCAAAGTGAACGAGAATTAGCGTAGGGTGTGGTATATGCAAACTGAATATAGATAGAGTGTCTTTGCGGCTCAAAAAGGGTATATCTCACACGAGGGGGAGAGGAGCGATCAGAAATCTTGATGAATAGCTCTCTGTTTCCCCTTCCTCTCCCTCCTCTCACTTCTCGTTCTCTCCCTTCCTCCACCTCCCCTTCCTCCTTTCTTCACTTCCTCTACCCTAGACTCGACGGCCGGCCCACCACCTTCCATTCTCCTTACTTCCTCTTTCACTCCAGTGACCCATCTCAACCTCTTCTCCCATTCGACTTCTTTCCGCCTTCTTCGCTCTTCGAAGGGGAGGTCATAACCTTCGTGTTGATGTTTGAAAGGTTTCTTTGACGGTGAGGAAGGAGGAGGGGTCGAAGCGAGTGGGTGACAAGAGATCAAGAGTCGAAGGAATGCGAGTCGAGTCAAATGGAAATCGAACAATTGAAGAATGTTGTCCAACTACACACAATAGCACGAACAATCAGTCATCAGAGTGAAAAGAGGGAGTTAAGAGGGAGTGAATGACCTACCCTCGATTCGATTAAATCCCAAACATCTTCCAGATCCGGTTTCTCGACTCTCGCACTCTTCGCACTCTTCGAATCTCCCTCCTTGCTCCTTCTCTTCCTCCTCTCCTTCTCCTTATCCGCGAAATCCTCTTCCTCAACTCCCTCTTCCCCTTCATTCTCCTCCCTAATCTCCCAATTCCCTTCCTTCTTCATCTCCTCTCTATGATCCTCCAACCATTCCGTCCAACCCTCCATTTCCCCTACTCTCCATTCGTTCCACTCACTACAACCTTCCCACCCTTCTTCCTTCATCTCTCTCCTTCGATCTCCTTCTTCCCCATCCCTCTCGATCGGTGAATCTAACCAAACCCTCCATAATGCCAACCTCTCCCTATCGATCCTTGCTACTCGTTTCATAACCTCCCTCACTCTTCTCTCATTGATCTCCCTCACTCCACTCCTCCAAACCAATTCTTTTCCTTCTCTACCCTCCTTCCCTCCTCCTTGTTGTTGTGCTTCGTGAGAATGAGCGAGGATAGCTCTGAAAGGAATGAAAGGATTCAAAGGTGGAACTTGATTCTCCATTCCTTGGTGTCCCGATGATGACAAACTCAACGATTCAAACAATTGTTGTTTCTCGTCCAAACTCAATGGTAAACAATAACAAGCACTCCTTAAATCTTTCACTTGTTCGATTGAATCCACTTGTTCTTCCAAGTCGGTATAAGGAGCTCCATCGATCGAATGGAATTGGGTTTCGGAAGAGGGGAGGGAAGAGGGGGAGAGAGATTTTTGGAGCAGAGTTGGAAGCGGGATATAGATTCTAGTTCGGATCCATCGACGGCGACGAACGAACGAACGGAATAAAGATGGTTCTCCTCTCCAGCGTTTCGAATGGAAGAACACTGCGTAACTCCAGCCTACCCCCAATCGATTCCTCATCAGCCTTCACTTCTCCTTTGCTCAAGGGTGAAGCTGGGAGGAAAGCGGAAGCAAGAGACGTACCTTCCTCGTCTCTATCACCTCCCATATCAACCATGAATTCACGATCCCTCCAGTTCCAGTAAGGACGACACGGGAAATCGTGTGGAGTGTAAGGGGAAGGTTTGAGGTGTTCGTTCGTCCATACTGACGGATCAAACTGGAATAGCGCTGCACTCGAAAACTTTGGTAATCCAAATACAATCAACCTAAGTACATTTCCAAAGCATCAGTGTATTGAGTGAGTGAGAGAGGAGGAGAGAGTAAGAAGAAGACGTACCCTCGTTGGTGTTCCCATAAAACATCAGTTTCAATTTTCTCTTTCTCATCGATCAATGCTCCGAGCTCTTTCAATCTCTCGACGATAGCACGATCAAACTCTTTCTCTTTCTCTTCCCCTTCCTCTCCCCTCTCTACTTTCCTAATCAATTTCTTCCTTCTCGCAAACAATTTCTGTAATTCCTCTTTCGCATGTTTCCTTCGAGTATGTGTTTGATTGATACTCGTTGGAGAACGGGACAGTGATGGCGAACCACCGAGAGAAGAGTTGGTAGAGTGGTGCGTAGAGGTTTGGTGTAAGTGGAGAGAGTTTTTCAGGTGTGAAACTAAAGAGTTGCCGTTACGAGGGATTAGGAATGAAGTGATTGTGTCACGACGGGAAGGGGCAGAGTAATCATCGATGGTGAGGGTACGGCGGTGTGCGTTGGGGGGTGCGAGGGGTGGGGAGTAATTGTGGAGGGACGAAGTTGGGGAGGAGGAGAGAGTTCGAGAGGGTGGAGTTGTGTGCTCGGTCAAGGGGGAGAGGGGGAGGAAAGGTGAAGGTGAAGTCAAGAGTGGTGAGGTTGTCGTCGAGTTGTTTCGGGAGTGAGTGTTCGAGTGTGAATGGTGAGGATGAGGGGAAGAGGGAAAGGGAGGTGGAGTTGGAACTCGAGGTTCAGGTTCGATATCGTTTAGATCGACGGGGATAGTTTGGGGTGAGGAACGAGATAAGCGGTTCGTCGAGGCTTGGTGTAAAGGGATCCAGTCGACTGTTGAGAGAGTCGATTGAGACGAAGTTGAACGATAGCGTGCTAGATCGAAGGATTGGGGTAAAGGGATGGTCGATTCGAAAGAAGAGTTAGTTCTCGCTGGTGCCAAAGGTCGTCCTCCGTTCGGCTGCTCTTGGTCGTTGTCGTTTGTGGGAGATGGATCGAGTGAGATTGAAGGAGTTTGTTTCAAAGTCAATTTCCTCAGAGTATGACTCGCTTTGTTTCCCGCTCTCCTGATATTGAACCTGACCGAGTTACCGGTATTTGTCAATAGATCTTTCGAGCTAGTTCTGAGAGTGGAAGAGTGGTTTGCCCATTGATGTTGATAGATTCCTCCTCCATCTGAATGAAACCAATCTTGCTCTACTGTATCCTGTTGTGTTCTTATACGTTCTTGGTATATCTCGTCTGTACGTTTCTTGTTTACTGGTGCGGTCAAGTTGCGTAAATGACGATGTTTGCGAATTGAGGATAAATGGGAAGATATCTCGGTTTGAGTATCATCGGGTGTAGTCCATTGGATCGTAGGTAAGTGTACTGGATCATCCGAAGCCATTTGAAGAGTGAGCGGGTTCAATGAAGCGAGAAGAGGATTGAGATTCCCTCCCTCGCCTTGTTCTGTTCACTCTCACTCTCTCACCATCCAATGGATACACAACCTAGTCAACCTATTCAACATCCATTACGTCCTTATTCAGTCTCACCACAATACGATGATTTCTCGTGGTCAACTTCATCCACTCCACCTTCACTCCGATCTCACTCTACAACAAAAGACCGCTACTCGTCCTCGTTAGCAGATCTAGATTCATTCTCAAATTCAGCAACATCAATCTCAGCGGGAACTTTGATCAAATCATTGGTGACGAGTTCATTGTTATCCTTCACTGGAGTCGCGTTGGTACAACCTTTCGAAGTGGGAAAGACTCTCTTGCAAGTACAATGGGTACCCAAAGATGGTGTATTGGAACAAATAGAACAACAACTATCCCCTCAACAACTAGATGAAGATGTTGTACGCTTTCTCACTTACACTCTCTCCCCTCTTTCACTCTCACTCTCACTCACTCAATTGCCCAATCTATATAGATCACAGATGAGAATGAAGCAGAATCTTATTTCGCCGACTTGTCTTCCGTTTCCGCTCCTTCCTTCGCACCACCTCCCCTTTCAAACTCTTCTTCTTCTCACCTCCGACCTCCTCATCCCACAGATCCCTCCGGTTACCTCCCCTCCCGCACGACCACTACCGGTCCCGACGGCTCCCTCCAATTAAGTCGACCAGAGTGGGTCATGCCAATAGTAGTTCAAGGTGGAGTTTGGGACATGATCAAATCCATTTCTCGTTGGAAAGGCGAAGGTTTGAAATCGTTGTGGAAAGGACAACTCACGACTTTCATTTACGACACGTTATCAACCACCCTCCAACCTTCCTTCCTTTCAATCCTCACCTTGATCTTTTCCCCGATTCATTCAAACTCTTTCTCCTCTCTCCCACTCATCTACTCTCCAAAACCTCTCCCCCTATTAATCCTCACGACAATTTCCCACACTTTAACCACAGTACTCCTCTCCCCACTCGACCTAGTTCGAACTCGTTTAATCGTCCAATCCGCCCAACCCTCCCACCGAAAATACACCAACCCCCTCTCAACCCTCCGTACCATCACTCTCGAAGAAGGTGGTCTAACCTCCTTATACACACACCCAAACCTCCTCTACCCTTCTCTCCTCGAAGGAATCCTTCGACCCCTAATCCACCTCTCAACCCCTTTACTAATCACTCGATATTTCCACCTCGAACCCTCGACATCTCCCCTCTCATTCGCAACTACCGAACTCCTACTCTCTTCTCTAGGACTCTTGATCACTATCCCGATTGAAACTATAAGGAAACGATTACAAGTTCAATCGAGGGCTGAATTCGTCAGAGCTGGTAGAGCGGGTGGGGTGGGGAAACCTTGGAGAAGTTCAGTTGAATTGAGACCTACTCCTTACGCAGGAATCTTTGAAACAATTTACAGAATCTTGACTGAAGAAACTGGTAAAATTCCTAGGAGACGTAGATTGAGGAGACGTTCTTCTGCTGTACCCCCGACGATGGAGAGGAGGATGAGTGGATTGAGTGAATTGGGAGTTAATGGAGAGAGAGAGGATTTGGATAGTTTGGGATTAGGGGGTTCAGGGGGTTTGAGACAGTTGTATAGAGGGTTGAGTATGGGATTGGCGGCGAATGGGGTCGTCTTCTTGTTGGGATTAGTTGCGGGTGGATCTGGAGGAGGAGGAGCGGGAGGAGCTGGAGGTTGGGCGGAAATGTAGAAAAGGTACGTGACTAGAACGAAACGATCAGAAGAGGAGAGTTGAACTGATTGTTTCTCGAACTCGAGTACAGATTGTAGCTGACTCTGCGATTTGGTAGTTGGTGGGGGTAGAGGTGTGGTTTTTCGTGTTTCTTACGGGCTTTTTGTATACTTCCGTTTTCGAACTTTTGACTGAAATGATTCCTCTTTTCGCTTCGACTATGGGGGTCCGTTTTAACTTCTCACTCTCTCACGGCTGGGAGCGATCGATAGCAGAGTGGACGCTAATAACGAAAAGACAAAGGTTTCATTCATTCACACAACGAGAATTAATCGAATCAAGTTCGATCGGTAACAGACAAAGTCCATCGTTCCCTCCTCCTTCCTCTCTCGTCAGCTCTTCCACTCTCCCTCTTCGCTCACAGGTGTCCAAACAAGTGCTTGATGAACCCTTCGACATCATGTCCCTTTCCATTCTCCGGTTTCGGCGGTTGAATGTGTAACAAATTCGCCAATTCATACGGGATCTCTGTGGTTCCGAACCGACTATGAATCAGACTTCTGTATCGAGCAGATTCACGAAGAGAAGGAACCCACCGTGTAAGATATGTTGGTCTTCTAGGAGGTTCAGAACAGCAGCTATCATTCCTTTCAACTCATCCGGATGAGGATCTCGACCTTTGGGTGAGAGTAAAGTGGGAGCCATGACTACGCAGAAGGAAAGTGTAAGCGAGAGAGAGGAGGAGGGAAAGGGAAAGGGAAAGGGAAAGGGAAAGGGAAAGGGAAAGGGAAAGGACAAGAAAACGTACTGGTAGCGATTCCGGTTAGATCCATTTGTTGTCCATCGATTACGGATAAATGGAATTGAGTGTGTAGGTACGAGAGGAAGAGGAATATACATTCCATCACATCTCGATTCTATTAGCATTGTTTGAAGAAACGAGATCAGTCTTTGCGATTGGGTAGGAACGATAGGAGATGATAGGAGGGAGAAAGAAGGGAGACGTACCACTTTGGGCATGAGACAGATTACTAAGTGCATGGCTCTCCTCCTCAATCCAGGATGTGAGATATCTGTACACCTCTCTCTTCTTCATCAGCTGTCGTTCCAGTTGGTGAAGAGTAGAGAATGACGTACGGCTCGTAGCGATGAACAATCCGAATAAATGGTGAGTGAACACTGGATGAGGTAATTGAGCTAGGAATCGCTTGAATAACGAAGCGAGAGTTATCGGGTCGAGTTTCGCGAGATCTAGAATTGTTTCGTTCGAGCCATCTGCGTGACTATACACGTACGAGAGGGTCAGCAGCGATGAAGAGGGCAGTGGATGAGGGATAGGGAGAGCGTACTCGAGTGCTCCGATGATTTGTTCGAGTTTTTGTAGGCTCGCTGATTTTCGCAAAATTCCAGGAACTGATAGATCTGCATGGCTCGCCCGGATCTATCAGCTCGCCAAATTGGGAGAGAATAGATAGAGGGATGAAGCTTGCCTGATTGCTTCATGGCAGTGAGAACATGGTCCAGAAATTCGGGAATCTTGAAATTTTTCGCATTCGGATCGATCCCATGCTTACTTTCGACTCCTTCATGTTTCGTCAATTCTTTGATATCGACTCCGAACAGACCTACGGGCATCCCTCTAGTGTATCAGTCTGAGCTCGACAAACGATACAGAGTTGAGAATGAGACGTACGATGATTCTTTCTCTGCGAATCAACTTTCCGAATCCCTTCCTCGACTAACCCACTCAACTCTTTCCAGCCTCCGACGACGGCTCCAACCACTAACCCAATCTCGTCGTAATGGTAAGTCTTTCCATTCTCTCCGTTCTTTTTGGAGGATTCGACGGCGGAAAGGTGAGCGTGATGATGTTTGAGCAGTAAGGCGGCGGAGGCGTGTTGTAGAGTCTTGTGTTGTGAGGGCGTGAGGTGAGAGAGGTAGATTGGAACTGGTGTGGTTGTGGAGGGAATCGAAGGGATTGGAACTGTATCGAAATGGGAGACGATGAGGGTTTAGATGGCAACCGAGGAGAAGTGAGAGAGAATAAAGGACACAACGAAGGGAGCAAGGCAGGGGAGAAGCGGGAAAACATTGAAGCTTACGAGGCAAAGAAGGACGAGGAGCGTTTCGATCCATCGGTGTCGAAATGACTGGTGCTGAAGAAGCTGTGGGCCCACCATTCCCTCTACAGTCAGTTTCCATCTCGAGGACGAGACGGTAGAGGAAGTCCGAGAACTCACGTCGAACCGTCCCGAATCCACCTTGATCCCTCATTTTCTTTTCCCTCTCATGCTTCTTCCATAACGCATAACCCCCCGCCGCCAATCCCACCACCGCATCAACCGCCAACCCAGTTTCCAACATTTCCTTCCCATTCAATCCCCCAAAAGTTCCCTTCTTCTCATTCCCATTCTCGCTCTTCCCAGAAACCGACGATTTCCGATCCCCACTCAATGCCAATCTATCCCTTGCTCCTTTCCCCTCTACTTCCTCCTCCAACCCAACCTTGACTCTCTCGAACACCTCCCTAACCTCCTCAATCCCTTTCCCTCCACCGGTCCCTCCTCCGAATGAAGCGCTCCTTCCTTTCCCTCGATCGTGCTTGGATTCTTTGTAGAGTCGACTCACTCCAATCGCAATATCCATCTCTGCTTTCAACCGCCTCATACGGTGCCTACCCTCTCGATCCTCGTCATGATGGAAAGATCTAGAGAGTTTCGAAGCTTTACGACTGGAGAGAGTTGAAGCGGGCGCGAAGAGTGAATCGTCTGAGATGGCTTCAAGTCGGGAGGTGGGAATCGCTTCATTGGAGGACGTGGACGTGGGAGAAGGAGGGAAAGAGGAGGGAGTGTGCGAGATTGGTGGTGAGGAGGAATAAATTGAGGATGCGGGAAGGGGTTGGAATGCTTGATCTAGGAGTTCTTGGGAGTGGAGGTCAGAAGAGAGATCGAGATTGGCGTGAGGTTGAGGGGTTTGTCGAGCGTGGGGGAACAGTAAAGGAGTGCTTCGACCACTTCTACTCAGACTTCGAGACCGACGGGAAAACATTCCTTGCTCGATGCCTTCATGTTGAGGCTGTGGGTGAGATGTAAAAGCTGATTGGTAAGGAGTTGTAGGACGAGATCGGGAGTGGGAAATGGGAGTTTGAGGGAGAGGTGGGAGGGGGGTTGGAGAGGGTGCGAAAGGGTGAAGTTCGCTGACTGTAATGGAGGAGGAGTGATGCCGTGTATGTCGATGGAACATGACTGCTCGAGTTAGTCAGGAAGAGAGAAGAGGCGATGGAAAGGAAGTGGGAGAGAGCAAGAAAGGAGGTTTGTGATTTTTCGGAGGAAAGAGAAAAATCCGCGGTGTTGAGGAACTTCAACCGCATGGTCATCTTCTTACTCTTTGTGTAGCAGTGATGTAGTTGTGTGAGCAGGAGAGAGCAGGTCGAGGTTCTGAAGCGAGGAAGAAGAGAGAAAACAAACGAAGCGGCCTGAGCGAAACGGGGAGCGATTGCGCTCATTCTGGTACGTTCGAAGTCAGCTACGAAGCGAGGTGTAGAGCGAGAAACGAGTGGCAGCTGAAAGAAAGAGAGGAAGGGTTTCCAACGGACGTCTTCTCGCTTGAATTTCGAAAACTGTCAAGGCCAAGAACGAACTCTGGCTCCTTCTCTCTCTCCCCCTACTCTCCTCCCTCTGCCTCTACTCTGATCAAAACGAGAGTACTATTGACGACACTCCCGGCCCCCCTCCTCGAACAAGTCAACATCGGAATCTCCTCCCTCTTGTTTTTCCCCTGACTTAAACCTCTTCCTCTACCCACTCTCGACACCCTCTAGCTCCTCCAATGACAGACTCTAGA
>Ga0308160_10005068_pt1 | contig 13851 bp, 11 predicted proteins | sample PhyFR1_FD_201036 | JGI IMG/M metagenome (GOLD analysis project Ga0308160, IMG submission 201036) | Phyllosphere microbial communities from UC Gill Tract Community Farm, Albany, California, United States - DLSLF.R1 | ecosystem: Host-associated > Plants > Phyllosphere > Unclassified | place: USA...
GCCTGAAAGCTTGAGCATGGTGTTTTCCTGTTCGATGTGATGATGATAAACCGCCGTGTTAATTCGTCAGCCGCAGCCGCTCGGCCTTGTCGAAGCCGGTGTAGCCAGAGACAATGACCTTTTCGCCCGCGGCCAGGCCGGCCAGCACTTCGACCTGGGTTGTGCTGCGCCGGCCAAGCGTGATGTCGCGCCGTTCGGCGTGGCTGCCGTCGCTGGTCAGGACAAAGGCCCAGGCCCCGCCGCCATCGTTGGCAAAAGCGCCATTGGGCAACAGCAGGGCGCGCGCCGCCTGGCCGAGGGTGAGTTGCACGTCGATTCCCTGGCCCGGACTGAGCACGTCGGGCTGGGCGTCGACGAATACCAGTTCGGCGCTGAAGCGGCCTTCCCTGATCTGCGGGTAGACGGTGCTGACCCGCAGCGCGTAGGTCTTGCCGTCCTGGGTGATGCGGCCCTCGCGGCCCGGGGTGACACGGTTCAGGTAGAACTCGTCGACCTGGGCGGCGAGCTTGAAGCGGCGCGGGTCGTCGATGCGGCCGATGGCCTGGTCCTGGCGCACGGCCTGGCCGACCAGCAGGCGAAAGTCGGTCAGCACGCCGGCGCTGGGTGCGCGCACGGCCAGTGCGTCGACAGTGGCGGCGACCAGTTCGAGGCCGGACGCAAGGCCGCGGATGGCTTCGTCCATCTGCGCCAGGGCGCGCCGGCGCACGCCCCGTTCGAGTTCGATGCCGCGTTGTTCCTGGTCCAGCGAGCGGCGCGCCTGTTCCAGCTTGTCGCCCGACTCTTCCAGGGCCACGTTGGAAATGAAACCGTCCCTTGCCAGGCGCGCATTGCGGCCATGCTGCTTTTCGGTTTGCTGCAGCGCGAAGGCCAGGTCGTTCAAGCGCCGCTGGTGCTCGGTGCGCACTGCTTCCTGCGCAACCTGCAGGGTCGCCAGGTTGGAGATCTGCTGCGCATGCTCGGCCTGGCGCGCCAGCAGTTCCAGGTTGCGCTGCGGGTTCGAGAGGCGAAACAGCAGGTCGCCCTTGTTCACCATCTGTCCATCGCGCGCGAACACTTCTTCGACGCGGCCCGATTCGACCGCGTCGAGCATGATCGAGTTGAGTGGCTCGGCCAGCGAGCGCACTACGATCTCGTCACGGAACACGCCCGCATCGACGCTGGCGATGCGCACGTCGCGCAGCTCGACCTCGAGGCCGCGCGGCAGCAACTGCCATAGCAGCGAGGCGCCGAACGCGATGGCGGAGAACGTGAGCGCAAGCCGTGCGGCGCGGCGTGCGCGTTGTCGCGGCACCTTCACGTCCATGGCGGCGCCGGTGACGGCGGGAGGGGGTATCTGGTCCATGCCGGTGTTATTGCAAGCGGCATGCCAGGCGGTTTTTCGGCGCTTTCGACAGGTTTTTGGGACTTGAGTGTCCGCTTCCGGACAGGTGAGGTGTGCGGATCCGAACGGTACGCCCATCGTTGTTCGGCGGCGGTCGCACGGCGCCGTTTCGCGCTGCTAGAATGCCTGCTGACCTGTGCTACCGAAACGCAATGACCCCGTCCACCGCGCGCATCCTGATCCTCGACGACGACCCCGACGTTGCCTGCGCCGCGCAGATGCTGCTACGCCGACGCCACGGCGCGGTGTCCACGCTCGACGACCCGGCGTGCCTGAACGCACTGTTGCAGGCTGGCGTGCCGGACGTGGTCCTGCTCGACCTGAACTTCACGCCGGGCCGCATCGATGGCGCCGAGGGGCTGGCGGTGCTGGATCGGCTCACTGCACTGGCCGCGGCGCCGGCGGTGATCGTGCTGACCGCCTATGCCGATGTGCCGTTGGCAGTGGAAGCGCTCAAGCGCGGCGCCGGCGACTTCATCACCAAACCCTGGGACAATGCGCGGCTACTGGCGGCCGTCGACGCCGCCCTGGCGCGCCGCAGCGCCAGGGTCGCCAGCGTCGACGCCAGCCTGACGGGCGAGTCAAGGGCCATGCTCGAGGTGAAGTCGACCATCGCCAGCGTGGCGCCGACCGAGGCCAACGTCATGGTGCTGGGCGAGAACGGCGTCGGCAAGGAGCTGGTGGCGCGCGCGATCCACGCCGCCTCGCAGCGCGTGCACGCCAGCTTCCTGGCGGTCGATATGGGCGCCTTGCCCGAAGCGATGTTCGAGAGTGAGTTGTTCGGTCACCGGCGCGGGTCGTTCACCGACGCCAGGGCCGATCGCGCGGGACGATTCCAGGCGGCGCAGGGCGGCACCTTATTCCTCGACGAGATCGGCAATCTGCCGCTGGGGTCGCAGGCCAAGCTGCTGACGGTGCTGGAGCGGCGCCAGGTGACGCCGCTCGGCGCCGACCGCCCGGAGCCGGTCGACGTGCGGATCGTCAGCGCCACCAACCTCGATGAGGCAGCGCTGTTCGATCCTTCCGTGTTTCGCACCGACCTGCTGTTTCGCCTGAATACGATCGTGATCCGCGTGCCGCCGCTGCGCGAACGGCGCGACGACATTCCGGCGCTGCTGCATCACTACCTGTCGCTCTATGAAGGCCAGTACGGCCGGCCGGTGCGCGAACTGGCGCCCGGCGCGCTCGAACGCCTGTGCGCCTGGGACTGGCCGGGCAATGTGCGCGCGCTGCGTCATGCCTGCGAGCGCGCCGTCATCCTCGGCAACCGGGCCGATTATCACGTCGACGATTTTCGACTGGCGGCGCCGCCAGCGCCGGCGCTTGCGCTAGCCGCCGCACCGGTCGAGGAATTCAAGCTCGGCGCGCTGGAACGCGATACCATCGCCGCCGCCATGGAGCAGGCCAAGGGCAATATCAGCCTGGCCGCGCGGATGCTGGGACTGAGCCGCGCGGCCCTGTACCGCAAGCTGGGCAAGCATGGGATCTAGGCTCGTCATCCTGTCCATCCTCGCCACGCTGCTGGCGCTGGCCTTCGGCGCCGGCGCGCTGCTGGCATTGCCGCGCCTGGCAGTCTTGTGCGTGCTGGCGGCCTTGCCCTTGCTGGCAGTGTTGTGGTGGCGTGTCGAACGTCTGGCCCGTCAGCGGCCGGCGCCGTTTGTCGACACCACGCCCAGCATCGATCAACGCGCGCTGCTGGACAACGCGCTGGCCTGCGAGGCGCGGCTCGAACATGCGCCGATCGCCTTGTTCGGCATTGATGAAACAAGCGCGGTGGCGCCGCTCAACGCCAGTGCGCGCAAGCTGGTGGCGCCGGGCCGCGCGGTCGACCCGGGTGTGCTGTATCGCCAGTTGGCGGCGCAGGGAGATCGACGGCGGCTGATCGAGTTCGACACCGAGCGCGGCGTCGAGCGCGCACTGGTCGCGGTCTCGATGCTGACGCTGCACGGCACGGCGCAACGCCTGGCCGTCCTGATGCCGGTCGAGAGCGAGCTCGAAGCCGAGGCGCTGGGCGCCTGGCGCCAACTGGTGCACGTGCTGACCCACGAGATCATGAATTCGCTCACGCCGATCGCCTCGCTGTCGCGCACCGCCCACGAATTGCTGGATGAATTCCAGGCCAGCCTGCCACCGGACGTTGGCGCGGATCTCAAGACTGCGCTTGGCGCCATCAACCGCCGCGCCGACAGTCTGGTCGATTTCGTTGGCAGCTACCGCAGCCTGTCGAACCTACCGCCGGCGCGGCCCGAACGGGTCAGGCTGGGTGAATTGTTCGAACGCCTGGATGCGCTGCTGGCCCCGGCGTGGCGCGCGCGCGGCAGCCGGCTCGACTTCTCGGTCGAGCCGAATTCACTGGAACTGATGGCCGATCCGGGCCAGCTCGAGCAGGCACTGATCAATCTGCTCAAGAACGCGTACGAAGCGACCCAGCCGGGCAGTGGCCATGCCACGGTAAGCGCGCGCCTGGTGCGTGGCAGCCGCCTGCGCATCGACGTCGCCGACAACGGCAGCGGCGTGCCCGACGCGCTGGTCGCGCACATCTTCACGCCGTTCTACACGACCAGGAAGCAGGGCGGAGGCATCGGGCTGGCGATGGTGCGGCACCTTGTCCATGAAAACGGCGGCACGGTGCGTTATGCGAAGTCGGTGGGCCAGGGCGCCCGGTTCGTGGTCAGTTTCTAGGCCGCGAAGTAAGACAGGAACATCGACACCGCGGCGTCGATGACGCGCTCCTGCTGTGGCGGCGACAGGGGCGGGGCGCCGATCGCGATCTGCGGCCAGAACGCGAACGTCTTGACCTGGCCCTGCAGCAGCGTTGCCGCGAACGTGGGATCGCCGGGCTTGAGCTTGCCATCCATCTGGGCGGCGCGGATCCAGCTCGTGACGCCTTCTTCGCGCTGCCCGAGGCGCGCGATGATCGGCAGGGCGCGCTCGGGCGAGTGGATCGCTTCGCCGATCGCCACCCGCGCCAGCGCGATGAATTCCGGATCGTCCAGGGTGCGCATCTTGAGCCGCAGCAGTTCGACCAGCTGCTCGCGCAAGTCGCGCTCGGGCTGGTAAACCAGTTCGAGCAGCCCGGCGCTGCTCTCGAACATCTGCATCAGGGTCTCGCCGAACAGCTCTTCCTTGCTGCCGAAGTGGTTGTACACCGTCCGCTTGGACACGCCGGCGAGCGCGGCGATGTCGTCCATGCTGGCGGTGTCGTAACCATGGACGCGGAACTGCTCGGCAGCCGCCGCCAGGATGGCGCTGCGTTTCCGGTCGGTCAGGCGGGTCGAATTAGGCATACCTTAATTTTACACTCACTGGTTTACTTTCCAAAAAGTAGACACTACACTGTGTAGTGTACTTTACGACTATCCATCGACGTGATTGATTAACTCATGCGCCTACTATTCGGCACCATCCTGATCGGAGCACTCGCCATCATGGCTTCCTGCACCTCCACTGCCAGCACCGCTACCAACTCTGCCTCGCCGCAATTCCATGACGGCAAATACCGCAATCCGGTCGAGATGCACAAGATGACCTTTGGCGAGATGGCCAGGCTCTGGTGGATTTTCTTGTTCGACAAGCCGAAGGGCACCATCCCGCAGCAAGCGGTTCCGGTGCGGACCCTGAGCCAGGCGGCGCTGCTCGCCGCGCCCGACCGCACGCTGTACCGCCTCGGTCATTCGACCATGCTGGTCAAGCTGGGCGGCGAGTTCTATCTGACCGATCCCGTGTTCTCCGAGCGCGCCTCGCCCGTGCAATGGGCCGGTCCGGCGCGCTTCCATGCGCCGCCGATCTCGATCGAGGAACTGCCGCCGATTAAGGCGGTGATCCTGTCGCACGACCACTACGACCACCTGGACCATGGTTCGGTGATGGCGCTGGCTGCCAAGACCAGCATGTTCCTGACGCCGCTGGGCGTGGGCGACCGGCTGGTCGACTGGGGCGTGGACCGCGCCAAGGTGCGCCAGTTCGACTGGTGGCAGGGGACCGACGTGGGTGGCGTGCGCATCACCGCCACGCCGGCGCAGCACTTCTCGGGCCGTGGCCTGCACGATGCGGGCAAGACCCTGTGGGCCTCGTGGGTGATCCAGCATGACGACCTGCGGCTGTTCTTCAGCGGCGACACCGGCTACTTCAAGGGCTTCAAGGAAATCGGCGCCAAGTACGGCCCGTTCGACGTCGCGCTGCTGGAAACTGGCGCCTACGACAAGCGCTGGCCCGACGTCCACATGCAGCCCGAGGAAACCATGCAGGCCTTCCTCGACTTGAACGCGCTCTGGCTGCTGCCGGTGCATAACGGCACCTTCGACCTGGGACTGCACCGCTGGCAAGATCCGTTCGACCGCATCGTCAAGCTGGCCGAAGACAAAGGCGTCAAGCTGACCACGCCCGAGATGGGCGAAGCGGTCGACCTGCGCCAGCCGCAGGCCGGACGCGCCTGGTGGCGGGATATCGAGTAAGCCCTGCCTTACTTGCCGCAGCCGTCGAGCTGCGTATCGAACCATCCGCTGGCCTGGCACGTCCCGGCCAGCAGCGCGGTGATGCGCGCCACGCGGATCGACCAGGCCGCCGGATTGTGCGTGGGATGATAGTGGTTCGGCGCCTTGATCATCGCGGCCAGGCCGATGAACTCACGGTCCGTGGTGGCCGCCAGCGGTTTGCCCAGGTAAGTCAGCGCGGCTTGCGGCAAGCCGCGGATCTGCCGCCCGCCAACGCTGCCCATATACACCTGCGACGCATACAACGCCAGTTGCCGCTCCTTCGACAGACGGACATAGAGCACCACGGCCATCACGTCGCGCCCCAGGTCGATCCGCTTGCAGCAACGATGGATGCGGCGGTACAGCCCTTGCAGCGCGCCCGCCACGCCGTCGACATCGCTGCCGCCCAGGTAGACATCGCGTGCCAGCGCGCCCGAGATGGTGGCCAATCCCTGGCCGTTGCCCAGGCTGACGCCGCGGTGCGTGGCGAATGCCGGATCTTCCACTTGCGTGAGGATGGCAACCTGGCGGGCCGAGAGCGGCATCTCGGGCAATGGGACGAAGCGCGCGATCGCCGTATCGAATGTCGACCAGGCCCAGGCGGCGGCGATCAGCAGATACGCCAGCAGATACGCCACCACGGCGGCGGCGGACAGGCCCGCCCACCCCTTCCATCCAGACGTCCTCATACTGCATTGTCCTTGTTGGCGCGGCGCCATGGCATGTGGTCGTGCAGGCCCAGGCGCGCCGTCCCGCGTTCGAGCAGCCGCGCCAGCGCGACGCTGCACAGCACCACCGGGAGGTAGACGACAAAGTTCCAGGTCTGCGCGTCGCCCAGCATGCCGCGGTACAGGCCGACGGCGGCCAGCACGACGAACATGTGGAACAGGTACAGCTCATAACTGAGGCTGCCCATGCGCGCCAGCCAGCGCAGGCCACGTACCGGCGCGGGCGGGTGCGCCTGGAAGGCCAGCAGCATCAGGCAGGTGCCGAGGCACAGCAAGTACAGGTTCGATTTGAACAGGTGCCGGTAGACGATATCGGACCAGCCCAGCACCAGCAGCAGGCAGCATGCGCCCGCCAGGCCAGCCACGCGCAGCCCGTGGCCACGCATGCGGCGCGCCAGCATGGCGCCCAGGACGCCCCAGGCCAGCGCCGACATGCCTGGCAAATAGGCTTTTTCACGCCACACCTCGGCGCTGGCGGGCACCAGGTCGCGCAGGAAGTCCAGGCTCAGGGCCCAGGCCAGCAGCAGGCCGACCAGTAGTGGACGTGGCAGCCACAGGCAAAGCAGCGGGAAGCCGACGTAGAAGACCTCTTCGATGGACAGGGACCACAGCACGTCCCAGCCCGCCGGCGCCCAGCCGGTCTGGCCTTCGTACCAGTTGAAGGTGAAGGTCAGCGCCGACAGCAGCAGGCCGCCCGGCGACTGGCGTTCGGATTCGGGCGCGAAGCCCGGCACGCCGCACCAGGCCAGCAACGACAACAGCGCCAGCGCCAGCCCCAGCAACGGCAGGATGCGCCGGGCGCGCGCCCGGTAGAAGCGGCGCAGGTCCACCTGTTGGACATCGCCGTCGCGCTCGATGATGCGCAGTGTGATCAGGAAGCCCGAGATCGCGAAGAACATGAACACCGCTTCGTAGCCATTGAAGCTGACGGCGTCGATCAGGCGCCTGGGCAGCCACTCGCCGAGCAGGCTCGGGCCCAGCGGCAGCCGGAACGGCAGCGCCAGGTGGTGCACGATCACAAGCAGGATGGCGAGGCCGCGGAGGCAGTCGATACCGAAGTTGCGGTGGGATGAAAGAGGCGTCATCGTCGGTCCTTACAAGGTTTGTTCCCATACCAGGCGCCAGGTCGGGCGCACCCTGAACAGCGTCGTGCGCACCAGCGCATTGGGCCCGTCGAACGCGCGCCGTTCGCGCACATCGTCGTGCAGCAGCTCCGTCACCGACAGGCGCAGGCGCGCGCTGGCGTTGCGCTTCCACAGCGCATACAGGTCGAGCTGACGTTCGGCGCCGTCTTCGCTGGCCAGCCAGGCGCTCGTGCGGCTGGTGGCGCGGCCTCGCACAGTATAGGTCGCGCCGGCGTCGACGCGCGCGGCGGCCGGGGCGTAGTCGAGGCCGACGTTGCCGCTGTAGGCCGGCTGGCCCGCGATGCGGTTATCCGGGCCGCCAACGCTGTCCACGCGCGACCAGTTGCGCGCCAGGTTGACGCGGGCTGAAAACGCGCCGCGACTTGCCTTGCCGTCGAATTCGAGGCCACGCACGGTGGCCCGGCCGCGGTTGTACGGCGTGGCGGTCCAGATGCCGGCGTTTTCAGTGACGTCGACCAGCGTGATGTCGCGGATGCGCTTGTGGAACACGCCGACGCTGAAGGTATCGTCCTTGCCGAAGGCAGTGCCAAGAGTGCGCTCCCACGCCAGGTCGATGCCCAGTGCGAGTTCGGGCCGCAGCGCCGGATTGCCCTGCTGGTCCGGATTGATGGCGCTGTTGTTGTTGTCGACCTTGTAGCGGCGTGGCATCAGCTGGAGGATGTTCGGCGCCTTGTAGGTGCGGCTCACGGCCAGGCGCAGGCTGTCGCGCGGCCCGCCCTGCCGTTCCTTGAAGCGGTACAGGGTCTGGAGAATCGGGCTCCAGGCGCCGGCGTCGACATCCACCGGCGCCGCTGCATTGCCTTCGCCGGTGGTGCGCAGGTCTTCGCGCCGCAGGCCGAGGTAGGCCGACCAGGCGGGGGTGATGTCCCATTCGTCCTGGATGAAGAAAGCGCTGCGCGCTACCCTGGCCCAGTAATCCTCGTCGCTCGCGAACAGGGGCTCCCCATCGGCGCCGGTCTGGCGCTCGCGCCGGTATTCGGTGCGCGTCTTGCGACCCAGTTCCCAGCCGGCGGCCAGCAAATGGTCGCGCCACAGCGGGCGGCGCCAGCTGCCGCTGAACGTCGCTTCGCGTTCGGTCGGGCCCGAGGCGACCGTGTTGGTGCGCAGCAGATCGTCCTGCAGGTTGCGGCCGCGGTAGACGAAGTCGGCGTCGCGCGTGGTATGGAACCCCGAGAGCTTGGCGGCCACGCGCGCGCCGCCGCCCAGCTTGCGATTCCAGGACAGGTCGGCGTACGCATGCAGCGGGTCGGTCCGATACACCTGGTCGGCATGCGGGTATGCGGTCGGGCTGCCGACCACCGTGGTTTCATCCTCGGCCTTGACGTTGTCGATGCGGCGCCGGCGCAGGTAGCCCTGCAGGGTAAGGCTGTCGCGCGCGTTCGGCTGCCAGGACAGGCGCGGCGCCAGCTCCAGCACATCCTCGACCTGGCGATCGGTCCAGTCGGTATGGCGCAGCAGGGCGGGGTGGTCGCCTTGTTCCACGGTCTGCGCCGTGATCGGATTGCGGTTGCGCCGCAGTGTCGCCGTGACGGTGTAGGAAAGCGCGCCCGCGCGGCCGCCATACTGGGCCTGCAGCTGCGGCGCGGCGTAGCCGTCGACGGCGGCGCTGCCGACCTTGATCTCCGTGGCGTCGGCGCCCTTGGGCGCACCGGCGCGGCGCAGGATCACATTGATGGTGCCGGCCATTGCCTGGCCGCTGGTTTCGACCGTCGCCGTGCGGGCGATCTCGATGCGCTCGACCAGGTCCGGCCCCAGCGACTCGAGCGAGAAGCCGGCGGGGGCCGGCATGCCGTTGAGCAGGATGGCGACATGCTCGCCACCCATGCCGCGCATGCGGATCGCGGGCGCGCCTCCCGCGCTGCCGTCGATGGTAATGCCTGGCTGGCGCTTGAGCACGTCGGCCAGGCTGGCGTCGCCATGGCGCACGATCTCGTCGCGTCCCACGACGATGGCGCCGGTCGTCGAATGCGCGCGCGTGGCGGAAGCGTCCAGCGCGCCGGCGCTGACGATCACCTGTTGCATGGGTATGGATTGTGCGTGCTGCAGGGACTGGCCAAGGGCAGGGACGTGCGCCGCCAGCAGCAGCGCGCCAGCGCTGCCGGTCAGGATGAATCGCATGGGATTACCGGTCTGGGGGAGTGGGATAGCCCTGCGCGGCGCGCTGGGCGATGGACCTGGCGGTGGCGTGCGCCAGCAGGTCGGGCAGGACCAGGGCGGGATCCAGCCGCTGCCCATCCTGCCAGTACTCGAGGTGCAGGTGAGGCCCGGTGGCCTTGCCGCTGGCGCCGGAAGCGCCGAGCGGATCGCCGGCCGCCACTTGCTGGCCAGTGGCCACGTCGATGCGGTCGAGGTGGATCAGCAGCGAACTGCGTCCGCCGCCGTGGTCGACGCGCACATACTGGCCCCAGGCGGCATCGAATCCGGCCTGCGCGACGCTGCCAGCGGCAACCGCCACCACCGGCGTGCCGCGCCGCGCCGCGAAGTCGATGCCCTTGTGGCCCTTGGGGCGGCTCGGGCTGCGTACGCCGTACAGGCTGGTGACGCGCGCCTGCGCCAGCGGATACCGCCAGACGTCCGGCATGGGTTGTGCGGCCACCGGTACAGCCACTGGTGCGGCCATTGATGGCGCCGGGACGGTCGCGGTTTGCGAGGAAAATGCCGGTTGCAGGGCGGCGCCGGCGAAGGCCAGGCCGCCGAGCGTGGCGCCGGCCAGCAGCCGGCCGCGCCAGGACAGGCGCGCCGGTTGCGCCGCGCGCATCCGCTGCACCCTGCCGGCCACGCCCAGGCTACCGAATGCGGCGCCGGCCGGGATGGCGGCCTGCGCCTGCAGGCGCAGTTGCGCCAGGAGGGCGGCGGCATAGCCTTGGCGTTCGCTGGCCGAGCGGCCCGCCAGCACCGCGTCGTCGCAGCCGAGTTCCACTGCTTCGCGCAAGGCCTCGCCCAGCATCCGGCAAGGCCGGTTGAACCAGAACAGCAGGCTGGCGCAACCGGACAGCGCCAGCCACAGTGGATCGGCGCGACGGCAGTGGGTCAGTTCGTGCTCGACGATCATCTGCTGCTGGCCGCTGTCCAGCGCCGCCATGTGCGCCGGCAGCAGCAGGCCGGGGCGCAGAACGCCGTGCAGCATCGGCGACAGCGGCAGGTCGGTCGTGCGTACCGTCAGCATGGAAGCGGCGATATAGGCGCGCTGGCCAGGTGTCATGGCAGGGCACGCGCGCAATTCGGCGTCGCCGACGACGCGCGCCTGGCGCAACAGCAAGCGCCAGCGCAGGGTGGATCGCACGCGCCGCGCGGCGTGCCAGCCCAGGCCGGTGAGATAGACGCCGAGCCAGGCAAGCGGCAGCCATTGGAATAGTACGTCGGTCGGCTCGACGCGCGGCGCCGGTGGCGCCGCAGTGGGTGTGGTCGCGGGGATGCGCTCGGCTGCGGCAGGCGCCGCGTCGGCAACGGCAGGCGCGGGCAGCGTCACCGTGGGCGCGATCTCGCTGCGCGGGACAAAGGACAGCGCGAAAACCAGGACGACGGCCGCCTGCGCTCCTAGCCAGGGACTGCGGTGCGCCAGCAGCGCCGGACAGCGCGCGCGCGCCCGGCGCAGGCCGGCGAGCAGGATGGCCGCGAACATCACGCTCCCTGCGCTGGCCGCGCCGAAGTGCAGCGCCACGAGCCACCACTGCGCGCTCATGCTTCGTCCTCGGGCCAGTCGTGCAGCAGGCTGTCCAGGCGCTCCAGCTCATCCTGGTCGACCAGTTTGCTGCCGGTGAACATCGACGCCGCCAGCGGCGCATCCATTTCCATCACGCGCCGGCTGAAGTCGCGCGCAAAGGCGGCCAGCGTACCGACTTTTTCCAGCAGCGGGCGGTAGACCTGGACGCCACCGGCGCTCTGCTGCGCCACCATGCCCTTGTCGAGCATACGTTCGAGTGTCTTGCGGGTTGACGAGAATGACCAGTCCAGTTCTTCCACCACTTGCGCATGGAGCGCGCGGGCGCTGAGCGGCGCGTCGCGCCACAGGGCCTTCAGCAGGCTCAATTCGGTAGGGGAGGGAATCGCGGTCGGGGCAGGCATCGGGTCTCCTTGAAGTCGAAACGATTATGCGACAGTTGTCGCATGGCTTGCAAGCAATTTGTGCGACATGTGTCACATCAGCGCTATTTGTCGTGCGTCGCCACTGCGGCCCTTGTCGTAAAGTTCACATTGCATTCTGGACTGCCAGGCATACGCCCAGGCCGTGCCCGTCTGCGCTGATCTGGAGAATCGCTGACATGAACAAACGCCATCAGAACCTGTTGCTGGCCGGCGCGCTCGGCCTGGCAGGCGGCTATGTCGCCGCCAAATGGCTGTCCCCATCTTCCCGCCCACGCGGCCTGGCGGGCAATGGCGGCCTGGTTACGGCGGGCCTGCGCGACACCATCGCCCTGGCCGTGGATGTGCTGGCCCCGACCTTTGCCAAGGGCGTGATCGTGCGCCGCCCCAAGGTGGTGGCGCTGGCGGAGCGCCTCGAACTCGACCGCCGCGCGGTGCGGCGCCTGCAGAAGCTGCACGACAAATATGGGGACGGGCCGCTGATGCTGCCGCTGCCGGTGCGCCAGCAGGCCGTCCTGCTGGCGCCGGAACATGTCCGCCGCGTGCTGGACGAGTCTCCCGAACCATTCAGCGCCGCCAGCAGCGAGAAGCGCGCTGCGCTGTCGCATTTCGAACCGAAGGGAGCGTTGATTTCGTGCGGCCGCGAGCGCACCGCGCGGCGTAGTTTCAACGAGGACGTGCTCGAGCATGAGCGGGCGGTGCATCATATGGTGGGCAATTTCCTGCCGGCCGTCGACGACGAGGCGGCGCGCATCCTGGCCGGCGCCCGCCAGCGGGGCGAACTCGACTGGGATAGCTTCAACGCCGGCTGGACCCGCCTGGTGCGGCGCATCGTCTTCGGGGACGGCGCCGCCGGCGACCAGGAGATCAGCGACATGATCGTTGCGCTGCGCAAGGCGGCCAACTGGGCATTCATGCATCCGAAGAAGACCGGCATGCGCGAACGCTTCCTGGCGCGCGTCCAGGCCTATCTCGAGCGCGCCGAGCCGGGCAGCCTGGCGGCGGTCGCGGCGGGCATCCCCAAGACACTCGATACGGCGCCGGAGCAGCAGGTGCCGCAATGGCTGTTCGCCTTCGACGCCGCCGGCATGGCCACATTCCGCGCGCTGGCGCTGCTGGGGGCGCATCCGGAGCAGGCGGCGCGTGCGCGTGCAGAATTGCGCAGCAACCCCGGCATGGGGCGCCAATACCTGCCTTTCCTGCGCGCCAGCGTGCTGGAATCGCTGCGCCTTTGGCCGACGACGCCGGCCATCCTGCGCCAGACGACGCGTGACACGGTATGGAATGGCGGCACGATGCCGGCCGGGACCGGCGTGCTGGTATTCACGCCGTTCTTCCACCGCGACGACCGCCGCATGGCGTGCGCCGACCGTTTTGCGCCGGAGTTGTGGCTGAAGGACGACAAGGTGAGGGATGCGCAGGATCGTGACTGGCCATTGATTCCGTTCAGCAGCGGACCGGTGACGTGCCCGGCGCGTAACCTGGTGCTGATGCTGACCAGCGTGATGCTGGGGGCCTTGATCGATGAGGGCGCGGATGGGAAGGCGCTGCGGCTGGCGTCGCAAGGGCGCCTGGATCCGGCGCGGCTGCCGGGCACGCTGGACAATTACGGCCTGCGCTTTGCGTTCGCCGCAGCCGATACCGCCGCTGCCGTTCCCCAGCCTGGATCGCCCAGCTAGCCTGCGGGGTCAGCCGTGGCGCGACCTGGGTGCGAACCGTATGTCACGGCGGCGCCCATCGTGCTAGTGTCTTTTTCAACATTGACCAATACACCCTTTTGAAGGACGGCAATGATGAAATCTTGCATGAAACGCGCGGGTATCCTGGGGCGCCTGCTGCTGGCCGTGGCAATGGCCATGGCAATGATCGGCCCTGCACACGCCCAGGCGCAGCAGGTGACTCCGCCAGCGGGAGACGGGGCGAGCTTTTCCCTGACGCTCCCGGCAACGTCCACGGCGCCGGCCAGCGACGAGGATGGCGTCCAATTCATCGGCACGGCGACGGTACTGATCCGCTACCGGGGACTGACCATCCTGACC
>Ga0308160_10005069_pt1 | contig 13847 bp, 12 predicted proteins | sample PhyFR1_FD_201036 | JGI IMG/M metagenome (GOLD analysis project Ga0308160, IMG submission 201036) | Phyllosphere microbial communities from UC Gill Tract Community Farm, Albany, California, United States - DLSLF.R1 | ecosystem: Host-associated > Plants > Phyllosphere > Unclassified | place: USA...
GATTGGCGATGAGAAAGAAGGGGGCTGGGAACGGGGAGGAGACGAGAGTGCAGGCCAAGGGTCCGTGGAGGGAAGGAGCGGAAGGGGTTTTGGGGGGGCCTAGGGCGGTGGAGCGACGGAACGGACAGGGGCAAGGGACAACAGAGAGGGGGAAAGACGGGCGATATGAACGGCGACGGACGCATGAGGAGCCGGCCGGCAGGGAGGTGGGGGGAAGGGGGGGGGGGCGGGGGGGCGTCACAACCTTCTACTCGTCGCTCGGGTTGGCGACCTTGAGGCCCTCCCTCCCGCCGTGGTACGTGCCCTCGTGCAGGCTGCCACTCTCATTCCCCCCCGGCTGGGCATACCAGCCGCCCGCAGCCCCTGCTCCTGCTGCCCCTCCGCCCGCCGCCGACGACGGCTGCTGCTGGCCGGCGGCGTACGGGTCGAGGTGGGCGCCGTCCGAGTAGGCCTCGGCCGAGGACGGGTACGAGTAGTAGGACGGCTCGGCCGAGTGGGGACCCCCGCCGCCGCCGTACGAAGGGTCGTAGGCGGCCGACTGGCCGTAGGGCTGCTGCGGGGTGCGGTCGGCGGCGGCGGCGGCGGGAGATGGGGGCGCGCGTAGGCGCGGGGGACAGGGACAACGAGGCATGTGGCAGGTCAGACAAGTGATGAGGGACTTGGGGGGGGTGGGAGGGGGAACGCACGTCGGAATATGGCTCGTACTGGCCCTCATGGTAGGGCTGCTGCTGCTGCTGCTGCTGCTGGCTGCCGTCGTCGTACGGTCCGTACTGGTCATGGCCGTAGGCGGCGGCCGCGCCGTAGCCGGCAGCCGCCCCGCCCGCCGCCGCCGCTGCCGGCGCGCCGTAGCCGTAGTCGGGTCCGCCGCCGGCGCCGGCCGGGGCGTAGCCCGAGGCGGCGTACGAGTTGCCGTACTGGGCCATCGGAGGTCCACCCCCACCACCCCCACCGTGACCGTTGCCGTACCCTCCCGGTCCGCCGCCGACGAGGTCGTCGTCCTCCTCGAACGGCGTCCGAGAGGCGGCGGCCGCCGCCGCCGCCGCCGCCGAGACGTCGCGGTCGAGCCGCTGGCGGCGCCGGCGGCGGAGGACAAAGAAGCCAGCGGCGAGGAGCATGGCGGCGCCGGCGATGCCGACGACGACAAAGACGCCGACGACGGCGCCCGTGTTGGCGAAGAAGCCGCTGCCGCCGCCCGAGCCGGCCGCCCCGTCGGCGAGCGAGCCGTTCGGCCCGTTCCGGACGTACTGGGTCAGCGTGTAGACGCCGCCGTTGGCGTCGGTCGAGGTCGCGAGCGAGGTGATGGTGGCCGGGGCCGAGGTGACGACCCGGCCAGAAGCATCGGTCGTCGTGATGAAGATCGAGGACGAAGCGTTGACCGTCGACGGCGTCGGCTGGGCCGAGGTGATGGTCACCGTCGACCGGGGCACAGCCTATATTGACCAAGGCGACGTGAAACAAGACGAGGGAGTCAGCGAGAGCGCGCGATCGAACGGGCGGAAGTTGGGAGGGGTGGGAGAGCGGGGGACTGGGACGCACGACCGAAGAGCCGTTGGCGTCCGTCGTCACCTCCGAGACGACCGAGCTGATGGTTGTCCTCGACTGCTGCTGGCTCGTCGTCGGGTCGGTCGTCGCGCTGCTCTCGCCCGCCGCGCTCGACGGCTGAACGGCGGTCGTGATCGAGGTGACAAACGTGCTCTGCTCGCGCGAGGTCGTCGACGGCTGCTGCTGCTGGGTCGTCGAACTCTGCTGCTGCTGCTGCGAGGTGGTGCTCGGCTGGGCCTGGGTCGAGGACGGAGGGGCCGCCGTCGAGGTGACGATCACCGTCGACTGCTCGGCTGACGTCTCGGGGGCGGCCGACGTCGTCTCAGGGGCGGCCGACGTCGTCGGGGCGGCCGATGTCGGCGTAGTAGGTGCGGCGCTCGTCGCTGGAGGTGCGGAGGATACGTCGGCTGGAGCGCGAGCCGGGGTGGATGGCAAGGAGGAAGGAGGAAGGCGGGCCGGGCGACCGAGGGCGCAACACGCCGAGCGAATAAGGGCACAGAGGGGGGCGGGAGGGCGTCAGCTTTGTAGTTCTTCCGCACGGACCGACGGATCCAGCACCAATTCGCCCGTTTGGGGACTCCTCCTCTCTGGTATGCAGCAGCGAGGATTCGAGGGGAGAGGCCACGAGGAAAGACGCTCAAAAGGCTGTCTCTTTCGTCGGTCACCCAGCGCCCGCGCTCGCTCCACGGGCAAGCCGGGGGGCGAGCTCTCGACCTGCCCATCCGCCGCCGTCTCGAGCGGCCGTTCGAGACAGCGCACCCGTACCACACGCGCCGAAGATGGAGGAGAAGCGACTCACCCATCGTTCAAACAAAGGCGAGGAGGGTCGAGAAGGGGGGGGGGGAGTGTTGTTTGACCAGGCGAGGCGAGGAGGAAGGTTCGGGCCGAAGGGAAGGCGAGGCGAGGTGAGGCGGGGCGGGCGTTCGACGAATCGAGGTTCGAGCGGACGCGGAAGGGGGTTCGTGCGAGTCGGTCGCAACGTGGATAGAGGAGACGGCCGGCAGCAGTCGTTTGAAGCCAGAGAAGACGGGAGGGGAAAGGGTCAGGCGAGGGCGACAGGCGAAGGGGGGGGGGGGGGTGCGGGCGGGCAGGCGGGCGGGCGGCGCCCATTCAGCAGTTGCGTTTCCCTAAGACCGCCCGCCCGCCCGCCGCGGGTGCTCAAACCAGCCCGCCGCCCTTGCCCCTGGCGAGAGATAGACCGAGAGAAGAAGCGAGGCACGACGGCCATGGCCCCTGCCACCCACCCATCTGAGGAGGACGTACCTGGCGCGGCGGACGTCGTCGGTTCCGGGGCTGCACTCGTCGTCGGGTCGGGCGTCGTCGCGCTCGTCGGGGCCGACGTCGTCGCCGCCGGGGCTTCAGACGTCGGCGCAGTACCGCTCTCGACGGCCGACATGGTCAGAGGGGGGCGGGAGTGAGGGTGGAGAGAGGTCTTCGCTGGGTAGAGGAAGATGCAGGTCTCCAGAACGTAGCTGGCAAGGGGAGCAAGAGGCCGGGCGAAGGTCGGTCGAGGCGGAGGGGAGCGGGTCGTGGACCGATCGTGGTGCGAGGGCGGCGGCGGAGGAGGGGGAGGGCCAAGAGCGTCAGCGGCGGGGACGGACAATCTCCCCCTCGACGTCTTGGCCATTCCGTCGCCTCTCACCCTGGCAGAGGCGGGAAGCAAGATACTGCAGGCGAGGTATTACTCACAAGGTGGCTCGAGAGCTGTCGCGAGGCAAGGTGTCGGTTCGTTCGACGGAGTGGCAAGATGGTCCCAAGCCCACGGCGGCGGCGGCCGCCCTTTGGTCATTTGGCGGCGGCGGCGGCGCAGCAGGCGACCGGCGACCGACGGCTCCGCGGGGCGCCTCGCCGTCATGGCGCTCCTCCTTTGTCACTCAACCGTTCGCCGCCCTCCCTGCGTCTGTCGTCGTCGTCGTCGTCGTCGTCCATCTCTGAAATGAAAGAGCCAGGTTCGTGTGCATTCAATGCTCAGGCTGTCAGGGCGACGGCCCGCTTGACAAAGCCCTCGACGTCCTCCTCAGCCTCAGCGAGCGCCAGCGAGCACTCAAACAGCACCTCGGCCCGGTCCTCGTCGAGGTAGACCGGGAGCGTCGCCCGCCGCCGCCGGTCGTCGCCGCCAGGTGAAGGCGGCGAGCTGACAGCGGATGCGGGCAGGGGCACCCAGCGGAGGGCGAGCGGTGGAAGAGCCGTCGTCGAGCCAGCCAGGGCGAGACCGGCCGATGTGAGCGTTGCGTTCGACAGGTGGACACCTGCGCCAGACGAGGGGTAAGATCTCAGCAAGGCGTCGCGAAGTTGTCAAGCTGAGAGCGACGTGGGGACACGCACCCGTAATGATAAAAGCGAGGCCACGAGAGTCGGCGCCCTCCTCGGGCGCGAGGCAGAGCTCGAGCCGGAAGCGCTCGAGCGACTGGCCCTCTCGTCTGGCGGCAAACTGCTGGGTCGCGCTCAGCCATCCGCGCGGGCTGAAGAGGAGGCCGAGCCGGACGGCCGTCGTCGCCTGGACGCCGCCGGCGGCCTGGGCGACGTGCTCGAGCTGGGCCAGCCGGTGGGCGAGGGACGAGACGAGCGTGAGAGGCGAGGCGTGCGCCGAGGGCAGTTTGAAGGCGGACCAGGATTGGGGGACGATGCCTGAAGATGCGAAGGCAGCAAGGAATGGTCAGCTGCCGTCGTGGGCCAAAGCCCGATCGCTTGATACAGCCAGGCCCTTGGCGCACCCTTGGAGAGCGCAGAGATGAGCGTGCGCAGGTCGTTGGTCTGCTTGACCGAGCCCTCGACAACCCCGCGGAGGGCGGCCAGGTCGGCCCTGATCGTCCGAAGGAGCCGAACGGCCGTCGCGTGCTCGCGCAGGAAGAAACGGAAGAGCGGGTCGGCGGCATCGCCCGTCGGCTTAGAGACCATCTGGAGGCGGGAAGAAGTGAGTGGGCAGGGGTCAGCCAGCGGAAGCGCCCGATCACCCGCAGGGCAGACGCACCTCGGGTAGGAGCTCGCTCGCCTGCTCGACGAAGCGAAGCAGGGTCGTCATCCAGGCCGGCCGCGCCGCCGACGATGCGTCCGACGGCACGAGCTCGGCGTCGTCAAGCGAGACCATCTTGCGTAGGTTGCGAAGGAGCTTGCGGCCTGCGGCAGGCAAACGGGACACGGCGACGGATCAGCCAAGCCGCTCGTCCGGTGAGGTCCGACGTTCATCAGTGGCCGGGACGCACCATTGGCGGACGCCATGGCCTTTGCGCTCGACTCGGCGAGGTTGAGCCAGCTCGTCGGGTTGCGGTCCGGCAGCGCACTCGCCCAGGCGAGGAACTGGCTGACCTGCGTGCCCTCTGGCGACGACAGAGCCGCGCCGAGCGACGAAGCAGGCACGAGCGGCGCGCCGTCAAAGGCGGCTGGCTGGAAGATCGAGTCGACGAAGGACTTGAGGACGTTTGCGTCAAACTGAAGGTCGTAAACAAGGGGAGTATGTCAGTGAAGGGACGGCAGGCTCTTGTCATCGAGCGTGAGGGCGGGCTCACTTCGCTCTCCCCGATCTTGCCGCCGTAGATCGGCGTCGTGATGAGCGACCGCAGCGCCGTCCAGGGAAGGGCTGCCGGGTCGACATTAGCCCGGCCGGCAAACGGCTCGAGGGAGAGGTCGATCGCGCGGAAGGCCGCAAAGAGCTCGGCGTCGTTGATCTCGTAAGCCTGTCGAGGGAGGGAGGGGGGAATCAACTCGAATGTCGCCGGGTCGACCATCTCTTATCAGGTGTCGCACCTTGGTCCAGCCGATGGGGGCGTAGGCCAAACGCTCTTGGATGACGGCATGCAGGAAGCACGCGAGGAGGTAGACTGGCGTCGAAAGCGCAGCCCAGGAGCGTCAGCAGAGGTTCACGCTTCAGCGCAACAGAGGACGCACGACGCTGCTTCTCGGCGGGACCCGAGGAGAGCTGCTTGGGCGTGAGGCTCCGCAGCCCGAGCAGGAGCGTGGCCTTGAGACCGCGCGGCGGCTCGTTCATCAGGACGCGCGATGTGCGCAGGATCGAGGTCGGAATCTGGTGAGATGGTTCGTTGACGAGTCAGCTTTGCAGGCAGGAAGAAGAGCGGACGGAGGAGGCCCACGCACCTTGTCGCTCGTCTCCATCGTGAGGAAGAGGCGGAAGCGGGGATGCGGCCGCAGTGTCTGGAGCCGCTTCTCAAGGTTCGACGAGAGCCAGCCAGAAACGAGGTGAACGTTCTTGAGGAGGACGGTCTTGCCTGCTCGGGCGGCCTCGGCGATGGCCTGCTCGGCGAGCCGGAGGCCCTCTGCGCTGCCCATCGCCACCGGCAGGAGCTCGTCCGAGCCGGCGAGAAGCGCCTCAACGCGGAACGCGGCATCGTGGCCCGGGATGCTTGCGAGAGCGATCGGCGTCGTGGCCTGCGACTCGCTTATGACCGTCTGGAGGTTCTCCTCGGCCTCGAGCTGGACGCCGAACACATTAGCCACGAAGGCACTGGCCGCAGCTTCGAGCCGGTCGGGCCGGAGAGCGCGGATGAGCAGGAGCGAGTGGCAAGCACGAGCCAGAGCTGGAGAGGACGAAGAGCGGTCCGTCGGTCAGTGTCGAAGCTCAGCTATCAAGGGGTCAGCCGAAATGAGACGTACCGTCCTCGGAGGCCCAGAGATCAGTCGGCAGCTGCGCCTCGGGCTCAGCGGCGTCGAGGATGGCGGCCCAGTCGTTCGGGTGCGCGGCCATGTGAGCCTCGACAGCGCCGAAAGTCGGCGTCTGCGCAAACAGCCGGAGCTGCTCGGCGCTCTCTCCATTAAGTAGAGGGTGCTGGGGTACGGCTGACGGCTTGAGCGCGGCCGTCGTCGACGCCGTATCGAGCAGGAGGTCGAGCTCGTCGGCCAGGCCCTCGTGGGTGCCGCGTAGCGCGAGCTGGGCGAGCAGGAGCGCGAGCACGAGTCGGTCGCCGACGAGGAGGGCTGACGCCGTCCGGCGGTAGACGGCGATAAAGAGATCGCGGCGGAGGACGACGAGTCGGGCGGCCGAATCGGTGAGGCCGGTGAGGTTGCTGTTACGGAGAAGGACGCCCTCAAAGATGTCGAGGAAGCCCGCGAGCGAGAAGGCGTAGAAGCGGTTGACCTGACCGAGCTGGTCGAGCACAAAGTAGACCTGGCTGCACGCGCGCGCGAGCGGCAGGTACTCGGCCGTCACGGCCTCGACCTCGGTCATGACGACGTCGGTCTGAGCCGCCTTGGCCGCGACCTCGCCCGCCTCTCGCTTGAGCGTCTCGAGCGTGTCGATGACGCTGTCGTTGTCGAGGATGTTGCCCTCCGAGTCGTTGAGTGCCTGGAGCAGCGATCGCTCGAGCTGCCGAAGTCGGAGCGCAAACTCGCCCTGGAGCCGGACGAGGTCGCGTCGCTTGGTCTCGGTCTCGGGCCGCTCGACGCGGAGGACCTTGTCGAGCGCCTGGCTCTGGAGGCTCGCCCTCGTCATCGTGAAATTGACAAAGGTGACGCGCGAGCAGATGTCGGGCGCAAACTCGACGGCCGGGTTGCGCGTCGTGAGGAACATGGTGAAGGCCGGCGAAAAGTCGATGTCCTGGTTGCCGAGCCGGATCAGCACGCGGCCGCCCGTCCGCCGGATCTCGCGGTTGAGGACGGCGTTGAGGATCGGGTCGAGGTGTTCGACGTCCTGGATCAGGATTGGCGTGCCGAATCGAAGGGCCGACTCGAGGTGCTTGAGGAAGGCCTCGTCGAGGAAGCTGGTCACCGTGATCCGGCGGTCGCGGTACTCGTTGAGGAGGAAGGCAGTTGCCTGGCCGGTCGGGTCGATCACGAGCGGGTAGCGGTTGAAGCGCCGGAGCATGATGGCGTTCTCGAACGAGAGCGCGTCGGCCGGGAGCGCCTTAGCCTGCCAGCCGAGCCGATCGTCGGCCGTCGACAGGAACTCGGGGAAGGCCAGCTCGGCCTTGGCCCGGATCCCGGCCGCCTCGAGATGATCGGCCCACTCGTGCCAGAGGACCTCGCGGAACGCCTGGTCAAAGTAGCCGCCGTAAGCGAGGAAGGCGGCCGAGAGCAGGACGTCGCCGACGATCGTGCCCATCTCGACCTCAAACGTCTTGCTGCCGGCCTGCCAGCGCTCCTGCTCGGCCGAGAGGCTGCCGAGCAGGGTGACGCTCCGGTCGACGCGGAGGGCGACGCGCTCCATCTCGCCCTTGATCGCCTGCGTCTCGCTGATGAGCCGGGCGTAGTCGGCCTTGTAGCCGTCGATGCTGCGCTCAAGGCCGTCGATGAGCTCCATGATGGACGCCGCCTGGTGCTTGGTCTGGGCCAGCTCGTGCTGGAGCGAGGCGACCTCGGCCCGGAGAGGCTCCGTGTGCTCGAGGATCGCGGCATAGCGGAGCTGGGCGATGACCCACTTGACGAGCGGACCGCACGCCTTGCTCGCGCGATCGACGTTTTCGAACGTAAACGTCGGCCGGCTCAGGTACTCGCGCTCCATCCGCTCGCGCAGCGGCTTGGCCAGGTGCACCGAATCAAAGTTGATGATCGACGTGATGAAGTCGTCGCGGCGGAGGATGCTCTGGACCGTCTTCCAGCCGTCGAGCTTGTGGCCGAGGACGGTGCAGACCGACTGCATCGCCATCTTGACGGCCTCGGGCGGGTTGGCCATCGACCGGACTTCGGTCAGGTGCTGCTTGCGGATGTTGCGGACGGCACCCTCGGCCTCGATGATGGCCGGCTCGGCATCGGCGAGCTCGCCCTGGACGATGCCCTGGCGCTCCTCGATCTGGCTCGTCTGCGTCGCCAGCGAGGCCTGGATCTCGATCGAGGCCGCCTTCTTCTGTTCGGCTTCTTGCTGGTCGTGGACCATCTGCTGGAGCTTTGCGTTGGCCTCGGCGTCCTTGGCTTCCAGCTGGACCCGCTTCGACGCTAGGCTCTGGCGGAGCTCCTCGACCTGGTTGACTGTCTCGAGCAGCTTGTCGAGGCCGACGTTGAGGTGGCGCTGCTGCTCCTCGAGCTCGTCGCGCTTCTCGCCAAAGAGGCGGACAAAGTGGTTGATGCTGACGAGGGCGACAAACGACGCGTCAGTCGAGGCTGAAGACATACAAGAACAGGGAACTGGACTCACAAGTCGATGTAGTGCCGGGGCGTGACGTGATTGTGGCGGCCGCTCTGGCGCGTCAGGCGGGCGTTGACGTGGTAGAGCGACTGATGGATGAAGACAAAGGCGTTCAGGACCGCGAGTCGGTGCGACGGCGGCACGGCCAGCTGGCGGTAGGCGACCGGGAACGCCGCCGGCGGCTCGTAGCCGGGGGTGTCGAGGTCGAGCGCGGCCGTGAACTCGAGCGCGACCTGAAAGAAAGCCTGATCGGACCAGTCGCCGAACCAGTCGAGCACACATCGGTTGAAGAGGGCCGGCGAGGTTGCCGCCCGCGTCGCGAGCCCTTGCTCGGGCGGGTTCATTGTGAAAACGACGTGAAGGTTGCGAGCGACCTGGCCCGTGAACCAGCGGTAGAGCTCCTCGGGCGAGTCGAGCATGAGGCCGTCGCGCTGCGAGCCCTCCTTGCAGGCCGTCATGAGGGCGGCATGCTCGTCGCCTTCAAACAGGCCCGGGACCTCGGCGTTGGCGAGGAGCGTGTTCATGCGCTCGAGGAAGCCGGCGTCGAGCACGTTGGACTCGTCCATGATGAAGCAGATCTTCTCGCCCTTGCAGCCGGCCCGGCGGAGGACGGTCCGGAGGTCGTCGTCAAAGTCGGCGGCCGTGTAACGGTTCGAGACCTTGATCTGGAAGATCGACAGACCGTTCATCCACGCAACGAAGCGCGACAGCGTCGTCTATTGAGGCGGGTGGCGCAGTCAGCACTCAGGTAGAGGTGGTCGATAGCTCGCCGAGACCCGGGGCCATACCTTGCCGCTGCCGCTGACGCCGATGAGCAGCATGTGGCCCTGCGTCTGGCGGAAGACGCGGTCGATGCGGAGGACGTGATCGAGGACGTCGTTGAAGAGGACGAGCTGGACGTCGAGCTCCTCCTCGTGAAAGTTGCGGAGCCGGGCCTTTGTGTACTCGCGTAAGGCCTCGCGCTCGACCGGCAGGTAGTGCTTGGTCGTCCACTGCGAGAAGAGGATTGGCCGGGCGAGCGCCTCGGCGTGATCAACCGTCGGGAAGTGCTCGCGCGCGGTCGCGTCGACGAGTGCGTCCGTCCACGCCCGCTCGGTCTCGGCGACGAGCCGGTCCGAGAAGAGCCGGAGCGCCTCGTGAGCCCAGACGCGGACGAGGCCCTCGACAGAGAGCGTCTCGAGCGGCCGGAGAGCCTCGTAGATGCCGCGCGTCCAGCGCGTCAGCTCGCGCGGGCTGTAGATGTAGTGCGCCTGGGTGTCGGCCGTAAAGTGCTGCTGGCAGGCCCGGTAGACGGCGACCATGGCGGCGGTGAGCGGCTCAGAGAACGCGCGCAAGTTGGGGACGACCTTGAGGAGCGCTCGGTTGAACGTGCCGTAGATCTGGCCGAGCGAGATCTCGCCGGGGTAGTCGACCATGACGAGCGGCGCGTGCCGGAGGAAGCGATGGCTGAGCGGCACCCGGCCGGGGTCCGTCGGTGGGTTGCACGCCCCGACAAACTGGATGCGCTCGAGCGAGACCCAGGCCATGTCCGACGTCCGCCAGAAGCCGCCGCGCTCGACGAGCTGGCGGATGAACGAGATGACGCGCTGCGTGCCGTACTTGTCGAGCGCCGGCAGGTTGATCTCGTCGCAGAAGAGGACGAGCCAGCGGCCGATGGCGACGGGCGCGAGCGTCGTGCCGGCCGGCGTCTTGCGGTACTCGCAGTACTGCTCAAACGTCTTGAGGATGAGCTCGGGCGTCGTCGCGCTCGAAAAATTGAGGCCGACGACCTCGAGCTGGGGCAGCTTGCGCAGCGCGCTAAAGAGCGTCATCGTCTTGCCCGAGCCAGGCGGACCGCAGAGCATCAGCGGCTTGTGCTCGGCCAGCCACGAGTAGAGGACGTCCTCGTGCCGGACGGTGTCGACCGTCGGGATGACGACGTCGGACGCGGTAACGGCGTGCGTGTCGATCTCGATCGTCGGTACCTTGGCCTGCCAGGCCGCCCAGTCGCCGCTCGCGACGGCGACGTCGTAGTCGATGACCGTCCCGCCGGCCGGCAGGTCGACCGCCGTCTTGGCCCGGAGGTGGTCGCCAAGCGCGATCCGGAGCTCGAGTCGGGCGTCGCCAGCAAAGGCCCAGACGAGACAGACGAGCATCCGCTTGGTGACGTAGCGCTCGACCCGGTCGACGCCGAGCGGGAAGTCGGCGTGTTGGGCGTCGTAGTCGAGGACGTTGCGGACCGTCTTGTTGAGGAGCGAGAAAAGTGTGTTGAGCGCCCGGACGGTCGTGAAGTCCATGATGTGCTCAATCGAGCCGGCGAAAGCGAGAGCGGCATTGACGAGGCCGTCGGGCGCAAAGAAGGGCTCGAGCAAGTCCGCGATCGACCGCTGCGTCGTCAAGTCGGTGCCGCCGCCGCTGCCGCTGCCGCCGCCAAATGTCTCGTCCTCGTCGGCATCGAGCGGATTCGATCGGAGGCCGTCGAGGTAGTGGCGGTGGAGCATGTCTGGAGAGACGACGTCGCCGCTGAACCAGATCATGCCGCACCGACTGACGGTCGCCAGCGTCGCGAAGCGCAGGTGCTCGACCTCGAACATGATGCGCACGTTGGGCGGCAGGCTGAGCCGCTCGCCGTTCGGCAAGGTGAGCAGCTTGTTGTCGTCGAGGACGCTGCCGACCGGGAGGAGGCGTCAGTCATCGCGGCACATCACCAGCGGCCGTTGTAAGGGAGAGGGAGCCGCACCTGTTGAGGTTCTCGACCCACTCGGGGTCGACGTCGCCGTCAAAGATGATCCAGTGCCGCTTGTGGCTCTCGCCGCGGACATCGTCGACGATCTTGCGGAGGATGTGCGTGAAAAGGCCGTCGTTCCATTCGCGCGTCGTCGGGTCGAGCGTGCCGTAGAGGGCGTCCTTATGCATCGCCTTGGGGTCGATGACGTACGAGACGCCCTCGACGCCGTCGAGCTGGCCGAGGGCGGCGAGCAGGACCTGCCACGCCTGCGTCTTACCCGACCCGGACGGACCGACCATCATCAAACCGTGCTGGATCTGCTGGATCTGGTACAGCTGAAGGACCTTGCCGACCCAGGCCTCGCCGACGACGAGCCGGCGGGCAGCGCAGACCTTTGCGATCTCGGCCCGAAGCGCAGTCAGGTCGACAGGGACATAGGCGACGCCCGGGAAGACGTCGGAGAGGAGGCTGAGAGACGAGGCAGGCGGCGTGTCAATATTGTAGCAGGAGCCGGGCGACATGACGGCCGGCCACGCCACTCACCTCATGAGGAGTGGAGCGTCCTCGGCTACGAGCTTGGGCACGATCGTCTCGACGACCGACTGGATGAGGATCTGTTGCTCGGCGACGGCGTCCGACGCATCGGCTGTAAATCCGACGGCATCACTCGAGGCCGCAGCCTTGAGCAGGCGGTCGCGCTTGAGGTGACCGGCGCTGACGAGGACGGCCTTGAGCGCACGGAGGCCAAAGTCGTAGTGCGGCTGGGTCGATAGCTGCTCGGCACAGAGGCCAAAGAACGGCACGACCTTGGACGCAAGCAGTTCGGCCGCGCGGAAGCCTTGCGAGAAGAGCATCACCTGAGCGATCAGCTCGAGGTCCGGCTTGGTCATCGCCATGCTCTAAGGGCGGGGGCACAATGTCGAGGCGTCAGTGACGGAGCCCCGTTCTGGAAGGACAGGGCGCCACGTACTCGGAAGAGCTCTGAAAGGAGAGAGCGGGGCCGTCAGCAAGTATCGAGAAGCAGGGGCGCTTCGCAAGGACGCATGATCGAGACGCACTCTTGAGGTTGTCTGGCAGGTTCGACCGGCCGGCGTAGCCCGGGTTCATCGTAATGAAGAGGCCTGGAGCGCAGCAAAACAGGACAGTCAGTCCCTCTGCGCCGCGACAACCTCGGAGGGGGCAGGGTGGCGAACCGGTGTTGGCGTTGACTTTGAGCTGCTTGCCGACGAGCTCGATCTCGGCTTCGGGGTTGTGGACGACGGCCGAGAGGCCTTGTTGGATCGTCTGGACCTGCTGCGAGACAGCCGAGAGGATGCGCTCCTCGAGCCGGTTGAACTCGTCAAAGCAGCCCCAGGCGCCGACCTGGCAGAGGCCGACAAAGATGCGGCCCATCGCCTGGAAATCGAACGACTCGTCGCAGCAAAAGACGAGGACGAAGCGGCCGAGCTGGGCGCCGAGCGCCTTGACCGACTCGGTCTTGCCTATAGGAATCAGGTAAGGGAGGTCTGTCAGCGGCAGGAAGAACGCGAGGCGTCCAGAGCACTCACCGGTACCAGCCGGACCAAACGGCGAGCCGCCGAGCTGATTGCTGAGCGCCTGGGTCAGCGTCAGGTAGCACCGGTCTGTGAGCGGCGTCTGGACGAGCCGGTCCGGGACGCCGAGGTATTCGAAGCCGTACGCGAATGAGGCGTCGGCCATGTGGACCCGGAGTCGGTCGAGCGGATCGGCCTTGGTCGGGTCGAAGTCGAAGCGCATGTGGTAGAGCCACTCGAAGCTCGTGCGCGAGGTGACGCCGGCGGCAATGAGCGAGCGGACGACGTCGCGCTCGTGGACGAGCTCGGTGATGAGGTGCTCGGCCTTGCGGCGCACCGTCGGCGTCAGGTCCTCGAGCACGGCGTCGGCGAGGAGGTCAAGGCAGCGGCCGACGGTCGCGAGCGCTGGCTCGAGCGACTCTCCGCGGTCGAGCGCGCCGTCGACGAGCTTGGTCCAAGCGCATTGGACCGCGAGCACGACGAGCTGGCACGGGAACCTGTCGACCCAGGCGAGGAAGACGGTCGGGTCGGCCAGTTCGGCGGCTAACAGGCCCTCGAGCTCGGTGACGGCTTGGCCGAGGAGGAGGGCCAGCGTGAGCCGCGTCTCGCTCTCGATCCTTGCGAGCCAGTCGTTGATGCGCGGCGTCTCGGCGAGGACGATCGGCCGGCCGAAACGGATCTCTTCGCCCTCACGTGAGGCGACGCCGTCGATCCGGCCGCCGTCGGCGTCGAGCACCAGGGCCGAGACGCCGGCAAACATCTTTTTCAGGTGCTTCATGACACGTACGACGTCCTTGCTGTTGCCGATGATCTCGAGCAGATCCTCGTCGCCGACAAAATAAAAGCGCGGGAACGAGGCCCGCTCGCGCTCGAGGTACTCGCCGAGCGCCTTCTGGATTTTGGCCAGCAGATCGGCCAGTCGCTCGAGGCTCTTTTGCGCGCCGGGGATCGCGAGGACGTCGAGCACGAGCGGCGACTTGTAGACGCGCTTCAT
>Ga0308160_10005070_pt1 | contig 13847 bp, 24 predicted proteins | sample PhyFR1_FD_201036 | JGI IMG/M metagenome (GOLD analysis project Ga0308160, IMG submission 201036) | Phyllosphere microbial communities from UC Gill Tract Community Farm, Albany, California, United States - DLSLF.R1 | ecosystem: Host-associated > Plants > Phyllosphere > Unclassified | place: USA...
GGTAGAGACCGCCGCCATGCCGCCGAGGAAAGTCCCTTCAGAGTTGAAAGCAGAGATGTTCTTGTCCCACGGACCCAGTTGCGGTGCAGCCGACGGTCGGTCTTGAATGCCAACCGCCACGGTGATGATGAGAATCGCCGCCATGACCGATACGAAACCGATCCAGCCGAGGATGGAAATCTTGTTAAGCGTCTGGATCGAGGCGAGCGCGAATGTACCCAGCATGGCGATGACAACCCATACGACAGTGCAAGTGGCGTGGACCGTTATCGCGTTGAAAGCGATGGAAATCGCAACGAAACCTGACCCGGCCAAAAAGATCATGAACAGCGGGTAGGCGACGGAGAACAGCTCTCGTCCCCACACGCCAGCCAGCACGTAGCCAACGCCGTCCATACTGTAGACTTCGGGATGGTTCCGCTTAAACTGCCCGACGACCATGCCTGACCATGTGGTCAATAAGCCAATTACAATGATGACTGCCGTCAGCGAGGCGAGCCAAGCGAGAGGCCACTTTGGACATACTGAGCGATCCGGGGACACCTCCTGTTGCGGACAGAACAGTGGGCATGGCCAACACACCCAAAGCGATGATAGTCTTCAGCATGATGATACACGCTTTGATCCTGAAATCAGCCTGTGTCACACGACGGCGCTGCAACTCACCATCCCGCCGATTTGTAGTCGACATCGCCCTCCTTGTACTCGCCAAACACGGCGTCGCCTTTCTCACCCTCGACGACGTGCGTGGACGAAGCGTCCTTGTATGCGGTCTTCTCTTCGTCGATCATAGCTGCTGCGGGATGGGAGCGAGTCAGTGTTCGTGGGAGCTGTATATGTACAGTCCGGAACGTCGTGATAACATGATAAGCGGAGAGCGGTTCGCTAAACTCGCTTTCCGGCCAGATTCCGGGGAGCTCGAACAACGGGCTCCGCAATGCTGTCAATGACGACTCCAGGGAAAATGCAAGGAAGCGTTTGATGCAAGGAAGCATTTGATGCAAGGGCGTTCGATCCCGTAGATGCCGTGTCGATGCATTGAAGGTGGCCATGTCCGAACGACCCGGAAGCAAAAGGTCTCTTCAACTGCATGCATGTGCCGCTACGAGTACAACTTGTTGTTCGCATCGTCGACTGCTCTTCGAGCTGCCTTGACGTTCTCTACGCAGTCTGGGAAATCCGAGTGCAGGCATAATGTAAATGGCCGTCCGCTGACCCCTACGTTCACCATGGTATAGTCCGCCGCCGGTATTTGACTCTCCGTCGCCATCTTCATCGTAATGTCGTAAATCTCCTTTGCATCCATCTTTCTGCTGCCCGGGACGCCCAACAAACTCCCCTTGGCGTCGTAGTTGACGTCGACAAAGGCTTCGGGAATGAATGGAACGCCGTATTTCGCTGCCATGGTCTCGTGCAGTGTGCCCGGCAGGCCGTACACGGGCACCTTGAAATGACTGATCGCCTTCATCGCTGCGTCGCTGACCATTTCGTCGTTTTGCATCGTGATATACTGCCCGTCAGCGATGATGCGAGGGCTTCGCTTACCCATTGTCCATGGGGTTTTATGTGATTCAGGGGAACGTCCGCTTCGTCGAGCATAGTTTTTAGCGCCCCGACCTGGTACAACCTATACTGTCAGCGCCGTCCCAACGCACAGCTTACATCTCTGCATATGCCTGTTCGTGGGTCATGGCGAGAGCTCGCCTGCCGAAGCCTGCCTTGTCTGGATAGCCCGGATCTGCAATCAGCTTGACCCCGCCGACCCCGAATCAAAACGTACGAGCTCCGACTTTCACCCCGTAGCGCTTCGCCAGCGCTATTGTCCGCCGCATCACCACCGGATCTCCAGCATGACCACCGCAAGCAATGTTCGCGGCGTCAATCAAAGGCATGAGCGCTTCATCCGGCCCCGCTGCCCACATCCCAAAGGCCTCGCCGCAATCCACGTTGATCTCGATCCGGTCGATAGTAGCCGATCTGTTGACGTTGACCATGGTGCAGAGTGAAATCAAACGTAGGCGTTACTGTATAACAGCGCGTCCGGCAAATCTGGGATAGGCTGTCAACGGCATGCTCCACGGAACCTGCCCGGGTCGAAGATAGTCAGGATGTGATTAAGCGAAAGCCCGCTCCATGGAGTTGCTAGACCCCGGAATATAGCCGGAATACACCAACCCGGGGCCATCTCTACTTATCGGCGGTACATCTCGCCATGCAGCTCATCTGATCGCTATACCGCTATGCTCGTCGACGGCTTCACCACGATACGAAAGGTGCTCATCGCGAATAGGGGGGAGATTGCATGTCGCATCATTCGATCGTGCAAAGAGCTCGGCCTTGTGAGCATCTGCATTTACACAGCCGCCGATAGGACGAGCTCCCACGTCAAGCTCGCCGACGAGGTCTGGCTCCTTCCCGGTGCGGATCAGTCGGCGTATATTCAGCAGGATGATGTTTTGGACATTGCGAGGAAGAGCGGGACGAATGCTGTGATCCCGGGATATGGTGAGTTGACCTTGGTGCGAGCTAATTCGTAGGATTCTTGTCTGAAAATGACGAGTTTGCTCAAAAGGTCGAAGCCGCCGGTATGACCTGGGTGGGACCTTCGTCAAAGGTGATCACGCAGTTCGGTCTGAAGCATACCGCCAGGGATCTGGCCGTGAAGTCAGGGGTGAGCTGCTACGGCTGACTCTGTCTGAACATAGGTTCCAATCATCCAAGGAACCGACCTGTTGACCTCTGCTGAAGACGCGCTAGAAGCTGCCGAGAGGATCGGATACCCTGTAAGTCGCTAGTAACAGTCGAGCTGACGCCAGATCATGCTGAAGGCAACCGCCGGTGGAGGCGGTATGGGCTTGCAAATCTGCTGGGAATCGTCAGCCATCGAGGAGGCTTTCCGGTCCGTCGAAGCACGAGGCGCTGCATTGTTCAGCAACACGTCCATGTTCATGGAGAAATACGTCGCCCGGTCACGACATGTCGAGGTACAGGTGTTTGGGAACGGCATGGGGGGAGCGGTTCACTTTGGCGAGCGGGAATGTAGCATTCAACGGAGGCATCAAAAGGTGGTGGAGGAGTGTCCTTCCCCCTTTGTCGAGTCGAAGCCTGGTACGTCGACTGAGCTTTCCGAGCTGACAACAGGTATGCGAGAACGTCTAACGTCGTGCGCGGTCTCCCTCGCAAGCAACGTGTCGTACTCTAGCGCCGGTACCGTGGAGTGAGTACTGCGCTGGTTCCGATCTGATGGCAGATTTCTCGTCGACGACACGACCGGCGACTTCTTCTTTCTCGAGATGAACACCCGTCTGCAGGTCGAACACGGTATCACGGAAATGTGCTACGGAGTCGATCTCGTCTCGTTGATGCTGCAGCAAGCGGAGATGCAAGCGCGAGGAGCAGGCGGGCTCGACATCGAATCGCTACGATCACTACAATCTAGTACGCCCAAGGGGTACGCCGTCGAGGCTCGAGTCTATGCCGAGATTCCTACGCGCAACTTTGCTCCTTCGCCCGGGCTGTTGCAACATATCGAATGGTACGACGCACCGGGAGTCCGTGTCGACACGTGGATCACGTCCGGGACACACATCTCGCCATATTACGACCCGATGATCGCCAAAGTCATCGTGTGGGACGAGACCTCGCATGATGCTGCTGTGGACAAGATGCTCGACACGCTGCGTCTTTCCAAAGTCCAGGGTTGTCCGACCAACTTTCAATACCTAGCCGCCATCGTATCGTCCGAAGCGTTCCGTAAAGGCGACACCACCACGGCGTTTTTGACCAGCGACAGCTTTGCCTTTTCGCCCATCACAGTTGACGTGATCGCTGGCGGCGCATACACAACGATACAAGATCTGCCTGCAAGACGCGGAGTCGGAAACGGCGTGCCGGAATCAGGCCCACTCGATCCGGTCTCGTTCCGGCTGGCGAACATCCTCGTCGGTAACGAAGAAGGGGTCGAGGGGCTAGAGATCACTCTTGTCGGGCCGGAACTGCACTTCCACGCACCTGCCATCGTTGCGATCACCGGCGGTTTGCTCGACGTATCGATAGATGGACAAACCGTCGAGACCAATACTCGACTGCTTGTCCCCGCCGGCAAGCGGCTGAAGCTTGGGTCGGTGACAAAAGGTTGTCGAGCGTATCTCGCGGTAAAGGGCGGATTTCCCACCATCCCATCTTATCTCGGGTCAAAGAGTACCACCAGCACTCTGAAGCTAGGTGGATACCAAGGCCGACAGCTCGTCGCCAACGACTGCCTTGACCTCAGCCCGGAAACGGTGGCTTGGGCCGAGAAGTACTCTTCCGCTTCCATCCCTGAGCCTTCCAGACTTCACCACCTTTGGAGTAACGACTGGGACATCTACACCATGCCCGGCCCACACGACGAGCCTGCGTTCACGACAGAGCAAGGTGAGATGAGAGACGTACCAAGCTGACAGCAGATCGTCGCACTCTGTACGAAACCGCATGGAAGATCTCGCACAACGCGACTCGAAGTGGGTACCGGTTGAAAGGTCCCCGACTCGAATGGTCGCGAGAGGACGGAGGGGAAGGCGGAGGCCACCCTGCGAGCATCATCGACGAACCCTACCCGTATGGCGGTCTGAACTGGAACGGCGATGATCCTGTCATCTTGCCTGTCGTGAGTGACCGAGCCAAGTCTTCCGAATCAGCTAAAGGCAGGACGGACCGATGGCCGGTGGACTCGCCACGACATCGACCATTGTACGTGCCGACTTTTGGCGGCTGGGTCAGTGCAGACCTGGCGATGCTCTTCGCTTCAAGCGGATCAGCTGGGAATCTGCTCGTTTGCTCCGCCAGCGCACGGAAGAATATCTGTCGTCGGCGAAACGACATATCGAGGGATCGAGCGGAGATGTGAAGCTCGTCGATGTCGAGCTACCAGAAGACTGGAACGAGACCATCCTGCATCGCATTGCAGACCCAATTGAGGTCGTCTTCAGGCAGTCCGGCGACAGCTATATCCACGTCACATACGGCCCAATGACCGCCAGTGCGCTCACTCGAGCGCATATCCAGCATAGACTGGACGAGCTGGAGAAAGACGAGGATATCTTAGCGGTCATCGGCACGACTCGAGGTGAGTCGGACAATCTGCCGAGCTGACAACAGCTTACAGCGTGCAATTCGACGCCTTGACAATATCGCAAGGCGACCTGCTGAAGCGGCTGATCAAGCTCGAACACGACTTGGGCACGCAACACCGACCTATCACCGGACGCCTGTTCAAGTTCCCGTTACTACTGGACGACCCACTGGCGAAGCAAGCAATCGACGAGTACATGACAAAGCTCCGGGATTCGGCCGTCTACCTGCCCGACAACATGGCCTACATCGCCAAAGCCAACGGCGTGGACGACGTCACAGTCGCGAAAAGATCGATCCTCGCCTGTCGCCAATTGGTCACCGAAGTCAGCTTCTTGGCTGGCACGCCGTTGATGATGCCTCTTGATCCTCGTCTGGTGTATGTCGCGCAGAAATACAATCCTGTCCGGACATTCACTGCGGAAGGCACGCTGGGACTCGGCGGTCCACTGTCCGTCATCTATCCACTGGATGCTCCAGGCGGATATCAATTGTGGGGCCGGACCCTCTCACCCTGGGACGCCTTCGCGACTAGACCTGGCTTTGACCAGCCGTGGCTCTTCAAAAACTTTGACCAAGTGCAATACTACGAGGTCGATCACGCCGAATTTGACCGGATCCACGATCTGTACAAGGCAGGTCGATTGGAGCTGGAGGTGGAAGACGTCACGTTCGATCCGAAGTCGTACGAGGAGTTTCTGCACGGGATCGCGGACGAGGCGGCTACTTTCGTTGAGAAACGGAACGCCGCGGGCAAGGCTGTCACGCAGGAGGAGCGGAAGCTGCTGGAAGAATGGCGCGAAGCACAGAGCGCCCAGCCAGAGTCTGCTGGGGCTGACGGTCATATCGAGGGGGGTGTCGACGTCGTCGCGCCCATGACCTCGAGTTTGTGGAAGATCATGGTGGAAGTGGGAGATACGGTCAAGGAAGGCGACGTTCTGGTCATTCTGGAGGCTATGAAGATGGAGATACGTGAGTGTTGCTCAAGCTATGCCGCATGACGGGACGCTGAGCATCAGCGGTTCGAGCGGATGAAACGGCTGCGGGTAAGCAGGTCCGACAAATACGTTGCTCGTCTGGATCACTGCTGGATCCCGGGCAGGTCATTCTCACTCTTTCTTAAGGCTTGGCTCGGCCGCATTGTATGGTTGCGCGAATCCCTTCGCCAGTAGCAGAGACTTCACCAGGAAGTGCATAAATGTCCTTTGCTTTCCAGCATGTATTATAGAAAGTAATGTCAATATTGTCCACACGTCTACTCAATATCTCTAAAGTATGATACAAAGCATGCTAATCAGTCCGGCCGCAAGACCGACAAAGATCGCCGTCGCCCGGGCGTACTGTGACGACCCGCCAGATGTGTTGGCTTGAGCCAATGTTTGGCTGGCTGCCGCCGCCTGGCTGAGAGATGTCGATGCTGAAGACGACATCATCTGACCGGATGGCACGCAGACGGACTGGACGGCCGACATGGCGCTGGCCATGCACTGTGACAGAGCCGAAGCCGACACTGAAGCGGTGCATCGGCTGGCGGAGGCGGACGAAGAGGACGCAGCGAGCTGTGATGCGTTCGGAGCGGCAGATGTCGCGGCGTTACCGGTTGGTTGTGGCTGAGCGGAGCTGGCAGCCTTGGCAGTCGGTTTTCCGCCCTTCGTGGAGGCACTCTCGGTGGTGACTGCGATGTTAGCATTGTTCGTGGTTGAATATAAGTCACTTACAAGCTGCGCAACTCGCGGCACAGTAGCCGCAGTCGCCGACGGTCTGCGTGGCGTACACCGTAGTGGTCACAGTCTTCTCAACGGTGACCGGCGTGGCATAGCCTTGTCCGGTGGCAGAGGATTCCCCACCTCCACCTCCACCTCCGCCTCCGCCTCCACCACCACCACCACCACCACCTGCGCTAGCGGTAGCAGTGGCTTGTGCGGGCACCGTGTCTTGGCCGGTGCTAGTAGCAGCAGCGACGCTTTCGCCTTGTCCCTGACTTGAGCCGGTTTCAGCGACAACGATGGTAGTAACCATTCCGGTGTTCTCGCCGAGGGTGACAGTGCGAACATCGGTCATCGTCATAGTCATGGGAACGGTCTCGACCCTAGTCGTACCTCCGACAACCATCGTACTGACGTTGACCATGGTCTCGGTTGCGCCTTGAGCAGTTCGTGTGACGGTCTGGACGACGTCTCGGGTGGTAGGCACAGCGATAGTCGTGGTGACTGAATATCAGCGTCATGGTCTAATCTTTCTCAAAGCGACTCACTGATCTGAGCCGGAATAGTGGAGGTCAAGACAGACGTCTCGTACTCGGTCAAGGTGGATGTCGTGACGGCCGTCTGTCCGCTGACAGTGATGGTCACTGGCTTGGCGGTGACGGCCTCCTTGGTCAAGGTGAGGACGGTCGTCGATGCTGGGAGTGTTACTGTGGAGACATCGTTGATCGTCGTTGCTTCCTTAATCGTGGTGGTGACAACTTCAGTGGAAGCGGTCTGAGTCTCGGTCACGAACTGTGTCGCTCCCGACTCGACGATGGTCCTCGTGAGGGTAGTGACCGTTGGCACCAGGATGGTAGTGGTAATGACCTCGGCATCTCCAGACTGGGTGACGGTGAAGGTGGCAGCGGGCACGTTGACGACGTCAGTCACGGTCTCGGCCGGGAGGGTCTCTGTGATAGTCGTCACTGCGCCTTGGACAGTGGTGACTCTTGTGGTCACAGCTCCAGGGAGTGTTCGGGTGACGGTGGTCGCAGTCGGAGGCAGGGTGATGGTGACGACGGCGGCGGTCACCGTGGTGACTTTGCCAGAAGCAGTGACCACGGCTCCGGGGGCGGTGGAGACCGCAGTGATGGTGACTCCGGGCTGGACAGAGGTGACGGTAGTCCTCACGCCGTTGATGGTGGTCTCAAAGGTCGATGTAGTACCTGACTGAGTCTCGGTGACGGTTACTTCTTTGCCCGAAGCAGTGAAGGTCACCACTGTTCCGGAAGCGGTGACGGTGGAGCCGGGTGCGGTGGAAGTCAAGGTGACAACCTTGCCGGACTCTGTGACGGTCTGGATCACGGCAGATGCGGTGTTGGCTGAATGTCAGACAGGTCGACTGAGTTGAGGCGTGGTAACTCACAAGCTGTGACGGTCTCGATGACGGCAGAGGCGGTGTTCGCTGAATGTTAGACAGGTCGACTCAAGTTTGGGCCGGTCAACTTACAAGCTGTGACGGTGACTACCTGTCCAGAGCAGCCGCTGTTGTCTTGCATGACATTGCTGTTTTGGAGAGCAACCGAGGTACCCGCAAGGATTCGTCCGTTAACGACCGATCCGGGCTGGATGGTGACAGAGTTCTCGGCGAGAGCGATACCCTGGAAAGAAGCACCGATCTGGCCCGATCCGACGGTGAACGCTCCGGCAACAGCGAAGAAGACGTCTTGTGGTCGTACTCCTCCGACTAGGACGATTCCGGTGAGGGCGCTTTGTGTGTAGGTGCCACTGTTGTCAGTGCGATGTCAAGGAGGACAAACTTACGCAATCTGGAAGATGAAGACATCGCCACAGTTACCACGAAGGACGACATCGGATGACACTGTCACTGCCGTCGTATACTTGTACACACCCGGCGTGAAGGTCCTTCCGCCAATGTCACCCGCTTTGCCCAGGTTGGTGTTCGCAGCAGTGGCGGCCCGGCCTTGAGCGTCGTTATAGGCGGTGAGACGATTGTTGGTGGCGGTGATGAGGTTGTCAGGAGTAGGCGTTCCATAGTTGGAGGCGAAGACAGAGCCCGAGACGTAAGGCGAAGTACCAGACGACTGTCCAGAGACATGGGTGATGGCAAAGCCTGTGATGGCGGCGTCGGTGGCTGGGGATACACCTATGTTGCCACCAACAAAGGAAGTAGCGGTGGTCGTGATTTCGGATTGGGCGAGGATAGCGTAGTCGCCAGCGAGACCGAGTCCGACGGCGGGAGGACCAGCGGCGAAAGCATCAGTCTGTAGTCAATAGCCGCCGTGGTTGATGATGGGGAATAGCTTACGGCCAGACTGAGCAGTGCGAACTATCGGTCAGCGATGTCCGATTATGATATAACCCAACTCACCTTGAAAAGATTGAATGCGTTGATGCGCATACTGGTGTATGCCTTTGGAGTGGTGGGGGGGAAAGGTCAAGAATGCATCAAACATCAGAACAGACCCGTGTTAAGAGAGCTCGCACGTCTGTTTGCCATCGAGGTTTTTTCGCCTCGTTGAGCTCTGCACATAGCACATCGGACGACGTTGCAGACCCGTCATCGCCACACCACCCCTCGATAAGATAACTTTCAGATATCGCGGACCTGACTGTGAACATTAATATTATCTGGCCAAAGATCTGGCCGCATGTAGTTGTTTACAACAATCTTTCGGCCGTCGGTGCGCCGGAGAAACGATAAATGTTGTTGACATTGGACGAAGGCGGCATGCAAAGTCTCTAATGAAGGTTCGATCACTGCCGCAAGCCGTAAGGAGTGATAAAGCAGCTCGTGTAGCAGATGATGTAGCGCGCTACTCGAGAGCAGATTAACTGATACATTCGATTCAACCCGAAGCAACGCCTTGTCTCTGCGGCAGACGTCCCTGATCCAGGAGGAACTAGGCACGGACGCCGGGTGGCGTAGTGCAGACGCGGCGGTCGAGTGACGTGAGTCGCAATTTTCAAGGTGTGAGAGCCAAGCCTTCATTTTTAGGTATTGCGTTAAGCTCGCAGATCCCTCTCCGAGTCCGAGCGGATGAACTTCGGGAATCGCGGTAGGGCCCGCCAGTCGCTCGGCTGGAGCCGGAAGCTTTGCATCCTGCAGGGCGCGAACAGGAGGAACGCGCCACCCCCGGTTTTCCAGGAGGTTTGCCAGGAGGCGTCATTACCCACAGTCCTCAGCTCGCGAGCGGTGGCTTGCAGGCACCGCCTTGATGTCGGACTTAGTGTGAGGAACCGCGAAGTCGAGACCCTCTCCGTCATCCGCTCTCATATAGATATGCCTCGGTCCGCACGATCCGAGTGCGCGTATATTCCCCTGCGAGGTGCGACCCAAAGCGTACACAGCTGGGGCGGGACGCTTCTTTATTATTATAATCAATCGATGAGGGGTATATATCTGCCCGTCGTGTCCCGTTTAAGCGATGTTTTGCCAAACATATAGCGTCGATCCGAGCACCCAAAGATGGTACAGCGTGAAACCGCATCCTAAGCAGCACTTTGCAACCCCCGCTTAAGCTGCCGTTGCCAAGAGAGGCTAGAATCCAAAAAACCACACGGCCCTCGGCAGAGTGCAGCTGCCAAGTAAGACGGGACCAGATGGCCTGTACATCTGGATTGCTGATACATGTCATTATCACTACCGACGCTAAGTCTTTCGAAAGATTGCACGTCGCGGGAGATACTGAGCTTGGCTCGATACATATCTCTGACGTGTGCACTCGCATGTCGGTGTCGGAATCATTCGGCCGGTACGCGTATCTGAGCTGATACATGCACAAACCGACCCATCCAACGCCTGTGCTTGTTCTGACCATTGTCGTCGCTTCGATTGGCTAGAGGTTCGTCGGCACGGAAACAGCCGACCGAAGTGCCGATTGTAATTGACTTGGCGTGCACAAAAGGGATTGTGGGGTGATAGCTGTTAGCGCCACATGACCCCTTTAGGCCGTGGACCGACTCCCGACGAGCTTTGCGGGTAGAATGGAACAGCATAGACGGTGAAACACCTCGGGCTTCACCCCGATACGATTAGACTCACGTGAGCTTATCTCGTACATACAAGCATACAAGCCTAACCGTCGCGTAGAAGCAAGTCGCGCCGCTTATCCTTGCGGGGCTCTCAAACCCGAACAGTCACCTGTCGCGACGGGAGATAAGCTAGTCCGGGGTTATAAAGAGCATGCAGCGGATTATGAGGTATCATCATCACCACCACCACCATGTCCCTGCCGCATCACGACAACAAAGATTACGACAAGACCGGCTACGATGTCGCCGATATTCAAGAGGTGCCCGAGGCCAACGAGGCTGAGCTCGTCAGCAGTGTGCACGCAGACCAAGCGTACTTGAACGCATCGAAGAGTACCCGGTTCTTCCGCTCGTCGCTGTTCCAGATGTTCATGTTCGGAGCGTGAGTCGGTAGCGCCTTCGCAAAATTCACACTTACATTCAGTCTGTCCTTCGTCGGACCCGCAATGTCGGACGCAATCTCCAACTTGGGTGGAGGGGGTTTGTCCACACCATACCTCGCCAACTTGGCGACGTCCCTCAACTACGCCGGATCTTGCGTCATGACGCTTTTCGGCGGCCCGCTCATCAACAAGACCGGAATCAAGTGGTCATGTATCATCGCAGCCCTCGCCATGCCCCTGGCAGGGTCAGGCTACTACGTCCAAGCCCGCTTCAAGGTTGATCCATACCTTTTGACCGCAAGGGTGCGTGATGATCGGTAGAGACGAGTCGTGAAGCTGACAGCCAGACTGTCGGAGGTGTTGCCGGTGGTTTCCTATACGTTGCCGAAGCCACTGCCATGCTGTCTTACCCGCACCCGGATGACCGTGGAAAGTACCTCAGTATCTGGGCAGCGATGCGAAACTCGGGAGCGGTCGTCGGCGGAGCCATCAACTTTTCCAACAACAGCAAGAACAAGAAGGCAGGAGGGATTGCCTGGTCGACCTACCTCATCTTCATCGCATTTGGTGAGTCATGACTCGTCGTCATCGCTGACGGGCAGAATGCACTGGAGTCTTCTGGGCAGGTTTGTTGTCACCCACCAAGAAGGTCCGACGAAGTGACGCTACGCCTGTTCCTACTTCTGGCGATTTGTCTTGGGGCGAGGAGTTCCGAGCTCTATACCGACATCTTCTCCACCCAAGGGTACGTCTGTTGCCCAAACTCCCGACCCCTGCTGACCTTTCAGACATGGTTGATGTTTGTCCCCGCTTTCTACTCGTTCTTCTGCGGCGGTGTCATGGGCACCTACCTCAGTCTCCACTTTAGCGTCCGATCTCGAGCGCTTTCGTCTTTCCTCTACCGTGAGTGGACATAAGTACCGACCGAATGGACCTAACCTCAGCCCTCGTCTCCATCATCCTGGTGCTGCTGTTCGGAAAGGGCGTCCTTGACAACAAGCGATGGTCTCAGAAGCGACGAGCATGGATTGCGTTTGGCCTGTGGGCGATTCCTCAAATCGCCTGCTGGATTTGGGTGGCGGTTCTCTACGGTGGCCAGGGCAAAGCACCTTTCAAGACCAAGGATTTCGGAACGTGAGTCAGCGTCCTTATGTAGGCGAGACGACGACTGATTCTCAGCAACTCGGCTCAATGGGCTCTCTACTACATGCCTTACCTGATCGGTCTGAGCTGTTCGTACATCTGTCAAATCTCCATCTACTGGACTCTCGGCACGTTCAGCACCGACGTTAAATCGTCTTCCCGAACCGGTGGACTGTTCCGAGCATTCGAGACCGCCGGTCAAGCGGTATCCTACGCTATCAACTCGAACACTGGAGACAAGCGTATCCCGCTCTACGTCATGATCGCCCTCTGGGCGCTTTGCATCGTCACCATGGGCGCGCTTATCCGCTTGGTGCCGGAACAGCCGAAGGACCACGACGATGTCGTCGACACTGAGCAAGTGGCGGTGGCCGTCAAGGGGGACCCTTCTACTCTTTAGCAGAGTGGTAGACCGTAGTGATTGATAGGGAGCACGAGAAGCAGAATCGAGAAGCCGTTTGTATAAACTTGTGCAATGTTACACGTACGAGGCAATCATTAATCCATATCGTGCTATTACTCGCGGTCATGACTAAGGTTACATTACGCATTACAACTTCGAGAACAGGCTCATCGCGAGCAAGAGGGCAAGACAGGAAAGCGCGAGGTTCTGATCTAAAGGCAGACCTGAGGGTGAGCAGAAATAGCTACGGCGACTTACCTATCGTCCTAGAACCCGCCGACCCCGGGTGTTTGGGTGCCGTGTAATTAAAGCCTGCATCCACGCAACCGATTGCTAACACCGGAAAGGCGAGACTCGAGGCGTTGCTGACGTCGGAAGGGATGTAGCCGTCGGCAAGACCCCGTTGGTACGACCAGGTGTCTATATCGTACTCTGTCTTCCCTGTTGCATTAGGCGGAGACTCGCAAGTTGCGCGCAATGCTTACAAGTCCAGTAGTACCACCCGATAGACGCCTGTCCGGCATCGTTGGGACTGTACGCCGCGAGCTGCGCCTCGAACAGCTGTCGATACCACGTCCGCTGAGCCTGCGAGTCACCGTACCGCGACCGGCCACTAGAGTTTGGCGGGCTTCCTTCTGTTCAGCCTCTGCACACCGTCTTGAACAACAAAACTCACCCGTTTCGAGACTCCACTCTCCGACGATTGTAGGGGGGACACCGGTTTTGGCAACATTCGATTTCAAGATCTGTGACATGTTGCATATCCGATCGAGAATCTCATCTCGGGGCAGGTTGTTGAGCGGCGCGAAGGAGTAGTACTGATGCGTGTCGAGGGTGAATTGATTCGAGGACGCGCTGCCGTCGAGGGGCGAATAATCGGACCAGTACTCGACCCCCCAAAAGGCATCTGCGAGTCAGCCCGACTCAGCCTGTCTGACCAGCCCGACTCACCATGTGCCGTGATGTTCAACTCGCTGCTCGCCGATCGGACGGCTTCCGCGCCGCTGGTGTAGAACGATTTGAGGGTTTTCATGCTGAAGTCGTCGGATAAGCGTGGCTCATTGA
>Ga0308160_10005071_pt1 | contig 13846 bp, 10 predicted proteins | sample PhyFR1_FD_201036 | JGI IMG/M metagenome (GOLD analysis project Ga0308160, IMG submission 201036) | Phyllosphere microbial communities from UC Gill Tract Community Farm, Albany, California, United States - DLSLF.R1 | ecosystem: Host-associated > Plants > Phyllosphere > Unclassified | place: USA...
GGGCTTCACCAAGGTGGCCGTGCACCGCTCGAAGGACGTCGCGCTGTATCGCCAGGGCGGCATCAACTTCATCATCAACAACGAGCCGAAAAGCTACGCCGCCTACTTCGCGGCCGAGCACGGCCCGTCGGCCTGCGGCATGGCGTTTCGCGTGCGCGATGCGCACAAGGCCTACGCCAGGGCGCTGGAACTGGGCGCGCAGGCGGTCGAGATCCCGACCGGGCCGATGGAGCTGCGCCTGCCGGCAATCCGCGGCATTGGCGGTGCGCCCCTGTACCTGATCGATCGCTTCGACGAAGGCGACACGATCGGCAAGTCGATCTATGACATCGACTTCAAGTTCATCGACGGCGCTCCGCGCAACCCGGAAGGCCACGGCCTGAAGATCATCGATCACCTGACGCACAACGTGTACCGCGGCCGCATGTCGTACTGGGCCGGCTTCTACGAGAAGCTGTTCAACTTCCGCGAAATCCGCTACTTCGACATCAAGGGCGAGTACACGGGCCTGACCTCGAAGGCAATGACGGCGCCGGACGGCATGATCCGCATCCCGCTGAATGAAGAAGGCAAGGCGGGCGGTGGCCAGATCGAGGAATTCCTGATGCAGTTCAACGGCGAAGGCATCCAGCACATCGCACTGCTGAGCGACGACCTGATCGCCACGGTCGACAGCCTGCGCGCCGCCGGCGTGCCTTTGATGACGGCGCCGCCCGAGACGTATTACGAAATGCTCGACGAGCGCATCCCGGGCCATGGCGAAGATGCCGAGCAGCTCAAGGTGCGCGGCCTGCTGCTCGACGGCACGGTCACGGACGGCAAGGCGCGCCTGCTGGTGCAGATCTTCGGCGTGGCGCAGTTGGGCCCGGTGTTCTTCGAATTCATCCAGCGCAAGGGTGACGACGGCTTCGGCGAAGGCAACTTCAAGGCGCTGTTTGAGTCGATCGAGCGCGACCAGGTCAAGCGCGGCGCGATTGGCGCCGCCAGCGAGGCAACCACCGCCGCCTGATCCGTAATTTGCTATCCTGCGTGTTTGCGGCGGCCCTTGGCCGCCGTCTTGCATAAAGGAGAAAGCATGCTGGCGGCGTTTGCGGTGTTGTTGTTATTTCAGTGTCTGGGGGAGGGCGTCGTGTTCGTGCTGCGCCTGCCGCTGCCCGGCCCCGTCGCCGGCATGCTGCTGCTCGTGGCTGCCCTGATCGTCTTTCCCAAGTTGCAGGTGTTGGTCGAGCAGGCGGCCAACGCGCTGCTGGCACATCTGTCGCTGCTGTTCGTGCCGGCCGGCGTGGGCATCGTGGTCGCTGCCGCCAGCGGCAGTGGTCACTGGCTGGCGATCGTTGCATCGGTTGTCGTCAGCACGCTGCTGGCGCTGGCGGTCACGGGCCTGCTGCTGCGCGGCATGAAAGGCGAACCGACGAAAGATCGCGATGCCTGATTTCGCCGGCCTGCACCAATTCTGGGTCTATCTGGCGGCCTCGCCCTTGCTGGGCTTGACCATGACGCTGTGCGCCTATCTGGCCGCGCAGCGCATCGGCGCCTGGTGCAAGGGCGCGCCGATCGCCAACCCCGTCGCCATCGCGATTGCCATCGTCGTGGGCGTCCTGAGCCTGTCCGGCATGTCGTACGAGCGGTATTTTGCCGGTGCGCAGTTCGTCCACTTCCTGCTTGGCCCGGCAACGGTGGCGCTGGCCGTGCCGCTCGTGCGCCAGCTGCCGCGCCTGCGCCAGCACTGGCTGCCGCTCACGGCGGCGCTGCTTGCTGGCTGCGTAACGGCCATTGTCTCAGTGGTCGTCGTGGCGCAGTGGCTGGGCGCCACGCCTGCGCTGATCGCGACGCTCGCGCCCAAGTCGGTAACGTCGCCGATCGCGATGGCCGTGGCCCAGCGGCTGGGCGGCCTGCCTTCCCTGACCGCCGCGCTGGTCATTGGCACGGGCATCTTTGGCGCCATATTCTCGACCTGGCTGTTTCACCTGCTGCGCGTGCGGTCGGATGCGGCGCGCGGGTTCGCCATGGGGCTGGCCGCGCACGGCATCGGCACGGCGCGTGCGTTCCAGCTCAGCCCCGAGATGGGTGCATTTGCCGGGCTGGCGATGGGGCTGAATGGCGCGCTGACGGCGCTGCTTGCTCCCTGGCTGGTGCCGCTAGTGACGCGCTGGATGGGTTAATGGCCTGCGCTGCGCCGCACAATCGGCGCACCGATTACGCTGACGCTTTGATGATTTTTCGGAGCAGATCGTGACCGACCACAAAACAATCAGTCTGGCCATCCAGGGCGGTGGCAGCTACGGCGCCTATGGGTGGGGTGTGCTCGACCGCCTGCTGCAGGAGCCGGGCTTGCAGATCGATGCGCTGAGCGGCTCGAGCGCCGGCGCGATCAATGCCGTCGTCGTTGCAGACGGCTATGCCCGCGGCGGTGGCCGCGAAGGTGCGCGCAAGGCTCTCGACAAGTTCTGGCGCGCGATCGGCACAGCCGCAGCGATAAGCCCATTGCAGCGCACGCCGCTCGACCGGATGGCGCCGCACTTCACGATGGCGTTTTCGCCGGTGTACCACTTGCTGGAAATGGCCGGGGCCATGGCCGGCCCGACGCTCGAAGGCCCGCTCACGCTCAATCCGCTGCGCCATTTTCTCGCTGCGACGATCGACTTCGAACGGGTGCGCGCTTGCGAGGAGCTGCAGTTGTTCATTGCCGCGACCAATGTGCGCACCGGCACGGGCAAGCTGTTCCGGCGCGACGAGATGGATGTCCAGCGCCTGCTGGCATCGGCCTGCCTGCCGACCGTGTTCGCCGCGGTCGAGGTCGACGGCGAGATGTACTGGGATGGCAGTTATGTTGCCAATCCACCGCTGGCGCCGCTGATGGCGCACGGCGACGGAACGGACGTCGTGATCATCCAGAACAATCCCATCGCACGCCCTGATATGCCACGCACGGTAGCCGACATCGCCAACCGTGCGAACGAGATCGCATTCAACATCAGTTTCGTCCGTGAAGTCAGCGCAGTGCAGTTCCTTGGAAGCGCCACGGATGAAATGCGCGGCGCTGGTGCGACACCTGCCGCCAAGTTTCTGCATCTGATCAGCGGCAACGAGCATCTGGCCGCGCATGGCATTTCCGCCAAATTCAGTGCCGAGATGCCATTCCTGCAGCACTTGCACGATCTTGGCGTGGCCTCGGCCGATACGTGGCTGAAGGAAAACGGCGCGCACCTCGGCGCGAAATCGACCCTTGACCCGATGCCCGTGTTTTATCCCGACCTGTAAGATGCAAAAAAAAACACCGTCGCCATTGCCGGGGACGGTGCTCGAGAGCGCTGTTGCGCTCCATGGACGACGCGTTATGTGTCTGCCGATTTGTCTTTCCAAGTCTTTTTCGGCGTCAGCGCAAAGGCGGCAATCAGGGCCCCAACCACACCGACGGCCAGCGCCGCGCTGCTGCCCGAGAAGCCGACCAGATGTTCCTTGGCCAGCTTGCCGGCCTTCGGCCCGACGAGCTGCAGACGCCGACGCGTCATCGCGGCGCCCAGTTCCGACAGGCGCGCCTTGCCCAGAATGTTCTCGGCATCGGGCAGCAGGCGGGTTTCTTCATCGGCCACGTGATGGATCACGTCGCGCATCAGTTCCATCACCAGATCGTCGTGGCGCGGATCGGCGCCGCTGGTGCGACGCAGCTGGGCGATCAGGCGGCGCATCTCGTCATGTTCCGGTTCAGCTTCGTGGATGAATGGCTGCTTTGCGTCTTCACGTCGCATTACCGGATAGAAAATCTCTTCCTCCAGCGTTGCATGGATTTCCAGTGCATCGCAAATGGTGTCGGCCAAGGCCTTCTTGACGGTCGGGCTCTTGTCGCTGGAGTATTGATGGAAGGTCACCATGACGTGCGAGTGATCGAAGCGGATCATGTCAGTGATGGTTGGGCTTAGTTGTTTCAGGTTAAACATGGTGGTACCCCCGTTCGTGGTTGTTTGATCAACATCGTGCGGGAGTCCTTGTCAAATGGCTGTAGGCGTGTACGCCGAGGTTGTGTCAGTGCCAGTCCAGATCGGCCAGAACCATGAGTCAATTTTTCCAAGCCTCTATTCATGTTGAATTGAAATAACTACTTGTCACATTAGTCCTACACGAACTCGGGATCACCCCTGACGAGCCACCAACAGTTGTCATGCGATCATGTGTTCACTGGCCTGCCGTTCTGGCACTGGCCCGTCCTGGATGGTCACGCACCACGCGTGCCGAAAGGATGAACAACCTTATCGAGGACACTATCCATGTTTGCTCATAATAAGCGTTTGCAGTACACCGTCCGCGTCAGCGGCCCCAATCCCGGCCTGGCGAACCTGATGCTTGAACAGTTTGGCGGCCCGCAGGGCGAGCTCGCCGCCGCCATGCGCTACTTTACCCAGGCTGTTGCCGAGGACGATCCAGGCCGCAAGGATCTGCTGTTCGATATCGCCACCGAAGAACTCAGCCACCTCGAGGTCATCGGCAACATCGTCGCGATGCTCAACAAGGGCGCCAAAGGCCGTCTGGCCGAGGGCGTCGATATGGAAGCCGATGCCTATCGCCGCATCACCGGTGCTGGCAATGACAGCCACATCACGCAGGTGCTGTATGGCGCGGGCGTGCCGCTGACCAATTCGGCTGGTGTGCCGTGGACGGCAGCCTATATCGACTCGATCTCCGAACCGACTGCCGATTTGCGCTCGAACATCGCTGCCGAAGCGCGCGCCAAGATCGTCTACGAGCGCCTGATTGCGCTGACCGATGACCCGGGCGTGAAAGAAGCCCTGGGCTTCCTGATGACGCGCGAAGTGGCGCACATGAAGTCGTTCGAGAAAGCCCTGTATTCGATGGAGCCGAACTTCCCACCCGGCAAAATGCCCGTGGTACCGGCGTTTGCCAGCGTCTACTACAATATGTCGCAAGGCGAGGGCGAGGTGCGCGGTGCATGGAACCAGGGCGCCGACTGGGACTTCATCAGCGACCGCGACAAGCAGATGGCCGTCGATGGCGGTGCAGGCGATGCCGAAGTGGCGCTGCCAACCGAGGATATCGACGTGCTGGAAATGATGGCGGCGCGCACGCTGTCAGACCCGATGGCCACGCCCCGCACCGGTTCCGAACTGGGCATGATGCAATCTGCATCCGGTGGTACGATAGGTGGCAGTAGCGGAAATGCAATGGGTGAACCCACCGTGGCGTCGCGCGGCGGTCCGCTCGACGATACCGGCATTGCCAAGAAAAAGAAGGCCAGCGTCAAGAAGACGACGTAAGCGAAACGACGTAAGCAAAACGCATAGCGTATGTCCACGCCGCCTGCCGCATGATCTGTGGCAGGCGGCATTCAGTTATCAGGAAGCCGCATGGATAGTCAAGTCGAAAAAGCCCCACCACACCGCGGCATGCCGAGCTGGCTCACCCCACGTCGCGTCATTATTGCTGGTATCTGCACCGTCGTCCTGTTTGTCCTGATCGGCAGCCTGATCGAGCAGTTCATGAATGCCAACCCGAAGATGCTGGCCGCCTTGCTCGGCGGCAGCGCAGCAGCAGCAGCCACTGCGCTTGGCACCTTGCCCGTCTTGTTTGCACAGAATTTTTCCCGTCGTACTTACGATTCATTCCTCGGTTTCGGCGCCGGCGTCATGCTGGGCGCCACCGCATTTTCGCTCGTCATTCCGGCACTGAACGCAGCCTCGTCGGCCGGGGCGGGCAGCTGGGAGTCCAGCCTGATGGTGGGCGCAGGCATCCTGGCCGGCGCCGGCGCGATTCTCCTGATGAGCCGCGCGGTCCATACCGACGGCATCCTTTCTACCGATCCCGACCAGGTCTCGCTGCGGCGCGCATGGCTGTTTGTGTGGGCCGTCGCGCTGCATAACCTGCCGGAAGGCCTGGCCATTGGCGTTGCGTTTGCTGGCATTGACCTGGAAAAAGCCACGTCACTGGCCACCGGTGTGTCGATCCAGGACGTGCCTGAAGGCCTCGTCGTGGCGCTGGCGCTGCATTCCGTCGGCTACAGCCGCCTCGCCGCCGTCGGCATGGGCATCGTGTCGGGGCTGATCGAACCGATCGCCGCCGTGTTCGGCGTCGCACTCATCGGTATTGCGGCTGGTCTGCTGCCGTATGCGCTGGCTGCCGCTGCCGGCGCCATGCTGCTCGTCATCGTCAATGACGTGATTCCCGAATCGCGCCAGTCGGGCAATGGCACCCAGGCCAGCATCGCGCTGGTCATCGGGTTCATCGTGATGACGGTGCTCGATACGGCGCTGGCTTAAAGCGAGAGTCGGGACCTTGACGGGTTCAGGCGCAAGCCTGACCTCTGACGTGCGTCAGCGCAGTGAACGTGCCACCGAGGCATCTGCGCGACATGCGCCGCCGCCGTCAGTGCGTAAGTTAGCGAGGCAATGGCGCGGTCTTAACTTGCTGCGTTTTTTAGCGCCTCGAAGGTTGCGTCATCGAGTTCCGCAGTCACGTTCATGCCGCGGTCCTGCTGGAATGCAACGATGGCAGCTAGTGTCCCGTCGCCGATGATGCCATCTACCCCGCGCGGCGAGTACCTCAGGTACGTCAGCCACGCCTGCGCAATCCGGGTGCGAACGCTTGGGCAACCCTTGATCCTGTAGAGCGTGAAGTAGTGGTCGAGTTTTCTCGCGTACCCGTTTTCTGCATGTGCGCGGCCATTGTAAAAGAAGGCAACCCGGTCCCATCGCTTATTGGTGAATGCCGTCTTTAGCGGATTATTCCCGCTAATGAATCGGCAAGCCCCTTCAAGTTGCTCGTTTTCTCCTTTGCAGAACTCATCCACCATCGCCTCTGCACTTTGGTAGCCCAGCTTTTTCGCATTAAAGCCCATGACTTGGCCCAGGCCCCATGACGCACTTTCCAGAGCTGCGTCGTGATCGAGCTTTATGGCCTGCGCAAGTCGGTCATATTCGGCGGCGTCGCCCAGGTAGCCGTTGCCAGAGGGCGAGCTGATATTCGGGTGTCGGTCGCTGAAACGGCCGCCCGTGCGCTTGTGAAAAATATGTCGCTCGAACAAAATTTTTGGGCGCCGGTCTGGCAGGAAGCCGAACCCGCGGGTCTCGACGGTCAATAGCGACCATAATGCTTCCTGGTCAACGCCAAGACGATTGAGCACAGAATCAAAACCTGATTGGGACAGGGGCGCTGCTTCGCCCGCCTGGATTGCCATGTTTGCCTCACGCCAGTTGAAGTTCGATCGATCGGTTTTCGTCGTCCGCCTCTGGCGTCAGCTCGATGGTACCGCTCACCGGCTGCCCCTGCCGTAACGCCTTCGCGACGATGACGTGCCTGCGCGCGCTTTCCATGTCCAGATCAACCAGGCCCTGGTCAGACACGTCGATGGTTTGGCCATCGACTGTCAGCGTCAATGTGTGCGGGTCGAGTTTTTCGCTATCGACAGCGAGTCGGATGCTCACCTTGTTGTGCACACTGGCGTGCTGCGTACCATGCGCATGCGCATCCAGACTGGCGGTGTCCGCAGCCAGCTTGAAAGGCAATTTTTCAGCGGATTCCGTTTTCTCGGGCGCGATGCCTTTCACCTGAAGCGGCTTGGGCGTCAGGCCGTCAGTCATGCCCCGAATCATCATCAGGATGGTCTCCGACCCGAACCCGGCCAGAAAGGCCAGTGCCACGGCGCCGGTGACGGTTTCGGGTTCAATGATCTGGTGCGCGGCGATCGCGGTCAGCGGCGCCGAGACGAACTGCATGATCTGGAATACGAGCTGCTCGCGCGCCTCGTGTTTTTCGAGTGCCGGTTTGGCGATTGTGCCGACGTAGCCGTCCTCGGATTGCTTCTGGATTTCTGGTACCCGCCGCGACAGGCTGATTGCGCCGCCAAACATGGCGATGATCACGAGCGGCAGTGGCACCACGACGCCACCGGAGACGTAGGCACGGTTGTTTGGTGAGCCAAGCGCGCAATCGCGCGTCGTGCGCTCACAGCCACCCGGCTGACTTGTCAGCGTACCGCCAATGTTGACGAGCCACTGGTTGTGTATTGGGACAGGCTTCGCTGGGGCTTGCCCGCCTGCCGGCAGGTCGTTTCCGTTGCCGCTCTGGACGGTTGCCCCGGGAGGCCGGGCGCATCGCAGATCCGCGACGTTCGCGTCCGGGACGCAGCCGGAGATGATGCCCAGAGGCTAGCCGCCAAATGCCACGTTGCCAACGAGCGGGGGGACGGTCAACACTGCGAACGAGACGACGACGAAGAAGTAGGCAAACTGAAACTGGTCGTTGCGGTAACCGATCGAACTGCCGGTGAACGAATAAGCAAACCAGGTGGCAGCCGACGCAGCTGCCAGCGTGGGCATGACGACGGCCAGCAACTGATAAGGGAAATTAATCGATGATGGCGTTGTCGTCGTTTCCAGGGTCCCGGCCCAGATGTATGAGAACAAAGCGATCAGGCAAAGTGGCGGAACCGTCCACTTGAGTACCCCGCGGAATGTGATTCGGCTGGTTAGGGATGCTGGCGCCGGTGGCTGGCTTGACGACGGCGCTTGGATGATGGGCATGAAATCCTCCTGCTTGAGAAAATCGGATGTTCCTGCTCATCAGAGTCTAAAAGTTTGCGATAAGTTCAATCGATTTTTCAAACGACGTACGAAGCAGACTGCAGAAGCTCATCCTGCATCGTGGCCTCGTGGAGTGTGCCGCGCATCACACCAGCAGCGCAACGTCCCGTTGACCAACTGCAGGCTTTTCGCCGTGCCCACGCGCGAAACAACGTGCCGGCACCAGCGGCCGATCGACATAATAGCCCTGGATTTCGTCGCAGCCAAAGTGCTTCAGTTCGCACAACTGCTCGAGATTTTCCACGCCTTCCGCTACCACCTTCAGATTCAGGCTGTGCGCCAGGTTGATGACGGCGCGGGTGATCGCCGCGTCGTCGCTGTCGTGCGGCAGGTCGCGCACGAAGGTGCGGTCGATCTTGAGTGCATCGAGCGGGAAGCGCTTCAGGTACGCGAGGCTCGAGTAGCCGGTGCCGAAATCGTCGATGGACAGGCGCATGCCGAGCGCCTTGATGCGCCCCAGGATCGCGACGGCGGCGTCCGGGTTCACCATCAGCATCGATTCGGTCAGCTCGAACTCGAGCAGTACCGGGGCGATGCCGCTGGCGGTCACGATCCGCTCGATCGTTGCGGCCAGGTCGTCCTGCTCGAGCTGGCGTGCCGACAGGTTGATCGCGACCGGCACGATCGGGAAGCCGTCGGCGCGCCAGGCGCCAAGCTGGCGGCAGACTTCCTCCACGACCCATTCGCCGACTGCGATGATGAGCCCCGTATCTTCGAGGACCGAGATGAATTCGAGCGGCGGCACGAGGCCGCGCTGCGGGTGGTTCCAGCGCAGCAGCGCCTCGAAGCCGCTGGTCTGGCCAGTGACTAGATCGAGCTTGGGCTGATAGTGCAGCAAGAACTCGCGCCGCTCCAGTGCCTGATGCAGCTCGGCTTCGAGCTTGATGCGCTGGGTGGTCGCATCGTGCATAGCGGCGCTGAAGAACTGGAAATTGCCACGGCCATTGTGTTTGGCCGCATACATGGCCGTATCGGCGCTCTTGAGCAGTGCCTCTGCACTGGCGCCGTCTTCCGGGTAGCGCGCAATGCCGATGCTGGCCGAGACGAACAATTGCTGGCCCTGCAGCAGGAATGGCGCCGCCAGCGCATCGATGATGCTGGTGCACAGCGCGCCGACGTCGCCGTCTTCCACGACGTCGGGCAGGATCAGGGCGAATTCGTCCCCACCCAACCGCGCGACCAGGTCGCCTGGCCGGGCACATGCCTGCAGGCGCTTGGTGGCCAGCACCAGCAACTGGTCACCGACGCCATGCCCCAGCATGTCGTTGACTTTCTTGAAGTGGTCCAGGTCGATGAACATGACGCCCGTGCGGCGCGCCTGTGCGGCGGCTGCGCCGATGGCCAGGTCGAGCGACTCGGACAGGTAGCGCCGGTTCGGCAGGTCGGTCAAGGCGTCATATTGCGCCAGATAGGTCAAACGCTGCTGGGCCGTGTGGCGCTCGATCGTGGTGGCCAGGATGTGCGCGATGCTGCGCAGGAAGTTACGATCGTCCGCGCCGAACTGGCGGGCGTCGTCCGAGAATACGCCCAGCACGCCAAACGGGCTTTCCGTACAAATCACGCAGGCATCGACGCTGCTGCGCACCTGGTAGGCGGCGCGGACGGTTGCGAACAGCGGGCGCAGCAGGTCGGCCGGCTCTTGCTGCGGCATCGGCCCCAGCGGGCAGTCAAGGGCGAACCCGGTGGCCGAGGCGAGGGCGCCGCTGCCCGCGCGGATCACCAGTGAGCGCCCGATCGGCGCCGGTTCGAGGGCAAACAGCGCTGCGCTCGGCGCATCCAGGCCGCCTGCCGCGGCCTGGATCGCCTCCCGGAATACATGGTGCAGGTCGGTGGCCGTCAGGGCCACGCGGCTCAGCTCGGCGATCAGGTTTTCGCGGCGCGCCGTGGCCAGGATCGTGCGCTCGAAGGCCTTGCGCTCGGTGATGTCGATATCGATACAGATATAGCGCACCGTGCCGCCCGCATCGAACATCGGCACGATCGTGCGGTGCCATTGCAGCGTGCGGTCGCGCCCGGCGATCATGACATCGCCTTTCCAGACGTTTGGCCCGGGTGCCCAGGCCGGCGCCGACCCCGGAATGGTCAGGTGCGCCAGGGGCTGGCCAACGACTGCGTCGCGCGACAGGCCGCTGTTGGCGATGAACTGGTCGTTGACGACGGCGATGCGGCCATCGACATCGATCTCGGACACGATCGCGGCCTGGTCCATCGCGCTCTTGTGCTGGACGAGCGAATTCATCAGGAGCTCGATACGCTCGCCATACTGCACGCGCAGGCTGGCGGTGCCGCGGTTGACGGCCAGGATCGCTTCCTGGATCTCGAGCGGCGCGTCGTCGTGCAGCGGCGCCTCGGCGGTGACCAGGCCCGCAGCGACATCGTGTTCAAAAGCGCGCAGGCCGCCGAGACGGTCGAGCCAGCGGCGTAGCAGCACGCGCATCATCAGCAGGCTGGCCGAGGCCAGTACCGAGGCCACCGCGGCGGTTTCGATGATGAGCTGCCACAGTTGGGCCGCCAGTTTGGTCACGTCAAACGACAGGCGCATGACGCCGTAATCCTTGCCACCGACCGTGATGACGCGGTTGACATCGTAGAACCGCTCGACGATCAGCGCCGTGAACCAGTCGGGCGGCGCTGCGTGCTGGCTGTCCTGCGCCTCCAGGCTAATGGCGCCGCCACCGACCTCGAGGAACTGGGCGCGGTTGAAGGGCGATTTGACGAGCATCTTGCCCAGCGTGCGCTTGACCGTGTCGTAATCGCCGATGACCACGCTTTCTTCGATCGGCTGGATCACCGCCTCGACCAGCATCAGCGCATTGTCCTGGGTCTCTTCAATGTGCTGCAGGTACTGGTAACGGTAGAACATGCCCAGGCCTGCCACCAGCAGGAGCAGCATCGTGGCCGCGAACACGCCGAATACGCGCCCCATCAGGGAGCGCGGCAGGAAGACGCGCTTGAGCAGGCGCAGCGGAGCAAATATCATGGCAAGAAGTGTCACCGCAGGCTGGCCGGCGCGTCGGCGTAGAACGCACGGTAGCTGGCGTAGTCGGCCTGGCTGGCGGCGACGAATGACAGCGGCACTGGGGCGTGAACCAGCGCCCCTGATTCGGCGAGCACGCGCTTGCCTTCCGGGTCGGTGTGCATCGTGAGGAAGGCATTGGCGACGGCGCGCACCTGGTCGGCCGGCACCCGTGGCGAGGCCATCAGAGCGAGATCATTGAATGGCGCCGAACTCCACAGCACGCGAAACGCGCTGCCCTCGCGGCCGCTCCAGTTCGCCACCAGCTGCGAATTTGCACCGACCGCCTTGACCATGCCGGCGAACAGCTGCGTGAACGCGGCGTCCTGATTGCCCGCGAACACGACGTTGACGGGGATATTGGCGCGCAACAGTTGCGCATAGTTCACTTTGTAGGCAACCAGCGCTTCCGCGCCTGGAAAACTCACGGCGGCGCCGGCCAGTTCCGTGATGTCCTTGATCGGCGAGTCGACCGGCACCACGATCTGCGCATGCACGGGCGGCGCGTTGCGGCGTCCGAAGACCGTCCAGCCCATCTTGTCCCGATCGGGGCTGAACAGGTGATTGGTAAACGCGAAGTCGACTTCGCGGGCCAGCACGAAGCTAGTCGTGTCGGCCGAGGTGCGGCCGAGCTTGAGCTTCATGCAGACCTTGCTGCGGGCCGAGACGTAGCTGATGATCGGATTCCAGTAACTGGCCGATACCTGGACATTGAATTGATTCACCGGTGAAAAATTGTAGCAAGCCGGCGGGGCGGCGAGGGCCGATTGCGTGACGAGAAGGGCGCCAGCCAGCAGGGACAGATGCAGATTCATGGTTGTGCGATCGTGAGAACAGGATGAAATACGGCCACGTCCCGTATACCGGGCTGGGCTCCGTGATGTCGTGCCATGCGGCAGACAAGCCGGGCGCGCGGTAGCGATCGGGGCAAGTGCCAGCGTCGCCATCCGTCGATGGATGCGCGAACTGGTCACTGTAGCGCGGGCCGTTGGGGCACACGCGTGTCGGCTGTAAAGATCATACCATCAGCAAAGATTGCTGGTTGGAATGCAATGTTGTATTTAGTAAAGCGAACGGTTCATGGCCTGTGCAGGCAGCCGAAAACAACAACGGCCCCGAAGGGCCGTCGTGTTACTGCCAGTAAGTGCCGGGCAGATCAGTCACGAATTTCGAGCTTGCGGTTCAGGCTCAGCGCAGCCAGCGTGGCCACGGCTGCCGACAGCAGGTACAGGCTGACATAGCCAAGACCGAAGTTGGCCGACAGACCCAGCGCGACCAGCGGGGCGAACGCCGCGCCAACCAGCCATGCCAGATCCGACGTCAGCGCCGCACCGGTGTAGCGGAAGTGCTTCTGGAAGTTCGACGTCGTGGCGCCCGCTGCCTGGCCATACGACAGGCCCAGCAGGGTGAAGCCAACCAGGATGAAGGTGTTCTGGCCAGCGGTGCCGACATCGATCAGCGATGGCACGAAGACCGAGAACAGCGCGATCAGTGCGGCCAGCGTGCCGAGCGTCGTGCGGCGACCCACCTTGTCGGCGATATAGCCCGAGGCCAGGATGCCCAGCGCGGCAAGCACAGCGCCGGCCATCTGAACCAGCAGGAACGACTCGACCGGACGGGTATCGTACAACTGGATCCACGACAGCGGGAACACGGTGACCAGGTGGAACAGCGCGTAGCTGGCCAGTGCGGTCATGGCGCCGATGACGATGTTGGTGCCCTGGTTACGCATCAGTTCGCCGACCGGGGCAGGCGTCATGTGGTTGGTGTCGAGCAGACGTGCATACTCGGTGGTCGAGACCAGACGCAGGCGGGCGAACAGGCCGACGACGTTGATGGCGAAGGCGACGAAGAACGGGAAGCGCCAGCCCCAGGTCAGGAAGTCTTCCTGCGACAGGTTGCCAATCAGGTAAGCGAACACGCCGGCGGCGATGACGAAGCCAAGCGGCGCGCTCAGCTGACCCAGCATCGCGTACCAGCCGCGCTTGCCTTCAGGTGCCGACAGGGCCAGCAGCGATGGCAGGCCATCCCACGAACCGCCCTGGGCGATACCCTGGCCGATGCGCAGCAGCGCCAGCATCACGATGGCGGCGCCGCCGATTTCGCTGTAGCTCGGGAGCAGGGCGATGACGACGGTGCAGGTACCCATCATGAACAGGGCAATCAGGAGTTTCATGTCGAGGCTCCAGCGTTTCTGGATCCACATGAAGAGCAGAGTGCCGAACGGACGCGCGATGAA
>Ga0308160_10005072_pt1 | contig 13845 bp, 8 predicted proteins | sample PhyFR1_FD_201036 | JGI IMG/M metagenome (GOLD analysis project Ga0308160, IMG submission 201036) | Phyllosphere microbial communities from UC Gill Tract Community Farm, Albany, California, United States - DLSLF.R1 | ecosystem: Host-associated > Plants > Phyllosphere > Unclassified | place: USA...
TGGTGGCGCGGCGTGCGGTGAAGGGGACGGGAACGGTCGAGCAGGTGGAAGAAGCGGATGGCGCGCTGCACATCGAAGGCGAGGCGGTGCGGGGCAGGAAAGCGTCGTAGATAACGACGACTCGCACGTCATTCCCGCGCAGGCGCTGCACCCCTCCCGCCACGTCGTTCCCGCGGAGGCGGGAACCCAAGTTTAGCCGGCCTGCGGCCGGAAACCGACCTTCGATAAACGTTCAGGCCATGCAAGAGCATGAACATTCTGTCACTTCACTTGGATTCCCGCCGAGGCGCCCGGTGAGGGCGGGAATGACGTGCATACTTTGCGTATAAATACTCCGTCCGCTAGTGCGCCTCCGCGGGAACGACGGCTGGCATGGGGTTCCCGCCAAGGCGCCCGGCGAGGGCGGGAACGACGTGCCGGGGCCAACGTTATGGCAGAAGGTCCTGCGCCGCGGCTCACGCCGTCTCCGCTGGTTGAACCGTCTCCACCGGTTGAACCGTCTCCGCCCACCTTAACCTGATCTCCCGGATCGCCGGCATCTGCTCGGCAAACAAGTCCACCAGCGCCGGATCGAAATGGCGGCCTTTCTGCTCGTGCAGGAAGTCGAGCGCTTCCTGCTCGGTCCAGGCCTTCTTGTACGGCCGCACCGAGGTCAGGGCGTCGAACACGTCGGCGATCGCCACGATCCTGCCCACCAGCGGGATCGCTTCCCCGGCCAGTCCGTACGGATAGCCGCTGCCGTCGTACTTCTCGTGGTGCGTGAGGGCGATCTGGCGCGCCAGCGCGAGCATGCCGCCATCGTGCTCGCCGATGATCTCGGCGCCGATCGTCACGTGGCTCTTCATGACCGTCCATTCGTCCGCATCGAGCGGGCCGGGTTTCTGCAGGATGCGGTCGGGGATGCCGATCTTGCCCACGTCGTGCATCGGCGCGGCGTGCAGCAGGTCGTCGGCTTCGAGCTCGTTCATGCCGGCGGCGATGCCGAGGATGCGCGAGAAGTGGCTCATGCGGATCACGTGCAGGCCGGTCTCGTTGTCCTTGTACTCGGCGGCCAGCCCCAGGCGCTGCACGATCTCGAGGCGGCTCGCGCGCAGCTCTTCCATGCGCACCAGCGACAGGTGGGTGCGCACGCGGGCGCGCACCACCGGCGGGCTGACCGGCTTGGTGATGTAGTCGACCGCACCGGCCTCGAAACCCTCGACCTCGTCGGCGGTCTCGGTCAGCGCGGTGACGAACATCACCGGCACCGAGGCGGTGGCCGGGTTGGCCTTGAGCGCGGCGCACACTTCGTAGCCCGACATCCCGGGCATCATCACGTCCAGCAGCACCAGGTCCGGCTGTTCGCTGCGCGCCAGTTCGAGCGCGCGTGCGCCGTCCTTGGCGAACAGCAGGCGGTAGTGGTCCTGCAGGATCTGGCGCAGCAGCTGCAGGTTGCTCGCTTCGTCGTCGACCGCGAGGATCAGGGGGCGGGTATTCGGTTGGCTCATGCGGATGTCTGTTCGTCGAAGGTTTCTTCCAGCGCTTCTTCACCCAGCAGGCCGAGGACGGCCTCCAGGTGCTGGAGCGCGAGTTCGAAATCGAAATCGGAAATCGCCGACTGCACCTGGCTGACCCGGGCGGCGGCAGGATGGATGGCCAGCGCCGCGGCCAGGCTGGCCATGGCGCCGTCGTTGAGGGCGCCGCGGCGCAGCGCCTCGAGCAGCACGCCGCCGGCGCGGCGCGCACGCGCCAGGTCGACCGTGGCGCCCGGCGCCACCGGCGCGGCCGGCGTGGCCGCCATGCCGGCCAGCGCTTCGAGCGCCGCGTCCAGCGCGTGCGTGGCCATCACCAGCGCATTGGCGACCTGGCGTTCATTGGTGGGCACCGTATTGGTCGCCTGTTCCAGCGTGGCCAGCGCGTCGGACAGCACTTCGAGGCCGATGTTGGCGGCCGCGCCGCGCACCTTGTGCGCCAGCATGCGCAGCTGCGTATGCTCGCCGCCGGCCGCGTGCAGGCACATCGCCTGGCCCAGGCTGGCGTACTGGCGGCTGAAATGCTCGAGCGCCTCGGCGTAGGCGTCCTCGCGGTTGCTCCAGCGGTGCAGGCCGGCGCGCCGGTTGAGCACCTCGCGCGGGGCGTTGTTGACGATCGCGGCGGCGTCGAGCGCGTCGGTCGACAGGCCGAGCACGCGCGCGATCTCGTGCGACAGCATGAACCAGTCGACCGGCTTGCTGGCGAAACCGTCCATGCCGGCGTCGACGCTGGCGGTGCGGTGTTCCGGCAGCACGCTGGCCGTCATCGCGATCACCGGCAGGCGCTTGAGGCCATGCGCCTGTTCGTGGGCGCGGATCGCACGGGTGGCTTCGAGGCCATCCATGGTCGGCATCTGGAAGTCCATCAGCGCCACGTCGAAGTCGCCCGACCTGGCCAGTTCGACCACGGCGGCGCCGTCGCGCACCGCCGTCATGAGGTGGCCGCGGCGGGTCATCAGGAGCTGCATCAGTTCCAGGTTCTGCGCCACGTCGTCGGCCACCAGCACCTTCAGGGGCGGCAGCACGGCGGCGCTGCGCACGCGCGGCGCCTGGCTGACGAAGCGTCCCAGCACCAGCGGCACGCGCACATGGAACACGGCGCCCCGGCCCACTTCGCTCTCGGCCCAGATGCGCCCGCCCATCAGCTCGACCAGCTGCTTGCTGATGGTCGTGCCAAGACCGGTGCCGCCGAAGCGGCGCGTCATCGAGGCGTCGGCCTGGGTGAACGGGTCGAAGATGGCGGCCAGGCGCTCGGGGGCGATGCCGATGCCGGTGTCGGCCACCGAGATGCACAGCTGGTTGGCCTCGGGCCAGACCTTCAGCGTCACGCTGCCCTCGGCCGTGAACTTGATCGCGTTGTCGAGCAGGTTGGTCAGCACCTGGCGCATGCGCAGTTCGTCGCCGCGCAGGCCGGTCGGCAGCGCCGGATCGTACTGGATGTCGAGGTGCAGGCCCTTGGCGCGCGCGTTGGCGGCCAGGGTCGATGACAGCTCGTCGATCAGCGACAGCAGGTTGTAGTCGTTCTGTTCGAGTTCGACCGCGCCTTTCTCGAGCTTGGCGGTGTCGAGGATCTCGTTGAGCAGGCGCAGCAGGGCGCGGCCGGCGTTGCGGATCGTGTCCAGGTGGCGGCGCTGCTCGATATCGAGTTCGCCATCGAGCAGCACGTCGGTAAAGCCCAGGATCGAATTCATCGGGGTGCGGATCTCGTGGCTCATGTTCGCCACGAAGGTGGCGCGCGCGGCCGCGGCCTGCTCGGCGTTTTCCTTCGCTTCGCGCAGCGCTTCCTCCATCCGGCGCCGCTCGGTGATGTCGAGGATAACGCCGTCGAGCCACTTGACCTCGCCGGCCTCGTCGCGCACGCCGGTGCCGTTTTCCCACAGCCAGCGCACGCTGCCGTCGGCATTGAGCAGGCGGTACTCGACCAGGTAGGGGCGGCCTTCGCGCAGGGCGGCGCCGGTTTCCTTGCCGACCCGCACCCGATCTTCTGCGTGGATCAGGGCGCCGAGCACGCGGCGCGGCGGGGCGCCGATGAAGTCGCGCGCCGGATAGCCGGTGACGCGTTCCACGGCGTCGCTGATGAACACCATCGGCCAGTCGGCGCCAAGCTCGCTGCGGTAGGAGATGCCGGGAATATTGCCGATCAGGGAACGGAACTGCTGCTCGCTGGCCTGCAGCGCGCTTTCCATCGCGCGCCGCTCGCTGATGTCGGTGACGAAGCAGACGAACAGGTCCTGCTGGTCCAGCCTGGCGTGGCCGAGCGCGCCGCGGACCGGCACCAGGCTGCCGTCCTTGCGCAGGCCAAACGTCTCGGTGCTGGTATCGATGCCCTCGAGGCTGCCGCGCGCCAGCACCTGCAGCAGGCCACGCTCGGCCGTGCGGTCTGCTTCAGTGAGCAGGAGGCCGATGCTGCGGCCGATGATCTCGTCGCGGCGCCAGCCGAAGATGCGCTCGGCCGAGGCGTTGAATTCGGTGATGATGCCGTCGCGCCCGACCGTGATCACGCCATCGACGGTGGTGGTAAGCAGGGCGCGCATCCAGGCCTCGCTGCGCTCCAGGCCCAGATACATGTCGCGGTAGCGCAGTAGGCCGTTGGCGCCGACCACCGCGAGCGACAGCAGCACCGTGATGGAGGTGATCGACAGCGCCAGGAAATCGCTGTTGGTGGCGCCCGCGCCGTTCGGATCGATGCTGCCTGCGAAGCGCGCGGCGGCCATCCCGGTGTAGTGCATGCCGGCGATGGCGCAGCCCATGACGACCGCCGCCAGCAGCAAACGGCGCGATTCGGTCATGGACTTGAAGCGCGACAGGCCGTGGCGCACACCCAGCGCCAGCGTGGCCAGCACCACCGCCACCAGGATCGACAGCGCGAACATGACCGGATCATAGCGCAGGTCGAGGCTGGTGCGCATGCCGGCCATGCCGGCGTAGTGCATCGCGCCGATGCCGGCGCCAACCAGGACGCCGCCCACCGCCAGGTGGCTGCGGCGCAGCTGCGGACGCGCAATCAGGTTCAGCGCGATCCAGGACGCGCCGATGCTGGGCAGGGCCGACAGCAGCGTGATGCCATGGTCGTAATGCACCTGCGTGCACAGGTTAAACGCCAGCATGCCGATGAAGTGCATCGACCACACGCCGGCGCCCAGCGCCAGGCTGCCGGCGCCGAGCACGAGGGCGCGATGCGCGCGGTTGGTGCTGGCCTGGCCGGTGATCTGCAATCCCATCCAGGAAGAGAAGATCGCGACCAGCAGCGACAGCACGACCAGGCGCGGTTCATAAACACCATACGCCAGCATGGAGGGATCGGCAGGGACGGTAAATAATTGCAGCATAAGGTCGTGAAATGCCCGGATCGCGGTGTCCGCAGTGTGTGAAAGCGAAGTATCGCATTTTCCGATTTGGCGTGGTGTTGTTCTTGGGAATCATTTAAGGATTCGAGGAAAGGTGTGGCGTGCAAGCGACCAAATCGGCTGATTTCATTGCCCAAACATCATTCACAGCGCGTATGCTGGAAGCGCGGCAGTTCACTGGCCGCTACTGCGCGCCGCTGCCGCCGTGACCAGGGAGGAGGGCCCATGCTCGAATGGCAAGCCCGTTGTATCCACATGATCGTGCTGGGATGGGCGATGGCGACTGCAAGCGCCGCGCCGCCGTCCGCGCCGCGCCTGTACCTGACGACCGAGACCTCGGCGCCGTCGAGCATGCTCGACGGGGAGCGCGTGGTAGGGATCGCCACCGACAAGTTGCGGCTGGCCACCGCGCGCGCCGGCATCGAGGCCGACTTCACCCTGCTGCCCTGGAAGCGCGCCTACGCCACGGCCCAGCAGCGGCCCGACGCCTGCGTGTATTCCACTACCCGCACGCCCGAGCGCGAGCCGCTGTTCAAGTGGGTCGGCCCGCTGGACACCGCACAATGGGTGCTGATGGCCCGCGCCGACCGCCAACTGCGCCTGGCCAGCCTGGACGACGCGCGGGCGTATCGCATCGGCACCTACCACGGCGACGCGCGCGACGCCTACCTGCGCGGCCGCGGTTTCGAGGTCGACACGGCGCCCAACGACTTCCTCAATCCCCAGAAGCTGCTGCAAGGCCGCATCGACCTGTGGGCGGCCAGCTGGCGCGCAGGCAGCACCGTCCTCACCAAGAACGGCTGGGACAAGCGGATCGTGCCGGTGCTGGCGTTCCACCGGATCGACGTCTATCTGGCGTGTAACCGTGCGGTGCCGGACGCGCTGGTGGAGCGCCTGAACGCGCAACTGGTGGAGATGGCGCGCGACGGCAGCGCGGCGCGGATCGAGCGTGCGTATGAGTGAGACTGACGGATCGCGCGTGCTGATGATTGAGACGGCCGGATCGAACGCGCCGATGAGTGAGGCGTCCCGGATCGGGCGCGCCTGCGGGTAAGTCAACGCGGATCGATCTCGCTTACGACTGAGTTGGCGCGGCCGGTGGCAACGGCGCCTCGAAGCTCGCCGCCGGCAGGCCCTGGCACCAGCGCCGCCACATCAGGCGCAGCGCATGCTCGACGCTGTCGGCGACGCGCGCCATGCTGTCCGACTCGGGGCGCGCGACACGTCCGCGCAGCGAGCCGCGGATCGCCGCCAGCGCCGGCAGGTCGGCGCAGATGGCCACGCCCTTGGCCACGAAATCCGCGGCGTCGTGGGCGATGAACTGCGTCAGACCGTTGCGTTCATGGAAGCTGGCGGTCTGCCGTCCCGGCACAGTACCCCCGGCCAGGGTCAGGGCCGGCACCCCCATCCATCCGGCATGCATGGTGGTGGTGCCGCCCGTGTAGGGGAAGGTGTCGAGCGCCAGGTCGACCTGGTTGTGCAGCGCCAGGTAGTCGAACATGCCGGTGCGGCCATGGAAGTCGAGGCGGTGCGCGGCAACGCCTTCGCGCTCGAGCCACGACTGGATATGGATGCGGCCATCGCGCTCGGGCATTCCGGCCACCAGCAGGCGCGCACCGGGGACCGCATGCAGCAGCGCCGCCCAGGCCTTGACCACCTGGGGATTGATCTTGCTGGGCCGATTAAAGCTGCCGAAGGTGATGTGGCCGCGCGCCAGGGCGGGCAGCGGGCCGACGTCGGGCGACTCGGCGGCCGGCTGGAACGGCACGGACAGCGGCAGCTGCACCAGCTTCTCGGTGAACAGGTGGTCGAACCGCCCATGCGGCAGGAACGTGTGGTCCGCCAGGTAGTAGTCCATCGCCGCCAGGCCGGTGGTGCCAGGATAGCCGATCCACGACAGCTGCAAGGGCGCCATCCTGCGCGCGAACGCGGGCAGGCGGTTGAACGAGGTATGGCCGGAGAGATCGACCAGGATGTCGATCCCGTCGGCGCGCACTAGCTGGGCCAGGGCCGCATCGTCGAGCGCGGAGACGGCGCGCCAGTGTTCGAGGTGCCCGCGCAGGCGTTCGGTGGTCGCGTCGTGCACGGTATGGTTGTAATAGGCGTACAGCGTCACGCCCGGCCGCCCCGCGAGCTGCTCGAAGATCGGCTCGATGAAGTTGGCCACCGCGTGGTTGCGCAGGTCGCCCGACACGAAGCCGATGCGCAGGCGCCGTTCCGGCTCGGGCGTATTGTCCAGGGCAGGGGCGGGCGGAGTGCGCCGCTCGACCAGGGCGGCGTAGTGGCGGTGCTCGGCGAACAGCGCCTCCGGCGTGAACTCGTTCATCTCGCTCATGCAGAACAGCATATTGCTGTGGGCGTCCGACTGCTCAGGATTGCGTTCGAGGATGCCGCGATACACGGCCACCGCCTCGGGCTGCCGGCTTTGCGTCTGCAGGACCAGCGCGAGCGTGATGCCGGCGCCTTCATGGTGCGGCTCGAGCGCCAGCGCCGCGCTGGCGCTGGCATGCGCCTCGACCAGCCGTCCCAGTTCGGCCAGCGTGATGGCCAGGTGGTTGTGGGCATTCGGGTTCTCGGGCTGCAGCACGGTCGCGCGCTGCAGCACCTGTTCGGCTTCGTCAAGCCGGTTGGCGCGCATCAGCAGCAGGCCCAGGTTGCTGAGCGTTTCACCATCGTCGGGGTCGTACCTGGCCGACATTCCCATCGCATGCACCGACAAATCGGCGTCGCCGCGCCGGTGCGCGACGCCGCCGAGCAGCTTCCAGCCGAACGGATGCTGTGGAAAGCGCTCGATCAACGAGCGCGCCGCCGCCTCGGCTTCGTCATCCCGCCGCTGCGCGTACAGCGTGCTGGCGGCATCGATCTCGGCGCTGTCGGGCGCGCCCGAACTGGCCAGGCGCCGTGCGATGTCGTCGATCTCATCACCCTGCAAGCCATTGGTGCGGCCGAGTTCGAGCAGTTCGGACGCGGTGGCGTACTGGCGCGCCTCGACCAGCGCCGCGAGGTAGTCGAGCCAGTGGGCGCGCTCATTGGGATCGGCCTGCAGGGCGGCGGCGAAATGGGGAATGGCGGCGCCGACGTCTCCCGCCTGGCGCGCAAGCAGGCCGATGCCATGGTGGGCGCCGGCGTGGCCGGGCTGGAGGTCGAGTACCGCGCCGTACAAGGCGATGGCCTGGTCGAGGTTGCCGGCTTCGGTTTCTTGGCGCGCAGCGCGCACGGCGTCGGTGACGATCTGGCACACTTCAGCGTTGGGGGTGGAGCTCATTTCTTCCATGGAGGCGATGTCTGCTATTGCACTTGCGCATGTTAAGCTTGACAACCATATTAGAGGAAATTGACATGAACGGGTTGGTAAAGACCGGCATCAGTGGGCTGGACGAGATCCTGCACGGCGGCGTGCCACGCAATAACAACCTGATCGTCGAAGGACCGCCCGGCTCGGGCAAGACCACGCTGGGGCTGGGTTTCATCTATCACGGCGCGCTCGACTACGACGAAGCGGGCGTCATCGTGTCCTTTGAACTCGACCCGGCCAAGCTGCTGCGCGACGCGGCCGGCTTCAGCTGGGACTTGCAGGGCATGATCGACCAGGGCAAGATCAAGATCATCCAGACCAGCCCGGCCGTGCTGCTGAGCGAGTTCCGCAGCGAGGACGGCGCCTTTGCGGCCGCGCTGGTGGCGATGGGGGCCAAGCGCCTCCTGATCGATGGCCTGACGCCGATGCGCCTGTATGCCGAGACCCACGACCTGCCGTTCCGCGAAGACGTGCACCTGCTGATCGAAGGCTTGACGCGCCTGGGCGTGACCACGATGGTCACGGCCGAACGCGACGAGTCGCTCGGCGCCGTTTCGGCGCATGAACGTTTCGTGTTCGATACCATCATCTCGCTCACGCGCGAGGAAGCGCGGCGCCGCGTGCAGCGCCGCCTGGCGGTGGTCAAGTCGCGCGGCCAGGATTTCATTGGCGGCAGCCACACCATGCGTATCGAGGCCGATGTGGGCGTGCACGTGTATCGCCGCGCCCAGTCGCGCCCCCAGACGACGCCCGAGCAGCCGACCTCGGAAGAACGGCTGTCGACCGGCTCGGCTGCCATCGACAAGATGATGGATGGCGGTTTGTACAAGGGTTCGGTAACGCTGGTGAGCGGCATCTCCGGCACCGGCAAGACCGTGTTCAGCGTGCAGTTCCTGAGCAACGCGATCAAGGCCGGCCACAAGACGCTGCTGGTGAGCCTGGACGAGCATTCGCACCAGCTGATGCGCAATGCCAGGTCGCTCGGCTTCGACCTGCAGGGCATGATCGATGCGGGCCAGCTGTTCATCCATTACGAGTCGCCGCTGGAGCTCGAGCTGGACGTGCACTTCGACCGCATCGTCAAGTTGGTCGAGCGCGAAGGCATCGACTGCATCGTGTTCGACTCGATCGCCGTGTACGAAATGACCAGCCGCAGCGAGGTTGCCGACTACCTGTACGCGCTGGCCAGCTTCTTCAAGAATCGCCTCGCGACGACCCTGTTCAACTACGAAAGCCCGGAATTGCTGGGCGTGTCGCAGATCAGCGAGGAGCTCAAAGGTTCGCACCTGGTCGACAACATCATCCTGCTCAACTACGTGGAAATCTCGACCGTGCTGCGGCGCGCGCTGGCCGTGCCCAAGGTGCGCGGCAGCCGCAACCTGCAGGTCACGCGCGAATACAAGATCGGCGTGGGCGGGCTGCTGCTGGTCGACGAGACCGAGACCGACACCCAAGCCGTGCCGCAATTGCCGTTCTCGTCTTATTACGGCTTGTTGTCGCGTTCGCCTTCGCGCCAGAGCCCGGCCGTCGAGGAAGCCGTTGCAAATGGCGCTCCCCTGCCCGACACCGAACTCCTGCCAACTGAAAAGAGCCGGTGATCCAGGTCGAACTACCCGATACGGCGCCGGTCGACTGGAACGACTGGCACACGCCGCTGCGTCAATTTGCCGATGCGACCGGGCTGGTCGCGTCGGCCTATGACACGGCGGGCGTGCGTCGCATCGGACCCTTGAGCAGTTCGCGCCTGGCGACATTGCTGTCCGGGCGCTCGACCCTGTGGGCGCCGGAGGGTGCCGGCACCGTGCTCGAGCGTGCGCTGGTGCAGACCACTTGCGAGACCGGCAGCCCGGCGTCGAGCCAGTTCGAGGGATTTCGGGTGTGTACCCAGCCGCTGCTGCTGCGCGGCGAGGTGTATGGCGTGCTGGTGTTCGGCTGGCGCTTCGCCGATTTCAGCTCGCCGCTGGCCTGCGAGCGCATCGCGCGCGCGATCGGCCTGCCCGGTCACCTGCTGTGGAACGAGGCGCGGCTCGACGCGCCGGTCTCCGAACAGCGCATGGGCACCTATGCGGCGCTGCTGGCTACGCTGGCCAGCACCCTCGACCGCCAGCGCGAGACCATCGCCGACCTGACCCGCGTAAACCGCATCCGCGACCTGTTCCTGGCCACGGTGTCGCACGAGATGCGCACGCCCTTGTCGGCGCTGTCGTTGCGCATCGAGCTGATGCTGCGCACGATTCCCGACCTTCCCCTGGCGGCGGTGACCGGCCTCGAGTCGATGCGCGTGCATGTGCGGCAAGAGGCTGGCATGGTCGAAGACTTGATCGACGCCTCGCGCACGCTGACGGGGCAGATGTCGATCGTGAGAAAGCCCGTGGTGCTGGCCCAGGTATTGCGCGATGCGATCTCGACGGTGGAGCCGCATGCACACGCCAAGCAGATCCTGATGCAGGTGACGCCGAGTGATTACGGCGAGAATATCCAGTTCGAGGCGGACGGGCAGCGGCTGCAGCAGGTGTGCTGGAATTTGTTGTTCAATGCGGTGAAGTTTACGCCGGTTGGGGGTGTGATTCGCATCGGTATCCGGCGCCAGGCGGGGGCGGTCGAAATCGATATTGCCGACTCGGGGCAGGGGATCGAGGCGGAGGATTTGCCGCATGTGTTCGGGGCGTTCAATTTGCAGCAGCAGGATAATGCGGCGGGGCTGGGCTTGGGGCTGTACATCGCGCGGCGCATTGTCGAGCTGCATGGGGGGACGCTCAGTGTCAGTAGTGCGGGGCGGGGGCGGGGGGCGACCTTCAAGATTCGCTTGCCGTTGGTGGGGGATCAGGCGCGGGCAAGCGGTTGAGGCTGAAAAAGCAAAAAATGCTCTTCGGTGGAAGTATGCGGGTTTCGCTGAAAATGTCTGCTGGGTGGTGCTTCGGCCGGAATCCCAAGTTAAGTATAATCAATAGGTTGCCGGGCAGTCGCGTAATTTGCGCATAGAGGAATTGATGTGTTGCTGATCCGACGGACGTAGCATGATCCAGCACTGCCTCTCGTCCTATGCTGCATGAGCCTTACTATACTTGGGCCAGCATGAATTCATATTTACCGTATCTCTGATCGATCTGGAATACACATACTCCAAGTTCAGCTTTTTCACGGACCCTCTCCCTGTCGCTCGGGCTAGCGTTCTTTCCGATGATCAGAGAGGCGACTGCCAGACCATCGCTCACAGGTACCGACTCGCCTCGTGAGGTTAAGTGAATCAAGCGCCATTCTTTTTCGTAAGCCCAATCTACATGCTTTGTCCCAAGGATACGGGGAAGGACTTTATGGGGCGAAAATAGCAATTCGCTCAGGCATATGCTTGGAAGTTCCGATGTATAAGCGACATCTAGTTGCCAAAATCTTGGGTCAAACGCGAATGTAATTTTTCTTACGAAATACTCGACGCAGAAACCAGTATGACTTTTGCCATAGTGCGACCACATCAATGGCATATCCCAATGGGGGGCAAAGCAAGCAACGCCAAAACGCCTCATCCGCTGTTTTACAGCTTCGACAACTTGATATTCGGGTAATCCTTCATAGGCCCATGCTCGTAGCGACTCTAGAAGTCTGTCATCGTAGAACCAATGATCACCGATGTCCGGCGTGGCATCAAGTAGTACACGGTAAGCAGCGCGCAGTGTTTCGATATCTTTGAATGGCCCACTCAACGTGTCATCAGCCATTTCAAGCTTTAGATCGAAAGGGTCATTGAAGCGCGCGGGATCACTCATGAATATTTTGTCGGCAGTAAGCTTGTCCAAGTGTTCCATCGACTGGAAGTTATACTTCTGAATGCTTGTGCTACGTCGCTCATCGTAGGCTTCCTTACGGAGTCGCTTTTCATCTCCGAGCAGATAGTTCGCATTCATGGCTTTTCGTTCTCTCTTGGTCGTCAGTTCAACTTGGTCGGCATCTACTGAAGTGCTGAACTCTGACTAGGAAGGTTATACTGTTGCCATACTAATGTCGAGCTCGCCAATGCTAAAACTAACCGATGCACAGCTAACCAAGGTCAGTAGACGGGGGTCAAGTCTGAGATTTACACACGAACTGAGCTAGGTCGGTCACATGTCGACGCACACGGCCGGGCTCACGTTGGTCATTCCGATGCTGGCTCAGATGTCAAAGCTAATCGTTGTCGAGTTCGTATCCGAATGTTCGTCGTGACCCCGCCTCCGTGACCCTCGCCTACTGCTGTCGCCAATATCACGTGCCCGAATTCGCAAGTGGGAGAGCCGCTGCTGCCGATCCTCCACGAAGCTCGCGTGACCACCATGCAGGGCGTAGGGATGCTTCTCAATGACGAAGAGCGGTTTGAGGGCGAGACTGGTCCGGCGTACGTGCAGGAGCGGTCAGTACGGCTCGTCAAGGAATAAAAAACAGCATCGATATTATATGATCAGCTAATATGCAGTGCTGTTTTTTATACAGCATTCGCTTTAAATTATTAGTTCGATTGGTCAGGGCCGAGGATTCGAACCTCCGAACCCATGCGCCCCATGCACGTCCGCTATCGGTCGATGCGTAAATTTTTCAGCGATTAATGAGTCTGACTGAGAGACTGCAAGGAACATTCCTTTGAGCGCTACGTGATTGCAAAGAACCGGGCCTCGCCTGGATATATTGTAGATTATTTTATAAAGGTGACTATTCACAGCGGGTCGTATTCCCCTTTATCATTTAAATATCGAATGGCGTTCGATCTATCTTTAACATGAAGATACTTTTTCGGCGGCGTCATTTTATTGAGAGTATTTCTGGCTTCTAATATTACAGCGTCCAGCAGAGGAATTTCTTCAGGTGCTGCACTTTGGAGCATTCTCTCGGATTCAACTATATGCTCTGTCAATGAAACTCTTAGGTAATCATAACGATAACTCAATAGTTTGGGAATGTGCTCAGAAAAGGTTTTCAGACAATCTTCTGGGGTGCTTGCTTGCATTCTCTGAAGACGTCGAGCACGCTCTCGTCGTCCTAAGAAAGGCGCATCAGGTGGGAGCGTCTCGAAACAGAATGAACGAGAGTAGGAAAGAGCGGGGATGGAGACTTTACCTGCAACTATGACAATTTGAAAAAGGGCAGTATTGATTTTAAAAAAATCGAACGGAACTTTGCCGCAGTTAAATTCAACCCCGAGTGCACCAGCAAATACTGCGCAACATGCCGTGCTTTGATTTGGGTCAAATTCACCTATAACCAATGCTTCTTCTTTCTTGGAAGGATCTACGTCATATCTCGTTGCTGCCAAATCAGAAAACATCACGGACGTAAGATGAGCAAAGCCTTCCCCCGACTTTATTGCGGTATTTAATTGCACTGCAACGTCTGTAGCTCCATCCTCGGTCGAGTAAGTCTTCTTGAATGTATTGTAATGTGGACTAATTTTAGATGCATGAAGAGATATGCGATCTTCACCGATAATGCTTCCATTAGCCGATTCTCCTCGTCGTATTCCTGAAATGATCCGTAGGTATACGTCCCCTTTTTTATTCTGCGTTAGCTTAAATACCCTTCGGAGTATCTGCCCGACTTCGAAGGTAAGGTCAATATCAAACGGTAACTCCCCCGCATCAAATACCATAACAGCGCTCATCTAAAGAGATTCTTTCTAATGTACGATATGAATCGTACAGAAATGGATTTATTGCAGAGTCGCATA
>Ga0308160_10005073_pt1 | contig 13843 bp, 16 predicted proteins | sample PhyFR1_FD_201036 | JGI IMG/M metagenome (GOLD analysis project Ga0308160, IMG submission 201036) | Phyllosphere microbial communities from UC Gill Tract Community Farm, Albany, California, United States - DLSLF.R1 | ecosystem: Host-associated > Plants > Phyllosphere > Unclassified | place: USA...
TGATATGGGTTTGATGGATTTGGGGGGAGTTTCACGTTGTTGGGGAGGGTGAGGGCTCCTGACCATATTAAAGCGGTTAGGCGGGTTTGAGTCTCGACAAGTGGGAATGGGACGATTTGGTATTCTGATATCAGCCCTACTCATCTGTACCCCGAATCAGAAGGTAGACTGAGTGTGTGGAAGGAGAACAAAAACTCACGCAGTGCTGGGAACGCTATACTCTTCCTCTGATCCGCTTCCAGGAACAACATGACTTCATCCAATTTATCCATACTCAATCCCTTCATACCCCCCGCCTCCCTTTCTCTCCCATCTTCCCTCTCTTCTACCTGGATGACTTCATCGAGGACCTGGAATTTAGGATCGGACCAAGGGTAATCGGTAATTTTACAGAAAGGTAAACTGAAATTATAGCCCGTAGCGAAAATGATCGTATCCACCTTTACTTCTTTGCCATCTTCTAATACTAGCTCCCCATCTTGACAATGAGAAATTAGAGGTAGATAAGTGACGTATGGTGTCCATGGGTCAATACTCTCTGGTGGGGTTGAACATGATACGTAGACTTTCGTATATCCCTCTTCCGAGCTATTTGGTTCGTATTTCCCAATATTGAGGGAGGCGAGTTGTCGAGCTAAGTCGGATCCTGACGCGAAGGAACCTACTACTAGGATTGTACGGGATTCGTAATCGGCTGGTCGGAGGTAATATATTGAATGTAGGATTTCTCCTTTGAACCTCCTGTAAATTAGCTATCTTGCCCTCTCTCACTTGCCCCTCTACAATCTTAGAGGTAGAGGAGAGAGAGACATACGATAAACCAGGAATATCAGGTATCCACCCATCCTCATAATGTCCATTCCCAACACATACATAATCGAATTCCTCCTCACCCTCGCTCGTCTCAATGACCCAGCTCGAATCGTCATGACGGCGATACAACCTTTCAACACGTGTGTTGAATGTAATATGTTGCCATAGATTAAATGCGGTGGCATAGTAACGGAAATATTGGTGTATCATACCTAATCTCAGCTCCCGCATATCAGGATGGACATACGACGATCGGGGAATAAGGGTGTTTCTTCTGAGAATGGGAAATCGCGGAATGCCATTAATTCCTACTCATCAGCCATGTCCTCCATCTCATATCTCTCCATTGTCCGAATTTGGTGTAGGTGACTCACATGCGGCAGATTCGTCCTTAAACCCTCGTACATCGGAGAAGGCTCCTCCTCCCCCGGTGGATAGATATACATCTTCTCCTTTCCCTTTCCTTTAGCATCTGGAATCACGGCTTTCCGGTAATCTTTCTCCTCCTCGGTTGAATACCTTCTATCAGCCCATACTCGAAGATAATATAGGCAAACTTACCAGACTCCACCAACATCTGGTTTACTTTCGTATACTTTGACTTGTAGTTCGTATTTCGCTTTCGGCAGCTTTGAGACTTCAAGCAAGTTCTTCAATTGAGCTAGACCCGTTGGGCCTGCTCCTATGATCGCTACCTTTTTAATCGGCTTGGTCATTTTGAGATACACAAGGATGAGAGATAGATCATGTCACGACCGATTGAATCATCCATTCGGAGATGACCGATAACGTCATAAATGGTACATGGATATGTTCTAGTATCTACAGCCTATGTGACGACTTAATGACCAACACCTCGATCTTGACCTGCCAAGGAGGCGACTCGAATCAAAGGGATCAACTGAGGTTGACTCCTCCTACACATCAGCTCGATTTCGAGGGTGAACGTACCTGCCCCTTAACGCGTGATCCTTTTTGACAAGAACCTCCTCTTCGACCAACCTCTCTTGTTCCCCGGAATGCGCTCCTGAAGAGTTGGAGGAGAGATGAGAAGGTCCAGAATGAAATGAAGCCATCTCAGAGCTCTGACTCCTTGATCCACGAGTTACGTATGTCGCCTTTCATCAGCTCGTTCCCTGTGAGAGTAGACTGACCTCTCCAGAGACTGATCTCATTGTTTGACCAAATTCGTCGATCCCACCTAGGCCCTTGTATGCCCCTCCATGGAGTAGGGTGTCATCAATCATTGGTTGTCCGGCGAATGACCTTCGATTACCATGTCCACTGGCGCTATATCCTTGCTCAGAATCGATCGAGGGACGACCAGGTGAGGCAGTGAACAAATCTCGGAGGTGGATCTTGTCGGATGTAGATGGCGTCTGGGAATGGACTAGGGCAGGAGAAAAAGATTCTTTGGATCCGAAAGGAGATAAGGCTGGACGAGCAAAGTTGGTTTGATCCGATTGGAAGGGTTGATGCGCTGGATTGACCAGGGCGATGGTAGGCTGACGAGCTTCGCTCGCGGCGGAAGGGACGGAATAGCTGGACTCGGCGGAATGGTACCTGCCATCAGCTCGACTATAAAGTAGACGTACTCAGTACTGATCAACGACTCCCTCTCACCCGTCGCACTTGTACCTGGAGGACGAGGGAACCTCATTCTCTCTCGACTATCCCACCTCGTCATGCCACCTGATAACCTTTTGCTACCCTCGACAGAAGATGGTGTACGGGGTACAGCGATACTCATCCCCCCTGATCCTTCCCAAAAGCCTTCCCCCTCTTCGCCCTCTGGTACGACATCGTACGACATCCAACTTTTCCTGGAAGGCCCCGACGAACGTTTACTCTTCTTACTCGAGGTCTCGGTCTTGAATCGGGAAAAGAAACCTCGACGAGGGGATCCGCGGGTAGATGTCGATCCTCTTGATGAAGTCGAATCGTGGGGTGGACGGTAAAAGAGCTGGTCATTCGATAAAGCGGCTGCAGATGCAGAGGCACTTCCACTAGTAGTCTCCTTCGTTCCACTCCCCGAACCTGACTTGTCGGCGCTTTCCGTCTTTTCACTCTCGCTCCCTTCGTTGGGTACACCCAGCGCCCCAGTCCCGCCATTTCCCTTTTCAAGGGTGAAACCGCTCGCTATCCTTGATTTCGATCCTGAACCTGAAGAGACGAGAGAAGCAACCGATAACCACCCAAGACCAACATTGAGGCGTTTCAACAGCGACTGATTCCTGTCGGCCATTACTTCTAGTTCCTCCTCTGGCTTTTCTGGTACCGCCGTAGCGTCCACTTGTCGGGCAACATCGATGGAAGAAGACGCTCGATGGTGATTAGGGATAAAACCAAGTAAAGCGGATCTCTCTTGAGATTTAGCCCAATTCTCGGCGGATACTGGCGAGATCGGTGATGTCTCTTTTCTCTCCACCTGATCCGTCTCTTGGACCTGTGTCCAGGCACTTGTGAAACCTTCTCCACTCCCGTTCGCCCTCCTAGCGAAAGAAGAGGTTAGCCATCCCCCGAAACCGCCTGATGAAGCGCCGATTGCGGTGGTGTAGCCTGCTTTGGATCGTTCTCGGCGTCGGCAACAGTAGATGAGGAGTAGGAGGATGATGATGGCGACTAGGAGTGGGACTAGGAGTGCGGGAAGGAGGGGCAGGAGTTTGTTGCAAGGGATCGGTGGGGAGGATTGGGTCGGTTGGGGTGATATGGTGGATTCGTTGGCATCTGAGGGTTTCGGCGTAGGCGATACCGATGAAGATAGGCTGGTTATGGAGGGAGATGAGAACGATAGTGATAAGGTGCCGCTTGATGGTTTGGCTCCAATAGGTCCAGCTCCAGTCAGAAGCGTATCGGGGATTGGGAGCGAGGTAGTTTGTGGTGGAGCTGGAATCTGCGTTACCGTCGGTTGGACAGGTGATGGTGACGGTTCGGCCGATGAGCTCGCCTCAGGTATAAAGTCGCTAGTAGTTGCAGGTGCAGGGGGTTCGGTCGACTCCGGGCTGACTGGAGAGGAGGTAAGACCTCCATAAGTCCAATCTGGCCCGAGCGGGATCGATGGTCCGTAATCTACCATCAGCCATTTCTCAAGTCCGACTTACAAGTCAAAGGTAGCTGGAGTATCTCGCCGGTTTGGATAACTTCCCCATCTATGGTAGTCTCATACTATCGTCAGCCTTGCAATGTGGGATACGTACAGCAGACCAAGTAAGCCATTCTGGTAGTACTTGACCATCGGGAGCGGTTTGTTGGCGCACTTCGACGTGATTTCGATTCTTCATTGGGATGTCCTGGCGACAAAACGGGGTATGGTGAGCAAGTAGTAGACTGCAGGCATGAGCAATAGCGTAATCCATGGTCGATATGTAGATGGTGAGTGGTGCTAAGCATTGTATAGATTGTTAGTAAAGTGACGTTTTAAGGAGATGTTTGTTTGTTTTGGGTCCTTTGGTGTAGAACATCACTCAACGCCCTTTGCCGACATCATGATCTTAACAACCTCGACTTGTTGAGCGAAGGGTCGGGCAAGAGAGGTGAGGGTGAAGGAAGAGCATCACAAGTCAAAGTGAGAGCCGAAACATGGAAGAAAGGGTCGGCGGCAAGGTCCTGAGTCAACAGCATCCACATTCAGAAGATCCGAGCTCCGCAAGCCGTCCAAGGCATATATGCTCAGGTTGAGAAGCAATACGGCAAATGCGTAAGAATTATGCAGCGTTTGTGGAGCTGACATGGGACGTGTGATTTGGTTCGCTCTCTCAATGCGTAGGAAAAAAGGGACGCGGACTTTGTGTAGGGCCATATGCCAGACCTAGTACAGGGCAGAATTGATGAATCTCCAATATATACATCAACAGGGAGGGATTAAGGCGGTACAGTAGACTAATCTAGGCAGAGAGTAGTCACATGTAGCAACCGGCTACGCTCCATGGTATATCTCTAGTCATCCTCCTTACTCTCCACTTCCCCTATGTCCTCCCCCATGCCCCAGCCCCTTGTGTCCCAGTAGTCGATGAAGTCTTGGATTGATTGCTTTTCAAGTTTGTCATCGATCTGACTGATCACCAGTTGAGACCTTCCAGGACACAGGTTCTCTAGATCCATCGCCTCTGTACCAGCATCCATCCAAGCCTCAATGAGTGAAGTCCGCTTCCTGCTTGACTTGTTCTGGAGATACTCGGATGCGGTGGCCGTGGCGCGAGATAGTGCCAACCCCTCGTTGATTCCTTCATCCTCATCCTGAGTCTCATCCTGAGCCTGATCCTGAGCCTCCTGAAGACTCAGCACCTTGGGCATGGCCAAGGTGAGCTTCTTCTCCGCTACCTTGATCCAGTACTGTTTGTCCTCTTCCTCAGTGGGCTTCCTGCGGGTTTCCTCACCACCCAATCTCCGTTGCTCACTGATTGCCGCATATTCTGTCTTCCAGTCCCAGGTGCCAATTTGTTGTCCCATGCTTCCTGCCTGTCCCCCTTCAGGGATCGCAGCAGTCGTGCTGGATGTCAGTGATTTACAATGATCACAATGTCTGCAAAAGAAGCTCACTTTTTATCGGGTTCGAATGAACATGATGACAATGGGGGCTGAGAAGTGTGATTGGCTGTAGTGGAACTGGGAAGACTCATGATTGGTATGATAGTGACGGTGTGTATATAACAGAATATAGTAATTGGGTGCTCTTGGTAAAAGACTATATTCAGGTGTGTGTATGACAAGTGGCGAGGCTTGCCTAAAGCTGCTGGTTATATAGCCTATTAACCTCTACTAGAAGGCTTGTCTTGAATGGATCCACCCCAGGGGGCATAGGAAAGGTTCACAAGGGGCTGAAGTCACAGCTCAAGCTTTCCACAAAGGATGCTGACGCAGGCCCCATCGAAAGTAGAAAGTTTGAATGGAACGGTCAAGGAATGGTGGAGCCAGGGCACCAGAGGACAAGGAGCGCATGAAAGGTTAACCATGAATAAAGTGATGGAGCTAGATTGAAAAGGAAAGGTATTGGAGAAAGCTGTGCACTTTCACATGTTCAGCTGGTTAAGCGTACTACCCCGATGGTGCGCTTGAAAGGGAGAGTAAAGTATGAAACGCTCCAGTAACAATCGAAGGTGCCAGATGTTTTGGGTCCTCAGATCGGCAACCGGCTGTAACAAGTGCCCGCATGGACATATGTGACTTGCTTTGGCAAGCCCAATAACGCCTGAAACAAACAGCCATGATTGTAAACGTCCATTCCTGCATCTCAAGGCAAAACAACTTGGTGTCCGGGTTGATTTGACAGATCCAGTCACCTCGCTTGCTGACTACTTCTACCCCATTCTGAACTTTGTTTCTTTGATGCCTTCATGGATCAAGGTCAGACTTGAAAGTCCCATATCGCACAATTTGGTTGCATACGTCACGTCGAGAAACGTTATCAGCTTCCGACCTATTTATACTTCGCATCTCAATATTCTTTCCTCAATTGGCAAGAATACATACGGCCAAAGCCGGTGTAAACATGTGCCAACAACATCAGGCTGGAACAATCTTTCCATTCTTGAGCATAACACCATTGCGGTGCTCATATATATTAGCATGGCTTTCTCGTCGGAACGTGGGGTGCTGCTGACTGAGGCGATCCTGGATTCTCTGTCGTTACCTGCACTCCGTGATCGTGAATTGCAAATAGTCACTTCGTACGAGTCAACTTTCGAGTGGATCTGGCAGCAATCTCATCCGTTCAGTCAATGGCTAGCTGGCGACCACGGTACCTCGTTTTGGATAACTGGATTGCCTGGCTCAGGCAAATCGACCCTTCTGCGATACATCGCCTCGAGTCCTAAAACCCGCTCGGCGCTCAAGCAATGGACCGGAGGGAAGAATGTCCTATTGGCAAGTTTCTACTTTTGGGAGAGCGGAACAGCCATGCAGAGGTCACACGAAGGTCTCCTCCGATCGTTACTTCACCAGCTACTTTTGCCGCATCCTGAAATGATACCGTTGGTATTTCCAACTCTGTGGGCCGATCTCTGGGATGCTTCTACCGTTGAGCGTGTCAGACGATTGGCCAAATGGGACCTGCTGGATTTAGGACAGGGTTTCAAATCCTTCTTTATCGAAGCGCCTTCTCGACCGATCTGTTTACTGGTGGACGGCTTGGACGAATTCGAAGGCGATCATCAAATTACAATCGACTTGCTCAAAGGCATATCGGAGACCGGAAAAGTCAAGCTTTGTATCTCCAGTCGACCTTGGGATGTATTCGAAGAGGCATTTCGCAATGTTCCCAAACTGGCGCTACAGGACCTGACCAGAGGAGATATGGTGCAGTACACGTCAGGGCAGCTTGCCCGTCTGGGCCTAATAGAGGGGAACGAGGAGGAGTTTTATGGCTTGGTACATCGGATTGTGGATAAATCGGAAGGAGTGTTCTTGTGGGCGTCTCAGGTCGTCAAGTGGTTACTCAAGTCAAATGTAGTGACGATCACCGAGGCCGCCAAGAAGGTTGAGGGATTGCCTTCTGGACTGGACAATCTTTACCGCCACCAACTTGTCGATACCGCAATGGAAGACACTCTCATTATCATGTCAAAGATAGTACAAATCATGCAGGCGAGGGAGAGCGTGTGTCGTTTCACCCGTGACGAGGCCAGCGCTTTAGTAACGGTCTGGGAGATGGTACTCTCCACTAGGTTTTCTGTCGGCGGGGTCCTCGAGTTGCAAATACAACAAGTACCACCGGACATAATGAAAGAATGGTGTCGCTCGATGGTCGACGACATCAAACGCTCTACCGATGGCCTGATCGAGGTACAAAAAGAGGCACAAGGTGATGACACCGAGAGGATGGATTCACGCAGTATCAGCTACATCCATCGAACTGTCAAGGACTTCTTCTCCGGGACGACCTGGTCCCCCGCTGCAACCCTCTCTTCCTTATCACCGCACATCGGCCTCTTACAATCCGCTCTACTGATTTGGAAGTACCCGACAACCCGCCCACGTCGAGCTCGCGCAGCATCGGCGTGGTGGCCTACAATCGCCCTGGCTTTCTCCCACGCGAGACATGCTCCTCTGGCCGATCAAGATGCGGCGTTCGACCTGTTGATCGATATGAACGCAACATTGAATTGGTATTATATCGGAACAAGCGAGTCGCCCGGCGAGGACAGTTGGGCTAGGTCCTGCTTTGGAACTTTGGAGCAAAGAGGGAAGATTCCCTACGAGGATCCCTTCCTGGGTTTGGCAGTAAAATTTGGCTTGGAGCTATTCGTCATACGTTACGTGAAGGACGGACTTTACGTACCGGGCAAAGGGAGATCTCCCTTAGAATGGGCGACGATGTACCTGTTTGATCGACAATCTTCCATCTACCCTTTATCCAGTCCCATCATCGTCAAGACTTTACTGGACGCTGGAGCCGATCCGAATTATCGATTGACGTATCGCAAAAACACCGGGGACGCCATCAAGACAGTCTCCTTGACATCTCCGTGGGGCTTGGCGCTTGAAGCTTTGCAACAAGGATTCAGGCGGCATTGGATCTCGAAAAACCCGATCGATAACGAGCGGTGGACCTATATCTTGAGGCTATTCTTGGAACATGGAGCAGATACAGATCTGGTGGCTCAAGCTACCTACAAGGATCAAAAGGAGGGAGCTCGGGCATTGCTGCAAAAGGCGTATAAGACTTTCCCATGCGCCGAAACGGAAAGTTTGTGGGATCTAGCCAGGTGAAATAGATGGCTCGCTCGCTTGTCCGTAAGCTTTTCACCTATTCAATTACGTGAGCTCCATGATAAGGTGGAGCGCCTGTAGTCGTCTGAATGATTATGATAATGGCGGCTTGATGCGAAGAGGAATGATGTGAGGAGGAATGATGCGAGGAGGGATACTAAACAGGTTTTGCGTACTGTATGCTTCAAGGAACAATATATGTATTGCGAGCGCTGCAATGCCACCACTCTTGAGTCTACCTTTGTATCAATATCTGCCTCAACACGTAGATCCATACTCAAATATACTCTACCTACTGCTACTTATCACGCCTCAACTATTTACACTGTTTAAACAAGTGGAGCGTTGAAACAGATTTTTTGGCCAACTCCTCATCCATCACGGGGAGTTCGCTTTCCAGCAGGTTGCCCTCTGCCTGTCCTCTCAGGTACGAATTTGCCCTTGCCTCCTGATCATCCTGAGAGATCTGGTGATCTATCATGTACTGAGCCCCATCGCCTGTGCCCTCGCCAAAAGTATCCTCCGAAAAGCTCTCAAGACACTTTCTTGCTACCTCAGTCCTCTTCTTTGCTGCTGCCCTTTCTTCATCGGCCAATTTACATGCTGCATCCCAGCAGTCCGTGTGCTGATGGAGAACACCTTTAAGCCACTCAGCTCTGTCCTTGGTCTCACTCATAACTATTCCGGCATTGAGTTCCTTAGACGAACAGTCCCAAAAGCTGATCCGTGCCTCTTCCCACGTCCTGGGTCTGTATTCATTGTCGTTGGTGTAGTGAGGCGCTCCTTCCGTTTGGTTCTCAGAACCAGCTGTGGGCATAGTAGTGGGATGGTTCTGGAGGGTTTCCGGGTCACCTTTAGGGCGAAGCCGTCGAAAGCCAGAACTGCGGGTGACAGATGCAGATCCTGAGAGTGATCGATTTTGGCTGGGGAATGTGTTTGGCATAGTTTGGGAATGCGAGTGGATATGTTTGTGAAGGTTGTTCGCTTGTGATGTGATTATGTTAGTATAGGGATATGCGAAGAAGACACCTGAAGTATATATAGAGTTCCCGGGTCCACAATGAAAGGTGGGCTTGTCAAGGAGCATGAATGGATCACCTAGGGCTTGTTATCAAAGGTTACACAGCTTGCGAAACGTTCAGCAAAGCTGTGGAGTCAACTGAAAGGTGATGATGCGAGGAGCGCTTCACTGACGTGACAAAATGGAGCGGGCAATCAAAGGGTAGTTCCGTGAGAAATGTTGTGAACAAGCTGTGTAGCTAACGAATGGATCATTGTCTAAGGATTGCATTGTATGACGCGAGTGGAGTTGCGTTGAATGGTAGGTCAATACCGTATAAGGAGTATTGGCTCAAGTTTTCAGATGCTAAAACGGAAAGTATGTACAGTAGAGTCTAGCCAGTTGATATGGAGGTCTCGCTCGCTGGTGCATGAGCGTTTGAACTATTTGATTCTTTCTTTCCTATGCAATCATCTACGGCAATAGACCACAGTGCTAGCAAGCTCTGGGCCCGATGCGATCACTGAGTCCGCTCAGACACTTGCGTGACCTCCTGGAGGTCTTCCTCCCGTTGACTGCTTATCACTTCCAATCAGTGCTGAGTACATGTAGTCAGCGAGTACTGCCCTCTCAGGAGAACTCCCTCGAATCGATACCTGTTCCTATCGTACGCGATGGTCAATACAATGCGGCTCTTGCTTCCGGATGGCCCTGGGAATGTCGGCCAGCCCATACTAGCTCATACATCCCAATTTATAAACATGTGATCTATCAACGTAACAGCTAATAGTGAATCAATGAACCGATTCCCTCAGTCCTCGTACCCCTTGCCGTAGTCTCTCCCATTCATACCGCGTGCTGAGTGGATCACGCCTCTCTCCATATCATGATCACCCTTCTTGGTCATGCCGTCACTTGAACCATCCTTTCTTTCCGGTGCTTGACTGAGATTGTTGCGAAGTGGGTGTGACAGAATCGATAAGACGCTGAGCCTCCTCCTTAGTCCACCCCAGCTGTTTGTTCGCCATAGTGACTATGGTTCGTATGGCTGCGTGATCGAGCTGAGCAACATCCTTCCCAAGCTTTTCTCGTGCCGTCAGGGTATCTTGCTTTTTCTCCTCGTGTTCAATTTCACTGTCCCCAATCCAATCAGGAACCTCTACCCCGCCTGACTGTGCAAATGACTTCCATTTATGAGCCGTCTCTTCTGCTCTGGTAGCATCATATAGTTCCTTCAAACTTCCGAAAGCCGTGGTGACTTGCAATGTGTCTGAAGAACCAGATGACTTGCGTTCTTCCAAGAATTTTGACCATTTCGACGTTTGTTGTTTTGACTGGAGTAATGTTGTGCTGTCTCGAGATGAGGCAGAAGTACCTGTGATAGAGGGGGGGGTGGAAGGATTGGTGGCGACTGTTCTGCTGTTGGATGTAGGCATGCTGGATGATGAACAAGAGTATTGATGTTGACGTTGAAATATTGGTGGTTGAAGCTGGAGTGTTGGAAGTCTGAAAGTTGGAAGTAAAGAGAGAAGAATTGACGTCTTACGCCACTATTTATACTATTCATATCTGTGATTACCACTGTGTTGAAAGGATCCCCAAACAAGGGTTATGAAAGGACAATATGGAGCGGAAGATGAAAGGGTCGCTCCGTTAGAAACGCTGTTAACAAACTGTGGAGCTGATGAAAGGATTGGTGTATAAGGATCCATTTCGAAACGCAAGTGGAGCTGCGGTCAATGGCAGGTCGATATAAGGAGTGTCGGCTTGGTTTTCTAGGCGCTGCGAAACGGAAGGGAGCGGTCTGAAAGGTTGAATAGGGATGCAACTCTGCTTGACGCACGGCCGTAATCAATAGTCTGCCTGACTGTGGAGTCAAATGAATGGATGACAGTGCTTAAGGCGCCATGTACTTTTGCAAGTCGGACATTAGTGAGATGCATATTGGGTTCTTCAAATTCTCTCATGGCCTTGGCAGGAGAAGGAGAACATTGGTGAATGGATACGTGGGATATTCACTTCACCCAAATAGCACAATTTGCCGCCGCATGAGAGCTGTTGGCAGTCAGCTGATATTCGACCAACTTGCCGCGTAAATTCAGACGATGAGTGGAAAATAGAGACAGCTCCAGAAAAGGACAACGACCTGTATTTTTGATTCTGCATGACTGGGTACGGAGAACTCTCATCCATGACATCACATCCCCGCTACATCAAAACTGTATACACAATACATTTCCTCCGAATTCAATTCCCACATCCTATGTACAGCACCTCAGCATTGGATACGCTCTATATACTTCCTGTTCCTGTCTTCGAAACTTCAGAACCCTCAACATTCTTCCCGCCACCCTCCTCTCCAATCTCTTCAATTTCAAGCAGCTTCATCATCTCCCTCAACATGGGTTCAGCAGTTTTGGGGTCACGAATTACAGTGAGCAATGATTTTGCCAACTCCTCAGTCTTATCTTCTTCATTATCACATGCCAATGTCACATCCCGCATGCACTTCCTTGCCCTCGATGCCGCCGTAGTCCTCGCTTGCTTTAAGTGTTCCAAGTCAATGGTGTGCTCGCCATTCTTGGTGTATTGAGATTCTGAGCGTGCAGCAAGTTTTTCCCCTGCCCTGAGTACAGATAAATTTGAATTGTGCAGGGTAATCAAACTTTTTACCGCTGCTATTCGAAATTTATCTTGCTCTTGCCGGGCAAAAGTAGAGGCATCAATTTGGCTTTGAAGATCTTGGCATATAGATGAGAAGCAGGCGGTTTCTTCTTGCTAGGGAATCCAAGGTCGGCTCTCAACCTGGGTCTCAGCCTTGCTGCCTGACTGTGATGTATGAGAAGCACTTACGAGTGTAACATGTCTCTTGTTGATGCCCTGAGATGGCGTCCGGTAAAAGTGTGGGGTTCGACCCAGCTATCAGTCGGGACAATCAAGGGATTACTGGTGCCTTCCTGTTGGTTTGAAATGGGAAGCCCTGATTGCTGAGACCCCGCAAGTGAGGTGAGAGGCGCAAGGGTGTTGTTCTGGGTTGATTGGTTAGACATGTTGCTGTGCGATATTTGGAATATTGGTGGAGTTGAATGCGTGAGATGATAGATGGGAGAGTAAAAGAAAGTGAGGCAACGAAGTCCTAGACTTGCTCTGCTTTTGTACTATTGCCGCTGTACCCCTCAAAGAGCGGTGAAAGGAGGACACGCAGCCTAAAATCAAAGGTTCTCTGATGGGAAACGCTTCATCAAAAGCTGTGGAGCTTATGAAAGGACGTACATCCAAGGATCATGATGGAAGACGCTAGTGGGGCTAATAATACGTACGTGACTTGTCTCATGCCCTGCGAGACGACCAGGAGCGGACTGAAAGGTTGAGTGGGGATGAAACTCTGCTCGGTATGCTGTTTACCGTTCAAAGGATCCGAAGTCCCTGTTCAGTCCCTCCATATGATGCCTTGAGTATCGTCGCAGCCCAAGGTCATCCGTCCTGAGATATACTGCTCGATCTAATGCAAAGTATCCATGCTTGATTCCCTATTTGTCTATTCGTACAATACATCTAATTCTACATTATATCATCTTGAGTGGTGTGATTTCATACGTACGCCTGCCCATCCATTCCTAAACTCGGTACTGGGAAATAAGATCCCATACCTTGTACTCCCTGTCCAACTGCTCCGGCTCCTGCTCCGGCGTTACCATCAAGTAATGACCTAGCTTTAAAAAATACCGCAGCTGGATAACCCCTTTCTTCCATTCTCCTAATTATCCCTTCTGCGGCTTCCCTACTTCCACTACTCAATTCCGCTCTGATCATGGATTCGTATGTTGATGGTTCCCTATATACTCCTGATACTCCCTGCGAGCCGTGGGTTGGGTGGTTATTTGGCGCTGAAACTCCTACGTTGGAATCTACCATGGACTCGAATACTTCTCTTGCTTTTTCAATAGAATTGTGTCGTGCGTATCCGGATATCAAGACGTTGTAGACGTATGCAGTTGGTTTAACCCCTTGCATCCGGTTTCGCATTTCATCCATCTGTTCAAGCGTGCCTTTTGTAGCTAGGACATTGAGGATCGCTTCCCATACTACCGGCTCGGCTAAAGCGTTGGTCGTATTATTCGGATGTGTTGCGATCAAGTCGAACACTTCGAGAGCTTTGGTGACGTCGGAATTCGATAATCCATAAGCGGTAATCAATGATGCCCAATGTGTTCCCTGAACTTGAAGACTCTTGTCGGTACAGAGCTCGGCGAATGTCCTTTCCATCGATGTTAAGTCGATAGGGGCGATGGTGTGGTATGCGTCTAGGAGGAGCTTGTAGGT
>Ga0308160_10005074_pt1 | contig 13842 bp, 14 predicted proteins | sample PhyFR1_FD_201036 | JGI IMG/M metagenome (GOLD analysis project Ga0308160, IMG submission 201036) | Phyllosphere microbial communities from UC Gill Tract Community Farm, Albany, California, United States - DLSLF.R1 | ecosystem: Host-associated > Plants > Phyllosphere > Unclassified | place: USA...
CTAGGGTCTGTCTGACTGAACTTAATTGAGGTTGGAAGGTCGGACGGCGATGAGCCGAACCGACCTTACCGAAAAGCAGTGGCGCAAGCTTGAGCCCCATCTGCCGTCCAATCCGCGCCATGGTCACGTCTATGTCGAGCACCGACTTGTGATCAATGGCATCCTATGGCGCCTGCGAACAGGCGCCCCTTGGCGAGACATTCCTTCACGCTACGGTCCTTGGCAAACCTGTTATGACCGATTCGTCCGTTGGTCGCGCAACGGAACCTGGCAGCGGCTTCTCAAGGTAATGCAAGCTGCAGCTGACGAGGCTGGGCTGGTCGACTGGGATGGCGCTGCGCTCGATGCCACGCACATCAAAGCCCAACGCAGTGCTGCCGGAGCAAGAAAAACGCTTCCAGCGGCCGAAAAAAGGGGGCCATAACCGACGAGTGGTTGGGGCGCTCACGCGGTGGCATCACCAGCAAGATTCATTTATGCGTAGACGGGCATGGCTTGCCACTGTCCCTCGTCGTTACCGCTGGCCAGTGTAGCGATGCGGCCAATGTCGGGCAGGTGCTTGATGCCATCTGCGTACCACGTCCCGGCCGAGGCCGCCCACGAAAGCGACCAACCTCTGTACGCGTCGACCGGGCTTACGGGGCGCGGCATTATCGGCAACAGATCCAAGCCCGGGGCATCCGGTGCATTTGCCCCGAGCGTCTGGATGCGCGACAAAGCCGCCTACGGAAAGGGCGCCGAGGCGGCGCGCCACCTCGGTTCGATGCACACGCGTACAAAGGCCGCAACGTCGTCGAACGCGCCATCAACCGACTGAAAGATTTCCGTGCAGTCGCAACCCGCTACGAAAAACGCGGACACAACTATTTGGCAGTCGTGACTATCGCAACAATGATTCTGTGGCTCCTCTGAACTCAGTCAGACACACCCTAGGCGCCGCGGCGAAGACAGTGCTGGAGCACGGCAAGACGCGGCAACAACGCCCTGGCCGCTTTTGAACAAGCTTATTGGGTGGCGGTCGGAACTTGACCTGGCGTGGCCGTGGCCCGCGTCGGCGGTGCCATTTGCACCGGGGCCGGCGGCGGGTTGTTCTGGGCGGGTTGCTGCCCGGACGGGCCGATCTGGCCGCTGCCCGGCATTTGCGACGACACTGCGCCCGGCGACATCGGCGGCTCGGGCTGATTGTCGGCCGGGGCCGCCCCCGGCGGGATGGCCGCGCCGAGTGCCGGTCCGGCATCCCCGGCCGGCGTCTGCGGCCCCTGCGGCGCCATCGCGTTGCCACCTTGATTCACACCTTGATTCCCACCCTGATTGCCGTCCTGGCCACCCGGCCGGCCCATACCGCCTGCACCACCGGCAGCGCCGATCGGCGCCACCGTGCCAGTATCGGCAGGCAGGTCGATGCGCTTCATTACGCCGCCGTCGGACAGCATCACGTAGCGCGGATAGACTTCGGCCAGCGTGATGCCGGACGACAGTTCCTTGCCCACCCTCAGGGCTTTCGGCGGAGAACCGTCGGCGACGATGATCGCCACGCTGTCACGCCCGGCATAAACGATGCCGGTCAGCTGGTAATTGGTGGCTCTTGCCACTGCCACCTGTCCGCCAAACAAACCGGCGGCCGCATCGATCTGCGGGTCGGGCTGGGCGGTGCGCGACACCGCCGCCAGCGGACGCTGCGGCGGCTGGTAGAGCTGCAGGATCCAGTAGGCGAGCGACATCGCCAGCAGGATCAGGCCGGCCAGGCTCAAAATTAAGGGCAAGCGCTTGTTCATCTATTTCCTTGTCACCGCACCAACTGGTTGATTTCAATAATCGGCATCAGCACCGCCAGCACGATCAGCAGCACGACCAGGCCCATGGCCAGGATCAGCACCGGCTCGAGCAGGCCGGCGATGGTCAGCGTGCGCCGCTCGAGGTCGGCCTGCTGCGAATTCGATGCGCGCTCCAGCATGGCCGGCAGTTCGCCGGTGATCTCGCCGGCGCGGATCATGTGCACCAGCATCGGCGGGAACAGCTTTTGCGCCGACAGCGCGCGCGCCAGGCTGACGCCTTCGCGCACGCTGGCGGTGGCCGATTCCACCAGTTCCTTCATGGCCACGTTCGACAGCGTGTCGCGGCTGGTTTCCAGCGCGCGCAGGATCGGCACGCCGGAACCGGTAGTGATCGCCAGCGTGCTGGCGAAGCGCGTCGTGTTCAGGCTGCGTTCGAACTTGCCGTACACCGGCGCCGTCAGCAACCAGGTGTGCCAGCGCCGCTTGAGCACCGGGTTCTGCAGCGCGCGGCGCCACGCGAACCAGACGGCGATGACGACCAATGCGACATAGATACCGTAAGCGCGCGTAAAGTTCGACACGCCCAGCATGATCACGGTCAGCACCGGCAATTTTTGCTTGGTGTTGGCGAACACCGAAACGATCTGCGGCACCACATAGGTCAGCAGGAAGATGACGATGGCAAATGCGACCACGGTGACGATGGCCGGATAGGTAAACGCCAGGCGCACCCGCTGCACCAGCGCGTTGCGGCGCTCGATGTAGTCGGCCAGGCGCGAGAGCACGCGCGACAGCTGGCCGATCTGCTCGCCGGACGACACCAGCGCGCGGTAGATCTCGGCGAAATCGCGCGGATGGCGCGACAGTGCGCTGGAAAAGGAGGAGCCGCCCATGACTTCGGAGCGGATCGAGGCGATCAGGTCGCGCACATAGGGCCGCTCGGCCTGCTCGAGCAGGGCCGTAAACGCCTGCTCGAGCGGCAGTCCCGCTTCCAGCAGGCTGGCCAGCTGGCGCGTAAACAGGGCCAGTTCGACCTGGGACAGGCGTTCGCCGATCCCCCTCGACCTGGCCACCCCGCTCTCATCGAGCTGGGCCGCGATGGCTTCGACGGCGAGCGGCGTCAGGCCCTGCAGGCGCAGGTCGGCACGCGCGGCGCGCGGGCTGTCCGCATTCAGGACGCCCTTGCGGGTGATGCCGCCGGTATCGACGGCTTCGTAGCGGAAGGCCGGCATGCGTCAGTCCGCCTTCGTCACGCGCAGCAGTTCGGCTTCGGTGGTGAGGCCTTCCTGCACCCACCGTTCGCCATCCTCGCGCATCGTCTGCATGCCGGACGCGATCGCGGCGTCGCGGATCTCGGCTTCGGACACCTGGTTGTGGATCTGCGCGCGGATCTTCTCGTTGGTTTCCAGCAGTTCGTAGACACCGACCCGGCCCTGGTAGCCGGTATGGCCGCAGCGGTCGCAGCCCACCGCATGCCAGGTGCCACCTTCCTGTTTCTTGCAATACGGGCACAGCTTGCGAACCAGGCGCTGTGCCATCACGCCCAGCAGGGATGATGACAGCAGGAACGGTTCGATGCCCATGTCCAGCAGACGGGTCACGGCCGAGGGTGCGTCGTTGGTGTGCAGGGTCGCCAGCACCAGGTGGCCGGTGAGCGAAGCCTGCACCGCGATCTGCGCGGTTTCCAGGTCGCGGATCTCGCCGATCATGATCACGTCCGGGTCCTGGCGCAGGATCGCGCGCAGGGCTTTGCCGAAGGTCATGTCGATGCGGGCGTTGACTTGCGTCTGGCCGATGCCGGTGAGGTCGTACTCGATCGGGTCTTCCACCGTCATGATGTTGGTGGTCGAGGCGTTCAGGCGCGACAGCGAGGCGTACAGGGTCGTCGTCTTACCCGAGCCGGTCGGGCCGGTCACCAGCACGATGCCGTGCGGCTGGTTGATCAGCTTGTCGAACTTCGGCAGCATCTTCTCGCTCATGCCGAGGTGGCTCAGATCGAGGCGGCCGGCTTCCTTGTCGAGCAGACGCAGCACGGCGCGCTCGCCATGGCCGGTCGGCAGGGTCGAGACGCGCACGTCGACCGGCTTGCCGCCGATGCGCAGCGTGATGCGGCCATCCTGCGGCAGGCGTTTTTCGGCGATGTCCAGTTGCGACATGATCTTGATACGCGAGATCAGCGAGGCGTGGATCGCCTTGCGCGGCCGCACGATGTCGCGCAGCGCGCCGTCGATGCGGAAACGCACCACCGACGTCTGCTCGAACGGCTCGATATGGATGTCGGAGGCGCCTTCGCGCAGCGATTGCGTCAGCAGCGCATTGATCATGCGGATGACGGGCGCGTCGTCGGACGATTCCAGCAAGTCTTCGATCGCCGGGACGTCCTGCAGCAGCTTGGTCAGATCGAGGTCGGCATCGAACTCGTCCGCCACCTGGGAAGCGTCGCCGCCGCCGGATTGGTAGGCGGACGCGATGGCCGCCTCCAGTTCGGCACGTTCCATGCGGCGCAGCGCGATACGGCCGAAGCGGCGCGAGACTTCCGCGATCGCCGCCGGCTTGGTTGCATTCGACACCAGGACTTCGACGGCTTGCGCCGGGTCGCCGTTGGAACGCGCCAGCACGCCATAGTCACGTGCGAATGCGTAGGGCAACAGGTTGTTCATGATTCCTCGATTCTGCTCGGTTCTGCTCGGTTCTAATGCTCAGTTCTGCTGAACGGGTACCGCCGGACGGTAATCCGACGGCGACGGCTGCACCGGCCGGAATTCCGGCTGGCCGGGCTGCACCGGCCGGGCCGGCTGGCCCGGGTTGGCGCCGGCGCCGGTACCGGTGGCCTGGCCCGGACGTGCCGCGACCGGTGCCGGCGGCGGCATCGTTGCCATCATGCCGTTGCCGACCGGTGGCTGGCCATTGGTCAGCGGCGGCAGCACCGGGGCGCCAAGATTGCGCAGGATGACGTTCTCGTCGGTCGGCTGGATGGCGGCGCCGGCGGCGCGCATGTAATCGTAGCGGTCCATCGAGATGCTGTTGTTCTGCTCCTTGCTGCGCACCACGACCGGGCGCAGGAACACCATCAGGTTGCGTTTGGTACGGGTCCGGGTGCGGTACTTGAACAAACTGCCGACCACCGGGATGCTGCCCAGGCCCGGTACCCGTTCTTCGTTGTGGTTCTCGTCATCCGAGATCAGGCCGCCCAGCACGACGATCTGGCCGTCGTCGGCGATGATGTTGTTCTCGATCGCGCGCACCGTGGTGACGATGCCCGATGCCGACTGGAACGAATTGTCGATGCCCGAGTTCTCATGGTAGATCGCCATCTTGATCGTACCCCCTTCGGAGATTTGCGGGCGCACTTTCAGCAGCAGGCCGATGTCCTTGCGGTCGATGGTCTGGAACGGGTTGCTCGAACCGCTGGCCGTGGTCGTGAACGAACCGGTCAGGATCGGGATGTTCTGGCCGACCTTGATCGTGGCCAGTTCGTTGTCCAGCGTGATGATGTTCGGCGTCGACAAGATGTTGGTGTCGCCGTCGGTTTCGAGGGCATGCGCGATCGCACCCAGGCCGAGCTGCCCGTTGATCTGGCGGAACACGCCGATCGAGATGCCGCCCAGGGTCGGGATGGCGCTGCCGTTGGCGCCACCGAAGCCGGCCTGGGCGGCCGCGGCCAGGTTGACGATGTTGTTGCTGCTGTTGGTGGCGAACGATTGCAGCGCGCCGACCCGGTATTTGCTGGCGTCGTTGCCGGACAGGCCCAGCCATTGCACGCCGAGTTCCGATGCCTTGGCGGCATTGACCTCGACCACCAGCGCCTCGATGTAGACCTGGGCGCGGCGCACGTCGAGCTGGTCGATGACGGCGCGCAGGTTGCGGTACAGCGCTTCCGGCGCGGTGATGATCAGGCTGTTGGTCGAGGCGTCGGCCTGGATGAAGCCGGAACCCTGGCCGCCGCTGGCGCCGCCGGCCGTTGCCTGGCTCTGCTGGGCGAAGGTGCCGCCGGTGCCGCCGGCACCGATGCTGTTCTGCTGCTGGTTGCTGCCCAGTCCGCCACCGAGGCCGCCGGTACCGGAGCCGCTGGCGCCGCCCGCGGCTCCGGCCTGGATCGAGCCGCCCGCGGTGCCCTGCTGCTGCACCGGCACCGCCGACGAATCCTGGGACACGACCGCGCGCAGGGTCTGGGCGACCTTGCTGGCGTCGGCATTCTTGAGGTACACCACGTGGATGTTGCCGAGTTCCGCGGTCGGCTGGTCGAGCTTGGCGATCAGGCTCTTGGCCATGTTGGCGCGTCCGGCCGAGGGGGCGCGCACGACCACCGAATTGGTGCGGGCGTCGGCCAGTACGGTGACGCGGCCGGAATCGCCGCCGGCGCTCGGTTCCATCAGGCGGGAAACCAGGGTCGCGACGTCGCTGGCGATGCCGTTGCGGATCGGGATCACGTCGAGGTCGGCGGTGGTCGGGGCGTCGAGCGCCGCGATGATCTTCGACAGGCGGCGCAGGTTGTCGGCGTAGTCGGTGATCACCAGGCTGTTGTTGCCCGGATCGGCCATGATCGAGTTGTTCGGCGAGATCAGCGGCCGCAGCACGGCGGTGAGGTTGGCCGCCGATTCGTGCTGCAGGCGGTAGACCTGGGTCGCGATCTGGTCGCCGCGCGCACGCGAGCCGCCCACGCCGACCTGGGTCGGCGAGGATTGCAGCTTGGCCTCCGCTTCCGGGACCACCTTGGCGAAGCCGTCGCCGGTGACCACCGCATAGCCCTGCAGGCGCAGCTGCGAGGTCAGCAGCGCGAAGGCCTGGGCCTTGGTGAGCGAGCGTTCCGACACCAGGCTCATCGTGCCCTTGACGCGCGGGTCGACGATGAAGGTCATGCCGGTGTAGTGGCCGACCGCCTTGATCACCGATTCCATGTCGGCATTCACGAAGTTGAGCGCAGCGCCGCCGCCGTCCTGGGCGAACACGGTCACGGGCGGGACCGCCGTGACGAGGGCACAGCACAGCATGGCGCCGGCGGCGAGTCGGCGCATGGCCGGGACTTGCGGATTATTTTTCATTATCTAAACTCGAGTGCGATTATGTTCTTGCCGTTCACCATTCGGCGCTGGCCCAGCAGGTTGAGCAGGTTGCCCAGCGTGTCTTCATATCCCTCGGCCGCTTGCGCCTGTCCCGAAAAGCGCAGGCGGCCATTTTCTAGTGCCCCACTACCAGACAACAAAAGTGCGCCCCGGACTGTGCGCAAGGTCAAATCGGCCTGTTGGCCGCGCCAATCCATCGCCATTTCGTAGCTGCCCAGCGGTTTGATCGGGCTCATGCGCGACCCCATGTCGCTCAGGGACAGCACCGTGCGTCCGCTCACCGCCACCGCATTGCCCTGGCGCGCGATATCCAGCAGGTTCCAGGACAGCTTGATGGTGCCCGATGGCGCCAGCGTATTCAGCGGCGCGCCCAGGCCGGACAAGCCCTCGGCCGGCAGCAGCAGTTCGCCGGCACTGACCTGCCACTGCGACCAGCTGCCGCTGATGCGCACCGGCTGGGCCAGCGCCTGGCTGTTGGCGAGGTCCATGCTGACCTGGCCGAACAGCACCAGCGGCGACAGGCGCCAGTTGAAGCGGCCCGGCAGCAGCGGCGTCACCGCCCCGCCCTCGCCCGGCGCGCCCCCCACAAAGGCTGAGCCGCGCCACAGCGTACCTTGCGCATCCCCCAGAGTCAAACGGCCGCCGGTCTGGCGCTCCACCATCGGTCCCAGCCAGGCCGCCGGCAGGAACGCCAGGATCGTGACGACCACCGCCAGCGCCGCAAGCAGCCCCCACAGCACGACCCGCTTCATTGGGCCGCGCCGGTGTTCTGCCGCAGCGTCAGGCTGGCGTCGACCTGGCCGGCCACCGGCAAGGCGGTGACAGTGGCGTCCTGCACCAGCACCCGGTTGGCACGGCGCTGCTCGTCGAGCCAGCTTGCCAGGCCGGCGAACGGCACGTTATTCAGTTGCAGCTTGATGTATTCGCCGTTCATCGACAGCGATTGCGGCTTCAGGCCACGGCCGTTCAGGCTGCTGTCGACGGCTTCGCGCGTGATCGGCGGGATCTGGGTCGCGGGCGCGCGCGCCAGCGCGTTGGCTTCCTGGGCCATGGCCTGCAGCTCGGCCGCCTGCTGGCGCAGCTGGGGCAACTGGCGGCGCAGCTGGGCGCGACCCTCGACCGCCGGATCGACCAGCAGCAGGTACAGCACGGCCAGCAGCACGACGGCGCCGCCCACGGCCAGGAAGCGGCGTTCCTGTTCGGTGCGCGCGAGCCAGAGCGCGTTGGCGCGCTCGCGGTACTGGGCGATGGTGGTGGCGAAACTCATTGCGTGGCTCCTGTACTGCTTCCGGTATTGCTTCCTGCACTGCCGCCGGTACGCCCCCCGGTGCTGCGGATGACCCAGCTGCCCGGTGCGCTCGTGTCGATGCTCAGGGCGCGCGTGGCCAGGGCCGTGCGCAATTGTCCCAGCAAGCCAGGGTCGACCGTTTCGGGTTTGACTTTGACCGACAGCGTGCGTTCGCGGTATTCGATTGATGTAATGCCGGGTTGGCGTCCGGTGGAACGTGCAGCTTCGCCGAGCGCCGCGGCAAGATACGTGAATTCGTCGGGCGACACGTCGCCGGTGCTGGCGCGCGCGCGGGTCATGTTCTGGCGCATCTGGGCCACCGGATCGATCACCGGGTCGCGCGGATACACCTGGCGGAAGGTCTGGTTCATCGACTGCTGCACGGTGGCCGCTTCGCGGCGCAGGCGCAGCCAGTCGAGATTCAGGCCGATCAGGTTGACCGCCACCGCCAGCAGCACCAGGCGCAGCGGCCAGCGCCAGCGGCGCCAGTCGCGCACCGGGGTACCGGCCGCGCCCAGGCCACTGACCAGGTCGAGCGCGGTGCTGCGCGAGGCGGCGATCCAGTGCGCCCAGTCGTCGGCCTCGAGCGTGATGCCGGGCCCGGCTTCCTGGGCCAGCACCTGGTATTCGCCGAGCTGGGCCCGCGGCACGTACAGCACCAGCGGGGCGTCGCCGCTGAAGGCGCGCGCGGTCTGCAGCACCACGGCCGGGACCGCGTCGAGCGCCAGGCCGAAGCCCTGGAACAGGCCTTGTCTCAGGGTCAGCTCGCTGCCTTCGACGGCGGCCGACACGCTACCCGGCTGCAGCGGCAGGCACAGCTGGGCGGGGATGGCGGCGACCGTGCGCGCGCCCTGGGCCAGCAGCGCGCGCACGATGGCTTCCAGCCAGTCGCGGTCGGCCACGGCGATCGGCCGGGTGCCGTCGGGCTGCTCGGGCGCGGCCACCAGCACCGAATCTTCCGGATCGCCCAGGATGTGTTCCTCGACCAGCGCCGGCAGCGCCGCCTTCAGGCGGGCGCCGGTCAAGGGCGGCGCCTGCACCGACAGCAGCGAGACGTCGGCGCCGGCCAGCAGCAGCACGACCCGGCGTGCGGTGCCGACCAGGTCGCCCAGGTTGCGCAGCGGGCCTTCGCCCTGCTGCTCGATGACGCCGCCGTCGTTGACGAGGGCGAAGCGGCTCAGCGCGTGCTCGCCTTCGGCGCGGGCCGGGTGCCGGATATAGAGTGTAGTCAAACCGTCTCGCTTTCTTGTTTAGTTCTCGCGGATCCACATCACGCGGGTGCCGCCGGGCACCGGCCCCGACGGCCGGTAGATCAGCGCCTGCGCATCCAGCGCGGCCCGGTCGAGCCGGATGCGGCTGTCGACCAGGAACCAGTCGCTCTTCACATCCGCCGAATCGGCTGCCGCCACGGTACGGTTACCCAATGCAGTCTTGAAATTACCCATGTCTTTCCACGGCGCCTGCTTGCGCTGCGCCACCAGCGTGTTCGCCTCCGACACCGACATGTTCGCCACCAGGGCTGCCAGCAGTTCCGGCGGCGCCGTATTCACATTCACCGTCGTCGGCGTATTCCCGGACGGCAGCACGGTCACGAAGGGCCGCAGCCGCTCGACGATTTCCTGGGTGACGCCGGGCACCGCCAGCAAGTCGTCCACCTGCAGCAGGCTGATCGGCTTGCCGGTGACCGTGCTGCGCCGCTGTGGCGTCGGCGTCGGCGTCGGCGTGCCGCCGGTGCCCGGCGCCGGCGCTGCCGCCGGCGGCATGGTGGCGGCCACGTAATCCGCGATCCGGTCGGCCAGCGACTGCTGCATCTGCAGGATGCGCAACAGGTTCGTGAACAACGCGACCTGCTCCGTCACCGGTCCGTTCGCATTCGCCAGATTGCGTAAATTGTAACGCGAGGACGCATCCGTCACACTGCCGGACAAGGTTGCATCGAAATTTTCTCCCTCGACCCGCTCGCGCTCAATATATTGGTCGAGCCGGGTTTCGGCCAGCGGCGTGGCCCATGGCTGATCGAGGCTGGTGTATTGCCCGCGGAACGTGTCCAGTACTAAAGTCGACCAGTCGAGCGCACCGCGCAGGATCCACTTGGTCTGCAAATGCAGTCTCTGGTTTTCCATCGAGCGCACCTGCACCTGCTGCTGCCAGAACAGGCTGGCCACGATGGCCACCGCGAGCGTGGTCAGCAGCAGCGCGGTGATCACCGCAACCCCGCGTTCGCGCCGCGGACGCCGCATCGAGGGTGTCGGCATCATGGTTCTCCTACCAGGAAGAATTTGCTCAGCGGTACTTCCTGCCCCTGCTGCAGCAGTGCCACCTGCAGTCCGGTCGGGTCTTGCGAGACGCCGGTCGCATTCTGTGCCACGGTATTGATCGCCGTGACCGCCTGGCGCCAGCCGCTGTTCTGCCAGACCAGCACCTGCATCCCGGCGACGCCGCCCTGCAGCGCCACGCTGCCGCCGGTGTCGGTATCGCTGGTGGAGGCTTGCCACAAGGCGTCGAGCTCGACCAGGTCGCGCGTGGAATTCGACTCGCGCCGCAGCAGGGTGCCGTTGACGACGCGATAGGCCACCACCTGCAGGCGCGAGGGCTGGTTTTCCATGAACACTTCGCGCACCATGGTGATGCGGTCATTGCCGATCAGCAGGTAAGGCCGCCCGTTGAGGACGTCGGGACGGGTGATGTGCTCGCAGTCGCTCTGCAGCTGGGCAAAGGCGAGCTGCATGCCGCGCGTGGTTTCCATCTGCGCGGTGAGCGTCTCGCGGGCGCGCACGATGCTGTCCAGGCCGCGCCAGCCGAGCACGGCGACAATGGCCAGGATGCTGATCGCGACCAGCAGTTCGACCAGGGTGAAGCCGCGATGGTACTTCTGCAGGCGCGTCATGTCCGCCTCAGCACCAGCTGCACCAGCTTGACGATGCGCCGGTTCGGGTTCTCGATGTCGAACACCGACACTTCGACGCGGCGCAGGCGCGGATTCGGGCTGACGATGACTTCTTCCTGGCACACCAGGTGCAGGTCGCCTTGCGGGCAATCGAAGCCGCGTTTGCCGATGGCCGGGAATTCATTGCCCAGGCGGATCTGCACCAGGCGGTTCTCGGCCGACCAGGTCGCCATCATCGCCGTGCGCAGACCGGAACTGTTCGTGCTCAGGCTGCCGACCGCACGCAGGCCGGCGCCCAGCGCGGTGCCGACGATGACCAGCGCCACCAGCACTTCGAGCAGGGTGAAGCCGCGCTGCCTCGATGGAATACGCATGCTCATGGGAAGCTCATTCGACCGTAAAGTGACCGACGCCGTCGGCCCGGATCGCGACGCGGATGTCGCCGCTGGCCAGGGTCAGCAGAAAGGGTTTGTCGACCGGTTCGCGGCCGAAGGTGATGCGCAGCGGATTGGCGGTGCCGGCGCTGCCCGGTTCCAGCAGCAGGGTCAGTGGCGCATTGCGGAAATCGCGCTCGCGCAGCAGGTCGTCGCTGGTGATCGGGTCCCAGCGCGTTTCGTTGCGCACCAGGAAGTGGTAGCGCTCGGGCGTGGCTTCGAAGGTGACCGGGCGGTTGCGCACGATCGCCTCGTCGCGCGCCAGCTGCAACAGCAGCGACAGGCGGCGCGCCTCGTCCTGCAGGTCCTGGCGCGGGCTCGGGATCGCGTTGATCGATACCAGCCCCAGCGTGATGCCGATGATGACCATCACGACCATGATTTCCACCAGGGTGAAGCCGCCGGCAGTGGCACTGGTCCGGCGCAACAGCCCGCGCGCGCGCGTGATCATCGGGATCAGGGTTGCTTGGTTACTTGTTTAATTACTTGTTTTCCCAGGAACCGATGTCGGCATCTTCACCGGTACCGCCCGGCTGGCCGTCGGCGCCCAGCGAGGAGATGTCGACTTCGCCGTGCAGGCCGGGCGACAGGTATTGATAATTATTGCCCCACGGGTCTTTCGGCAGGCGCTCGACGTAGCCGCCTTCCTTCCAGCCGTTGGCGGACGGGCCGCTGGTCGGCTTCTGCACCAGTGCCTGCAGGCCCTGCTCGGTGGTCGGGTAGCGCTGGTTGTCGAGTTTATACAGCTTGAGTGCCGACATCAGCGTCGAGATATCGACGCGGGCGGCGGTGACGCGCGACTCGCCGGTACGGCCCAGCAGCTTCGGCACGACCAGCGCACCGAGGATGCCGATGATGACCACCACGACCATGATTTCGACGAGGGTGAAGCCGCGCTGGCTGCGGCGTCCCTTCAGGCGTTGCGAAACATTTTGCATAAGGCTCAATCTTTGAGTAAGAGTCGGGAAAATCGAACTAGTATAAGTCGGATTGCCTGGCCAAGGCCATCTTGCGAGCTTTTCCAATTGTAAGACAGCGCGCAGGGAATGACACTTTTATCATTCGACAGCATGAGGTCGGCGTCCTGCGCACACCGGACAGGCAGCATTGCGCGCCACCCTGACCTCGCTCCATTCCATCGCCCGCCCATCCAGCATCTGCAGGCGCCCTGCCAGCGACGGCCGGATGCCCACCACCAGCTTCAGCGCCTCGGCCGCCTGCACCGACCCGACCACGCCGACTAGCGGCGCGAACACCCCCATGGTGCTGCAGGCAACATCCTCGAAACGGCTGTCCTCGGGAAACAGGCAGGCGTAACAGGGCGAAGCCGGATCGCGCATGTCGTAGACGGAGATTTGTCCGTCGAAGCGGATCACGGCGCCGGCCACCAGCGGCACCCCAGCGGCGACGCAGGCGCGGTTGACCGCATGGCGGGTCGCGAAATTGTCGCTGCAGTCGAGTACGACAGTGGCGACAGCGACGAGTTCCGCCAGGCGGGCAGGACCCACGCGTTCGCGCAAGGCGACCACCTCGATGTCGGGATTGATCTGCAATAAGGCCTCACGGCCCGACTCGACCTTCGGCTGGCCGACGCGCGCGGTCGTGTGCATCACCTGGCGCTGCAGGTTAGTTAAATCGACGGTATCGTCGTCGACCAGGGTGATGCGGCCGATGCCGCTGGCGGCCAGGTACATGGCGGCCGGCGAGCCGAGGCCGCCGGCGCCGATGACCAGCGCATGCGCGTCGAGCATGCGCTGCTGGCCCTCGATGCCGACCTCGTCGAGCAGGATGTGGCGCGAATAGCGCAGCAGTTGCTGGTCCTGCATTATTTCTTCGGCGCGCCCTTGAGCTCGGGCGGCTTCTGTTCTTCGCCCGGCAGCTGGGCCGGCGCCGCCTTGTCGCTGTCCGGATCGGCTTTGGCCAGCCGCACCGGCAAACCCTTGAAATGGTTGATGGCTTGCGCCAGCTGGAAATCGTCCTTACCGCCGAACTCGAGCGGCTTGGCATTCTTCAGCAGGGCCAGTGCACGCTGCTCTTCTTCCAGTTCGTCGCGCTTGGCCTTGCTGGCGGACGCAGTCACCGTCTTGTCGCCCTCGTTGACCAGGTGGTGGTCGAGATCCGCTTCGCGCACCTGCATCGCGTTCAGGCCGTCGCCTTCCGGAGTCTCGTCGACTTTCAGGTCGGGCACGATGCCCAGCGCCTGGATCGAACGGCCCTTTGGCGTGTAGTAGCGCGCCGTGGTCAGTTTGACGGCAGTGTCTTCGGTCAGCTGGCGCAGCGTCTGCACCGAACCCTTGCCGAAGGTCTGGCTGCCCAGCACGATGGCGCGCTTGTAATCCTGCAGCGCGCCGGCCACGATTTCCGAGGCCGAGGCCGAGCCGGTATTCACCAGCAC
>Ga0308160_10005075_pt1 | contig 13842 bp, 12 predicted proteins | sample PhyFR1_FD_201036 | JGI IMG/M metagenome (GOLD analysis project Ga0308160, IMG submission 201036) | Phyllosphere microbial communities from UC Gill Tract Community Farm, Albany, California, United States - DLSLF.R1 | ecosystem: Host-associated > Plants > Phyllosphere > Unclassified | place: USA...
TGCCACCGGAAGTGGGGCAGGTGGCAAGGGATCGAACTCGTGCGAACCCGAGGTGATTGTGGTGTGATGAGGTGGAGGGAAGAGGGTCCCTTGACCATTGGCGATAATGATATCGGCATGATGATGACTGCTATCCGTAGGCACAGAGGATATGTACGAAGCCGTCAAGCTCTGTTCAGATAGTCGTCGGGAATTTATCGAATGTCCCCCAGCACCGGAACGATGTGGATCTCGAGTGTAGGAAGCGGAGGAGATGTGAGTATTGGGATCCAAGATAGGTTTTCCCTCTGGAGGAGGCGCAAAGAAGTTGGGTCGACCCGAAGATCGAATCGACTCAGCTTGTTGCAATGGAGGTCGCAGTGGAGCGGGAGCCAGGGATGGAGGTTGATGACTAGACCCAGATCCAGACGGTATGGATTGAAGTTGACCGAACTCTCCGAACTCGTTCATCCCTGCCGGCCCTGCCACCGGGCTTGAAGTCAGCCCTGACACCCCACTGATGATCTGACCCCCATTGCCCAACGACAAGTTCGTCGTTCGACCAGCTCCCGATGTTGCCAGGACATCTCGAGAGACGTCGGGAAGTCTTTGAGGGGATTGCCGGCCAGAATGAGGAGGTTCAGAGTGGTGACTGCTTGAGCTCGATATCTGTCGGCTCGGTTGAGGGGCTGCAGGTGTTTGCGTGTGTCGAAGCTTGTCAATATGAAGATTCCCATTCATTATTCGGAGAGGGGGCGAGTACCGACCTTGCAAATCGGTGGATTGTTCTCGTTCGCCGTGCTTCTTCTTCGCGGACGCAGGTCGAGGTCGGACTTGACCCCCTATTTTCGGGTAGATGCAGGGAATCTCAAGCCGTTCACTGAGGGAATGAATTCAGCGGTTGAGATAAATGGATCGGGAAGGGATCCAACAGCAATTAGGACTTACCAGCTCTCACAGACAGGATGCCGCTCATCGCATGCTTTCTACAAATGGATATAAGGATGTGAATCAGCTCTACGATTCACACTGCCTCGTTCAAATAGGCCCGAAGTTGGGTTCGATCTCCGCAATACGATCCACTCACCTTACGCCGCCGACATGTGAAGCAACCTGTCCTCTTCCTCGTCTTCTTTTTATCCCCTGTATCCCTCTTATCATCTTGGTCTTGTACCGAATTAGATTGCTGAGCAGAACCTCCTTCTCGGCTGGTATCGCTCGCAGAAGAGATAGTTTCGGGTTTGACGTTCATGATGAAGGGTGAAGGGTTGGTGAGGTTTGTAGTTAGCGAGCAGAATTCGGATTCATCACGCGTTAGAAGGAGGACGTGGGATGTCAAGAAAGTGATCGGCCTGCGAGGTCAATGGGAATAGGACTGTCTTATTCACGAGAACCGTGGTTATCGTATCAACTCGAGGATGTCAACCCCGGTTTTGGAGACTCCATCTTCGGTCATGCGGGAGATTCATAACGCATTTACAAGTCGCGAGCAATCATGCGTTTTGGGCGGACGGCCCGCACTACTTGTAAATCGCCGAGTTAGTAGTATCGATGTTCGGTTTCGGCTGCTTTCTTCATTCCCCTGCCCATCGCGCTGTCCCATAGCAACGGTTCGAAATAAGCCACGGACACGGTCGTGGTAGGAACAATGCTCTTGCAGGTCATTCCATGCTCTTGCAGTGCCTGCTCCGCGTGCAGCCTCCGAGGAAATACCCTCGACCACAAGCATCTGCTCAGACTCGACTTGATGTCTCGTCCGCTCATGGACAGGATGAATCGGCATGTTCAAGTTACATATTCATTACTAGAATCAAATTGTGCCTTTCTTTGCCTTCTTTCTTGTCACCTCCGTTCGCGCGCATGAGGAAATCTTCTACCCGCCGAACTTTGATGTTTTTCACCTCTTGCCGGGGTGTATTCTTTAAACGAGATCGCCAAGACTCCGTTGTCATCCTTTCGTTCTTGCTAGGCATGGTGCTCGGCAGAAGACCGAGGTGGATCGCCGCAGCCTAGGAGCTGGTACTGTATTCTGCCACGGGCGCAGCAGATGACTTATAACGAAGATCGTCAACATAGCTGGACATGGAACTCTGAGATATCATCCGTTTCCAAGACCATCAGACTATCATCGATCACAGAGTAACATGCAGTCCGAGGTATCCGTCGTGATCGTTGGCGCTGGGCCTGTTGGACTACTCCTGGCTTATCAGCTATCAAAGTTCGGTATCAAAGACTACATCATCGTTGACAAACGGGACAACACTATCGAGACCTATGGCAGAGCATGCAGTATCTGGCCCAGGACTATTGAGCTATGGGATCAGTTGGACCTGATGGAGGACATGTTCGCTGCGGGCGGAGTGACTAGTTCCGCCGGCTACAACTTTCGAGAGTAAGCTTCGCAAAGGATTCTTCAGTGCGACATGAGAGCTGATAGGATGATGAACAATTAGCGGGAAAGTTGTCCCCGGCGGATTATCATTCGCGCACAACATGGATCGCATCGGGAATACGGCGTTCAAGTTCTGTTTTCACCTGCGGCAAGGGATGATCGAAAAGGTACTCCGAGATAAATTGAAAGCGGATTATGGAGTGGAAGTCTACGGCCACTGTGAACTTTTCGAGTTGAATGATCGCACACTCGACGGAGCGGACCATGGAAAGAGAAGTAGTACAAACCATCCGGTAGCCTTGAAATTCAAAAACGTCATTTCAGGCCAAACCCACGAGGTCGACGCGTAAGTCTAATGCATTTGCTCCTCCCCTTTTCATAACAAGCGGTATATGATAACTGATGGGTGATACTCTAAACAGCCGATACGTCATTGGCACAGACGGGGGTCATTCAACCGTCAGGAAGCTGTCTGGTATTCCCTTCATTGGAACCAAGTCTGGAGCCAAGTGGGTTCGTATGGATGTAAGTCATAATGGTATCCGCTACGCTCTCGATAATGTCGATTGAAATCTTCAATCTCGCCTCTGCAGGCCGAGGTCGAAACGAACATGCCCAGCCCGCGGTGCCTGAATTCGGTTCAGTCTCCTACGCACGGTCTCATCCTATTCTGTCCGATCGATGACAACTTGACTCGAATCGGTTATGTCTTTTCTCCGGCTTTGCAAAGGAAGTGGGACATGGACGATGAGGATAGGGTAGGCGGGCGGAGAGGATCAGATGAGGGCGATGGATCGCTGCAGAAGGAGTTTTTCATGGCTGAAGCCAAGGAGGCGGTCAAGCCGTTCACTTTGGAGTTCAAACGGGTAGAGTGGTGTACCATCTATGTGAGTAGATTATCTGGCACCCCGAGCAGTAACGAACGCAACACAGCTAACTTCGATGAATGGTGCCATCAGGGAATCGGTCAATGTATCGCCGAAACGTTCATCAAAGGTAGAGTTATCCTGGCCGGGTTCGTCAACCTTTCATTCGTATGCCCGAAACTTTTCCCAAACCGACTTACCTTGTTTTAAATCCAAAGAGACGCGTGCCACACCCATTCTAGTGGATCGGCCCAAGGCCTCAATACCGGGGCGGGAGATGCTATCAACCTCGCTTGGAAGATCGCTTTCCAACTACGGAGCCCTTATTATCGGCCTACCAAGATACTTCTGTCTTATAAGAAGGAACGTCAATATGTCGCCCAACAAGTCATCGACAATGATGCCATCATCGCGGCCTTGACGAGTGGGGACCATCCGGGAAAGTATGCTCATCGGAAGGACGAAGATCCGCGAGAGCTCTTGCGAGAATGGTGCGAGAACATGGAGAATTTGCAATTTACCTTAGGTCTGGGGGTGGCTTATCGTTAGTTCAGAGAACTCCCAGGGAATCACACAGTACGATCTAACTTGCTGCATTTCCTCGACATAGCTTCCAGTCACATCTCATGGCAGAACGGTCTTGACCCGTTCGCGATTTCGAACGCCTTGCCTGGACAACGAGCCCCAGACGGTTCTTTGATCAAGCTGGGGACCGACGAATTCATCCGGCTTCACTCGGTTCTTCCTATCACAGGAAGCTTCCACATTATCGTCTTCGCTGGGAACTCTCAGAAGGCTCGCGCTAAACAAGGCTACGCTCACTTCAGATCAGACATGGACAGCGATAATAGCTTCGCGAAACAGATCTTTTCCGCCCTATTTACCATCAGATTTCTTACTATCGTAACTTCATCTGCGACAGATGCATCTGAGCTGTTCTCGCATGGACTGCCCATCGGACGGGTATACTTGGACAATTCGAGAAAGACGCACGATGCGTATGGGATCGACTGTGACGCAGGGGGCGTGGTCTTACTTAGACCCGATGGATATATAGCTACTGTGGTATCATTGGACGAACAAACCAACATGATTCTTAAATCCTACTTTCAAAGTGCACAAGGGCCCGCGTAATAGTAGATTGTGACGAATTGTATTCCCGGAAAATATATGGCAAGCAAAACCTTCTGTAATTCGTAGCCAATAAATCGTATCATCTGCAAGGAGTGTGCCGAAGATGAGCTTGGCACGGACACTTCACGATGACTCTGGTTGATGACCAGGCTCTTCAGCTTCTCGTAAGCGGGTGATTTACTAGTACGGAGGATCAGTTCACTAAAAGGATCGAGCTAGGGTCTGACCGAACTCCACATGACTGTGCTCGTACTCGCTCGGTGAAATTGGTACGAGGCGGATAGATACACAAGATTGCCCAGCACATGATGTCTGAGTGTCGAGGCGCTCTCGGCGCATATGTCGCCAAAATATCTGGAAGCGCAGCTTCATCGGCGCCCGCATCAACCCTTTCTGCGCCGCCCTCGATCCACCCACTCACGCGCGACCGGGATTCCCGAAACCCGCTCCACCGTTTGGACGACAAGCATCCTTCCTGAAACTCTATCACTTCGAAACAGAGAACCGGAAGACGACCGGCATCGTCACCGGATCAACGGGCTTTATTCCGCGTTTCATTCCTTTCTCCCTTCTTTTCGATTTTGCCGGCACGCTCCGCGAGGCACACTAGCGCGGGAGGTGGCTTACGTCGGCGACCCTCCTTTTTGTTGGAGACGGAATGATTCTTTTGTTCTCTACAAGCGGCGACGAGATGATCAGTATATCGAGCCCACGAAGAGATAATTTTCAAATTGTTCTCATACACCTCGACGAGACAATCGACGGTTTGACTTTCCCCCTTTCAAATCGATCATTGCGCAATTTATGAACCGCTGGCGAGCTAGTGAAAGTCTGTCTGACGAATTGACATCGAGTACGACCTTGATTTGATGAGATGTATTCGATCTCGCAGCTTGCAGAACGTCATCAGTCACGCCCAAACTTGAAAACACAGATAATCGGATCATCAGAGGATCATTGAGCAGGATGCAGCACATCCTTTGACTTTTCGTTTCGTCACCTCCTCCCCCGCCTTTCGAAAAGCAGTCCTTCCATCACGTCAAACTAGAAAGAACCTACCGGAGCCGCCGGCTTCTCCTTGTCGTTGATCAGTGATGCGGAAGATCCGTTTGATCGCCGAGGAGCAATCTCACCTCGTCTGCGAAGCGATTGCTCCAACCGAGAAAGTGCTGATCTGACACAAAGAAGGCAAAGGGTGCGCACCTCCGCTCCTTTGGCGCTTTCTTAGACGAACGATAACCGAGTCGCGTGTCACCTCCCCTCAGCCACACACGCGTCTAGCCCCTCCACCGCCGCCGTCGTCGCCGAGAGCGTTCCTCACCGATCCCCACGATAGGGTTTTGGCTTGGCCGGCCACGTCCAGGTCGTTTTTTGTAGACGGATCCACGTTCGACATGTGTGTGTAGATCGGTGTCCCCGTGATCAATCCTACTGAACGACAATTGTATATAACGGACGGCTCGGGAATTGCCAGACTACTCCCAGCTGGCTCACTCGTACTTCTCTTTCTTTTGGCCAGGTTCTTTTCTTGTCCTCATCCCTTTTTATTACTCCGGTCCGTGAACTCTGTGATCACGAACAGATCACATCCACAACCCCTTTGTTTCCGCACCCGACTGCTCCGCTCACCAAACCCAGTGACTGATCATGTCGACCCCAGAGAAGGCGCCCATCTCCGCCGCCGCCGAGTCCTTTGACAACGCGCCGAGTCCCATTTCACCAGATGATGGCAAGCATGATCCATCCAAAGAGTCTAGCCTCAATATCCAAGGCCACGAGGGCGTTCAAGAGCTTCATGCCAGGGCTGATACCGCGACGGAGTACCAAGAGTTCTTGAACCTCCATGACCGATACTATGGGACTAAAGAATGGAGCAAGGTGCTTAGGAAGATGGATGTGAGTTTCTATCGATTAAAACCACCTTCAGCTAGTATTGACTTCCGGAACCCTTCTCAGTTTCGGATCCTACCCCCCTTGGCTATGAGCTATCTCCTCTGTTTTCTCGACAGAGGGAACGTTGGCAATGCCGTCGTTGCCGGTCTTCGAATCGATATCCCGATGTCTGATGCAATCTACAACACTGGTCAGCGACTATCGCCACGTCTTGGTGGATCACATAGCTGATACGAGTCTTTGCAACTTCCAGGTCTAGCTGCATTCTTCTTCCTGTACATCCTTCTTGAAATTCCGTCCCAAATCGCCTTGAAGAAATTCGGAGCTCGATGGTGGATTTCCGGCATGCTTGTTGCTACCGGTATCGTCATGTCGAGTGCTTCGGCAATCACGTCAAGCACCGGGTTCATCTTGTTCCGTCTGTTCCTCGGTCTTGCGGAATGTGGGGTCATGCCAGGTGAGAGCTTTTCTGTTGTCGATTGCGCCAAGGTGGTCTGCTGACGGATATGCGATCGTAGGCATCAACGAAACCATCTCTGCCTGGTATACCCGAGAAGGTAAGTCAATTGGCTTCAATGATGACCACTACCCCTCGCTAACATGGATAGAGTGAACAGAACTCGGCCGACGCGTTGCCATCTTCTTCAGCTCCGCATCTTTGGCTTCTGCGTTCAGTGGAATCTTGGCCTATGGTATCACCAGCTTGGATAGCAAGCGCGGGCTTGAGGGATGGAGGTAAGCTCACTGCTCACATGTCCATTGTCTGGGATGCTGATATTCCTCTACATGTCCTGGTAGGTGGCTATTCTTGATCGAAGGAATCATCACCTGTGCATTCGGTTGTCTCGGCCCCCTGATGATTGTCGGCTACCCGAGGCAAAAATACTCATGGTTGAGCCACGACGAACAACGCTACCTTATCCTCCGACAACGTTATAGCACCAACGGACAAGTGGTGCCTCGTAATGAAGGCAACTCTCCTGGTTTGGTCAAGGAGGTTGCAAGCCGATGGCATATCTATTTCCAGGCAAGTCATCGAGTCGCAGTCGCTTAGCTCGGCTTCTTCCCACTTGTCCCTAACTCGCTGCCTTTCTCCCCACGATCAGATGGCTATCTACTTCAGTCACAGTGCGCTAGGATACTCCATCACCTATACTCTTGCTCCTATCTTCCGTTCTTTGAAGTTTACGAAGGTAAGCGACCATTTCCAACAACCCAGGCGCTTTCCGCAACCGCGCTGGACACCGATCCGATTATTTATCGCCTGTTCTCACACTACCGCGACCGGAACAGATCGAGTCGTTCCTATACCCTGTCCCCATTTACCTTGGTATGTCTAGTTCAGCATGCTTCGCGAGCCTGTCGAGGCTGAACGCTCGGAATACTCCGCAGGAGCGTGTGTCTTCACTGTCGTAAACTGTCACTTCAGTGACAAGAGGAAAAGACGCGCGGAACATGTCGCGGGACCTTTCTTGCTTTGCATCTTGGGCTTGGCTTTCACCATCGGTTCAAGAGCTCGAGCTAGCTTGATCGGTGTCACCTTCACAGGTTTGGTGTGAGTCCTATTCGACAGACGGGTTTGACAGCGGCGTGCTCATGCAGGCTCGATGTGCCCTGATCGCGCAATGCAGATTCCTTGTCTTCGGCGCCTACGCTGCTACGCCCCCTTCGCTAGCATGGGTCGGATCCAACTTCATCGAGCCGTAAGCAAATGCGAGACTCATTTCCGCACAAATCGCTTACTAATCATACCACCTTCTCGATCACTTCAGTCACAAGCATATTGCCCTCGGATTCCAGATCGCTTTCGGAAGCTTGGGTGGATTGACGGGATCGTTTATCTATCTCAGCGCTGAAGCGCCCAAGTACAATACCGGTCAGTCTTTCCCAGTTGACCGCTCATTAGTGCAAATCAGTGCTGAAAGTCAAATCAACAAAATAGGCTACTCCGTATCTATGGTCATCGCTACTGTTGCCACAGTATGCTGCCTCATCCTGAAAATCGGATATGATCGAGAAAACAAGAAGCGAGACCAAGTCACCAAGGAATCGATCGAACAAAACTACAGCGAGAAGGAACTGTGAGCATCGGAACTGTTATTCTCACCAACTCGTGCTGATAAATTGGCGTTACGCGATAGCGCTGGACTCGGGGACAAGTCTCCTTACTTCAGGTACTGGTCGTAAACCGAACACGCTCGCGCGGATAGACTCGAACCATCGATGACTTGGCTACTACTGTCCCTCGGTTCTTAGAGCAGTATCCGAAGGTCTTCCTATATTCCAGATCTTCTCCCCTTTCAATCATTTAATGCTTAGAGGCCAGTCTGAATCGTAATACAGATTTCTGGACAGGAAAAAATAGAATCTCTCCGTTGAGGGATGCATACTATTTGTTTTCGCTGCATGATCAGCCTCTGCGCCAATAGAATATCTACACGTTCCCGGGTTTACGTTATAGATGCGCAAACCGAGAGGTCTGCCATGTGATGGATAACGCAAGCTACAGGTATCAACAATTCTCAGCGGCTTTTACAAAGAGCCTTCGACTGCTGCACACCCGGTGAGCAATATGATATAGTTTTGAAAGGCTAGCACGTGACAGTAGATTTAGCAGAGTCCTCGGCAGGAAAAGACCCTCGAAACAGCTAGTGGCATGACTGCTTCAGTTGATCCGTACTCGCGACGATTTGCGCGAGGCAAAAACAGCGCTTTCCTTTGAATACACCCTGATATTTTAACATTACATCGACTTATGAACTAAAGATGAAGGTCAGACCGGAGGTGGATCAGACACGCCAACAATCGGGACCCCGCTCGACGGCACCCTCGCGACTTCTAGCTCAAGCAGAGCAGCTGCGCAGCACGACAACCAAGCACCTCTCGCGAGTGGTTCCTCCCAGAGCCGGCTACCGAATCGAGCCGAATCGCAAGCAAACTTGGAAGCGAATTATCGAGCACAGCTAGCTGCCCTCCCGAAAAGATCACTCGGCCAGATGTTATCTTTCAACCCGACTTTCGCAGAGCTCGCCAGGATGCCGTTAGACGACCGGCCAGACTGGATGTTGAGTAAGAAGACGATAAGGAAATCCCGTTTCAAACAGCCACGAGAGAAGATCCCGGAATGGAGCCCGCGCCAAGGAAAGTAGTCTAGTCAAGCTGGTCTACGTGTAGCATCAACCTGTAGCCTCTGGCCTGTATCAGACCTGGTGTCCGCGTCATCTTAAGTGTCCTTGCAATACCCTCATATGTCCCATTATGTCATTCCAGATTACATCCGCCTCGAATCTTCAGATTCTGAATGCACTATGGTGTTAAATTCTGCAGCGCCTTAACGTTGTGTACATCATGGGTTTGTGTTCTGTAGCTTTGTAGATCTGTAATCCGTATCGAGCTCACGGATATCTGGCCATGTAAGCGATGTACCGCCAAGCTGCCGGCATATCACGTAACGCGCGGACCTCCTCCAGCTAGAAGCGCTTACCTCGCATCGCTTTGCGCTTGAACTTCGGGTCGATCTCGTCACTAGCAACCTAGGTCAAGGTTATGAGAATGCCGTCGAGGGTAGTGTGACCGGGGAATGTGTAGAGTAGTGGGATGTCATCGGCATAGTCCTGTCATCTTAAAGATAGCTGAGCCCTGTACAGTCTCCAGACATACCGTAGTCGACCGGGAAAATCGCCCGAACGGACTCGCTCGATCGGTAGATACCTAGCCGATATTCATATTTCAAACTAGAGCCGTCCGACCTCGACTCGTATAATCTCAATCTCCATTAGAGGTGGACGAATGAATCAGACATCGTGATCGATAGGGAAAGCGGTCAATAGGGAGTAGAGAGATGACCAGGTCAAAGACGAGAGCCAAGAAGAAGGCTCAGGCCGTTGCGGGGAACGTAAATGCCAATGTGAATGGTGTTGACAGTGGAGGAATCGAGGCGGCCGAAGCCGCAGCTTACTACGCGGAACAACAGAGGATGCTTGTTGCACATCAACGACAGCAGGAACAGATGCAAATGCAGCAGAAAACCCAACAGCAGCAGCTTGGAAACGGACATGCTCATGCGCATCCTCACCACCATCATCCTCAGCAAGCGTACCCGCCTTCCCAAGCTCAAGCACATGCCCATGCTCACCATCACCACCATCATGCTCACCCTCACTCCCATCAACAACAGTCCCAACCAACATCGCAAGACCCGGCCGAGCTATCCAAGAAGATGGTCCCGATCTCCGACAAAGCTCTTGCCATGCTCAACCATATGCTAGGCAATCGAGGGATGATGCAGCGAGACCCATCGACCGGAGCGATCGACGTGGTCCTCAACACCGAACTTTTCCCCAACCTCACTCTCCCGTTCCCTGCTTTGGAAGTTCCCAGTAAAGGAAGCGGAGATCCAGAAGAAGATATTCGGGATGTTCTCAACAAGGTTGCAGGCGGGGTTCTGGGTGGGATCACAGCGATGCAACAGAACATGGGACCAAATGCGAAACCCAGGGAATCAGGGAATGGGAACTTGGGGAATAAGCAGGTGATGGGTGCGATCGGTGGGGGGATGCTACCGGGCGGGCCGTTTCCGGGTGGAAACCTGCCAAATTTGGAGGATCTGTTGAAGTTGCCAATCTTTCAGACCGGACCGTGAGTCGATGTCGATCGAGGAGGGTTGTTGTCATATTGAGCATCCGAACTGAAGAGCATCCTCTGAATGTAGTAACGGGACGACGACGAATGACAACGCCCCTGCCCTCTCGAAATATCTCTTTCAACCTCACCCTTCCTCGTCCGCTCCTTATGCTTCGTCCGTGACCCCCGTTATCCCGCCAGGCACAAATACCCCGAGCCGAGGCAAAGGCAAGCAATCCAATGGATCGGGTCCAGAAGTCTATCAACAGCAGCAACAAGCTGTTCGGGGAGATCCGAATGGTCAGCTTCCCGACCCCAGTCGCTACCCGGTCCATACCCAGTCAAACCGGCCCCAAGCCGAGTCTGCCGATTCGAGACGAACGGCTGGACAATTGAGCTCCGAGACGATCAGGCGAGAGGGTGCGGAATATGGGACGGTCTTTGACGCTGATGGACGGGCGACGACAGTGTACGACGACGCTCACGAGACGGTCGTCCATACCTGTCCTCATTGCGATGAAGTTCACGAGCCTCCTCCACACGGGTACACTGATGAGGAGGAGGAATACGATGAGGACTACTCGTACTATGAATCCGAGGAGAGTTTCGAGTATGACGACGAGGAGTCGGGCGAGGCGGAAGACGACGAGGGGATAGATGACGTCTCCCATCTCTCTCACCCACCTGAAGACGAGTACGACGATGACGAGCTGGATGACGAGGATGAGGAGGGGATACCGGACACATTCTCGATAGGGGATGTCGAAAACGAGTTGGGCCCTGATAGGGAGAATGAGAGGGAGGAAGCGAGGGACTTCTTCAGTCGGGTATTTGGAAAGGGCAAGGAGAAGCAGCGGCAGGAAATTCCTCAGTTCGAGGGGCAGCTGGGAGCGATGGGTCCCGGTGGGCAACAGCCTCACCATGTATGTGGACCAGAATGCCGTGAACCTACCCCTCGGCAAGTCTCGGAAGCTCGACACAAGAAGGAGCTGTTCTTTGAGAAAATGAAGGTGGCATTCATGTACGATGGATGGCCGGAGGAGTTGCTCAAGAAAAAGTGGTCCGAGTTGACGGATCAGGAACGGGAATACATACGAAGGACGGTCTTGGCGAGAGCGACCGATGGTCCGATATGTGAAGACGAAAAGTCCAAGGCGAGGTTGATGAAAAAGGGATGGCCAGAGTCGGCCTTGAGCAAGAGGTGGTCCGAATTGACGGACACGGAGCGAAAACGGATATTGCAGGTCGAGGCGGGCGCAGGGCAAGAGGACGAGGTGTCCATCAGAACGAGAGAGTCGATGTTGGCCGCTCAACTGATGCCACCGACCATGCCAGGAGGCTGGGCAGGCGGTGGCGGACAAGGCGGGGACAAGGCGGATCCAGTGCTGCTGAGTATTGGTGGTACCCTCGTCGAGGAAGCACAGCGTGCGGACGCCGACGCCTTGCGGGAGGCCATCATCCAATATGGTAGTGTTAGTGCGCCATACACTAACGGCCAGGATAAGCTCGCCTTCCCCGAGATCACCGGTCCCAATGGCCAGGCTCCTACTCTGGACGAGCCGACGAAAGCCGAGGTCCGCAAGAAACTCGCTCGATTCCATGCCAAGGCGACCGAGACTGCCAAATGGATCATGTCGCATCTCGAGACGTCATCCGGAATCGACCCGTACCTAAGAGGCTCCCTCGAGGAAGCAAAGCAGGTATTCGAGGACTTTCGAAGCAATTTCAAAGTCCCGGATTTCTTACAGGAACAGATGGACGTGGCGACAATCATGTATGACGATCTGAATGGCACGGCGTTAAGCCAGATGCAAGCGGGACCTGATGCTGCTCCGAGATTCGATGAGCCGGTGCAGCCCACCACGAACGGAACAGGAGAGAAGAAAAAGAAGAAGAAGCAGAAGAAGAAGAAGAAGCGCAAGAGTGAGGGTGGTGGGCAGCAAGAAGGCCAGGACCAAGACGAGGGTGGTGAGGCTGGCAAGGACGACCAAGATGGGTCTCAAGACGAGGGAAATGTGGCACCGGCGTCCATCCTCGATGACCCGGAAAAGCTGGTGAGTCGGTTGCCTCTTCGGACTGCAAAAGAGTTCAAGCTGACCGCAATGATCTGTCTGTAGGATTGGGCTTGTAACGAGCTCTTCCAGTGGATCAAAACCTGCCTCTGGTCTATCGAACAAGACGCCATCCGAACTGCCAAACAGACCGCAGCCGCCCAAACCAAGTCCAATAAGAAGAACCATGCCAAACAGGCCGGTGGGAAAGGGAAAGTGGAACCTGAAGTCCCTAGAGATATTCAGATTACATGGGCGTTACCAGACCTTACGCATGCCAACGCAGTGTCCAGGAACGGGTCGGGCGATGTACCCATGACAAACGTGACCTGGACGCCTCAACCGGCACCGGATGCTGAGCAAATGAGAGCTCGATTGAAAAGCATCGGAATTGATGTACCTCCAGCTTGACGCGTAGGACAGGCCAAGACGAATGTTCTCTGCAATCTAGTGCAAAATTCCTTCATGTATAGCATATTAGCAGCATAGTTCCAACAGGAGAACCTATCTTTATGTCGATATACCGATCGATCATGCGGTTACAAGTTATAGCACAGTTTCCGAAATGTTATTTCCACCTTGTAAATTCGGGCTGAACGGTTCGTCATCACGCAACGTGCTGATTGATGGTCAATCGTGATGAGAAGTTGAGAAATGATACTATCTGCGTTCATCTGGGATCGAACAGATCAATCCTTCGACATACACTCGACGTGCTCACATAATGGCTACCTTTAACGTGAGCTCGCTTGACCGGTCAAAGTATCAAATTACTTGCTCAAAGACCCACTGATTGGTTCGCTTCAGGTTCGGCTCCGCCATCCAAAAGGGGCTACGGTGCTCCAGCTTACACCCGAGACGACGGTGGAGGAGCTGCAACTAATGGTCTTTTCAGCAAGTGATA
>Ga0308160_10005076_pt1 | contig 13842 bp, 15 predicted proteins | sample PhyFR1_FD_201036 | JGI IMG/M metagenome (GOLD analysis project Ga0308160, IMG submission 201036) | Phyllosphere microbial communities from UC Gill Tract Community Farm, Albany, California, United States - DLSLF.R1 | ecosystem: Host-associated > Plants > Phyllosphere > Unclassified | place: USA...
CCCAGCCGCTCCTGAATCCAGTATGATCCGCCCACCTCAACGTTTCATCCGATCCATGCCGCAACCCGTCCAACTCGCCCTCCTGTTCGTCCTCACCGCGCTGGCAGAAATCGTCGGCTGCTACCTGCCCTGGCTGGTGCTGAAACAGGACAAATCCCCCTGGTTGCTGCTGCCGGCCGCGCTGTCGCTGGCCCTGTTCGCCTGGCTGCTGACCCTGCACCCGAGCGCCGCCGGCCGCACCTATGCAGCCTACGGCGGCATGTACATCGCGGTGGCCCTGCTGTGGCTGCGCTTCGTCGACGGCGTCGAATTGACGCGCTGGGATGGGGCGGGGGCCACGCTAGCGCTGGCGGGCATGGCGGTAATTGCGTTGCAGCCGCACGGTTAAAACCTGACACGAAAGATATCGATGAATTACCGTCACATTTTTATTGCAGCTGTGGGAAGCATTGGCGCACTATCAAGTGCAGTCTCCGCCGAACTGTGCACGGCGATCGCCGACGCCAGCACGGGGAAAGTCCTGATACAACGCGGTGACTGTGGCCGCCGCGTTACGCCGGCCTCCACGTTCAAGATCGCCATCAGCCTGATGGGTTACGACTCCGGCTTCCTGAAAAATGCGCATACGCCACGATTGCCATTCCGCGAGGGCTACCTCGATTGGCGCGACAATTGGAAAGAAGCGACCGATCCGGCGAAGTGGATGAAAGACTCGGTAGTGTGGTACTCACAGCAGGTTACACAGTCGCTCGGGAAAGAGCGCTTCGCGGCATACGCAAGCACATTCAAATACGGAAACGCCGACGTGTCGGGCGACGCGGAAAACGACGGCTTGACCATGTCCTGGATTGGTTCCTCTCTTCAAATCTCGCCGCTGGAACAACTGACGTTTTTAGGCAAGGTCGTCAACCGCCAGCTCGGCGTCAGCCAGCACGCTTACGACATGACCGCTGCAATTACTAAATTCGGGCAACTTCCCGGGGGCTGGAACGTCAACGGAAAAACCGGCGCGGCGTCTGGTTTCGGTTGGTATGTTGGATGGGCGTCGCGTGGCCAGCGCACCTTTGTTTTTGCACGCCTGATTCAGAAAGATGCGACCCAACCCCAAGATATCCCGGCCGGCGTGCTCGCGCGTGATGCCTTTATCGCGTCATTTCAGGCGCTGGTTGAGCCATTGGACCGCTGATTGCCTGTATCTGTACTTATCCCCGATTGCAAAGACGACCGCCGGTATCGCAACTCTGATTATCAGCCACGACAGCTAAGCAACAGGGCCCTCAGTCGCCCGGCAAGAGGTGCAGTCAGCCCGACATCGTTAAATTGTGTTATAGCAACATTCAAGCTACACTGCCCTCATCCATAACATGTTAACTGCAAGATGAGCGTTCAGAGCACCCCACGCTACCAAGGGAAAATCACGTCGTGGAAAGATGAGCAGGGATTCGGGTTTATTACGCCAAACGGAAATGGGCCGGCGATTTTCGTTCACGTCAAATCGTTTTCCGATCGCAGTAATCGGCCGCTAACCGGCAACGTCGTGACTTACGAACTGACGACCAACGAAAGAGGACAGCCACGCGCCGCGAACGTCGCTTTCGTTCGTGCTGGAAGAGCGCGTCAGGCCACTGCCCGGCCCGGAACTAAATCCGTGACCATAGCGGCCGGTTTCCTGGCACTTATAGGCATCGCTGTGTTAGCAGGTAAACTGCCTGCGCTCGTGTTGGGCGCTTATATTTGTTTGAGTGTGATGACCTTCATCGCCTACGCTGCCGACAAATCCGCGGCGCAGGACGGGCGCTGGAGGACACCAGAAAGTACGCTGCACATGCTGTCCCTGGCCGGCGGCTGGCCAGGCGCGCTGGTGGCGCAACAGGTACTGCGCCATAAGTCGAAGAAAGCATCCTTTCGCAGAGCGTTCTGGTTGACTCTCCTTGTCAATTGCGGCGCACTCTGCTGGCTCTTTTCCGCATCGGGTGCAGCGTTATTGCATTTGCTCCGTACAGGCTGACGCCCGGCCGAGTAAATGTCAGCCGGGCGGATTGGCACAGAAAAACTTAACGCTGACCGGTAGGCGATGGGCTCGTCGTCGGCGGCGTCGTCGACGTCGCCCCGGCACCCTGGCCGGACGCACCCGTCGTGCCCGGGCTGCCGGCGCCGCTCTGGACGTCGCCGGTCGTGCCCGATACGCCGCCCGACGTCGAGCTGCCCATGCTGCCCGTGGTGCCGCCCGCCATCCCGCTCGCGCCGGAGCCGCTCGAGCTCGATCCCGTCGCGGAGCTGCCGCCCATGTCGCCGCTGCCGGTGCCCGTGGTGCTGCACGCCGCCAGGGCCAATGCTGTCATGCTACCGATGAGAATGCCTTGAAATCTTTTCACGATCATCTCCTTGTGGGGGTAGGTACAGCCATCATGGATGGGCAGGGAGGCGATGCAAATAAGATGCCCACTGCTGTCAACGTAGGACGTTTCGTACGCCCTATGCAGGAGCCATAGGCTAGTCGCCCGGCCCTTCGCCCGGCATCGTATCGGCCATCAGGCGCAGTTCTTCCGGCGTCAGTTCTTCCGGCTTTTTGTTGGCCAGGCCGTCGACGGTATCGGTGGACGTCGACGCAGCCGGTTCCGGCTGCGTCGACTTCTGGTCCTGCTGGTCTTGCGGGGTGTGTTCGGTCGTCATGCTGTGCTCCTTGCCATGGGTTCAGTTTCCCCAGTTTCGCACAGGCGCGTTTTGCATGGCGTCCAGCACATTTCCCTTAACGACCCGGACCGCCGCCGAACCCACCCGGACCACCCGGCCCGCGCATGCCCGGCCCGCCCGGGCGCTGGCCGTTGTTGCCGAAGCTGCCGAAGCGGTAGTTCAGGCCGACCGAGAAGGTGCGTCCATTGGAACGCCCGATGCTGGTCTGGCGCAGGCGGTCGGTCTCGGTGATCACCTCCGATTTTTGCGAATCGAACAGGTCGTTGACGTTGACCACCAGCGACATTGCCTGGCTCAGCTGGCGGCGGTAATTGAAATCCGCCGTGGCCGATGGTTCCCGGTAGCCTTCGCCGAGCAGGGTCTTGCCCTGGGCGTTGAGCATCAGCTGGAAACTGTTTTCGCGGTCGAGCTGGTAACCGATGCGGGCACGGCCGCTGATCGAGGTCGCCGAGCGTTTGTCGTCGGTCGCGCTGCCAAGGATGGTCTGCTCGGAATAGCCGACGTTGCCGCTGGCGTTCAGGCTCAGTTGCTCGCTCACCTTGCCGCCGAAGGAAAACTCGAGACCGCCCGAATTGCTGCTGCCGGCATTCTCACGCGTCGTCAGCAAGACGTTATTGGCCAGGAAGAAGCGGCGTTCCGAGATCAGGTCGGTATCGCGGCGCGCATACAGGCGCAGGTTCGTATCCACCTTGCCGAGCTTGGTTTCCATGCCGAGCTCGAGCGAATCGGAATCGCTTGGCCGCAGGTTCGGGTTGCCCGAAGAAACGTTGAATTCGTCGCCGTAGATGACGAAGGGATTCAGATCGCCCGCGCTTGGACGGCGGATGCGGCGCGCATAGCTCAGGCGGACCGTGGTGTCGTCGGACCAGCCATAGGTAACGAAAGCGCTCGGGATCGCGTCGAGATAATTGCTGCTGGCCCGGACATTCGTGGTCGCCTGGAACAGGTCGAGGTCGGTGTACTCGGCGCGCAGTCCGCCCAGCACGCCCCAGTCGCTGTTGATGCGCCACTGGTAGGAGGCGTAGAGCGCCGCGGTTTTCTCGTCGAGTTCGAAGCGATTGGTGCGATTGGTGTTGATGCGCTCGGCCAGCGTGCCCTCGTCGATGTCGAAGAAGCCGTTGTCGAACACGCTGCGGTTTTGCGCCAGCTTGTAGCCCGTCTTGAAGATGCCGCGCTCGCCCGGCAGCTCGTAGTCGCCGGTGAAATCGATGATGTGGCTGTCGTTGAGGGTGTCCTGGCGCGTGCGTGCAGCCTGGGCATTGATGGGCCGCACCGTGTAATCGGTGAAGGTGGGGCGATCGGCTTCGTTCTTCGCGCCCGACAGGCGCAGGTCCATCTTGAAAACTTCGCCCTGCGAATCGCCTTTGTGATCGAGCCGGGTCGAGAGGCTGTAGTTGCGGTTGCGGCCGTCGCGGCCCGAGGTGCGCAGATAGTCGCTGTCGGTGAGGCCGGCGAAATTCGCGCCCTGGTAGCGTTGCGTGGAGAGGGAATCGCTGTCGGTGGCGCCGGCCATCAGGGTCGCCGCGATCACGTCCTTGTCGCCCAGGTTGTAGCTGAGCGAACCGTTCAGGCCGACGGAATCATTGCGCGTGTCGCCGTCGGAGGTAATCACGCTGCGCGCCACCGCGCCGGTGGCCGGGTCGATCCGGTCGCGCACCGTCTCGCCGGTTGAAGTGCGGTTGTCGCGGCGCGCGTACACGCCGCCCTGCGCGCTCATGCGCCCGGTGGTATAGCTGCCGAAACTGTTGGCGTTATAGCGGTCCTTGCTGCCGGCGTTGGCGCTGACCGAACCGAATCCGCCCGGCGTGCGCTCGCGCCGCATCACCAGGTTCAGGATCGGCCCGCCGCCGCCCTCGTTGCCGAACTGGGCGCCGGGGTTGTTGATGACTTCGACCGATTCGAGATCGCCCGCCGGCAGCGCATTGATGGCCGCGGCGCGGTTATCGCCCTGCATCATGGCCGAGGGCTTGCCGTCGACGTAGATCTGGACACTGCTCCTGCCGCGCAGCGTCACCCCGCCATCGGCATCGACCGCCACCGACGGCACCTTGTTCAGGGTATCGGCCACCGTGTCGTTCGAGCTGGCCGGGTCGGCTTTCACGTCGTAGACCTGGCGGTCGATGCGGTTCGAATTGCGCTTGGTGGTGACGGAAACGGTAGCCGGAGTGTCGGGCGTGGCCTGGTTTTGCTCGGCCGCGGCGGCCGGCTGCGGCGCGGCGGCCACTGGCGCCGGCGCCGGCGCGGCGGCAGGTTGGGCGACTTGCGGGGCGGCCTGTTGCGCCCATGCCGGGGCCGCGGCGAGCAGCGCGCCGAAGGCAAGGGGCGTCAGCGCGACGTAACGATGGCGGGAAAGGAAGAGCGGGCGGGAACGGTCGGCGAGCGGCATGGTGGGCATTGCAGAGTTTTGGGCAACCGGGATTGTCTCATGCCGCAGAGACAGAATTATTCAACCCGGTGAGTGATTCTGGTAACGCAATGTATCCGGCGCCGCCGGGTACTCGTGCATGACGCTGCCGGAAGCAGGCATACTAAGCACTTTGCCCCGCCTCGCTCGCAGCGAGCCTTTTTTCGTCACCGACCATCAAGGAATGCAATGCCGACTTCCCGTCCCCTCGCCCGCACCGCCCTCTCGCTACTGCTGGCCGCCGTGCTGGCCAGCCCCGTCTTTGCCGCCGAACCGGCCTGGGTCACGAAGAGCAACGAGAACGCCAAGGTGTTGCTGAACGTGCTGGCGAAGTATTCGCCCGAAAGCGCCAGCTCGCTCGGTGTGGATGGCTACGACGAGCAGATCACCGACATGTCGCGTGACCAGTTCGAGGCGAACAACAAGGACCTGCGCGCCGCCATCGCCGAGCTGCAAAAGCGCATGCGGGGCGAGAGCGACTCGAAGGTGAAGCAGGATTTGCAGATCCTGATCGACAAGGCCCAGGACAACCTCCAGACCAGCGCCCTGCAGCGCAAGTACTTCATGCCCTTCGACGACCTGACCGGCATGATCTTCGGCGTCGTGCGCGGCACGCTCGACCCGCGCATCCCGAAAGCGCGCCAGCAGGCACTGCTGGTGCGGCTCGACAAATACGCGGGCCTGGCCAAGGGCTATCGCCCGGTCACCGAACTGGCGCACGAACGGCTGCAGGAACGCCTGAAGGCGAACAAGAACCTGCTCGGGCCCTATAAAGGCGAGATCGAGCAGGCCCTGAACGACGGACCGACCCTGTTGAAAGGCATGCGCGAACTGCTGGCGAAAAGCGAACTGACAGGCTGGGAAAGCCGCTTCGACGCGCTCGAAAAGCAGCTTACCGCCTACAACGCGCGTTTGAAAGCCGAGATGCTGCCGAAGGCCCGCAGCGACCACAAGCTGCCGCCGGAAGTGTATGCCGACAACCTGAAGAATTTCGGCGTCGACATCGGGCCGCAGGAAATGATCGCCAAGGCGCTGACCTCGTTCGCGGAAATCCGCAACCAGATGCAGATCACGGCCAACCTGCTCGCGAAGGAGCGCGGCTTGAAGGACGCCGACTACCGCGCCGTGATGCTGGCGCTGAAGAAGGAGCAGATCCCGACGGACAAAGTGATGCCGCTGTACGCCGAACGCCTGGCGGCACTGGAGGCGGCGGTGCGCGAGCAGCGCGTGGTGACGCTGCCGGCGCGCAAGGCGGTGATCCGCCTGGCCACGATGGCGGAGAACGCGGCCAGCCCGGCGCCGCACATGAGTCCTCCGCGCCTGATCGGCAACACGGGAGAATATGGCGAATTCGTGCTGACCACCGGCATGCCGCCCGACGCCAGCGGCAAGCGCCTGGTGTTCGACGATTTCACCCACCAGTCCGGCACCTGGTCGATCACGGCGCACGAGGCGCGTCCCGGCCACGAGCTGCAGTTCGCGAAGATGATCGAAACGGGCGTCTCCACTGCGCGCGCCGTGTTCGCCTTCAACAGCGTGAATGTCGAAGGCTGGGCGCTGTACGCGGAAGCGGAAATGCAGCCTTACGAGCCGCTCGACGGCCAGCTGTTCGCGCTGCAGGCCCGCGCCATGCGCGCGGCGCGTGCCTTCCTCGACCCGATGGTGAACCTGGGCGAGATCACGCCGGATGGCGTCAAGACCTTCCTGATGCGCGACGTCGGCCTGTCCGAAGGCATGGCGACGCAGGAGATGCAGCGCTACACCTTCCGCGCGCCCGGCCAGGCGACCTCGTATTTCTATGGCTACCAGCGCTTGATGGAGACGCGCCAGGCGGCCGAGGTGGCGCTGCGCGGCAGGTTCGACCGCCAGAAGTTCAACGACTTCGTGCTGGCGCAGGGGCTGGTGCCGCCGAAGCTGTTGCGCAAGGCGGTGATGGAGGAGTTCGTGCCGGCGCAGGGGAAATAAACGGCCGGGGTTATATTGTTGACAGCGGTGTAACGTAGGGTGGACTCTCCGAGCCCACGCGGACGGGTGCGTCATGTCGGCCGATTTAATACCCCAACGCCCGCCAGTGGAACGTATCCGAATAAACCGCGACAATATGCCAGGTTTGATGACATTATCGCTGCGTTCATTGGCCAACACAGCGCACACGCCCGGATGGGCCCAGGGAGCCCACCCTACGGTGCACAGCAGCCAACGATAGATTTAGCTACGCTGAGGCGCAGGACGCGCAGTGCCGCTGGCGATGGCGTCCTTGATGATCCCGCGCGTCGCCTTGTCCGCCTCCTTCTGCTGGGCTTCCATCTGCTCGCCCAGCACCTCCATCTTCTTGCCGATCGCTTCCATCGGCTTGCCGGCGTCTTCCATCTTCTTGCCGAGGGCTTCCATTTTGGTCTTGTTCAGGGTGACGGCGGCGAGCGCCATCTGGTTGCCGTAGTCGCCCATGACTTTGCCGTGGCGGCCCATTTCTGCGCCGTGCTTTTCCATCTCGGCGCCTGTCTTCTCCATCGGCGCCCAGGTCTGGCGGATGCGATCAAGGGTGGCGGCGTCCTGCACGACGAAGTCCTTGCCGTCCTTGCGGAACCAGAAGAAATCGCCCTGCACGCCCCGCTTGATGGCCTTGAGGTCGGCATCATCGACCCTGTTGGTCAGGTCCATGCGCATTCCTTCGTGCACCAGGGCATAGGGTTCGCCGCCCTCGCTGCGGTGCATGACGTGCACCTTGTGCACGCCGTCGGACGGCGGCGCGGCGTTCGCGCTGGCGAAAGGCGCGGCGCAGGCGGCAGCGACGGCGCCCAGCAGGAGCGCGTGTTTCAGGGGGCGGGCGAAAGGATAGCGTGCTTGCATGGTGGTCTCCACAGGTCGATTGACGATGGAGCCACTGTAGGAGAACTGCAGGCCGCCCGCCCGCCCCATGCGACAGACGGCGCATTTCGCGGAACAGGCAGCCAAAACGCCGTGGATCAGTACACCACAACCGAACGAATCGACTCGCCCGACTTCATCAAATCAAACCCTTCGTTGATGCGCTCGAGCGGCAGGTGGTGGGTGATCAAATCGTCGATGTTGATCTTGTTTTCCATGTACCAGTCGACGATCTTCGGCACGTCGGTACGGCCGCGTGCGCCGCCAAAGGCCGAGCCCTTCCATTCGCGGCCGGTCACCAGCTGGAATGGACGGGTCGAGATTTCGGCGCCGGCTTCGGCCACGCCGATGATGATCGACTGGCCCCAGCCCTTGTGGCAGCACTCGAGCGCCTGGCGCATGGTGTGGACGTTGCCGATGCATTCGAACGAATAGTCGGCGCCGCCGTCGGTGATCTGGACGATCGTGTCGACCACGTTCTCGACGTTCTTCGGGTTGACGAAGTGGGTCATGCCGAACTTGCGCGCCATCTCTTCGCGCGCCGGGTTGATGTCGACGCCGATGATTTTATCGGCACCGACCATCTTCGCCGCCTGGATCACGTTCAGGCCGATACCGCCGAGGCCGAACACGACCACGTTGGCGCCCGCTTCCACCTTGGCGGTGAAGATCACGGCGCCGATGCCGGTGGTGACGCCGCAGCCGATGTAGCAGATCTTGTCGAACGGGGCGTCATTGCGCACCCTGGCCAGGGCGATTTCCGGCACCACGATGTAGTTCGAGAAGGTGGACGTGCCCATGTAGTGGAAGATCGGCTGGCCGTCGAGCGAAAAACGGGAAGTAGCATCAGGCATCAGGCCGCGACCTTGCGTGGAGCGGATCGCCTGGCACAGGTTGGTCTTCTGCGACAGGCAGAATTTGCACTGGCGGCATTCCGGGGTGTACAGCGGAATGACGTGGTCGTCCTTTTTGAGGCTGGTCACGCCCGGGCCGACGTCGACCACGACGCCTGCGCCTTCATGGCCAAGGATGGCCGGGAACAGGCCTTCCGGGTCGGCTCCCGAGAGGGTGTAGTAATCGGTGTGGCAAATGCCGGTCGCCTTGACTTCGACCAGTACTTCGCCGGCGCGTGGGCCGTCGAGTTCGACTTCTTCGATCGTCAGCGGCTGACCCGCCTTCCATGCAATCGCTGCCTTGGTTTTCATGCGTATTCCTGTGAGGTGGATGGAGTGGCTGGCATGATACCAAGGGGAGGAAAACGGCGTCGCCTCCGCCTCTTCTTCTTCCGTCTACTTGTTCGAGGGCTGCATCGTCAGGCCGATCAGGCGCGCCACCACCGAGGCCAGGTACATCAGGCCAACGAACATCTCGACGCTGGCCAGCGCGCGCGCGTGCACGGTCAGCGGGATGACGTCGCCGATGCCGGTCGATGACAGCAGTGCGAAGCTGAGGTAATTGAGCTCGGTCCAGGTACGCGGCAGGTCAGAATTCACAGCGGCGGCAAACGAGCCTGGCGACAGCGCCTGCACCACCAGGTAGAGGTGAGTAAAGCCCCAGGCCAGCAAGGTAAAAGTGGCGCCGGCGGCATACAGTTCGTCGGTGGTGACGCGACGGTCTTCGAGCATGTAGCCGATCAGGCTGGCAGCGGCGTAGAAATAAAACAGCGCTTCGAGTCCCGACGACCAGGGCTGCAGGTAGCGCATGTCGAACATGATCTGCACCGATAGCAGCGCGATGATCGGAATGAACATCGCCACGCAGATCCAGGTGTGGCCGGGCGTGCGCCGCACCATGCGCACGGTGAAGGTAAGGATCACGATGCCGAAGGCATTAAAGGCGATGTGGCCGTAGTGCGTCTGTTCGAGGAAAGGATACAGCAGCATCCCCAGCAATTGGGCCAGCAGCAGGACCGCGGACGGGTGGCGCCGCGTGCGGACGATCAGGCGGAGAAAGCGCATCGTTTTTTTTGTCGGAGAAGTCGATGGCGCTATTGTAGGCACAAGCCCGCACCGATGCGGCACGCGCGGCGGGGCATGCCGGTTCCGCTTACGCGGCGACGCTGTCGATCACACCCATTTCCTCGGACGACATCAGCCGGTCGATGTCGACCAGGATGATCATGCGCTCGTCGACGGTACCGAGTCCCACCAGGTAGTCGGTATTCAGGGCGCCGCCCATGTCGGGCGCCGGCTTGACCTGGTCGGCCGTGAGGGTGATCACGTCCGAGACCGAATCGACCACCATGCCCACCACGCGGTCCTGGATGTTCAGGATGATCACGACAGTAAACTGGTTGTAGGTCGGCTCGCCCAGCTTGAACTTGATGCGCATGTCGACGATCGGCACGATGGTGCCGCGCAGGTTGACCACGCCCTTGACGTGTTCCGGGGCGCTGGCGATGCGCGTCACTGATTCGTAGCCGCGGATTTCCTGTACTTTCAGGATCTTGATGCCGTATTCCTCGTTGCCGAGTTTAAAGGCGAGCGCTTCGAGCACGCCATCGTTCATCAATGCGTTGTCCATGGTTTAAGAAGTTTTAGAGAAGAAGACCGGGATTATATATTTTTGCCGCAAGGCAATAAACAGCGGTGTGTTCAGACCTCCCGCTTTGTCTCTCCCTTGCAACGCGTCATCCGAACAAGGCCGCGATGCGGCGCGCCGCCGTCTCCGGAGCCGCGTCGCCATACACGCTGGTGATCGCCGCCACCATGTCGGTGCCGCGTGCGATCAAGGGCACGCAGTTTTCCGCCGTCATGCCGCCGATGACGACCAGCGGCAGCGACAACTGCGCGCGTGCCCGGTCCAGCAGCGCAGGCTCTGTCACGAAGTCGTACCTTTTTACCGGCGACGGATAAAAGCCGCCAAAGGCGGCGTAGCTGGCGCCAGCCTCTTCGGCCGCGTGCGCCAGCATCAAGTCGCCGTAACAGGAGGCACCGACGATCTTCCCGGACCCGAGCAGGCGCCGCGCATGCGCAACGCTCGCATCCGTACCGCCCACGTGCACGCCGTCCGCGTCGATCCGAACGCAGAGGTCGAGATGGTCGTTGACGATCAGCGGCCGGCCATGGCGCCGGCACAGGGCCAGCAGGGCCGCCGCCTGCTCCAGGCGCAGACCGTCGCCGGCAGCCTTGTGACGGTACTGCACCAGCGCCGCGCCGCCGCGCAGGGCGGCCTCGGTGGCGGCCAGCAGGCGGTCGGTGTCGTTCCAGTCGGGGGTGACGAGGTACAAGCCACGCATGATGACCCTTTCATTCAGATGGTAAAAAGCGGCGCGGAATGCGCTGTCCGGGTGCGATCGCGTACGATTGCGCCAGCGCCGCATGGCAATAGGCCTGGGCCGAGCCAAGCGCCGCCGGCATGTCGTCGCCCAGCGCCAGGCGCGCCGCCAGCGCGGCGGCCAGCGTGCAGCCGCTGCCATGGAAGGCGCCGGGCAGGCGCGGCCAGCGCCAACGCCGCACCACGGCCCCGTCGCGGCACCAACGGTTGGTGACGAAACGGCCGCCGTCATGGCCGCCGGTGACCAGTAATTGAGTACCAGTCGGCGCGCCAATGCGGCGCAGCTCCGGCGCGTTCGGCAAGGCGATGGTCGCCAGCGCCAGCAACTCGGCCACGGCGGCGACGGCGTCGCCGGCACCGAGCGCATCGCCATGCCCGCTGGCCAGCACCGGGTCGAGTACGACCGGCAGCTGCGGATTGCGTGCGCGCAGGCGGCGCAGGAATGCCGCGATGGCGCTTGCGTTCTCCAGGCTGCCGGGAATGCCGATCTTGACGGCGCGGATGTCGCACACGGCGGCCACCGCTTCGGCCTGGCGCAGCACGAAGGCGGCGTCGACCGGCGCCACCGCGTGCACGCGCTCGTTGTCCTGCGCCGTCAGCGCGGTCGCCACCGGCAGCGCGTGCGCTCCTTGCGCGGCGATCGCCAGCAGGTCGGCCGCCAGGCCGGCGCCGCCGCTGGGATCGAGCCCGGCGAAGACCAGCACGCACGGCGCGCTGTCCGCCGCCGTGATGCGATCCGTCATGCGATCCGTCCCTCGATCGGCGACGAGGGCGAAGCGGCGAAGCGCTTCGGCATGCGCCCGGCAAGATACGCCTCGCGCCCGGCCTGCACCGCCAGCTTCATCGCATGCGCCATGCGCACCGGCTTCCTGGCGTTGGCAATGGCCGTGTTCATCAGCACGCCGTCGCAGCCGAGCTCCATGGCGATCGCCGCATCCGAGGCGGTGCCGACGCCGGCGTCGACCAGTACCGGAACCATCGCTTGCTCGATGATCAGCGACAGGTTCCATGGATTGAGGATGCCCATGCCCGAGCCGATCAGGGATGCGAGCGGCATCACCGCCACCGCACCGATCTCCTGCAGGATGCGCGCCTGCACCGGGTCGTCGCTGCAATACACCATGACGTCGAAACCGTCGCGCACCAGCGCCTCGAGCGCCACGATCGTCTGCGGCATGTGCGGGAACAGGGTTTTCTCGTCGCCCAGCACCTCCAGCTTGACCAGCCTGTGCCCGTCGAGCAGCTCGCGCGCCATCTGCAGCGTGTAGACGGCGTCGGCGGCGTTGTAGCAGCCGGCGCTGTTGGGCAGGATGGTGAAGCGCTCGCGCGGCAGCACGTCGAGCAGGTTCGGCGCCGCCGGGTCCTGGCCGATGTTCACGCGCCGGATCGCCACGGTCACGATCTCGGCTTCGGCGGCCAGCGTCGCCGCGCGGGTTTCATCCAGGTCGCGGTACTTGCCGCTGCCGACCAGCAGGCGCGAACGGTACTGCTTGCCCGCGATGGTAAGTAAATCGTCGTTCATTGTTTTTCCTTGTTGTCAGCCGCCGCCGATGGCGCGCACGATATCCACCCGGTCCCGACCCGCCAGGGGGCGGACGCCCCACTGCTGGCGCGGCACCACCTGGCGGTTGACGGCCAGCGCCACCGCCGCGTTGCCGATGCCGAGCGCGTGCACCAGGTCGGCGAGCGTGCCGCCTTCGGGCAGACGGTACGGTTCTCCATTCAGTTCGATCTCGAGCACGCTCACACCTCGCGGTACAGGCGGGCGCCGCCGCGCACGAACTCGACCGCCTTTTCCTGCATACCCTGTGCCAGCGCGTGCTCTTGCGCGATGCCGCTGGCCGCGGCATAGGCGCGCACTTCCTGGGTGATCTTCATCGAACAGAAATGGGGGCCGCACATCGAGCAGAAATGGGCGACCTTGGCCGACTCTTTCGGCAGCGTCTCGTCGTGGAAGGCGCGCGCCTTGTCCGGGTCGAGGCCGAGGTTGAACTGGTCTTCCCAACGGAATTCGAAGCGCGCCTTGGACAGCGCGTTGTCGCGGATCTGGGCGCCCGGGTGGCCCTTGGCCAGGTCGGCCGCGTGGGCGGCGATCTTATAGGTGATGATGCCGTCCTTGACGTCGGCCTTGTCGGGCAGGCCGAGGTGTTCCTTCGGCGTCACGTAGCACAGCATGGCGGTGCCGTACCAGCCGATGTGGGCGGCGCCGATGCCGGACGTGATGTGGTCGTAGCCGGGCGCGATGTCGGTGGTGAGCGGCCCGAGCGTGTAGAACGGCGCCTCGTTGCAGCCTTCCAGCTGCAGGCGCATATTCTCCTCGATCAGGTGCAGCGGCACGTGGCCGGGACCCTCGATCATGACCTGCACGTCGTGTTTCCAGGCGAGCTGCGTCAGTTCGCCCAGCGTCGCCAGCTCGGCCAGTTGCGCTTCGTCGTTGGCGTCGTAGATCGAGCCGGGGCGCAGGCCGTCGCCCAGGCTGAAGGCGACGTCGTACTGCTTCATGATGGCGCAGATGTCCTCGAAATGCGTGTACAGGAAGGATTCCTTGTGATGCGCCAGGCACCACTTGGCCATGATCGAGCCGCCGCGCGAGACAATTC
>Ga0308160_10005077_pt1 | contig 13841 bp, 15 predicted proteins | sample PhyFR1_FD_201036 | JGI IMG/M metagenome (GOLD analysis project Ga0308160, IMG submission 201036) | Phyllosphere microbial communities from UC Gill Tract Community Farm, Albany, California, United States - DLSLF.R1 | ecosystem: Host-associated > Plants > Phyllosphere > Unclassified | place: USA...
CTCGGCATCAGCGATATCGGCGTCATTGTCGGCCCGGCCGACTACGGCAATGTCGATGCGGATGACTACCTGTTCACCGAAGACGGCGAGCAGATCTTCTTTCTCATCAAAAGCAAGAAGGACGAGTACTGCTTCACCAATCTTGGCCTGATCCATGTGGACGGCGACTCGGCCATCTCGTCGAAACGCGCGATCAAGCGCTACGATTACGCGTCGCACCAGATCAGTGGCGTGACCATCGAAACAGCCGGCACGCTCGATATGGATATCGAGTTGAAATTCAGTCTGGATGACACGCCGTTCTCCATCGACGTCAAGAAAGCGTTTATCGAACAGCTCAAGGACATTTACAAAGCCTTGATCTCGATCGGCAAGCGCCAGCAACGTGATGCGGTGTGCCGCAATAATGCACTGCGCACGCTGGACGCCACTGCATCGGTGCACAAGCTCAATATCGCACCGGGCGCCGGTGGTCTGGTCAGCCAGTTCGATGAATTGCTGACGGCGTTGAATACTGCGATGCTCGATACCTATACCAAGCGCGATTTCAGCGACGTCTACACCAAGTACATTCACAACTGACCGTGGGCTGACGCCCCTTCGATCCAACTGAAAGGGTGCACGGATGCCGGCAAAGAAACGCCTGACGAATATCGCCAATGGTCTGTGCGGGTCATTTGTTAGCCGCAACAATGACCTGGACGGCTATTGGGCGATTGGCAAACTGCGTTCACTGGCTGAGCAACATGGTCAGAGCATGGTCGTACTGGACTTGCTGACGTCATCCGCGCAGCCTTCGTCTGCACAATGTTCAGATGTATTCGAGCGCTATTGCCGGCTCCTTGCGACGCTAGCGGAGCGCTCGCGTATCCCGTTCACGGACATTACCGCCGCACGCATCGTCCTTGATTTTGCTCCGTCACCCTGGCCCAGGGCCAGCTATTACAAGCTGCAATGGGGTGATCAGTTCACGGTGACCGTGACCATCGAGGCGCACGGGCGCGCAGTGGGTATGGCGCGGGACACGGGCTATTGCCGGCCGCATGATGCGGCCAGAAAGAAAAACTTGCTGATATTCTGAGATCGGCCGTTTTGTGCGCGCCATGAGAGTAAGCTCGACCACTACTCATCAAGAAAGCCGATCCATGCGATGCTATGTCTTGATCGTCGAACGAGACCTTCTCATTCGTGAGACCATTCTCGATCTGGTGACGGCTCTGGGCCACTTGGGGCTGGGCGCATCGTCACCCGTACGAGGCCTCAAGATGCTCGAGGTAATGGTGTTTGACGCGATGATGATCAGCCCGGGCGCCACAGTGCTCGGCGAGCCGAGCTATGCGATCGATGCGAAAAAGATCCAGCCTTCCTTGAAAGTGATCATGACCGCCGCAGTCGAGCTGCCCGAATATTCGGCGCCACCGATCGACGCGTTCATTCAAAAACCATTTTCACTGGTTTCACTGCAAGCGACATTGCAAAAGATATTCCTCGTGGGCGCACCACCCGACGACTGACGTCGGTGTGCGCTGACAACGCTCATCCAGCCGCGATCGGTTTTCTTCCTGGCAAGCGAGCGCTGCTGTTCCGAATCGCATGCGAGGATCCATTCCCTCTACGCGAAAGGAATCCTCATGAAGCACGATCAGCCGCCGCGCCGCGATTTTCTGCGCTATGTCGGTACCATGGCCGCTCTGTCCACGCCGGCGTTGCAGGCTGCGGCCAGCGAACAGAACCGGGTCAGCTTTCCGCCCATCTTCGACAAGTCCGAAAAGCCCGAGAAGACCGAGCCGCCGGGCGATTCGTGGGATGAGCGCATAGGCGTCGCCGTGGTCGGCCTGGGCCGCATCGCCATCGACGAGATGCTGCCCGCCTTCCAGCGAAGCAAGCATGCGAAAGTCGTGGCGCTGGTCACGGGGGACCGTGACAAGGGGCTGAAGGTCGCGCGCCAGTACAACATCCCCGAAAGCGCAGTGCTCGACTACAAGGACTACGACAAGCTGGCCCAGATGCCGGACGTGAAAAGCGTCTACATTGCGCTGCCTAACAATATGCACCTGGAGTACACCGTGCGTGCAGCGCGTGCCGGCAAGCACGTGCTGTGCGAAAAGCCGATGGCCAACAGCGCCGCCGAGTGCCGCCAGATGATCGATGCTTGCCGCAAGGCCGGGCGCCAGTTGATGATCGCCTACCGCAGCCAGTACGAAGCGCTCGATCGCACCTTGGTGAAAATGGTTCGCGAGAAAAAGCTGGGCGCGCTGAAGGAATTCAACTCGGTCAATTCGCAGAATATGGGTGACCCGCAGCACTGGCGCCTCAAGAAGGCGCTGGCGGGCGGTGGCGCGCTGCCGGATATCGGCATCTATTGCATCAATGCCGCGCGCTTTCTCAGCGGCGAAGAACCGACCGAGGTATTCGGCAGCATCTGGTCGACGCCGGGCGATGCGCGCTTTCGCGAAGTCGAGGAATCGTGCCAGTTCGTCCTGCGCTTTCCCAGCGGTTTTTCGGCCACCTGCAGTACCAACTATTCGGCGCACAAGTCGCAGATGTTTCGCTTGAATGGGTTTGAAGCGTGGGCCGACATGGATCCTGCCTACGCCTACCACGGCAACAAGCTGCGGATCACGCGCGTGGTCGACGGCAAGGACCAGACTACCGAGATCCCGGCTGGCAAAACCAACCAGTTCACGCTGATGATCGACCACTTCGCCAGCTGCATCCAGCAAAACAAGGATGTGCACACGCCGGGCGAGGAGGGGTTGCAGGACCAGCGCATCATGGAGGCGATCTACGAATCGGCGCGTAGCGGCCGGGTGGTCAAGCTCAAGCCACCGGCGGGCAGGACGCGCGGGCCGGAGCTGGAGAGCGCCGATTAACACGCTGTTTTGAAAGAGATGCTGAGATGAACAAACACCATCGTAACCTGCTGCTCGCAGGCGCCCTTGGCCTGGCTGGCGGCCTGGTTGCCACCAGATTGGTGACGCGCTCACGCAGCGCTGTAGACGTCCGCGAGGGCGAGCTGCCGACCGCCGGCGTGCTCGACACGCTGGCCCTGGCCGTGGACGTGCTGGCCCCGACGTTTGCCAAGGGCGTGATCATCCGTCGCCCGGCCGTGGTAGCGCTGGCCGAACGGCTGGAGCTCGACCGGCGCGCGATCGGGCGCATGCAAAAGCTGCGCAAAAAATATGGCAGCGGCCCGCTGATGCTGCCACTGCCGATCCGCAAGCAGGCGGTCATCCTGACGCCCGAACATGCGCGGCGCGTGCTGGACGAGTCGCCCGAACCGTTTTCCGCTGCCAGCAGCGAAAAGCGCGCCGCGTTGTCGCATTTTGAACCGCATGGTTCGCTGATTTCGCAATGTCCCGAGCGGACGGCACGGCGCCGTTTCAACGAAGACGTGCTCGAGCATGAACGCGCGGTGCACCACATGGTCGACAAATTCCTGCCGGTGGTCGACGACGAAGCAGGGCGCCTGCTGGCCAAGGCGCGTACCCGGGGCGAGCTCGACTGGGACGCCTTCAACGCCGGCTGGACGCGCATGGTGCGGCGCGTCGTGTTTGGCGACGCCGCTGCCGGCGACCAGACCATCAGCGACATGATCATCGAGCTGCGCAAGGCGGCCAACTGGGCCTTCATGCATCCGAAGAAGACCGGCCTGCGGTCACGCTTCCTGGCGCGCATCCAGGGTTATCTCGACCGCGCCGAGCCGGGCAGCCTGGCGGCGGTCGCGGCCAGCGTGCCCCAGAGCGCCGACACGATGGCCAACCATCAGGTGCCACAATGGCTGTTCGCGTTCGACGCTGCCGGCATGGCCACCTTCCGTGCGCTGGCGCTGCTGGCCGCACATCCGGACCAAGCGGCGCGCGCCCGCGCCGAGTTGCGCAGCCATCCCGGCATCGAACGTCAGTACCTGCCATTCCTGCGCTCGACTGTTCTCGAATCGCTGCGCCTGTGGCCCACGACGCCGGCGATCCTGCGCCAGAGCACGCGCGCGACGCATTGGGAAGGGGGCACGATGCCCGAGGGCACCGGCATCCTGCTGTTCACGCCGTTCTTCCACCGCGACGACGAGCGCATGGCGTGCGCCGACCGCTTTGCGCCCGAGTTGTGGCTGAAGGATGACAAGGTACGCGATGTGCAGGACCGCGACTGGCCGCTGGTGCCGTTCAGCAGCGGGCCGGTGATGTGCCCGGCGCGCAATCTGGTGCTGATGCTGACCAGCGTGATGCTGGGCGCGCTGATTGGCGAGGATGACGGTATCCACGGGCTGACGCCGTCGCAGCAGGGGCGGCTGGATCCGGCGCGCTTGCCGGGGACGCTGGACAATTACAGCTTGCGCTTTGTGGTCCGGACAGATCGCGACGTCGGTACCACCAAATCGTTTGATTGACCCAGTCAGCAGCCGCTCCATGCTTGTCGATGCGTCCCTCGATTCGGTACGGCCGTCTGCAAGCGTGCGGCTGCCGTGTCCATGCTATGTTGGGTTTCCATTTCTTTCCGGAGTACAAACACCATGATGTTCAACCTTAAATTTCTTGAGAATAACGTCGCAATCGACCAGGACACCTGGACCGCATTGGCGACGACAGGCAGTGATGCATCGCTGGAGAACGTGCGCGCTGCCATTCTGGGCATGCTGGAAAGCGGCGGCACCTTCACGGTAGAAGACAGCAACGACCAGGTCGTGCGGCGCGTCGAAACGTCAGCCGAGTTCGAGGGGTATATGCAGGAAATCGCAATGCAGCGCGACCAGTTCCAGCAGGAGCAGGCATAAGTTTTCACGCCACCCGGTGTTGAATCACCCCCGATTTGCCAGGTAATCGTGCGCGGCAGCATGCAGGTAGAATGAATTGGAACTGCCCCTTCCTAACTCTTGAAGCGAGTCACGATGTCATTCTCACGCACCTTCCGCCACACTGTCCTCGCCGCCAGCATGCTCGCTGGCCTGTCCCAGGTCGGCGCGCACGCCGCGTCGCTTCCGGCGCCATTCGACACCCAGCTGGCCGCCGACTTTCCCAAGCTCGAAGCCTTCTACCGTGACCTGCACGCCAATCCCGAACTTGGCTTCGCGGAACACAAGACCGCGGCCAAGCTGGCCGAACGGGCCAAGGCGCTCGGCTTCGAGGTGACCACCGGCGTTGGTGGCACCGGCGTCGTGGCGATTCTCAAGAATGGTCCGGGGCCGACCGTGATGCTCCGCACCGAGATGGATGCACTGCCGGTGCTGGAAAAGACCGGTCTGCCGTTTGCCAGCAAGGTCACGACAAAAAATGCCGCCGGCGACACCGTGCCGGTAGCGCACGCCTGCGGCCACGACCTGCACATGGCTGCCTGGTATGGCACGGCAAAACTCATGGCAGAGAACCGCAAGGCCTGGAGCGGCACCCTGATGCTGATCGGCCAGCCGTCTGAAGAAGCGTTGACGGGCGCCGCCGCCATGCTCAAGGACGGTCTCTTCACTCGCTTCCCGAAACCGGATTACGCGCTGTCGATGCATGACGACGCGTCGATGGCGTCGGGCACGGTCATGTGGCACGCCGGGCCGTTCCGCGCGTCGGCCGATACCGTCACCATCACCATGTTCGGGCAGGGCGGCCATGGCGCCGTGCCGCATGAAACGCGCGATCCGGTGGTGATGGCGGCGCGGCTGGTGATGGCGCTGCAGACCCTGATCTCGCGCGAAAACAATCCACTCGACCCGGTCGTGATCACGGTTGGCAGCATCCAGGGCGGCACCCAGGCCAATATCGTGCCGGATCAGGTCAAGCTGGCGCTGACGGTGCGTACCTTCCGCCCCGAAGTGCGTCAGCGCGTGCTGGCCAGCATTGCCCGTGAAGCCAAAGGCGAAGCGCTCGCCGCTGGCGCGCCGAAGGAGCCGCTGGTGGAAGTCAAGACCGGGACCGACTCGGTCGTCAACGATCCGCAGCTGGTGGCGCGCGCCGTCAAGGCGGTCGAGCAGGCCGTCGGCCCTGACTTTGTGAAAGAAATGCCGGCCAAGATGACGTCTGAAGACTTCGCCATGTACGGCCAGCAGCCTGGCGTCAAGGCGCTGCTGCTGCACGTGGGCGCGGTCGATGCCGGCCGCCTCGAGGCAGCGAAGAAGGCCGGCAAGCCCTTGCCGGGCACCCATTCGCCACAATGGGCGCCGGATCTGAAGCCAACGCTCACCAATACCATCAAGGCCGAGACGGCGATCCTGCTCGACCTGATGGCGCCACAGCGCTAAGCGCATCAGCATAAGGCCCGTCATGCATTTTCTTGTTTTCGCCGCTGCATCCTCGCTTGTCCTTGCCGTCGTACCGCTTGCCCAGGCTCAGCCTGCAGGCAGGGTTGTGCAAGTCAAAATCGGTACGGTGTCGCCGCTGTCCGGCCCCAGCGCCCATGCGGGCAAGGACATCGAAAACGGCGCCCGCATGGCGATCGATGACCTCAATGCGAAGGGCATCGTGCTCGGCGGCAGCAAGGTCCAATGGGTTTTGCAACCCGAGGACGACGGCGCCGATCCCCGCACCGGCACGACGGTCGCACAAAAGCTGGTCGATGCGAAGGTGGCGGCCGTCGTGGGGCACCTCAATTCAGGCACGACCGTGCCGGCTTCGAAAATCTACGCCAACGCCGGCATCCCGCAGATTTCACCGGCGGCCACGACGCCCGTCTACACCAACCAGGGTTTCAAGACGGCGTTTCGCGTCGTTGCCAATGACAACCTGATCGGCCGCACGCTGGCCACGTATACGCTAGGCACGCTGAAAGCAAAAAAGATTGCCGTGATCGACGACCGCACGGCCTTTGGCCAGGGGCTGGCGGACGAATTCGTCAAGGGCGTCAAGAAGGCGGGGGCCGGCACAAGCGTGGTCAGCCGCCAGTTCACCAGCGACAAGGCCACCGATTTCAGCGCCATCCTGACCCAGATCCGCGCGCGCGATCCGGACGTGATTTTTTATGGCGGTATGGACGCCGTGGCCGGCCCGATGCTCAAACAGATGAAGGCGCTCGGACTGCGCGCCAAGCTCATTTCAGGCGACGGCGTCTGCTCGGAAAAAATGCCGCTGCTGGCCGGCGACGCGCTGGTCGACGACAAGGTGTACTGCGTCGTGGCGGGCGGGGTCGGTGCCGCACAGGAAGCGGGCCTGAATGCGTTCACACAGCGTTATCAGCAGCGCTACAAGCTCCCGGTGCAGTCGTATGCACCCTATGCCTACGATGCGGTGATGGTCTTCGCGAAAGCGATGCAGAGCGCAAATTCGAGCGATCCAGCCAAGTTTTTGCCGGCGTTGGCCGCCGTCAGGCACGAGGGCGTTACTGGCAGCATTGCCTTCGATCAGAAGGGCGATTTGCGCGACGCCGCGATGACGATTTATACCTTCCGCAAAGGCAAGAAGGTCAGGCTGGCCGTGCTGCGCTGACGTGTAGAATCCAACGTCAATATGCGTACTGATTTGTTTTGGAAGTCAGCGGGATAACCGTTATCTGCCGGTTTTCTTTACACCGGATTAATCAGTTTAAAAACTATAAGTTACAACGCACTGATTACAAAAGATTATTGTTTTTGGCATGGATATTGCTCTCAGCTAGGAAACTATACTAGGGGACCAATATGTTCAACATAATCACGAAAATCGGTGCAGCGCTCACACTTCGGAGCTTGGTAGCATCGGTGCTGTTTTTGGCAGCTCCGGTCGCAATGGCTGACGTCATCTTGCATTACTCGTTAAGCGGCGTAACGATGGCAGGCGGCGGTATGATGTCGGGATCGTTTGACTGGAATGCCTCAACATCACGGCCGATCAACTACAACATTACCGTTCCGACCAATAACTATGGGCCTGTTACGAATCTTAATACCGACAATTCGTTCTATCTTGGCCCCGCATTTTTAGGCGCCGGAAACGCGCCCATGGATTCAGGCTTTAACATTATTCTCAATAGCTTTCAGGGATACCTGAATTTAATCTTTGATCGCGCTCTCGCCGACGGGGGAACCGTGGGAATCACCACGTCGACTGAACGTTTCGAATCCTTTTTCTCGCATAATGATTTTACTGGCGACATGGTCGTCGCAGGTGTCGTTACGGCCGAGAGCGGTGTTTCCGTACCCGAGCCAGCGACGCTCGCATTATTTGCACTCGGCCTGCTGCCTTTGGCTGCTCGCCGACGCCGGGCGGCCCCGGTGGCGCTGTAACACGCATTTGTCCGGTGATGGCGCGAGTCATCCCGGGTGGTAGGATGCTGCTTTCGTTCAGAAGTCCAGAGGAAGCAATGACCATATTCGCCATGTCCGTCTTCGATGCAACCGTGATTTACGACGGCAAGGAACTCTTCAAGGGGCAGGGCGCCGCCACTGGCTGGGCCGAGAAGCTTGCGAAGGAAATCGAGAGCCGCGTCACCGTCGAAAAGATCGGTACGGGCTGGGCGCTGGTCGGCCGGGTCGACGGCGTCGATTGCCGTTGGGGCATCATGGGACAGCGCCTCAAACGGCTGGACTGATCACGATGCGCAGTTCGAACGGCGGTCTCGTCTATTCGACGGAAACGGGCCGCATGTGCCCGACCTGTCGCCAGCCTGTGGCGCAGTGCACGTGCAAGACAGCTGCCAGTGCTGCGCCGGTCGGCGACGGCAATGTGCGCGTGTCGTTGCAAAGTAAAGGGCGGGGCGGCAAGAGCGTCACGCTCGTCAAGGGCGTGGCGCTCGATCCGATGGCCCTGGCTGTGCTCGGCAAGCAGTTACGTACGGCCTGCGGCGCCGGCGGCACCGTCAAGGACGGCGTGATCGAAGTGCAGGGCGACCACTGCGACACCGTTCTGCAGGCACTGAATAAACTCGGGCACCGCGCCAAGCGGGCCGGCGGCTGACGCCGGCCCGGGTACATCAGTAGTCGCGTGCGGCGCGCGTTGCCAGCGCCACGACGGCGACGCCGGCCGCGACGATCAGCGCATCTTCGATGAGGCCGCTGCGGGTCTGGCCGATCTTGGCCATCGCCTGCTTGCGGGCAGCCAGCGTGGCATACGCCAGCGGTACGGCGGTTGCAACGGCGACTGCGGCGCCTGCCTTTTCACGACCCTCTGGCGCCAGCGCCGCACCGGCGATGCCGGCGCTGGCAATGCGTGCCAGCAGGCCCAGGAACACGGTGCGGTCCGGCGCCGACTTCATCTTGTCGCCGTACAGTTCACCGGCACCCATGGCCAGCGCGCCGTACTTGAACAGTGGGCGGTCCAGCAGGACGAGGTTGCCCGACGTTTGACGGCCGGCCAGGCGTGCAGCGGCAAGCGTGGCCATTGGGGTCATCGAGCGGGCGCTGGCGACGGCGCCAATCAGGGCGGAGGAGAGCAGGCTGGTAGATTTCATGTTTAGTCCTAAGTAAATTGTGTTGTTCGATACCTTGTTCAACCGAATGCAAGATTGATTCAGTTGCCTTATTTTTAACACAAAATAGAAAATCAGCCTGTTCTGTAAGGACGCTAGATCACCCGGCGCGGGGCCGCCGTGGCGAGGTCGCCACTGTTGGGCGTGCCGGTGCGCTCGATCAGCATGATCTGCGCTTCGTGGGGCGCGCGGGGCCGGTGCCGCATGCCTTGCGGTACGACGTACAGCTGGCCCGGCCCCAGCGTCACGGTCGTGCCGTCGTCGAGATCGATCTCCAGACTACCGGCGAGCACCAGGAAAAAATCGTCCGAATCGTCGTGCACATGCCAGTGGTAGTCGCCACGCAATTTGGCAACCATGACGTCGTGGCCGTTGAACAGGCTGACCGTACGCGGTTGCCAGGCTTCGTTGAAGGTGGCCAGCTTGCCGGCTAGGTCGATTGCTGCGCTCATGTGTTCTCCTTGAATGAAAACATCATGGTGCGCCGGCCGGTGGCCAGGGGTCTTGTACAATTGTCGCATGCACCCCGCACCCGCCCGGCTAGTGAACGACACCACCTTTTCGGCACTGGCCAGCGGCATCACGCTGATGCAGGCAAGCTTCACCGATCACGCGTTCGAGCGCCACAGCCACGCTGGTTTCGCGATCGGGGTGACCACCGCCGGGGTGCAGCGGTTTCGCTGCAAGGGTGCGCAGTACGACAGCCAGGTGGGCGATCTGGTCCTGTTCAATCCGGACGAAGACCATGATGGCAGCGCCGGCACCGCCGACGGGTTCCGCTATGCAATCTGGTATGTGCCGGATGCGTTCGTGGCAAGCTGCATCGCGCCCGAGGGCGAGCGCGCCAACGGCCGGTATTTCACCCGACCATGCGTGACTGACCACCAAATGGCGGCGACGTTTGCGCGGCTGTCCAGCAATTTGCTGGCAACGCCAGCCGAGTCGCTGCGGGCGGAAACGCTGCTGCGTGCGTTTCTCGGAACGATGCTGGCGCGCCATGGCGAGCGTCCCGGCGCGCCGGTTGTCCGGGCCGGCGCATTCGCCGCCGATGCGCGCATGGCGCAGGTCAGGGACTATATCCGCATGTATTTCCAGCGCGATCTCACGGTGGCCGACCTGGCGGCCGTGGCCGGGATGTCGCGCACGCATCTCACGCGCGCGTTCAGCGCGGCGTATCACACGCCGCCGCACGTGTACCTCAATTCGGTACGCGTTGCCCATGCCTGCACGCTGATCCGGGGCGGGATGCCGCTCGCGGCGGTGGCGATCGAATGCGGCTTTGCCGACCAGAGTCACCTGACGCGGCGCTTCAAGGGCTGTGTCGGCGTGACCCCGTCAGGCTGGCGCGACAGGCTGCGGCGCTAGCGCGCTTGCTGCGTTACTCGCTGCGTTACTTGCGGCGTTACCCGCTGCGTCGGTCGCCACAGGCCGGATCGTCAGCGTCTGCGCAAAGTGCGCGATCAGTGCCGTTACCTTGGGCGCGTGCTGGCGGCTGCGCTGCCACACCAGATACAGCGGCAGGCCCGACGTGGCCAGCTCGGGCAGGATTTTCACCAGGCTGCCATCGCGCAGCTGCTGCTCGACGAGCCAGGTCGCCAGTTGCGCGATGCCCAGCCCCATCTCCACGGCCGTGACCTCGGCCTCGGCCTGTCCCAATATGATGCGCCCGTTCACGTGCTGGCGCGCCAGCGGCAGCGCGCCATCCTTGATCAGCCAAGGACTCGTGCTGCCGTCCGCGCGGCCGTACAGAATGGCGTCATGACTCAGTAACGCGTCCAGCGTCGTCGGGGCGCCGTGCCGCGCCACATAGGCGGGCGACGCGCAAAAGACAAGCTCTTCGTCACCCAGGTGCTGATAGCACAGCGCCGCCGGCCACGTGTCCGAGCCGCCGATGCGCACGACCACGTCCAGGCCATCCTCGACCGGATCAACGAAGCGGTCGGTGAACGACACGTGCGGCTGCACCTGCGGATATTGCTCGGCAAATGCCAGCAGCGACCGCACGGCGTGCATGCGGCCGAAGGTGGCCGGCATGTCCACGCGCAGCCGGCCCGACGGGGCGATATGGTCATGCGCCAGCAGCCGCTCGGCCGCTTCGAGTTCGTCCAGCACGCGCACGCAGACCTTGTAGAAGACATTGCCGGCATCCGTCATCTCGAGCTTGCGCGTGGTGCGGTCGAACAGCGGCCGTTTCAATCGCCCTTCAAGCCGGGCGATGGCCTTGCCGACGGCGGAGTTGGTCAGATTCAGCCGGTCGGCGGCTGCCGTAAAACTGCCGGCATCGGCCACGGCAACGAAGGTTTCAAGGCCTTTGAGGCGTTCTGCGGGTGTCATTGACTTTCTCCTGGAAATTTATTCCACATGATGCAGTAATTCTTATCCAACATGGGAATTTTTATCTCTTATATGATGACAGTCAGATAATTACAGGAGTTTTTTGCAATGCCCAATTCATCTACAACCACCGTCGATACGATGGCGGACAAGCCTCAGGCGACTGGCGGCACACTCTCCATCACGATTCTGGCCATTGCCGCGTTCGTGATCGTCACCACCGAATTCCTGATCGTCGGCCTGCTGCCGGCGCTGGCGCGTGACCTGTCCATCACGGTGGCCACGGCCGGCCAGCTCGTCACGCTGTTCGCCGTGGTCGTCATGGTGTGCGGCCCGTTTCTGACGGCGTGGCTGGCCAACGTCGACCGCAAGAAGCTGTTCGTCGCCGTGCTGGTGCTGTTTGCAGCAACCAATGCGCTGGCCGCCGTCGCGCAAAACATCTGGGTGCTGGCGCTGGCGCGCCTGCTGCCGGCGCTGGCGCTACCCGTGTTCTGGGGCACCGCAAGCGACACTGCGGCCCAGATCGCCGGCCCTGAAAAAGCCGGTCGCGCGGTCTCGACCGTGTATCTCGGCATTTCGGCCGCGATGCTGTTTGGTATTCCGCTCGGCACGCTGGCGGCAGACGCGATCGGCTGGCGTGGTGCGTTCGGCTTGCTGGCCGCGCTGTCGCTGCTGGTGGCCGTGCTGATGTTCTTCAGCATGCCGACGGTGCGCGCATCGCAACCGGTTGCCATGCGTGAACAGGCAAAGATCCTGAAAAGCCCATTCTTCATGGCCAATGTAGCGCTGTCGATCCTGGTGTTTACCGCGATGTTCACCGGCTACACGTACCTGGCCGAGATGCTGGAGAAATCAGCTGGCGTAGCACCCGCGCAGGTCGGCTGGTGGCTGATGGGCTTTGGCGCGGTGGGCCTGATCGGTAACTGGCTGGGTGGTCTCTGGGTTGACCAGAAACCGCTGGCCACCACCGCCATCTTCAGCCTCGTGCTGGCAGCCGGCATGGCCGCGTCGATGCTGTTCGCCGGCCTGAGCATCGGGTTCGCCATCGCGCTGGGCGTCTGGGGTATTGCCAATACGGCGCTGTATCCGATTTGCCAGATCCGCGTGATGAAGGCGGCAACCGGCGCCCAGGCGCTGGCCGGTACGATCAATGTGTCGGCAGCCAACGGCGGTATCGCGCTGGGCGCCGTCATCGGTGGCCTTGCAGTGGCCAACTGGGGCGCGGGCAATGTCGGTTATGTGGCTGCGGGCATCGCCGTGCTGGCTGCGCTGGCGACCAGCCTGGTCGGGCGTATGACCCCGGCAGTCAAGGCGTAACGATCATGACGATTGCACCCATTGGCCCGTTGCCGGCCGAACTGGCAAGCCACGCCGGCTATGGCCGGATTTTCAAGCCGGGCAAGCTGACCTTCGGCTTCATCATGCCGCTCGAAGGCTATCCGGATTCGCCGTTTCCGACGCTGGCCAATCATCAGACGATGGCGCGCATGGCCGACGAGGCCGGCTTCTCGACTCTGTGGCTGCGCGACGTGCCGTTCTATGACCCGAACTTCGGCGACACCGGCCAGGTGCTCGATCCGATGGTGTACATGGGCTTTCTGGCGGCGCACACGAGCCGCATCGCGCTGGGCACCGCCGGCATCGTGGCGACGCTGCGCGAGCCGTTGATCGTGGCCAAGCAGGCCGTGTCGGTCGACCAGCTGCTGGGTGGGCGCCTGGTGCTGGGCCTGTCGACCGGTGACCGGCCGGTGGAGTATCCGGCGTTTGGCCTGGATTTCGACAACCGCGGCGAGCGTTTTCGCGAAGCGTTCGGCCTGATCAAGACCGTCACCGAACAGGACTTTCCGCACGCGCGCACCGCGCACTACGGCAACCTCGATGGTGGCATCGACCTGGTGCCCAAGCCGTCGGCGCCGCGCCTGCCGATGATCGTCGTCGGCCGGGCGCGCCAGGACATGGCGTGGATCGCCCGGCACAGCGACGGCTGGATCTGGCATCTGAGCGACTTTACCCGCCTGCCGCAACTCATCGAGGCATGGCGCGCCAGCCACGAGCCGGAGCAGTGGGTACGCCCGTACGGCTACGGCACGATGTTCGACCTGGCCGAAGACCCGGATGAGCCGATGCGCTTCGTGCGCAATGGCATT
>Ga0308160_10005078_pt1 | contig 13839 bp, 14 predicted proteins | sample PhyFR1_FD_201036 | JGI IMG/M metagenome (GOLD analysis project Ga0308160, IMG submission 201036) | Phyllosphere microbial communities from UC Gill Tract Community Farm, Albany, California, United States - DLSLF.R1 | ecosystem: Host-associated > Plants > Phyllosphere > Unclassified | place: USA...
CAACCCCGTTCGTTCTCGAAAGGGATTGTTCGTGGACTCACCTCGGAAATAACAGACAAGCGGCACAACTCAGAATCGCGTAAGCCCTATCACTCAACGCGGAATCCGCCAAACTAACTGACCTAACCCTCAGTACGAAAGCACTGACATAAATCGGTACGCTCAATATATCTAATGGTGTCGTCAACCCCATCGCGAAGACATGCCATCCATGTTCGAAGATCGAAGCACTGCGATCGAGGGAATAGCCGAGGGCGTAGAAGAAGAACCAGTATTCGGAGAGAGAGAGGTGGATGACTTCTTCTCGTGAATGACGATCGGTTACGACGTGGAGGAAGGAGACGAAGAGGATGGAGAAGGAAAGGAAATCGATCATGCTGCGATATTTGGCTGTGAGGTCAAGATGGAAAGCCTCAGCGATAGCTCGAGGGAGAAATGCTGAGGAGAACCGTTCACTCACGAACTCGTAAACGATAATGATCTAATAGAGGAGCTGCTCGAACATTGTAGAGCGAGATATCTTTCGTCTTCCATCGATCTGTAGGCAGTCATCGACCGAATCAATCCCGCTTTCTCATTGGATTGAAAAGCGAGGAAGGCCTACCTGGCAGTAAATCCAAGAAGCTCGAACTCGAATACGTGATCCTCCCATCATAGATCGCCGTAATGACCCTCTGACAAGCATCACACTTGATGAACTTCTTCGCTTTGCCCAACACTGCCAATTCGAGTGCGTTCGTCTTGCCTGCACCTTGAGCGTAAACTCTCGATGTCCCTCCTTCCTTCTCGTCGATACGCTTTAATACCTGTAGATTCGAGCAAGTCCCATCAGCGAGCTCATCTAGCAAGTGTGGAAAAGAAACAAGTTGAGAGAAACTTTACCTCTTCGCTCGCTCCTTGAAACGCGTGTAAACCTCCAACCAAAGCCCTAGCCATCGCCAACTGACTCAGTTTCCCTTTGAAACTCTTCCCTTGATACCTCAACATGTGTCCGGCGAAATACTCGCAATAATTCGCACGAGTTTCACACAAGGTCGAATTGGACAAGGCGAGTGCTTTTTCTTTGAGGAATTGAAGTCGGACGAGGAGGAGGACATAAACTATATCGGGTGAATCGTGACAGGTTTCGATTACTTGACGGAGGGGTTCATTGATCTCGGCTACGCACCCTGGACTATATGGAATCCGCGAAAGAAAATGGATAATAAGAGATCAGCACCACGGGACGTTCGAGGGAAAGTCATAGGAAGAGGACGTACTCTCGCATCTGATCCTCTGCAACGGTAATCGTGATTTCTCTGAATAAGCGATAAATCTCATGCCTATCAGACAGAAGTGAAAGGTTTTGCGAAGGAAATCAAGAATCAGCGACTAAATCCCCCAACTCGCAGATTCCGGTCGCCCAAGAGATCTTGAACTCTCTATTGTCTCCTATGTGTACATTAAAGCTTATCCTTTCCTTTCAAAGAGAGAGATGTCGAGCCCCACCTCCTTGATCATTTCCCCCCCTTCTCTTCCCTCCTCTCCTCTCCCGCGTACCGAAGGAAGTCAACGTACACAGTTTTGAACACGTTACAATCCTTCAATTTGACCCAATCTTCTGGCAACTCCAATTCCTCTTGGTTGTTCAAATTGACTTCGCCTCTCCCCGTTCCTTTTGGTGGTAAAGGTTCTCCATTCGATTGTAGCGAGGTTATCGAAGGTGTATAGGTCGAGTGAGTAACGTTGTGGTGAGCGGTGAGGAGTGGAGTCGATTCGGTCATTGTGACCTGAATGAGAGAGAGGAAACTTCGCAAGGAGAGGATGCAACTCTCATCGTGAAATTTTCATAAGTGCAGCGTCTCAAAGCGAGTCGAAAGATCTCGATTAGAGTCGAGACGAGCTAGTCAAATGGAACAGAGAAACAGAAGATTTGCGAAAAGAGAATTATCAATTCGCTCTTTCGCAAAGGAATCGAAACTTCCCTCCTCTCTGACAAGACTCACAGCATCGACGACAACACGGATTAAAGAATCTATGACGAAATAACAGAAACCCTTTCTCACTTTACGCTTACGATACAGTATTCCCCCCTTTCTCTCCCTCATCTTTTCCTCCTCCTCCCTCTCTCCATTTTACTCAAGCGTATGATAACCCCCACCCTCCTTCTTCCCTCCCCTCCCTCCTCCCTGAGGGCTCACAAAACTCTTACTATTCGCCTGTACCGTCGGAGGAGCGCTTGCCGATGGACCTCTCGAATGTGATCCATTGAGAGGATCGGATGATTGTGGTTCGCGAGCCGATTCTAGGTCTTCTCCATCCAACGAGAACCTAGTCTGGTATGAACCTGGAGGAGCGGTTGATCCAGGAGCTGACCAAACTATTACCCCACCATCTAATGATCAGCGAGAGAAGGGGAGAAGGGAGAAAGGTAGAAAAGAGAAAAAACGCACCAGTTTCGTTTTGACCTCCTCCATTTGAAGCTTGTTGTTGTCGATGACCAAAAGGTGGGAAACCAGATGTGGCATTCATGATTCTATCTCCCATGCCACCAGCCGTGAAGGAATTGGCTCCATCACTAGTTTGTCGTAATTGACTCAACGCAGTCAATAGTGTCAGGGGCTGGAACCGAGCGAGAGTCAGTGTAGAAAAGAGAGACGAGGGGAGATCAGAGAGGTTATATACTTTGAGGAGGAAATTGAGGAAGAAGAAGAATTGAAATGAACCTCCGAATACGAGTCTCTGCGAAATTGACAAGAGAGTTAGAATTGTCGAACTTTCGAGAGGGTTTAATGGAAAGGAAGCTCTTACTCCTAGATCTAATAGTACTGATCCACCGAACAAGAGTAGGAACTATCGGGGCTCAAATCGATGAGAGTCAGAGCTAGGGGGATTTGAAGCCCCACGAGGAGAGAGAGGCTTGATTGTGAAAACTCACAGTAGAGAGTGCTTCAGAGGTTACTTGTGCAGATTGTATAGTTGCCAAACCGTACAGTGCCAAAGGGATGTTCCATTGAGGTACATCGTTCGAGTAGAGCGCTGCGAGAGATGAGAGGACTGAATGACCTATCAATAGCCGAGACAAGTCGAACGAGGGGAGGGAATCCACTGTGATATCATTCGAGTTAGCTTATGTTTGATTGAGTGCTCTTGGGAGAGCGTACTGTCGAGTGTGAGATGGGAACGAGTTGGTCGATGACAGACAATCGAAAATGCTCCTCTCTCTACTACTTTACATTCTAGACTCTCGGAACATCTACATATCACTCTCAAGGTACTTACACACAGCCAAACGTTCCTCTACAAGGTCCTCTCAAAGCTCCCCTCCCTCAATCCTCCCCCACTTCTCTCCTTGTCTCCCTTCTTCCCTCCGCCTCCCTTCGCATTCAGCATGACTTCCTCACCCGAACACAGCCTATTAATCCTCGATGACTATACATCCTCTTCCTCTCAACTCGTCGATTTCTCCCCTCTCCTCTCCTCTCACCCTTCACTAAAAATCACTACTCTAACCTCTCCCATCCCTCCCGATTCCCTCATCTCCACTCTCGAACCCTACACCCTAATCCACGCAATGCGGGAACGTACTCGTTTACCTCGTTCCGTACTCGAACAACTCCCGAATCTCAAATTCATTTCGACGACAGCAATGAAGAATGCAGCGATTGATTTAGTTGCATGTAAAGAGTTGGGGATCCAAGTGAGTGGAACGACTAGTAGTGGATCGGGGGCGAGTGGGACGGTCGAACAAACTTGGGGATTGATTTTAGCGCTCTCGAGGAGGATCGTCGAGGAACATGAGAATGTGAGGAACGGGGGAGGAGACAAGTGGCAGACTGGACTAGCGACCGGTTTGAACGGGAAACGGTTGGGAATAATCGGGGTCGGGAGATTGGGCAAGGAAGTAGCGAAGGTTGGGAGGGCGTTTGGGATGAAGGTCAAGGGTTGGAGTCCGAATTTAACGAGGGAGAGAGCGGAGGAAGCTCGAGTAGAATTCGCAGAGAGCTTGCAAGACTTGTTGAAGACGTCGGATGTCGTGAGTTTGCATATGGTTCTGTCGGAGAAGACGAGGGGTTTACTAGGGAAGAAGGAATTGGATTGTTTGAAAGAGACGGCGTTCTTGATCAACACTTCACGGGGACCGCTGATCGATGAAGAGGCACTAGTCGAGATACTCAGGGAGCGACGGATCAAGGGTGCTGGATTGGACGTGTTCGATGTCGAACCTTTACCGAAGGATCATCCATTGCGAACGATGGAGAATGTCGTTTTATCTCCTCATATGGGTAAGCTCTCGTCTACTGTACTTCAAGGTTTGTACTTATCGTCTTCGAGTGTTCAGGATACGTTGAAACGCCTCAATATCAAGAATGGTGGCAGCAAACGATTGAAAACGTTGATTCTTTCTTAGCTGGAAAACCGATACGTCTCTTGCAATGAGACCTGGTTCCGCTTATCTTTTTCATCGTTCTGGACACTCAATCGACGCGCTACTAGCAGTGGTAGTTGAGAGGCTGCGAAACGGGCGAGACGGTCGAGCCGAATCGACAATTTTAGACGAAAAAACAGGTTGACTTCCGACAACTGTTCGACTTTGCCTTTTGCTTCCCTTCCACACACTCGAGCGAGCCAAGATGGCTACACTATCCCTCATGCGCAACTCAGCACGCCTCGCTTGCGTTCCTTCGACTCGATCTTTCACTTCTTCCCGTTCATCTCAATTCCTCTCTCGTTCCCTTCCTTCCCTCTCTGGATTACCCATTGATATCTCTGAAGAAGTGAAACAAGCTCAATCACAAGGTCAAGCGATCGTGGCACTCGAATCTACTTTGATCACTCATGGTCAGTTTGACTTTCTGCTCATTCACTCTCTAACCTCACGGCTAAAGTTCTACTGCACTCTTTGTAGGACTACCACCACCTCATTCAGCCTCCCTCCCAAAAGAATGCGAAGCGATCCTACGTTCACAAGGAGTTACTCCAGCAACCATCGCAATCTTGTCAGGTCGAATCAAAGTTGGGTTAACCTCCAAAGACCTCGAGGAGCTAGCCGAAAAGGGATGGGAAGCTAGACAAGGGAATGAGAAGATCAAGGAGAGGTTGTGGAAAGTGGGAAGGAGGGAGTTGGGGGCTGCTGTAGTGAAAGGATTGGATGGGGGTACGACGGTGAGCGGGACGATGGCCGTTGCGCATCTGGCAGGGATCAAGGTGTTCAGTACCGGAGGAATCGGAGGAGTTCATAGGGGAGCGGAAACCAGTGAGTCTCACTCCTTTATTGAGCGAAACTGACGGAAATTGACGGGCGAGCGTTGTCTTCTCTGCTCAGGCTTTGACATCTCGAGTGATCTGCAATCACTGAGTGATACACCGGTGGCCGTCGTCTGCGCGGGATCGAAGTCGATCCTCGATATTGGATTAACGCTGGAATACCTTGTGAGTCTTCGATCTCGTGCGAATTCGCGCGCGGACCAGCACTGATGTAAGTTGTTCGAGAATACAGGAAGCACACGCTGTACCTGTCGCGGGCTACAAGACCGATCACTGGCCAGCTTTCTACACCGAGAACTCGGGTTTCAAAGCTCCGATGCGATTGGATTCTGCTCGGGAAGTCGCTGAAACCATTCGTACGTCGATGAAACTCTCACCCGTGTTGGAGAATTGCAGACTGATGTAGACCGTTGCCGACTCGCAGGTATGGCTGATCGACTTCGACTACCTTCTTCGCTGTTACTCGGCAACCCTATACCCGAATCGTACCATGCTGTCGGAGAAGAGCTACAAAAGGCAGTGATTGTTGCAGTCAGAGAGAGCCTTGAGAATGGAATGTCGAAGCGAGGGAAGGAGGTCACTCCCTGGCTGTTGCAGAGGGTTGCGGAGTTGACGAAGGGAAAAAGTTTGGATAGTAGTGAGTCGAACTCCTCTCTGCCTCTCGCGAAGTGAATGATCACTGACTAGTATCTCTCCGCTGCGTTTAGATAAGGAGCTGATCAGGAATAACGTAAGAGTTGGAGGAGAAGTAGCGCTTGAATATGCGAAATTGTTGAACGGAGAACAAGAGGTGTGAAAGCTCTCTGTTCTTCCTCAAGTACGTACTGCAATACTAAACGATGATCTTATCCTCTGTGATCTTTCCTTCTTGCCCGTTTAGGCTGGTTCCTCTCCATCGTTCATGCCTTCGCAGACCCTCCCTACGCCTCCTGCTTCACCCGCTCCTTCGACCTCCAAGCCAATACCAACGCGAGCGTCACTGGCAGTAGTAGGCTCGCTAGCGGTCGACATCACGATGCATCCCTTCTCAACGTCTCCCCTTCAAACGACCGCACCAGGATCCGTTTCCCTCACTCTTGGAGGAGTCGCAGGGAACGTCTCTCGAGCTGCACACTCGCTTTTACAGGAAGATAGAACGCTACTCATTGCGCCGATAGGTGCGGATCTACTCGGGAATGTCGCAGAGAAAGGATTAGAAGACAGCGGAATGAGAGTCGATGGATTGATCAGGGTTGGAGCGGAAGAGGGTTGGAGTACAGCTACTTGCGGATATCTCGTCGATGAGAAGGGGGAACTGGTCGGTGGAGTTGCGGATATGAAGATTGCGAGGGAGGTCGAAGGTCGAAAGGTGAGCTCCGTTTTGTTCACCCGTTCGAAATGGATATTCCGCTGAGTCAATGAGTGTCACGCAGATCGTCGAGAAGCTGACTCAAGCTCAGCCGGAGGTAGTGGCGTTCGACGGAAACCTTTCACCAGAAACGATGGCTGCTCTTCTTCTGCACTGCGAGAAATCTGGAATTCCCAGTGAGTTCTCGTTCTCTCGGCTGCAACTCTCTATAACCTCGCTGACGAAGAGATCACGACTGCAGCTTTCTTCGAGCCAACGTCAAACGCAAACTCTCTCAAACTCCTTACCGCTTTGCAACAACCTCTCATCTCTTCCCTTCCTCCTTCAGACCATCCCTTCGTCACCTACGCAACGCCCAATATCCACGAACTCCAAACCCTCTTCCAAACCGTCTCCTTTTCCGACTCTCCTATCTTCGAACCAGGAATTTGGTTTGACGGAATCACCGTTTCAGCTGATCAACTTTCGCTTCGACTACCTTCTTGGGTTGTCAATGAGGGAGTCGCTCAAATGGCTGTCCGATTACTCTCTATCTTCAATACGCTCTTCGTGAAGAGTGGATCGAAAGGTGTCCTTGTCGTCCAGCGAGTGTCGGGAGTCGAGGCAGTTTCAAGTTGGAAACGATTGAGACCGGTCAAGGGAACAGTCGTTGTCGGTAGCTCATCGACACCAAGTGAGGCGGTGGTACTAAGGTACTACGAGGGGCTCAAGATTGGTGAGGAAGAGATTGGAACAGTTACAGGAGCAGGAGATAGTCTGGCCGGAGCACTCCTGGCTGGGATGATCAACAAGCTGGACCCAGCAGTGCCTCAAGATTTGGACAGAATCATCGACCTCGCTCAGAAGTGAGTCTCTCCCATCTCTAGCTGATTACGAAGGACTCAAAGTTGACGATTCGTTGTGATTGCTCTTCGCAGAGCTGCCGTCAACACGCTCAGAAGCAAAGCCGCTGTAGGGGATCACACTCAGTTCCGAAATCTCTTGAGTAGCTCATGAAGTGAAGAATACGAATGCTGGCTATCCGATCATTCGAGAGATAGATTTCGAGATTGAATTAGCGATTCGGAAGGTTTCGACAAAGTGTCGGAAGATAGTCAAAGAGGAAAGCACAAAAGAGATACGAGGGGGGTATGCAAAGTATTGATAGGGGGATAATGCGATCTAACGAGATAATCGAGGGGAATGTGAGTTACAGAACTAGTTTGCGAAAGTGGATTTAGCGAGTGTCTTTAGTCGAGATCGAGCTCCAACGGGCTTGTCACTCTGTCGAGGTTGATGTTGGTACGAAAGGGTATATTGACGCTGTGAACAGAATGAAGGAATGTCAATTCATGCCGAGAAGTGGTCTAGCAGAAAGAGAGAAACTTACGTCTTCATCCAAGACTGGCACGTTCAGGATAGCTCGTTCTACAATCTTCTCGACTGGTAGAGTGGGTGCAATTCGAGAACAATCGAGAACGATAGCAGCGCTTCGACCCATTTGAGAGAACTTGCTCCAGTTCACCTTACCATCTCGAAGATCGCTTTTGATCTCGTTGACGACCGTGATGTCTTGTAGATGGACTCCACTACTCCAAATCATCATCGTTAGCTATGCGTCGATGACAAATTGAGAGAAAGGAAACGAACAGGTAGGGGATCATGTTCATGCCAGAATTAGCGAGCGCCAGTCGATAAGCACTGAACGACTTCGTCGCCGCCATCAATCGATTAAGACTCCTCAACTTCTTCGGTAAGCGATTCCTATCAGCTTCGAGATGTTCGGCACGTCGAGGTTGTAGTCGAGGATCGCCATCGAGTTTCGTCGTAACGATATCCATCGTCTCGGTCAATCGGAAGATAGGTTGAGAGTTGAGACCGGCAAGCACGCCCATCAAAGAGTCAAAGTTCTCTTGTTCTCGTAGGGCGAGAGCGATGAGAAGCATCTTCTCCATGATTCGAGCACGCTGTTTGATCTTGCTTTGAACGAGAATGAGGGTTGCAGTCCAGTTGGCGAGGTACTGTATCGCATTGTCGGAGGCTGAGCTCGAATCTCGCTCTCGCGCAAGAAAGGAACGGAAACTCACATTGACAAAAGCGATAGATCGCATCACATTCGTGTCCGGCTCCCGCAGAGCAACTCGTGGATTCGCTGGGTCTCGAGGAGCAAGAACATGCCGTAGGAGATCTCGATGCTGTGGACGTCATTGGATAAGTCAGATGGATTTCGCAAGTACCGACAGCATCGATGAACTCACTGTCATTCCGCCAAACATTTCCCACGCCAATCTCGTAATCTGCAGAGCGACTTCTTCTTCCCTCATCTCCATGACCATGTTCGAGATCTCGACGAGTATCGATGCGTTCGGTCCTCCTCTAGCTCGCAAGCTTGAAGTCGAAGATGGACCTTGATCTCCCGAATCTTGCGTATCGAGGGTACCGGCATCAGACCCTGGTCGAGGTGAGAGGGGCGAGGTGCTTTGATTCGAACCTTCGTTTGACATGGGAACCGAGAGACTGGCCGGATGGGGACTAGCATTTTGACTGCCTGAGGATTCGTAGGAAGGGGCGATCGAAGGTCGACGATTCTCCGCATCGTGTGGAAGTGACGGTTTTGATTTGGAATCGATAGGCGAGCGTTGAGGTGAATCTTCAGTAACCTTGTCGGGTAGAGCCCAGGATGTTTCGGGATCGCTTTGAGCGGAGATCGAAGGGAGGAGAGGGATGAGCTCGAGTGCGTAGTGCGCCACCCAAGTCGCACCACTCGGTAATAGAGACTGCAGGAAAGGTGAGAGAATGCCGAAAGTAGCAGAAGCGACGAAATCTCCAGGGTAGTTTTGCATCCATACCGATAAGACGCCGCAGATTCTGTCGAGCGGAGCGCATCAATATCCGTTGTCAGTGAAAGAGACCGAGCTGGAGAGACTCACTTCATCTGTGCAAAGCGACTCAGCAAAGGATCCGACTTGAGCCTTTTCGCAACGAATTCGAACCGCTCGATAAGCTTCTCGAGGACGTCAAAAGGTCGTGCGAAGCGACGATACGTGATCAAGAACAAAGTCACGTAAGCCTCGTCTGCAGGAGAATGAGTGATAGTCAGTCCAGGCAAAGGATACAGTCGAGAACGAGAGAAAGAGCCCACCGTTTCCGGTAACAGCGGCATAGAGGAATTTGTCGATCATGTCATCTCGACTGAAGAAGAGATCGAGTGGTGCAGTCTTGGTCGGTGAGCTAGAGAAAGCAGCGGAAACAGTCAGCAGCGAATCGCGTGTCTCGAAAGAGCAAGTTCCCGTCTTACGGTCTCCGCTCGAGATCTGAAGTTGGTCCAGATGGGAGCTCAGCGGAGCCAATCCGTTGAGTTCGACCTTCATGCGATTCGTAAGTCGGTGCTTCGCTAGTGTAGGTCGGAGCTTGAGATTTCGGGGAGAGTGGTTCTTCTGTCGGAGCATTCGACACGGGCGGCGGAAGCGAGTGTACGAGATGCTCTGACGGTTCCGAACCTCCGAAAGGCGCTTCCTGAACAACTGAGAGTCCTAATCCGAGACCATCGCTTCGAGACTGTCGACGAGGGGAATCGAAACCTTGACCGGGAGAATAAGGCTCATCGTTGCGAGGTGAAGAGGTCGAAGGCGAAGTTCCCACGTTGAATGGTGATCTTGACGTTGTCGCGTACTGATGAAGCGAACCTCGACGACTGATCGTGGGAGAGTTCGAAGCTGCAGATGCCGGACGAGTCATTTCACCTACGAGTGACACACAGGGATCAGCTCAGGCTGCGAAAGCAAGTTCTCGAACGAGAGTAGCTCACCTCGATTCTCCATAATTTGACGAATGATATACTTGAACGATTCTTTCGTTTTCCGACTCGGATCTTCGAGACCGCCATCGAGAGTCACGATACCGGCTCCGTAAATGTTGCAGACTTTTGCCGCTTCAGTAGGGTCAGTAGCGTTTCTGCCTTGATCGGGAGCGAGTGCTTTGCAAGCGAGAACGATCAGAGGAACGTCTGATCCGCGAGTCCAGAAGGCTTTGAGCAGAACCGAGAGTGAGCCAAGAGCGTCAGGATCCGTCGAATCGTAGCTGTCAGAGAGCAGAAACAAAGAAAGCGTCAGTTCATGAACCTTTGCTGGCGAGATCCAGAAGAAGACGAGTCAGCCCACCAAAGCATAGCTCCTTCGCACTGTGGCAGCCCATCAGGCCAAATCACTCCTTCGTCGTTGTATCGGAGGAGGTGCATGTCGATTTCGAGAACTTCGATCGTTCTTCGAATCCCTCCAATCGTAAACGAGGTCGTCGTTGTCGTCACTGCAAGACGAAGCGCAGGCTCAGCACGTACAACTCAGGTACAAGCTAAACAGACACGCGAACTCACCTCGATTGCCAACGTGATCCTCTTGAATGACTGTAGGAGGTTCCGAAGATCTCGGTTTTAAACCTTTCTTGACGACTGAGGACTTGCCGACGTTTCGAGGACCGACGACAGCTACGACAAAGTCGGCAAGCGAATCTTGCGAGTGTGGCTGTAGATCGACGCGTGTCAGTCAGTAATGAGCAACTCGAGGAGGAAAGGGACGAGGAAACGCACTAGAGCTTGATGGAGATCGAATCCATTCAATCGTCTCGCTAGCTCAGCCTGTCCTTCTGCGTCGAGAGGATCACCGTCGCTTCGATTGCGTTTACGAATAGCTTCTGTCGAGGAAGATTCGAGAGGTGCATCTGAATAGACTGGGAGGGACAGCTTTCCATCCTTTCTTCTCGGTGGCTCTTCTGATGTTGTCGAGAGGTCGAAGATCGCTTGAGTCGGTGATGCGAAATGTTCTGACGCCAGTTGATTGTGAATGGGGTTCGGTTGAAGGGGCGAGATAGAGTGAGAGGAATCGGTCAAGGGTACATTTGGAAGTGTAGGAGTTTTGAGAATTTCGGGAGATTGTGGAGCATCATGGAAAGTCGTATCAGGTGAGAGTTGTCGAGGATTCGAGGAAGTTTCGATCGTAGGAGGCGGTCGAAGGGGATCGACTTCATCGACCAACGACTCAGTCTCGTTTTCTGTATTCACCGAGATACTCTCTGACTCGCCATTCTGATCCTCCTCCTCTTCGTAATCTGTATCATTCGCTTGTGTCCGCTGAAGATCCCAAGTGTACTTTTCCCCTCTTCCTGCCCAGCCTACCACTCCATCTCCTTCGTTCTCATCACCTCCTTCGCCGTCTCCAGTCTTCCCTTCTCCCTCGATCGTTTCCTCAGCTGCATTCATCGCGTTTACAGCCCCGAAGCCGAGTCCAGCCGCTTGGGCCTCGAATAGCCATCGATCAGCTTCACGAGCCGAGTGACTCATCCTCTGCGTAAATCCACCGCCAGTCGCTAGTTGTTGACGAGACGGGCGGCGCTGAAGGGAAGGCGTCGAAGGTGGAAGTCTTGCATTGATCAAAGGGGAATCGTTCACGGTCGATAAGCGGATTGCTGAAGATGTCGAAGCAGACAGTGGTGCATCGGCTAGAGAAGAGGATCTCTGGGTCCATTGAGAATCGGAAGAAGGGTGAGAAGGTAGAGATGGTCGAGTGACTTGAGGAGAAGCGGGAGTCGTTGAACCGGGAGACGGGCCATTAGATGCTCGAGATCTGCCGAAAGGGAGAGAACGAAACATGCTCCGTTTACTCGATCCACTTCCATTTATCGAAGCATCGAGAGAAGGGGTAGGGTTCGAAGGAAGGTGAGATTGTCGCATCCCTGAGTCGTATCCGTCGAGTTGTTCCGAATTTGCTCGTGAAAGGGATGGAGACGAAGTAGCAGATGTGCGACCTGTCGAGAAGCCTTCAGATTCGGAATACTGTCGTTGTCGAGGTGAAGGCGATGGATTCGGGTAAGGGAGGTCGAGAGGAGAATGAGGAGGAAGAGAGGGAAGAGCGGGCGACATCGAGTTGAGGTAGGCGCCAGATCTGTTCAGCGAGAGCGAGCTCCGACTAATCGTGCCGCTCGTAACTGGAACTCCGTTTCGTTGCGAATCTGGTGGAGCTCTCGAGAGAACGTCGAGCAATTCATCGGGAAGAGCTGGCAACGGTGGTGGGTCTCCTCCTCCTCCTCCTCCTCCTCCTCCTCCACCTCCTAGGCTACCCATACGACTCCCTGATCCTCCTGATAGCCCAGACTGTGTTGAAAGTGTCCTTCGTTTCGGAGGTTCGCCCCAATTAGAAGGAATCGCTCCAACTTCCTCATCTCCATCATCTTCTAAATAATCTGGTATCTCAATCTCCCTTGTGACGAACTTGGCCATCCTCGGCTACTTCCCGCGAAGCGTTGAACCTCAGAACGAATTGATGCAGTAAGGAGAAGGGAGGAAAAGGATAAGAGGAGAGGGGAGTAGTGGGGCTGAGTTGATCTTTCGAGGCTTTCGTAGCGGTTCTGTTGAGAGTTACGGTTGATCAGTAAATCTTGTAGATCAAGCTGCGAAGTAAGAACCAGGCGAGTGGAGGAAAGGGGACAAGGCGAGCAAAGCGAGATGAGAGATGAGGGGCTCGTGACAATGGGAAAGGAAGGGAAGGCAGTCTTGGCTGTAAAGTATGAAACTAGACTCACGGCTAAGGCTATCGAGAGAACTTGCTTGAGTCTCGTAGAGAGTGAACGCAGTCGGGAGGTTGATCAAAGGAGAGGGGAGATTTCCAAAGACTAGGATACTTAGGAGCTCGAGCGACTCTGCTTGAAGATGTTGTTTACTTTAGGCTATACGGCGAGGGAAATACGGCTCGGTGAAGTGCGAAACTGCGAGAGACGAAAAGAGAGAACTCGCAATTTCTTCGCAACAAGAGGTGAAAGTTCGGAAGCACGAGGATCACTCTCTTCCTTCCCTCGGAAACTGATTGTCATCGTACTCGCTACTGAATGACGGACATGACGTCCTAGATCGTCTATCACAGAGCCGAACCATCGAACCGCTTTCCTTCAGATTTCTCTCCTCGCTCGCCGCTTATGGAAAACGAAAACGAGAAAGGGTACACACGCTGATAGTGCAACATGCATGCTTAAGAGGAAGAGCAAAGGAACAAACGAGATCAAGCATAGGAGGCAAAACGAGGGATATAAAACTTGGGCGAAAAACTGGGTATGTCGATTGGAGTGCGAGCGAGGTATATTGGTGAGGGAAAGTATGACTTCAACACATCTCGTATGTCGCGAGTGAGAAAGCTCCGTCAGGGGAAGATGGGGAAAGGTCGAGCCGTTGGTATGGAGTCGCCGAAATTGGGTCGCTGTACAATCCTGTGAGAGTGCAG
>Ga0308160_10005079_pt1 | contig 13839 bp, 14 predicted proteins | sample PhyFR1_FD_201036 | JGI IMG/M metagenome (GOLD analysis project Ga0308160, IMG submission 201036) | Phyllosphere microbial communities from UC Gill Tract Community Farm, Albany, California, United States - DLSLF.R1 | ecosystem: Host-associated > Plants > Phyllosphere > Unclassified | place: USA...
CCCTTGACTCAGATCACGCTCGACCAGCAGGCCGAAAGAACCACTCGCAGTCTAGTTCCCATGTCGTCCACCCACTCAGAAGGAGAGATGGATCTCAAGCCCGATATCTCCCGTAAGCCCCGTTCGTTCATCTATGTATTGCCTGTTACTACGACAACCCTATCTGACCTTCCGTACCTCCGTGCGGTCGTCCTCCATGGTGCTTATCTTCGCCTTAATGCACGTCGTATGATCTAGCCGAGACTCTTGGTCTCAACACACCTCCCCCTACCTCGACCTCGACCTCAACCAAACCGTCCAAAAAATCACCTTCCAAACCCACGCCTCCGAACCACTCCATCAAATCCGAACTCATCGGCACCCTCCCCCCCAGCCCATCCAAACCCAAACGATCCTCAAAATCAAGCTCATCCCCCAAAAAGCCTTCGGGCGGGTCGACCAACCTCGCCATGGCCGCCGAGGTGGTGAAACACGCCTTGTCCCTCATCAATGGGGACGAGATCAAGATCGTCGCTGAGAAGCTCGGAGCGGATCCGATCAAGTTGAGGGATGTGAGTGGTCGTGCTTGTTCTCGTCGGGAGACGGATGTCCGGTACTAGAGGTTCTTCAGCTGATCCTATCACTTTCAAACTTGTGCGGTAATGCTTTCTAGTCTTGGCGTAAGAATTGGTAGTCAGTCCGATCATCAAAGCTTCCCCACGTCCAAAAGCGACTCACAATCCATACTGATCATACTTCCCGTCTTCCTCGTTCTCGACCTAACAGCCCACGAGCTATCAAAGCCGCAGACGCCGAATTCGGAAACGTCGGAACCCCAAAGTAAAGCGATGCATGAGAGCAAGGTCAATCAGCTTGAAATCGATGGATTAGGGGGGATGGAAGGGTTGCCGGGGAGGCGACACGAGTCTATCATGTTGCGAGCCGAGTTTAGCACGGGAAGGCCGTTATGTATCCTGCTTCGGAATATCATGCAGCTCAAGTGGACTCAGAGTACTCGTAGTGTGGCGAGTGAAGACGATGACAATGATTCAAGAGCAGTGTGTATTCTTATAAACCCCTTCATTCACGATTCTCCCTGTCCGGCCATCCACCTGACCCTCCTCCAATCGAGTAAACACGTACAACAACTTTGTTCGAAATTCTATTCTCCCTCTCAAACCCCTCGAGATTCCTCTCCGGACGCCATCATTCGTCTATCTTTCCGAAGTCGACATCCCAATGTCCCAGAGGAAACGTCCTCGATCGGGTGACCCTCAGCTCGCACCTCACTCGCTACCCTCGCCATCAGACCTAGCGACCTTGTTGATCACCTGGATAGTACCTGTATCGTCGTTCCGCAAATCGAAATCCAAGCAATCAGCTCCTGCTACCCTCTCAACCTGCCCCGACCAGTCTAGTACATTCCCCACAGACGACTCACGGTGCAACAAGAACGGCTGAGCGGGCTTCTTCGCACCATCTTCTCCAGCCGGTTGTTCCTTCATCGTCAATTCAGCCTCGACGTAGACGGTGGATCTGAAGAGGGCGAGACCAGGCGTCCGGAATTCATACCAAGCGGGAAAGAAAGACGACGACGATTAGCGTCCCCAGTCAAACCCAGGCCCCTTAATGGGCGAACGACACGCCACACGTACCCCTTTCCGAGCCTGGTCAACTTGTTGTTCGCAGGTTCGTTGAACGACCAGACCGAGTGCCACGAGGTAGGGGGGTCGGCTCGGTCTGTTGCCGGGGGGTAGGTTTCGGTTAGGTCGGAGGGTAGGAGAGTCGAAGCATTCAGACGATGATGAGAAAGTGAGATTGCGAGTTGATCGTTGAGACCGAATCGATAATCGAAAAGAAGTGCAAGACCGCCAAGAGCGAGCAAGAGAGCGTGGTAACAGTACCAATCATCAAATGAATCAGCTCGCTGCTTCCAACAATCCGCACAATCAGCACCCTCTCGCCGACTCACTGCCGTTAGCATCGGCCGGTCCCAAAGGTCCTACAGACGTAGCGACCGGGTAGCTAATCCCCATTGCCCGTCAATTACAGTTTCGTAGCGGATGAAATCCGAGTTGGGTCGGGGAGTCGCCACCGGTTTGGAGCATTGCATTGCGGTTTCCCGGTTATTTGCCGGCGGGTTGGTCGTCCGAGTCGAGACAGCACGACACAAGATCGATCCAAATTCATAGGTCCAGAATGGGTCGTTGGTTGATGGGGGTGATGAAGATAATCACAGCAGGGTTCATCGCCCAGATCGTCAAATTGGTCGTCGTCGTTAGTCGTCGTAGTCGTAACAAATCCAACAATCGTAGTAGAACAGCAATAACAAAAAATCCGAATACTCGCAACAGGTCCAGTATCGGCAGATCCGATAGCAATTCCAGTGATCCCATAGTCGTGACAGATCCGATAGTAACGTCAAATGCGACAGTGTCCACAGATCCAGCAGTAGCAGAACAGCCGATAGCGGTGGGGGATCCGGTAGTAGCCATAGATCCGGTAGCAATAAGACAAGGATTGAGGATAAAGTGCCACGGAATAAGGTTTGATGAGAGAGGTGGCATGGAGTAAAGGATTTGATGATCAGGGAAAAGGATAAAGGGAGGACAGAAAAGGGGAGGAAAGGATCGATAGGAGAGAGGAAGAGAGAAGAGATTCGATAGAAAAGAACCGATAGAAGAGAAGAGAGGAAGGGATGAAGAGAGGAAGAGAGAAGAGAGAAACGAGAGGAAGAAAGAGAGAGAGAGAGAGAGGGTAAGAAAAAACATCAAGGAAAGAGAAAGAGAGACAACAACGAATCAGCTTCTTTCCTCCCCTCCCTCCAAATCGAAACAACCCAAATCCCCGCCTCAACCCCCAGCCCTCTCACTCACACACAATAAGCCGTACCCGTCTTCTCCGACGTCCTAACAACCGGATCAGCTCCCAACCTTCCGATCAAGGTGACTTTAGACAAATCCATTCGAGTGGCCGAGGTGTGGATGGTCTGTGGCGATGACACGAGGTGAGGTGAGGCGAGACGGGGTGGGAGTGCGGTGACGAAGCATGCATGAGGTAGAGTCAGTAAGGGTCTGGGAAGATGGGGTGTTGATGGGAACTCTCACCTTGATGGAAGACCTAGCGATCCGAGCGGTAGATTGAGCGAACATGGTGGGTGTGAGGTGTGAGGTGTCGTATTGGACGTCGAACGAGTGTGTGTGTGTAGTGATGAGTATGATGTGTACTTGAAAAGGGAGAGTCTAGGGGTGTTGCCTATATATATCAATCAATCTACAACCTTTCCAACCTTCTCTCATCAACCGAGAGGTCGACCCGGCCCGTCGCGAGGGTTTCCCTCTGATGAGACGAGCGACAACGCGACGCGCGAGAAATGACGAGACGAGAAATATGATCAATCAAGTCGTCGAGGTCATCAACCGACCACCGTCGTCCACAATGTTGGTAGTCGAGTACACACGAGGTACATGGATGACAAGATGCGTGCGAGAGATCACTCGAGTGACGAGTTGAACGAACAACGACTGCGGGTAGTCCCAGTCGAATGGCAAAATGACATGATCCGAGCACCGCCTGACGATATACAACATCCCCTAAGCAGGCCCTCTCCTCACCGCCTCTGTTGCATCTTGAAGTACCACCAGCCTACCGGCACCACTGGCGCCCTCTTCCCCGCCCCCACCCCACCCCTCCTCACCCCCACATCCTCCGGTCCCAACACCTTCTTCCTCTCCCAACCCTCCACCAACAACCTCTCCCTCACCTCATCCGTCATCCCACCCAACTCGTCCAAATCCCACCGATCACACACCCCAATCATCCAATTCATCCTCCTCTGCCCCAACGCGCCCCCGACCCCAGGAGCCCGCTTCCTCAACTCTCCCCTCAACTTGCCTACGCTCTCGATGGCTTGTTCCACATCATCAGGTAACGACGCCTCGATCCGTTTCCTGATCAAACTGGCGATCTTGGGTCCTCGGCCACTGGTACTGACCATGATCTGTAACGGACCCCGTCGAAGTTGACTCCCAAAGTAGAAATCACACTCCGGTGGGACGTCCGCCACATTCACAGGTACCCTCTTGATCCTACACTCCTTGCATACTCGGCTAGACAACCCAACCTCATCAATCGCAGTGAGGACCATATCGTACTTTTCTACCTTGACCTCATCCACCTCCGGACCCAAATACTTCCGATCGAGGAACGTGATATCCCCCGAATTACTCTCATCCACCCTGTACCGGGTCTCGGGGTGTAACTCGGCCCTCGGGGAGATCAAAGTGACATGACACCCGGCTTCGAGGAGGTAATAGAGTCGACCGGAAGCGACGAGACCTCCGCCGATGAGGAGGACGTGGCGGTCTTGTAGTCGCCAGGCGAGGAGGAAGGAGGAGCCTTTGATGATGGGTGGGTAGGGGGGTGGGGAGGTGGGCGATGAGGATGAGGGGTGGGTGGTGGTGGTGGTGATCGGGTCAGACATGATATTGGTCGGGTTTGGGGGAAGACGGTGTGGTGGTGTAGCAACCTGAGGGGGGCACCATTCCCAATGAGATTAATAGAAAGAAAAAACATAGTCAGCCGACGAAAACGTCTACCCGCCCGTGCTCGTCCCTTGCCTTTACTCTCGTACAAGAGCAAACATCCCCCGTCTTTCAAACTCACGATCTGATAAATCCCTCGAAAATGTGCCTGCCCTTGAAAAGGAACCTTGCAAAATCGATCGCCGAATCACGAAATAAATGACCCCCTTTCCGATCTGCTTTAAATCTGGCAAGACTGCTCATAGAGGAAATAGACCACCAAAAAGAAAGTTAGGATCTCGATCTTATCGTCTGCTAAACCCATAAGAGACCGCTGGTTTTTTGCTTACGATAGTGACAATCAATGTAAGGCTTCGTCTGGCAAGCAAGAAGACCCTTGTTTCCTGGTTCAGATCAGTAGTGATCCGCAAGCGACTACTACTCTAGTGTGATAGCAAGGTAACAAGGTAGCAAAGTAGCAAATGAAATAGAAGATGACCGACGATGCTCATTCATTCGTTCAATCGCGCGGAAGCAGATAAAGACGCGAACCCGACGTCCCGAGCCCTCACCCGATCGACAGGATAACGCATGACGAATAGCATGTGATGGATAACGCATAACACATCATTGTCTGGTTGGTGCTGGGTAAAGTGACGGTTGGGCCGAGTTGTACTGTGATAAGTTGGCGCTGTACTTGATACGTAATTCACTGCCTGAAACAGTGGCCATGAATCCCCATTGTCTCCCATTCTATCTAGAAAACAAGCCAACTATATACTGTCGCGGGTTGTCCTTGATGCCATGCCTGGTACGCTGCGCCTCGAGCCGTTGGTTTGCAACCGAATGTTCATTCTCACTAGGGCTCTCTTCTCCAACCAAATACTTACCTTCACTGGAACTTCGTGATCCTACTCCCGAACTGGGCAAATGGGAGAAATCAGGCAGCAAAGCGTATAACCAACCCCTTGAAGCACCCGACCACCTCTCCGGCCAAAGGCCGTACTCACATTCTCTGATAAACCGAATGACGTAATCAACTGTGACCCCTCCGCGGGACACTGATGACGTGTAATCCCCTTCGCCCCCTGACATTTTAAACCATCGGATCGGATCAAGACGGGGCAAAGTCTGACCAACCAGTTCAAGTGGATTTCATTGACGACGACCCAAAACGTTGACTTGGTCGTTGACGATACCTAGCCAGCCTTCCATATAGACCTTCAATCATCTCATAGAGAGCTTCACTAGTAACCCGCCTAACATCTCATAACGTCCTCCAAAAGCGGCGGCCCTCTTCACAGACTCACCATGTCATCCACCTCGATCCCCACTCAACTCCTAAACAACCTGACCACCGCCTCCTCTCATCTCCTGCACCACCACCATCACTCAACATCCACAACGACCATCAGACTATTATCCACCTACCCTCGATTCCGTTCTTCTCATCGGCTTGCTCTACCCAGCAAACCCGTCAATACCTGGTCAACCAGGGGAGCTGGGGGCCGATGGGTTCACCCTCAACCCGCCACGCCCACTAGGACCAGGACGTTGTCGACAGATATGTCTACAGGATCAAGAACAACCTCCAAGTTGATGACACCCGAAGACGTTCCATTGGTCATCCCCACCCACCCCCGGCCCACCGTTCATAATACCTCGGCAGACTCGGCCGACTTGCCTGAAAACCCATGCTTGAACCACCCAGAGTTTGAGACCGGGAAACCCCAAGGCCAGGACTCTGCTCCCTCGACTTCGACCACCAAGTCGTTCATGAAATCAAACGATGATGGTCTAAATTGGGATTTCGGTCTGAGTAGTAAGAACAAGTCGAGGACGCATGGATCATCATCATCATCGGCCGCGGAGACGGACCAAGGATTGAGCGATCGAGAGTTGAATGAGATGGCGATGAGGCGTTTGGGGGTCAAGGGTGGTTCTGGCTCCGGTTCGGCTTCTCCGGTCAACTCGACGTCCGGTTCGACCTCGACCTCTGGATCCTCGCACACCCTCTTCCCCTCCGCCCAGCTACCCTCCTCCACCTCCAACTCCTCGTCATCAACACAGGCATCAGCATCAGCCTCGTCCCCTTACTTGGAGATCGAACAAGAATCAATCGGTCGTTCGACCCGTCCTCTACCGGGCTCATCTCACTCATCCTCGTCCTCATCCGCATCATCCGCCATTGCAACAGCATCGGCGGGATCGACGGCCAAACCCGCACCTGCCGGAGGGATCGCAGCTAGGAAAGCGGGGAGGACGATCGGGTTAAAGGGGAAGAAGAATGCGATTACGCTCGTAAGTGGACCCCTCCTATTCCTCCCCTATCGGTCACGCATCATTTTCGTCTGCTCCTCTTTATTCGGGATCGGGGCAGCGAGATATATGATAGGTTGGAAAGCTGATTATTTCGGTTTGTCTGATCGTGATTGTCATGGTTAGACCCCATCGGCTGTTTCCCGGCTATCTGAACTCGCCGAACCCGCCGCTGCAGCGCCCATCGCCCCACCCAATTCCAGCTCAGGCTCAGCTGACGCCTCCCCCTCAGCCTCACCCCAACTACTCCGAATCTCCGTCCGTAACCGAGGTTGCGCTGGATTAGCCTACCACCTCTCCTACCTCCCCCTCAACTCCATCTCCAAATTCGACGAGATTGTCGAACAAGACGGGGTCAAGGTGTTGGTCGATTCTAGGGCTTTGTTTAGTGTTGTAGGGAGCGAGATGGATTGGGTGGAAGATCGGATGAGTGCGAGGTTTGTTTTCAAGAAGTGAGTCTGAAGTGAGGGGGGATGAGAGTGTGGTGGGTCGCGGTGCTGATGCGTATGTTTGGTTTGTTCGTCTACGTAGCCCGAATGTCAAGGACGCTTGTGGATGTGGAGAATCCTTCCATGTTTGAGCAAGTCGAGGTGCACCGCACGCCGAGTAGGGAAGACGGGCTATGATCACCCCAGGTCATCAGGATACATCCTCGGATCGACCGAGCAGGACGATTCCGGTTACAGCAGAAAGCGATGACGCATGTCAAGAGTCAAGGAATTGACAGCAGTTGTATAGATGTAAATGATGAAATTACATGGCGATGTTGACACCACGGATGAGGATTACGATTAGTCCGATCGGGTTCGTTCGGAAGGCGGATGAGCGAGACGACGTTTCCTGCTGGTTTCTCTATTACGAATTCACCATGATTTCACGACGAGACGGGCTAGTGTATATCTACACACCAATACGACGCGATCCTCGAGAATTACAGCGTCTGGGTGACAGGCAATCAGCAAAATCCTAAGCCTATTCTTAGCTTCAGCATTCCTCATACCTACCCTCGAGCTCCGCCTTCAAACATTTCTCTGCAGATCGGCGATACGACAAAGCCCTTGATCTGGGACGAAACAGTCGATTGGACACGATTCAGCTACCACGATTTGGTGATTATCACCCAGACGCTTCTGCTTGCTTCCGCCTCAAATACCAAGGTATAGCCTCCCCTTCCCCCTCCTTGCACGACTAGTCGACCGACCGGATCTTCAGAGTCGCCCTCAGTTTCACAGTGGAGAACTACCTATTGGTTTGAAGAGGCGTCTCCTAAGCTCGTCGCCTCGAGCGCCAAATCGGAACTCGTCGGACTTTCATCCATATATGATATGCAAGACAGTCTAGTACTTGAAGTCCATGCATCTCGTTGGTATAGCGCCAGTGTGCTTGCCGACATGTACAGACGAATCGTTTGCCTCGCGCTTGGGGGTCTCTATCCCATGATCAGAGAACTTGAGGAGCTCATTGTTGTCCAGCAGTCGTGAACCTCATCAAGCTTGCGGAAGCAAGTTGGTCTGAACGATGGACAGAGATCTGTGCTTCTGATGCTTGCCGGTATGCGCCGGCTAATGTTTTGCTGGCCCTTTTTTGAGCTGTCGGTTATCAGGACCAGCCGAGTACTGATGAGGCAAGGAATAGGGGAGGACGGGATGGCAAAATATGCCGTGCGGTCTTTCGGTCAAGACTGCATCAGATATAGATCGATCAGCGATGACTCGATCAAGCGTATGTGAGGGTGTCACTTGCGAATATCAAGACCCAGCGCACGAGGCGGCCATGGTGAAGTAGAAGTAGTCCCGAAATCAGAGCGACAATCGTAGGGACAAGTAATCCATTCACCATTGGATGAAAGCTTGCCTGTCTTCATTATCAGTCAGGGAACATGTCATTTGACGGACTAGACATATTACAAATCCTTGCTTCAATCTTCGGTGATGTCGATGCGCATCGCAACGGACTATCACAAGCCCGAGCAACATCACGCGCGGCTGCCCCCGCATATGGTATTGACGTAGCAAGTAGCCACGCGCATCTACCTGCTTCGAGCCTAGACCTTGTCCTCAAAGTGAGTACCGGCGTCAGCTTTGTACTGTTCTCCTTCGGTCTCGATGTTGCGCGAGGGACCGTCGTAAGTTCTGACGTTGGTGTCGCCGAACAACAGACCTGGAAGCGGAAGAAACGATCAATCGAGTTGTCCCGCCAAGTCTTTTGAACATGATCGGACATACCGATTTCTTCCAATGTCTTGTGCTTGGTCTCAGGGAACAAAAAGTACGACACAACAGCGTTGGACACGTTGGTGCAGACGTAAACCAAAAAGTACTTCCAACCGAGTTTCTTGAAACCGCTGTTATCACGATTGCGACGAATGAGTAAATGTGACCGATCTCCAAAAGCTAGGTCTGGCGTGGCTTACACAGGGGTCACTTGACCGATAATGACGTTATTCAGCTGATCACGAGGTGCCGTCAGTATGAGGATCATCTAATCTCCACTAGAATCGAGACTCACCCAGTTTGAAGCAGTAGAGACAGCGGTTCCGTACGCTCGCTGATTCATGGGGAAGATTTCGGACTGGTAAATCCAGCTCACCTATATCGGCAAGCGAGTATGTAAGATCACGTAGTTGCCACACTCAGACCCTTCTTCACTTACAGGACCAAACGAGGCGCTAAAGGCTCCAGAGAATAGGAAGATCGATGCCAAACCAGCGATTCCCACACCCTGGTTCGTGTAGCCAGGATCCTCGAACTTTTGCGCGATTCCAGCTTGCCAAGCCAAGAAGATGGCCATGAGGATGGGTCCGATGATGAGAGGCTTCCTTCGTCCAAATCGATCGACTATAAAGGTTCAGTAGAATGTTGTCGATCAGCGACACCGCTAGCTATTGCCTGGGCGAAGAGACATACCCAAGAACTGAATGAAGATCCAGACAACCACGACTGAACCAAGTAGAACGATAGTTAGCGTTCGGATGCTCGACACTAGGCGAAATCGCTCAGCTTACCTTGCCAGGCACCAGAGATACCGTTAATGAGCAACGTGTCGTTACCACTGAAACCGAGATTTCTGAAAAAAGCACAGAGTCAGATCGAGGTGTGACATTGCAGTTTACGCAAGCACTCACTTGTAAATAGTAGGACCAAAGTAGTTGCTAGAATGAGGGCACAGTAGGCAAGGTAAACGGACTGTGGGCAATATCGAATCCCACTCGACTCACTTGACATTGACACCAGTCCATCTGAATATCGCGAAGGATAAATCAGATGCGGTCCGTGACCTCGCGCAACTCCTCTCACTTACTGGCACATGGCCTGGACGAGACATCCACAAAGAGTTCGATGGATGTTGGCACGGCTGCTGACCAAATCTTTGTAGCTGGTGATCAGGTTCTCCTCCTCTGCGCGACATAGCAAACGAGATCAGATCCAACTCTCGGTTCTTCCACCTGCTTCCACCACCGAAACACGCACCCCATCGAATCTGATCGAGCATTTCTTCAAACTCAGACTGAACGATATCTTCCCTGGCATTCTTCCTTCCTCCGTGCAATCTGAACAACGTCGCCTTGGCTTCTTCCGTTCGGCCTTGTTTAGCCAACCATCGAGGAGAGTAGGGCAGAAGGAACATTCCACTATTAAAAGGCAGCGCGAGTCATCATGTAAGCGCTACTTTCCGGACTGAACCGGGAAACAAGAAAACCCACAGGAGCAGGAAGATGGCAGGGACGATCTGAAATCGCAACGATAACATGAACACCGAGTCCTCCGACGCAAATCTAATTTCTGACGCCTCACCTGAATAGCCAAAGGCACTCGCCACTGTGCGTTGTTACTCAAGAACTGACATCCATATCCAATCCTAACGGACGGAAACAACACCTCCATCAGCCATGATCACACGATGTAGCCTCGCTTATTCGACCTACCAGTTGGCGGCGAAGAAACCCCAGACAATCATAAGCTGAGTCCATCCTGACAAGAGACCTCGAGCGTGAGGGGGCGAGATCTCGGCCTAGTATCAAGGCGATGAGGGTTAACACAAAGTTCGCGACGAGTGCGCATCTCGACCGGAGAAAACTCACCTGATAGACCGGACTGGGAGCGGGCGAAAGTGATGATTACAAGTGAGTCACACTGCGGCTTGTAACGGGGAGCAGGTAATAGACCTACACGATCATGGAAAGCACTCCGATAGAAACACCTACAACAATCAAGCTCGTACTTTCAGTTCCAATTGTGGCCCACGACTGAACCCAGGCCGACTCACCAGCGATGACACGTCCAACAATCAACATGGCAACGTTCACGGCCCCGGTCTGCAATCCACAACCTAGACGTGCACAGACGGATCAGTAACAGTCGCTAGTCTGAACCTGACATTGGACTGACCGATGATGGCGATAATCGCTCCCAATTGAATAGTACGTTTCCTTCCAAACCTGTCGGCGGTACTTCCGGCGAGAAGCGCACCGGCTGTGGAGCAAGAGGGCGAGATCATTGGGGGTCAGCGCTTGCGTTCGCGATATAGGATATGGAAATACCTACCGAAAGCTCCACCAGCGAACGCAGAGACAACCGCCTGATCACGACCAACAGACCGACTGTCAGTCGGTGTCATGACCTTTCCTCGTGACTGAACGAAAACTTACTCCTGTCACGTTCTCTCCGGGGTCCCCGAAGTAATGATGGAAATGAACATATGAATCCGAGATGACCGAACCGATAATTCCGCTATCGTATCCGAACAAGAACGATCCAATGGCGGCAAAGATGGCAGCGACATAATTGATAGCTGCGGGTTTAGTGTGAGTGGCTCTGGCGTGCCTGCTGTCGGCGTGTACGAATTCGACCATGTTGATTAATGCGAGTTCGCTACGGCTGTTCCTCAACGAGCCCCCAAGGTGTCTTGGATACCGTCAAACCAGTTCAACAGAGACAAGCTTCATATACGTCTCGAAGAACGGACACAACACGCACTGATGAATTCGGTTCCGAAGACAGAAGCCTTGTATTGAACCGACCTATTCAGCGAACCCGCTTCAGCTCTCGCAAGCAATCCGGTTCATGTGCCGAATATGCCAAATACCAGTAATCATGGAGACACTCTACCCCGGTCATCCCCGCGGAGACGAAACACACCCAAATGTCCCGCGTTCCTTACTGTCCTCACCCCACAGGATGACTCTGAATATGTGGAGGCTTTGACTACCGACGAAAGCAGCGAGAGGCTGCGAGATCCCTCCGTCTGGTGCGAGTTCCGCCTTGCTTGAGCTGCGTGGAAAAGGAATGTGGCGTCGAGTGACAGCGCGCGCCTACACCGAGGAAGGGATGATCACATGACCGACGATCTTTTTCAGCAATCCTTTTCCAACTATGGACAACCCACGTTTTCTCGTATCACCCTTTCTAAATTTGTCCCCATTGACAGCCGAGGTAGGAGGTATCTCGACTGCAGAGTCCTTCAACCTCGGCCGAGCCCACCTCGTTGTGGGAATCATACCAATCGCAGACTTCGTATGCCGCCAGTCCGAGAACGAATATGTGAGAATAGATCCGAGCTGTATTTACGTATGGGTTACGCCATCGAAACGTTAATTTGACTCCGACTTCACGCCAGTACAGTATATAGGACGCCCTCTCTCCGGTCGGCTTAAAAGCTCGAGTGCGTGCGAAGCTGCGTCCTCCGACCTTGGAACAAGCAACCAATCAGGGGCGTGCGGCATCCATCAACTTGTCGTGATTTCTCACTTGAGCGGCTCAACAATGATTGTTTGAAGATCCTGTACAATCGTCCTACCGCTATGGCGATGCCCTCGAAGTTGTCTTGACATGAGTACGTAATTCATAATATTCTATCTTTCCGTATGTCCCCGCGAGCCAATGTTTCCGGGAGAAGCTCCCTGGTTGACCGTATCTTCACTGGGCATATCGTGGCCATCTAGTTCAACCGATAGCACAGTCGGCCATTTCAGATTCTCTTCCGGAGGTGTCTCAGAAGGCTAGTCGGCCAATCTGGCCTCCCAGCGGGCACGCCAATCGGGGTCTTCGAGCTAAAAGACCAAACGAAACGGAACCCGTGAGGTTCACGCCCAAGAAACGTGACGAACCTAAAGCTCAGACTTACGAATTCCCTTGCGCTTTGACCCAGAGCGAAATCCCTTCTTATCTCATCATCAAAGTCGCCAAGTGGTCGCAGCAGAGGTATGAGGTTCAGCCAGGCCTCCACAAAAGGACGGCCGCCCCGATCTGCAATGGATTTCGGATGCATCGAGAGTCAGCAAATCTGTCTCATCCATGATCACCTGATTGACCTACCGTGCGTTATAGCCGCTTGAATTGCCGTTATAAAATAGATCATTGACGCCTTCCTTTGATGGCCCGGCAGGGCCCAACGAAGTGCCAAATTTGTATAGAACAGCATGTCGAAGACCATGTCCAGAGAATTGGAATCTACCCCCAAAATACCTGTCATGGCCAGAATCAGGATGGTCGACTTAGTCAAGCACTCTTGATCCCCTACGACTATTCGCACGCTTATCAGTGGCAGTGGAGACCAAGCATCACATGTATTCCGACTCACGCAGTGGTTGCCAGCGAGTCGTGTAGACGATGCGAAAAAAGTCAAGGATTGCCCGTTGCCACATAGCCATATTCGGTGTTGTTGGGTAAGATACAGCGGATGTGAGGACATCGTCAATCGCAAGCTCAAATCCAGTTGCGTTTGCAGCAATACGGCATCCCGGTGCCTGAAGCCCTTCAGTCTGAAGATGTCGATACGCAGCCACCGTCAGCGACCGCATACTAGTACTCGTCGCTGCCACTCGTCTTTGAACAGCCCATTCAAAACCTTATTTATTATGATGTTTCAGGTCATAAACTTCGTTCCAGAGGGCTCAATCTTTGATGTACACTGATTCTGTTACACAGCCAGGTACAAAACAGTCTTCTCGTTGATTGCAAGGTAGTCTCACTGCTCAGAACCTTGTATAGGACCCCCTAGCTGCAACAACATCTTGTCT
>Ga0308160_10005080_pt1 | contig 13838 bp, 15 predicted proteins | sample PhyFR1_FD_201036 | JGI IMG/M metagenome (GOLD analysis project Ga0308160, IMG submission 201036) | Phyllosphere microbial communities from UC Gill Tract Community Farm, Albany, California, United States - DLSLF.R1 | ecosystem: Host-associated > Plants > Phyllosphere > Unclassified | place: USA...
TGGCTCATCAATCCGTTTCGTTGCGATGATGAAATCGAGCTCATTCGAGAGCAGCCGTTGCAATAAGGGAACCGTCAAATCAAAGATGGCCGTGAATTGGGCGATGTCGAGCGGTAGCTTCGGTACGATCCCATGCGTGACGAATTCCGTCGGTCCACCGAACTTCAAGACCGGACGAGGTTGTTCCCCTGCTTCGTACTTCATCTCAAGCGATAACTCCTCAAGCCGATCGATCAATCCGACGACTTGTGTATAGAGGGCTGTTCCCGCGTCCGTCGGAATCATTTGCCGCGGCGCACGAATGAACAAGGACGTCTCAAGTTCCGCTTCCAGTGCCGCGATATGCTGGCTGACCGCCGGTTGCGTCAAAAAACGAATGCGGGCAGCTGCCGAGACGGAACGTTGTTGGTAAACGTGAATGAAACTCCGGTACCATTCAAAATCAATCATGTGTTTTCTCCTTTTGCTAGGTCTTCCTGAAAAGTATAAATTCATTCAATCCATAAGACAAATAACGAATAATTTAGTACACCATAAATTTATTTATCGGATAATGAAAGATGGTTTCTATAATGCTTCGTTAGAAGTTCCTCTATATAGAATTCAACGATTGCTTCGAGGATCAGACAATACAAGAAGTGCGTCAAATGTGGTTTCATTTCTGCTCTTCTTTCTTTTTCTTCTCCCGGTGATATTGTTTTAATGCCATATTGACGTTCACGATGACGGCACTGAGAACACCGACGCCAAGCATGACGTAAACGATCGAAAACAATTTACCGAACGCTGTTTGGGGGACAAGATCCCCATATCCGACCGTTGCGAGCGTCATGACGGAGAAATAAAAGGCGTCCAAAATACTGAACTGTTCGACATTGTGATAGAAGACCGTTCCAATCAAAAAAAGTGCCCCGACCATGATCATCAATGCCTTCTGTTCTTCTTGTTTGAATAAGATACGAATGACATGAAAAAAATTTCGGATCAAGATAAAGAACGCCAGCATGCTTTTTCCTCCTCAGTTCCGTCATAACGGCATACGTTCATTGAACAATTTCTCTAGTTGGTCAGGATCAAGTTGATTCAAGTCAAAGATCAGGAAACAATCGATTCGTTTTGATGACTGGATCTGTAAACTTTAATCCGTCCGTAGGAGCTATTTGACACCGAGCAACGTCGCGATCAAAATAAAACTACAGTTGATCAGGAACAGATATCTGCACCGAGCGCGTAGGTCATGTTCTGATTCGCAATGCTGTTATAGACGGTGGCAACAAGGCAGTGGCGATTACGACACCGGGAACGTTTGCGCGATTAGTTCGTCACTCAGAAACGAGTCACGCCATTTAAATCATTGGTTTATATTTACCCATTTTTAGTGTCTTCGCCTTATTTCCCTTATGAAAAAATCCCTTTACTGAAAGGTGCATCGTTCATGAAAAAATTTCGCGGCAAACGCCGTTATTTTAAAAATCTCGAACTTGAATTCAAAAGTTTTTCTTCTCCTGCCTATATTGATCCAGACGTTTGGTTTAACGACTGGCACGAGCACCCTGACTTTTATGGACATGGCAACGCGAGTCTGCGTATTCGTAAAGCACATCTTCGGATCGCGTCGAGCGCTTTGCAAAACATGCGGCAAAAACTAGAGGAAAATCAGATTGAACATCAGGTTTACATAACGATTATCCTGGAGGATGCTTCACAAGACGCATTACATGTCCACACGCCGAACCCGGACGGGACTCCTTTCCCACTCGAACGGACTCAGTCACTTCCGCTTTCTGCAGATGTTCCAAAATGGATAACGGAGCTGTTCCCAAACGATATGTATACGATTCATCAATCACAGGAGGAATTGGTTGATTATACGGAAGAGACACCTGTCAGCTCGACCGTCACCTTTTTTTACATCTTGCCTAACCGTTAACGATACGACAACGAGCTACCCTTTCCATCACAGGAAGAGGATAGCTCGTTTTGTTCGGTTTCTCTTATGGTAGCAAGACGACCTTGCCGAATTTGCCAGCTTGTTTGAAGTACGCTTGGGCTTCTCGCGCTTCAGCGAGCGGGAACGTCCGGTCGATGACGGGCTGAATCGTCTGAGTCCGAACGGCCTCCAGTAATTTCTCATAATCATGGCGATTGCCAAGGACGGACCCTTGTAGGCGGATATGTTTCAAATAAAGCGTCCGAAAATCGAGCGACGTCACCTGCCCCCCGGACGATCCGGAAATACAGTACGTTCCGCCGCGCTTCAGCAGATCCAGTCCTTGTTTGAACACCGCATCGCCAACGACGTCGAGAATCGCATCGACCGGACCGACTTTTTTCATGACCTGCTGATCCCAGTCCGACTCGCGGTAGGAAACGACCAAGTCCGCCCCGAGTTCGTGCAATTGATCCGTCAGCTTCAAGTCACCGACGAGTGCGACGACACGGGCATTGAAGACACGCTTCGCAATCTGGACGTTGAGTGAACCGACACCGCCACTTGCGCCTGTTACGAGAACCGTCTGTCCTTTTTGTAAATCCAATTGTTCGACCATGTGCCACGCTGTCAATCCACTGACCGAGAAGACCGCACTGTCCGTATAGGAGGCAAGGGGCATGTCGTAACAAAGTTCGAGCGGCCAGCAGACATACTCCGCGTATCCGCCGTCATACTCAGAGCCGATGAACGATAAGTCCTCGGCACTCTGTTCGTCAGCGATTTCTCCACTTGCCGTGAACGGGAACAAGACAACGTCGCGTCCGATTTCCGTCTCGGCGACACCGCCTCCGACCGCGACGATTCGTCCGCTGATGTCTGAACCGGGAATCCGGGGAAACTGCACCCCTTCTGCTTTCCAGCCCGATTCACTCTCTGCACCATAGGCGCCTTCCCGCATCCAAATTTCTGTATTGTTCAAGGCACAAGCTTTGATTTCAATCAGTACCTCGCCTTGTTTCGGTTGTGGTGTCTCTTGATCGATATAGGCGAGCTGCTCAAGCCCACCATGCCCCGTTACGGTGACTGCCTTCATGTTTTTGCCTCACTTTCTTTCTTCCATATGATATCTCTCTTCTTTACCCATCTATCCTGATTTTAATATCCTGCTTCCGTAACCCGCTGTCTCCTCCTATAGAACGATTCGTCCTCGTTTAATATCTAGATATAATATGGATACGAATTCACGTCTGGAGGAACAATGCATGAAAAAACGATTAATCTTTATAGGGACTTTAGCAACCATCACGGTGCTGGGTATTTCCTGGTCGAGAGGTGGCGCAGATCTCGTCATGAAAGACAACTATTCACCCATCCCAAAAGATATGACGTATCGCGGTCAGGTCGCTTGGCCACTAGAAACGCGCGATCGTTCGATTGCCGGTGAAGCAAGCGGCGTCGCTGTTGCTCCGAACGGTGACGTCTACTATTTACACCGAGGTAGTAATTCATACGGGGATGACACCTACATCACAGAACCGACATTGATCGTGCTCGACGAAAAGACGATGCAGGTGAAGAAGCGGTTAGGTGCAGGACTATTCAAGTCACCGCACGGTCTCGAAGTCGATGACCAAAACAATATCTGGATTACCGACATCAGTCTGAACCAAGTCTTCAAGCTCGATGCGTCCGGTAAAGTCTTGCAAACGTTCGGAAACGCATATGGTCCGTTCACGGAAGTCGGTCTGCGTATCCGAAACGTCTTGCCAAGCATCCCGCTACAGCTAGATGAAAAGACGTTCGCTCGTCCGACAGACGTCACCGTTTTCAAGGACGGCTCGTTCGCCGTATCTGACGGCTACCGGAATAGTCGCATCGTCATGTTCGATCAAAAAGGAACAGTCAAATGGGAAGTCAATGAACTCGGCAAACAAGACGGACAATTCCATCTGCCGCATGGGATCAGTAGCGACGATGAGATGAATCTCTATGTGGCGGACCGGGACAACGCCCGGGTCCAAATCTTTAATCGAAACGGCAAACACATCGATACGTGGTCGTCAAAAGAACTCGGTCGACCGTACGGGATTGAGGTCGGTGCGAACGGTAAAGTCTACGTCGCCGATGGTGGAAACTATCTTAATGGACAAAAAAAGAACGCGCAAAGCCAAATCGTCATCTTGAACAAACAAGGAAAGATCGAGAAACGATTCGGTGCATGGGGCAAGGAAGCGGGACAACTCCGGATTGCGCACGACATTGCGGTCGGTTCGGACGGAACGATCTATGTCGTGGAGTTGTTGAACAAGCGACTACAACTGTTCTCTGAAAAAAGATGACAAGTGCACTCGTAAAGTGTAAGGAATAAATAGTCTTTCCTTAAAAAACCTCTTCACTCGGTTCGCTCTATTTTTGGTAAAATAAAGCAAACCAACTGGAGGTGCCTCATGAAACGTGCTTTTACGTTAGCTGTCCTACTGATCCTTGTCGTCTGCATCATCGTTTTCGAACCGTTCCGTGGTGCGCCACCAAATCCCGAAGTCGAGGCAAACGGAAAGGATGTTCCGACCGTCCAAGGGTCTTACTGCTGGGATAGCTTACTTCGCAGTCAATGCGGTGATAAAATTTACCGCGATGGACTCGATATGGCAAATGGACAAAAAGCAGTTAATGTTTCTGCCGGCGCATCCGTTCGCGTCAAATTATCAGGCAATCCAGAAGAAGTTAAGCTAAAACAATGGGACGAACAGAAAAAGAAATCTCCTGTTGTATTGAAAGATGACCAATTCAACGTCCCGACAGAACCTGGTCTCTATGCGTACGAACTAAACTCGCGCTGGAAACAAGGAGACGGACAATTCGGATTCTTACTGAAAGTGCAGTAAAAACAATAACCCCCTTGACGTACGATGACGTCCAGGGGGTTATTTCATCCTGCTTGGTGATAAAGTTGCAAAATGCCAAAGACAGTCAAGATGACATACCCTGTCCCGATGAACAGAAAGACCGGGCGAATCAATTGATCCTTCGGTTGATGCGTGATGCCTTCGAAGAAACAACCGGTGATGAAACCAAGAATCAAGATTCCAAGATACATCAACATGAACATCAGGATACGACCCCAAAGACCAGTCTGCAACAAAAATGGCGAGAGCCAGATCAGTATCCCAATAAAACTAGCAAGCCAAGGAATTCCGATCACGATACCGTATAGCGGTCGTACTGTATTCAGACGCTTGAAAAAACGTTGTCGCTCAACGAGCATCATCGCCGACAGACATGTCAGTAAGAACACTACCAAAAAGTAGAGAGTTTGTGAGATTGGCTCAGTTATCGAGAAGAGTGGCGTGCTGAGGACGACAAGTAGTGGCAATACGCTAAGTATAAAGAATTTCACTGTCATTCTCCTTTCAGTGAATCAATATAAAAGGTGTTTCTGAATCACTTATGACTTAGCGTATCATACAAATCATTCCAGTATTTTCCCATTGGATTCGTTCTGATTATGAAAAACGTCCACTTACGATCGATGGAGATCCTGAAATCGATCAATCATGCGCACAAGGGAACGATTGATGATGTCCAGTTCCATTTCGTCAAGAATCGTCGTCATCTCCTCCGCCAATTGCTCTTCAATCTCATCCATCTTTCGCAAGTAGGCTACCCCATTCGTATCGAGTTGGATGAAACTTTCCCTTAAGTTTGCTGGATTCTTTCGACGCTTGATGAATGTACGTTCTTCCAAAATCTTGAGTACTTGACTGACCGCACTCTTCGAGATTCCCATCGTTCGTGCGATTTCCGTCGACGTCCAAGAGTCTTTTCGTTTGAACAATAGCAGTAGCTGTTCCTGTTGTTGACTCAAAGCAAACGGATTCAACGCTGCGAAAAACTTCGCCAGCTGAAGATCTAGTTCATCGATACGCCGATACATCGTCAAGATGTCCTGTTTTTTAGATCCTTCCATTGTTTTCCTCCTGTCATGAAATGTTCCGAAAATCTCGACTTCTGCGATAGAGTAACAGACCACAGATGACACCAATCACTGCGAACGCAATCAGCAAAAACTGAATTGGAATTTCGATCGCGACTAACAGCGATAAGACCGCGAACGCAATCGGTTCTAGACCGGAAGCGGCAAGCGCCATGATGCTCATGACGCGTCCGATCTTATCCGGATCACTCCGCTCCTGTAAAATCGTCACGGTCGGCAGATAGACGAGCATCAATAAAAATCCACTCATTGCCGCCGTGAAGGCAAGTAACGGAATCGATGCCACCTGGGTGTACAGCAAGAAAGCACCTAACGTCAAAAACAGCGCACGAAAGACGAAGCGACCGCGATGAATCGACCTTAGAAACAACACGACGACACTGGCAGCAAATGTCCCGACAGCAAGACCACCCTCGATGAGACTGAGATCCGCTGCTGATCCTTTCGCTGCGCCGACGAGAATCGGAATGCTCATGATCAACGGTCCCATGACGAATAGATTGACGATGGCAATCGACAACGTACCGGCACGTAAGACGGGCGTCTCTTTGACATATCGAATCCCTTCGCGCAAGTCGCGTAAGACCTGACGTATCGAGAGGACGGAGGTATCCGGAATAGGATCGCGAATCAGCCGCGGTAGGACCAGTATGGCTGCAATAAAGATTAAGATCATCGCTGTCCCGAAGCTCAGTCCAAATCCCCCTTGCGTCAGCAGAAGTCCCGCGAGAAACGGACCGATGACGAACATCAATTCGAGTGATCCTTGAAATAAGGAATTTGCCCGCTGTAATTGCGACGCAGGAACGAGAGACGGCAACAAGGACGATAAAGCAGGATAAGACATGCCATCCAAAATGCCAAACACGACAGAAATCAACAAGAGTGTCCCGACATAGTACGCATCAGCGTAATGTAAAAGCACGACACCGAGCATCAAGAACGCCTGTCCGAGATTCGTCCAAAAGAGAAGACGGCTCTTCTGGAATCGATCCGCGAACACGCCACCAAACACCATCATGATGACCCGGGGCAACGACACGGCTGTTAATATCAGACCAAGCAAAGCAGGCTGTCGCAATACATCAATCGTCAACCACGACACACTCAAGAAGAAGATCGCAAAACCGAGCGTTAATGTCATACCGGACAACCACATGAAGACAAAGCGTTGATTCCTCAGCACTGCCATGAATCAGACTCCCTTTCCTTATAGTTAAGTTAACTAAACTATATGAAGCGACCGATCGCTTGTCAACGGATCAATCGGTTAATGAGGCTGATTCAAAAGTCAGTCTCTATAAAAATAAGGATGGCAGAATGATGATCTGCCACCCTTACCGCATTCTTTTTGCGTCAGTCTCGACTAATCATGCTTTTTCGATGACACGACGGACGATCCGGAAAAAGACCGCGTGCGGCAAAAATCGTTTCAATCGAATTAAGTTCGCTGCGTTCTTACCGACAGGATAACGCATCTTTTTCGAGTCATCCATCACGGCACGGTGAATCGCATCGGCGACGACTTCCGGTCCTTCGGCTTCTTCTCCTGCTGCATTCGAATTTTTGAGTGCCGTTTTCATATAGGTGGCGTAATCCGCGATGTCCGTTTGCACGAGATCTTGCGACCGTCCGTAGAAGTCGGTCTTGATCGGTCCTGGTTCGATCAGTTTGACGGCGATCCCGAGCGGAGCAAGCTCATAATGCAACGATTCCATGAATCCCTCGACAGCCCATTTCGAGCTGTGGTACAGGCTATAGATTGGAAACGTGACTTGTCCCCCGACGGATGTCACGGTCACGATCTTCCCCTTTCGCTGTTTTCGAAAGAGCGGCAATGCCTGACGCGTCACGTTCATGACGCCGAAGACGTTCGTATCGAATTGACGCTTGATTTGCTCCGGTGTCGCCTCCTCGAAGATACCGACCGCACCGTACCCTGCATTGTTCAACAGGACGTCGATCGTACCGAAATCGTTTGTGATGGCTTCAAAGGCTAGACGAATGCTCCTCTCGTCCGTGACATCCAGTGCATACAAGCGAACGCCCGGTAACGAGGCGAGGTCACTTGACGTCTCCGGCTTTCGCATCGTTGCTGCAACATGCCATCCTTCCTGACTGAACCGCTCGACGGTTGCCCGACCGATTCCGCTAGATGCTCCTGTGATGACGATCGTTTTCTTTTGATTCATTGTGGATTCTCCTTTGTAGTTTGACTCAGCGTGCAAAATAACGTTTTGAGATAGTCATTTTTTTCGACGTATATGGCGCGTAGCGTAACGATGGATCAAGTTTCGTCGACATTTTGACGATGCTCTTCGCATGCGAGAACGTCTCAAAGGTGTGTCTCCCGTGATACGCCCCCATTCCGCTACCACCGACTCCACCAAAAGGCAGTTCAGCGTTCATCAGATGCACCATTCCATTGTTGATACATCCTCCTCCGAACTCGACGTGCTCCAAGAAGTAGGATTCCATCTCCGATGATTCCGTATAGAGATATAAGGCGAGTGGATAACGATTGCGACGAATGATCGAGACAGCTTGTTCCGGTGAGCTGAACGATACGATCGGAAGTAACGGACCGAAGATTTCTTCTTTCATGATGTCGTCCTCAAGCGATACAGCGTCAAGCAATGTTGGCCCCACGTAGCGATCCGCTAAATCGATTCGTCCTCCGTGAACGATCGTGCCTTGTTGCATCAGGCGTTGCAGTGCGTGTACGCGGCGCTCATTGATGATGCGTCCATAACTTTCACTCAATTGTGGATCCGCTCCGAAAGCACGTCTGATTTCTGTTTTTAGCAACTGGATCAACGCATCCTTGACTGTCTCTTCAACGAGCAGATAATCCGGACAGACACACGTTTGACCGGCATTGAAGAATTTCGACCAGACGATCCGTTTCGCTGTTATCTGCAGATTGGCACTCTTATCGACGATGACGGGACTCTTCCCGCCAAGCTCAAGTGTCGTCGGTACCAGTTTGGCAGCCGTCTTCATGGCGATATGTCGTCCGACACCCGGGCTTCCCGTAAAGAAGACATGGTCGAAGCGGAATCGGTCGAGTAATTGGTCACCGACGACCGCCCCATCACCGAGGACGACACTGATGTAGTCTGGATCGAACGTCGCTGCGATGAGCTCTGCAATCAAACCCGACGTATGCGGTGTCAAATCCGACGGTTTCAAGACGATGCAATTCCCGGCTGCGATTGCGCCGATGACGGGTGCAAGTAACAGTTGGAACGGGTAATTCCATGGTCCGATGATTAAGACGACGCCGAGCGGATCGTGTCGAATGAAGCTCTTTGACGGCTGCAGGACGAGTGGTGTTGCGACTCGCTTCGGCTCCATTCAGCGCGCCAATTGTTTTTTCGCTTCACGTAGCTCCTGATAGAGCACGCCGATTTCTGACGTGTAGGCTTCAAATGTCGGTTTACCTAAATCTTTTGCTAATGCTTCGAGAATTCGTTCTTCATTTGATCGGACTAATTGTTCCAGCCGTTCGAGCTGTTGTAATCGAAAATCGATCGTCTTCGTCTTCCCTGCATCAAAGAATGCACGTTTCCCACTATAGACTTCTTCGGTTACGGCTTGATCTTGTAAAATCATGGTTGAGTGTTGCATCATTCATCGCTCACTTTCTTTATGTTCTTTCGTTTAAACATTTAAACGTTTAGTGTAAAATCAAACTCTCTTCTCATGTGTGAGAAAAGAGCCTCGGTCAGCGTAGGATACAATCTTCTTCGATGGCTGCCGTCAACGTTTTCAAGACGTTGACCGCTTCTTGTAAAGTCAGATAATAGTAGTTCTCCGTACCGACTTTCTCAGAAGCGACGATTCCTGCTGCCCGCAATACTTTCAGGTGATGCGAAATCGCTGGTCGAGATAACGAAATTTTTTCATCCAATTGACTGACGTTCAAACGATCGTACCGTGCCAATTCAATAATGATCGCTTGACGATTGACATCCGATAAGACTTGAAAGATCGGAATCGCATCTTGAAAATACCCTACCGCTGCGTCTAGAGCTTGTACATCCTGTTCGTTTTTTCTCATAGCGCCTCCGTTTAAACGTTTAAACATTTAAATTCATGCTCCTAATTTACAATCCTTTCTTTCCGTTGTCAACTGATTCATTTCAATTTCTTATTTACAGGTTCAGGAAACTCATGATAGGATGGTAAAAATTACATGATTCAAACGCGTCGAAGAGAATAGTACGTCATCTCGGCTTTTCCTAGAGAGCTCCGATTGGTGGAAAGGAGCATCAGCCATTGACCGAACCAAGCCTCTGAGCAGCACGGTGGAACCGAATCGGGGATATCGTGACGGGTGCTCCCGTTATCGAGCTCAGGTATTTGCCGTTTGAAAACGGTCGTACCGATGAAGGCGATACCGGTGACGGTCTCGCGAACAGGGGTGGCACCACGACACGCACAGTCTCGTCCCCAAGACCAACGTCTTGGAGGTGGGATTTTTTTATTGGCTTAAAACACAATAAAAAAGGAGTGTGTCATATGTCAAATTGGAAATACCCTGGATTACTATTACTTGGTGTCGGTGTCTCGAACGTCGGCGCTTGGGTCTACTTCATCGCCTTGAATTTAATTGTCCTCGAACGAACGGGATCAGCGTTCGCCGTCTCCGTTCTCTATATTCTATTGCCGATCTCCGCACTGTTGACGAGCCTCTGGTCTGGTAGTGTCGTTGATCGCATCAATCAGCGCCGCTTGCTCGTCATGCTTGACGTCTCGCGTGCCGGGCTCGTCTTTTCACTGACACTGATCGATTCGTTGTATGTCCTCTATGCGCTTGTCTTTATCCTGAACATCGGCAACACGCTGTTTGAGACATCGTCATTAATCTACATGACGAAACTCGTCCCGGAGAACAGCCGGCAACGGTTCAATGCGTTGAAGAGCTTTATTCAGTCGGCAGGCTTTATTCTCGGACCGTCGATTGCTGGATTCTTATTTTTGATCGGTTCTCCGGAGACGGCAATTGTCCTAAACGCGGGAGCGTTATTGTGTTCTGCTGCCTTACTGTTCGTATTGCCTGACGTCCGCCAGGCGATGACTCCAGCGACCACCTTCTCACTCAAAGTGATTCTCGCGGACTGGAAAGAGACGCTTCAGTTTGCACGGACGCGGCGCTATATCACGCTCGTCTACGCCTTCTATGCGCTGATGATCGTCCTGATGAGCGGACTCGATTCGCTCGAAGCCTCGTTTGCGACGATCGTCCTGCAGCTGGATGAGAGCACGTATGGATTTCTCGTCAGCATCGCCGGAATCGGTATCATCTGTGGTTCTGCCGTCAATGCGACCTTCACGCATCGCTTGTCGCTCCGCTTCTTGATTCAATTTGGAGCACTGATGACACCGATCGGTTATGTAATCTTTGCCACAGCGACGTCGTTCCTGACGGCAGCAATCGGCTTTTTTTTGCTGACGTTCGCCCTTGCGTTTGCGAACACCGGCTTCATGACGTTCGCTCAAACGCACATTCCGGTCGAAACAATGGGACGATTCCTCAGTAGCATCCACGTCGTGCAGTCAGCTGGTGTGATTCTCTTGACGGCGTTGATCGGTTTCTATGCGGAGACCTCAATTCGCTTGACGTATACCGTCGCTGCAGTCAGCTTCCTGTTCATCGGTGGATGGATCGTTTGGATCGTCCAGGATCGAACGAAACGGCATTATTTTAAGACGGAAACGGACGAAATGATCAAGCTTTCGTCATGAGAAAGGAAGGTATTCATGAACCTGACCGCAAAACGAATTTTCCTCCGCCCGCTTGACGTGACCGATGCACACGTCTTATTCGAACAAACCCAGGATGAGACACTACGTTACCTGACTGGTACGACGGCGACATTTTCGCTCGAACAGATTGAACAGCATATTCTTTCGATTCAAGCTGATCCAACACGCTTTGATTTCGCCCTCTGTTTGAACTCCGGTGAAATAATCGGTGAGTGTTCCATTTTAGACATTGATGCAGAGTTGAAACAAGCGGGGTTTCGTATTTCGATGCGTGCCCTCCCCTGGACCAGTCAAGGTTACGGGACAGAGGCGATCTCCTGCATCTTCCAATTTTGTTTCGATGAACTTCGACTTCATCAACTTGAACTTGAAGTGTTTTCACATAATGAGCGAGCCATCGCTGCGTATAAAAAAGTTGGCTTTCACATCGTAGAAATGATTCCTGATGCTGTATCCTATCAAGGGATTTCGTTTGATGAGATTGTTATGCGGAAATGGAATTGACTCTTTGCTTTAAAATCAATCGTCGAAGCTGACGATAATTGATTATTTTCTAACTTATTGTATTTTTCGATTTAGCGTTTCCCATCACTGACTGCCTGCAGACGATCAGTGATTTTTTTGTGCCAGAATAAGATTTTCACGGAATCTGCTTTCTAGACGTTCATATTTGTTAAGATGATAGACAGGAAAAGATTTGGAAATAAAAATACATAAACGAGGATCAACTATGACATATTTCATGTATCTATTTTGTTTAATCATCTGGGGACTGAATTTCATTGCTGTCAAAATCCAAGGAACACCTGTCGCCTTGGAAGTATCCCTGACCTATCGCTTAGCGATAACCGCTGTTCTTTTCATCCTATTCGCGTTATTCGTTAAACGAACGAACATACCTACCGCGACGGACATGCCTTTCATCGTCGTATTCGGTGTCTGTAACTTCGCTCTGAGTTACTTATGTCTCTATTACGCGACGATGTTAAGCTCTGCCGCCATCGTGACGTTGATTTTCTCACTCAAGGTCATTCTGACACCAGTCGCTCTGCGTCTGTTTTTAAAAGAGACGCTCCATGCGCGCGTCTGGATTGGCGGATGTTTTGGTATCATCGGCGTCGGTGTCCTGATCGTTCCGAGCCTAAGCAGCATCCATGGACTGACCGATTTGAAAGGTGTCTTGATCGCTCTTGTCGGCACGCTATTAACGGCAGTGGGTGACGCCAGTTCAGCTCGGAACGCCAAGCAACGAATCAATCCGGTTCATGCCAATGCGATCGGATTCACTGTCGCGAGTTTAGTGATGGGCGCAATCGTCATGATTCAAGGAACACCGCTTACGCTCCCGACAACCGTTACCTATCTTTCTGCCTTACTGTATTTAACTGTGATTGCATCGTTTCTTGCCTGGCTATTTTATTTGAAACTCGTCGAACGGATCGGTGGTGCGAAGAGCGGCTATATGGTAGCACTATTCCCGTTGATCGGCGGTGTTGCTTCAGTATTGATCGGTGAATCGACGCTATCTCTTCCTTTAATCATCGGGTGTCTATTTAGTTGCATCGGGGCTTCGATTGCTCTGGGGATTCGTCCGTTTCAGCAACGAAATAAAGTATTCAGCTAATCTCAATTCATGAACCGGAGTGATGAACATGTCTTCTCAAATCATATGTACGTATGATTTTTTAAATTCACCGAACGCTATTTCAAATGCTTCAGCAAGGGACATCCCCACCATTCTGTCGATTGAAGCGAATGTCAAAATCATCATTGATCATGCACTATATCTCGAAACATCGTTATCCATCTTCGAGTTTTATAAATCGTTGTATCGGTGGAAAAGACAGGTGACGTCGACCTTCATTCCTGCCTTTTCTTATTACTCGGTGGAATTTGATCATGATGAAGAAGGGGCAATCGTATCGATGGTCCCTTCCACGGATCAAGGTCGCATTCAATCGATTTGGGGCGATGAACGGATGAACACTGTTTTTCCTCTCGACACATTAGTGATGTGCTTATCTGATTTAGAAAGGCAACTTCGATTCGATCTTGAAGCGTACTTCGACATTCAGCTGGATGCCTTCATCCGTCACATTCCCTATTCGTCATCAAAACTTTAATAGAATGAGGAGACTT
>Ga0308160_10005081_pt1 | contig 13836 bp, 14 predicted proteins | sample PhyFR1_FD_201036 | JGI IMG/M metagenome (GOLD analysis project Ga0308160, IMG submission 201036) | Phyllosphere microbial communities from UC Gill Tract Community Farm, Albany, California, United States - DLSLF.R1 | ecosystem: Host-associated > Plants > Phyllosphere > Unclassified | place: USA...
CGACCTACGGCAAGGACGTGTCGCGCACCATCATCACGAACCATGCACTGCAGATCCTCTACGCTCCGCGCGAGCAGCAGGACGCCAACGACTACTCGGAGATGCTCGGCTACACCACCTTCCGCAAGCAGAACGTGACGCGCGGCAAGGATGTGACCCGCAGCGTGTCGGAAGAGAGGAGGGCGCTGATGCTGCCGCAGGAACTCAAGGCGATGGGGAACGATCACGAGGTGTTCCTGTACGAGGGCATCCCGCATCCTGTGAAGTGCGACAAGATCAAGTACTACAAGGACCGGCACTTCACCTCGCGTTTGCTGGATAAGATCGATGTGCCTAAAATTTTAGTGTAGAAACGTGACGGGTGTCGCGTTATTTTGGCTTGCGTTGCTAAATTCGTGACTTAATTCACCCATGGCTTGACTCACGGGTTGGCAATGGGCACATTAAGCTCGCATCAAGCTTTCATTGAACGGAACAGGGGTGCTGCTGAAACAGCGCACAGGATGGGGGGTACATGGAAAGTAAAGGTAAGATCGGCTGTGTAAAAAAGGCTTTTCTTCAGGGGCTTGAGATACTGCGGTTTGTGCAGGGTCTAGCTCGCAATGCTTGCTGCCTAATTATATCTATGGTCACTCTTAATTCCAGTGGGGTTAGGGGGAGTGTTGCTGTGCGCGCTTCCTTAACGCGAAAAAATTTTTTGTCATTATTGATGGAGATTAAAGCGTGAATCAAGCGCGTTTGTTGAAGCTGTTTGGTGCCTTGGCAGCGATTGTCGTGTTAGGCGCTTGCGCTACTAAGCCAGCCGCTGATTTTCGTGGCCGTTGGAAACCTGTGAATCGGTTTGCTGATGCTCCAATGGAGTTGCCCTTGTATTCGTCATATGTCTACCAGCCAACGCCGATGGATGGGACACTCAAAACCATGTTGGAGCGCTGGGCCAAGGACTCTAATATGACATTGGCATACAACGTATCGTCCGACTACACATTGTATTCTGCAGTGACAAAGATAGGCACCACAAGTATCAAGCAGGCAGTGGACGAGCTTAGCGCTGTCTATGCCGCTCAAGGTATACGCGTAACAGTAACAGGTAATCAAATCGTAGCTCAGCCTGCTAGCTCTCAGGTGACCAATTAGATGCTCTTGTGGCCCGAATGGCACCGCTGCCGCTCGGAGTGGTGCTGGTTTTTTGCAATATTAAAGTAGAAGCGGATAACCCATGTTCCGTAAGAAAGATTCTAGCAGTGAGAAACTGGACCAAGTGGTCGCGAAAGGAATCAGTTACGAGCTGACCATCGCGGATCTGGCCCAGCGCAGCCAGCGCCGTGCCTGGATGGTCGCGACGATTTCATTGGCCGTATCGGTCATGTTGGCTGGTGGCTACTACTATATGCTGCCTTTGAAGGAAAAAGTGCCGTACATCGTAATGGCCGATGCCTATACCGGTACCGCCACGGTCGCACGATTGCAGGGCGATTTTTACAACCAGCAGATCACTTCGAGCGAAGCAATCAATCGAAGCAACGTGGCTCAATACGTGACGGCGCGCGAGTCTTACGATTCTGAAATAATGTCGTTGCGCGATTGGAATCTGGTTTTTATTATGTCTACCCCTGCGGTCGGAGCCGGACATAGGCAGCTTTATATGGAAAATAATCCGGAAAGTCCATATGTGAAATATGGAAAAGGTCGGGCAATACGAGTAAAGATTCTTAGCATCACCCCGTTGGGGATGCGTCCTAGCGGTGGTTTTCGTGGGGCCGCGGTGAGAATACAGCGTAGCCTTTATGAGAAAACTACGGGTGTCTCGTCATTTTTGGATAACAAATTGGTTACGATGGCATTTGCCTATAACGATGATTTGAAAATGGACGAGCAAGATCGCCTGCAAAATCCATTGGGTTTCCAGGTGACCGAGTATCGTGTAGACAATGATTACGATAAGGCAGTCCCGACCATTGGAACTCCTGCTGCTAGTGCGCCGGCAGCTGTTGCGCCGCTTCCATCTGGCGTCAGCCCCGGTACTGCCGCAACTCAATCTGCTCCAGCTATCGGTACCGAAGCTCCTGCTGCGTCTGCGAACGGAGCAGCGCCAGCAGAAGGAATCTCTATTGGAAATGACGGAGCAAAAAGGCAATGAAGCATAGGCAAAAGATGGGGTTGCGACTGCTGTTGATGTTCATGGCGATCTGCGTAGTCGATGTTGCGGCTGCGCAAGCGGTCGACTATTATGATTACAAGGCCGATCAAATTTACCAGGTTCGCGCTGGTCTCGGCATTACTACACAAATAGAACTGAATCCAAATGAAAAAATTTTGGATTATAGTACTGGCTTCACTAGCGGTTGGGAATTGACTCGTCGCGATAATGTTTTCTATCTCAAGCCAAAGAATGTCGACGTCGATACCAATATGATGGTTCGGACAGAGACGCACTCCTACATTTTTGAGCTCAAGGTCGTTGCCACCGACTGGCGCGAACTGGAGCAAGCGCGGCGAGCCGGCGTCCAGTATAAGATCGTCTTTAATTATCCCAGTGATACTCAGTTTTCTACCGCACAAAGTGATGCTAAAGAAGATGCGAAGCCGCTGCTTAGTACTGAGTTGGCCAAAGACAGAAAGTACTATTTCGATTATTCGTACTCTACTCGTAGCCGCTTGGCTTGGCTTGTGCCGGTCAGTGTCTATGACGATGGGCGCTTTACCTATCTAAAATTGACTGATTCCTCTGAGTTTCAAACTGGAAACTTCCCGGCGGTGTTTGGGCGTGAGAAAGAGCATGGTGAGGATTTTGTCGTCAACACCACTGTTGAAGGAAATATGCTGGTGGTTCACGGCACCTATCCTTACTTGGTCATTAGACATGGAAGCAATGTTGTTGGTCTGCGGAGGAATGTGAAGAAATGAGCCAGAATAATCCTCCCGAAAACAATCAGAATCGTCCCGATCCTGATGGTCGCGATAATGATTTTCGCAACCAGCATGCTCAGCACGAGACGCAGAATCCTTATTATGCGCGGACGCAAGCTCAAGCCGTTCCCGACCTCGATGCTTCCGCGCCTGAACTACGCTCTGTAGAGGATCGGCGCCTCAACCGAAAGGCTATGTTCTTTCTGGCCGCGATTGTATTGGTGCTGTTGGTATTGGCATTTTTCCTTTACCAGAACGCAATAAATCGCAATGCCACTGAAGTAAAGAAAGAGCCGACGACCGCTATCTCTGCTCCTAGCCTGCCCAGGATGGCTGATGCACCGCCGCCCGTTGAGCAGCAGCAGGCCGTGCCACCGATTGACTTGGCGCCGCCGCTTCCGCCTCAAGACCCTACGTATTCCGCTCCGGGTCGTCAGGAACGTGAACGCCCTGCTGGTCCTACATTGGCTGAGCGCCGTATGGCTTCTGCTGGTGGCGCTTCACCTCAGGCATCAGGCAATGGGGAGATGACTGCTGAGCAATACTCTAATTCTCTGTTGAGCGGACTCACGCCGCCCCAGGAACAGGGAGATCAAGCTGGCGGTGATGCGGGCACTAGCGCCCAGAAAATTTCCAATGCTCAGTTCATCCGCCATCCTGACGCTCTGTTGGTCCGCGGCACGTACCTTCGTTGTATTTTGGAGACTCGTGTAATTACGGACCTTGCTGGTTTTACGTCCTGCCTGATAACAGAACCTGTTTATTCGATTAATGGTCGCACACTGCTGCTCCCTAAGGGATCGAAAATTTATGGAAGTTATGGTGGGGCTCCGACAGGAAAGCGCGTTGCAGTGGTGTGGGACCGTATCACCACGCCTACAGGTATAGATGTGGCGATGTCGAGTCCGGGTACCGATAATCTGGGCGGCGCTGGCCACCCAGGGCAGTACAATGCGCATTGGGGTGCACGTATCTCGTCAGCGTTGATGATCAGTCTGTTGAGTGATGCATTTAAGTATGCCGCTGCTGAGTATGGTCCGGAAACTACTACCGTATCTACTTCAGGCGTAGAAGTTCAGTCTCCTTATGAAAGCGCGACTGCGCGAACGATGGAGCGTATAGCCAACGAAGCTGTTTCTGAGAATATGAAGCGTCCACCCACGGTGACCATCAACCAGGGGTCTCTGATCAATATTTATGTGGCAAAAGACGTTGATTTCACCAATGTCTTGCCGAGAAAATAAAGAGAACCATTGTGGACGCTGAAGTCTCGCCCTTGTCTAGTGCATCTAGTGATTTCTTGGATTACCAGTACAGCGTACTGGGTATCCAAGAATTCATGACTTCGCCCGACGTGACCGAAATCTGTATCAATCGGCCTGGCGAAGTTTACTTGGAGACACGAAAGGGATGGCAGCAGATAGAGGTGCCAGGACTGACATTCGAACGCGCGCGTCAATTTTGTACGGCAGTGGTCAACGAAAGCAACACTGGGCAACGAATCACCGATACCGATCCGGTGGTTTCGTTGACGTTTCCCACGGGTCAGCGAGCGCAGTTCGTGATACCTCCAGCCTGTGACGTTGGCAAAGTGTCAATTACGATTCGGCTGCCTTCAAAACATACGAAAACACTTTCCCAATACCAGGAAGATGGCTTCTTCGACCAAATATTGGAATACAGCGGAGAAATAAGCGAGCATGACAAGGAGCTTCTTATGCTCCGCCAATGCCGAAACTATGCCGAATTTTTCCGGCAAGCGGTGTTGTACAAAAAGAACATCGTTGTTTCCGGAGCAACTGGTAGCGGTAAAACGACATTCATGAAGTCGTTGGTGAACCATATTCCCGAAAGTGAACGCCTTGTAACCATTGAGGATGCGCGCGAATTGTTCATTGCGCAACCCAATGTAGTTCACTTGCTCTATTCCAAAGGCGGACAAAGTACCAGCAACGTGACCGCGAAGAGTTGTATGGAAGCATGCTTACGGATGAAGCCAGACAGAATAATTCTAGCCGAACTTCGCGGCGACGAAGCATTTTATTTCATTCGCAACTGTGCATCAGGTCACCCCGGGTCGATCACCAGCTGTCACGCGGGTAGCCCTGATCAGACATGGGACCAGTTAGCATTAATGGTTAAGGCGTCTGCGGAAGGCTCTGGTTTGGAGTTCAACGTTATTAAGCGACTATTGATGATGACAATCGATGTGGTGGTTCATATCAAAGCCCACGAGGGTAATCGTTACATAACCGGAATCGATTTCAACCCGGAGAGGAGCTTTCAATGATCCATTTCAATCATCGATTGCTAGCCATCTCCGTCGTACGAGGTTCAGCATACGTCGCTAGAGTCGGGAGCCAGTGCCATGCTTCCAGGGCTTGAAATGATGGCATGCGGTGAAATGGCGACGCCGATGTCGGTGATGCAACATGTCGTACACGTGGAGTCGTCCTATAATCCATACGCTATAGGCGTGGTGGGCGGAAGGCTTGTACGTCAACCTCAGAATCTTGCAGAGGCTCTTTCCACCGTTCAGATGCTGGAAGACAAAGGCTACAACTTCTCGTTAGGCCTTGCCCAAGTCAATCGTTATAATCTTGCGAAATATGGGTTGCAGACGTACGAACAGGCTTTCCAGCAATGCCCCAATCTGAAGGCAGGTTCGGCGATTCTTTCCGAATGCTATCGGCGCTCAGGAAAGGACTGGGGTAAAGCATTCAGTTGCTATTATTCAGGTAACTTTGTGACGGGGTTTCGTCATGGTTATGTGCAGAAAATATACAATTCGATTGCCAGAAACAATGTGCAGAATGACGTTGCACCAATCCCTTTGGCAGGCACGAATGTAGTCCGATCCGGCAAGGCTGCGACCACAACCGTCCCTAGTCGCGCCTTGTCCCGTGTGGTAGGTGATAGATCCGCTGAAACTGCTTCATCGTCGGACCCTGCGCAGGTTTTTGCGCCACAGAAGCAGTTAGTGGCTCCAGCGCCGACGCAGCTTTCGGGTAGTGAAAATTCACGTTCAACTAGTGACGCTAATGGAAGCGTTGACGCTAGGTCCACGAGCACACGAAGTGGTTTGGGAGCGGTAGGCGGTGCGGCTGGAGGCGAGGAAGTAGCTATACTTATGAATTCTGCTCAAGCGCCCGTCATGCTGGGGGCAGCGCCGGCTAAACCAGTTGCACAGCCACCAGCTCCGGTTGTCACACCGTCCCCCAAGCCAGTCGTCATCAGGGGGGATGCAGCGTTTGTTTTCTAGTTCCGGGAACGGCCGACCCGGGGCTTCATTAAAAAGTTGGGCCTAACAAGGAGAAACATATGAAGCACGCTAATTTTAATACCTCTGACGCTCGCAATACTGTCAAAGCGTTCCTCAAGGCTGCGGTTTTTGTTGCCGCGCTGACGGCGCCTACCGCCTTTGCTGCCGGTAGCTTTGGTGGAACAGATACCAAGACTTGTGAATTTTTCACAAACATAATGGGGTTGTTGAATATTGCATCTATTGCAGTCGTGACGATCGCTGTGATTTTTGCCGGTTACCAAATCGGATTCGCTCACAAGCGAATTGGCGACGTTGCACCGCTACTCATCGGTGGAGTTCTGATCGGCGCCGCAGGCCAGATCGCTCGTATGCTGTTGGGCAGTAAAGCAGGCGGTACCTGCTCCGCGGTTGATGCCTACATCTCGCATGCCCTGCCATATTTGAACGTCTGATGAAAAAGAATGTCGTGTTTCGCGGCTGTACGCGCCCTGCAATGCTTCTTGGGGTGCCTTATGTTCCTTTTTTTATAGGAGCGGGCGGAACATTAGTTTTTTCTATGTATACAAATATGCTGTACATGTTTTTTATTCCAGTCATCATTTTGATTTTGCGGCAGATGGCTAGGCGTGACGAGATGATATTCCGTCTACTGGGCTTGCGCTGGCAATTCAAGCTCAGAGTCAGAAATATCCGGTTCAATTCAGGGAAGTGGGTTTTTACGCCCAACAGCTACCGGAAACGCCCACCTCCTTGATGAGGGAGGTGGCGTTCGAGGTTCGGAAGTCGTCGCCAGTAGGCGTCGACTTCCTTTATTGCGTTAAAGATCCATCCACAGGGGTTTAGGTAGAGCGATGTTCAACCCGGATACTTCCATCAGCGAATTCGTGCCATTTTCGTCTCATGTTTCGACCCACGTGGTCAAAACAACGGGAGGCGATTACCTCATTACTTGGCATTTGGAAGGATTACCATTCGTGGGGCGAGACGAATGGGAGCTCGAACATCGTCACAATACGTTTAATCGACTGCTGCAAACGCTGCGCGCGCCTGATTTTGTGAACGTTGCTTTTTGGACGCATGACGTTCGCCGGCGCAGGAAAATCGCCCAGCGCGGTGTATACGACAACGTGTTCAATACACAGTTATCGGATCAGTATTTCGGGATGCTGTCTTCGCAACGGCTCATGCAGAACGAACTGTATCTCACTATGATTTACCGTCCGATGGTGAGCGGCAAAAGATTTGCCGAAAAGTCTTCGGATGTCAAGCGACTGAAGGCAGAGCAAGATCAAGCCGTCTCGAAGCTGCTGGAACTGGCCGGTAACGTGGAAGCAGTAATTCGCGATTATGCGCCTTATCGGCTTGGGATATATGAAGCAAAAAACGGCGTTGTATTTTCCGAGACGTTGGAGTTCTTTGCATATCTCATCAACAGGATAGATGAGCCTGTGCCGGTATTGTCCGCGCCGGTTAATGAGTATTTGCCTGTGAGTCGGCACATGTTTTCCGCTAAAAGCGGGGATTATGTAATAAATACTCCGAATGGCGCCAATCATTTTGGGGCTATTCTGAACATTAAAGAGTATGCGGAAGGGACATATCCTGGAATTCTGAATGGGTTGAAGTATCTGGATTTCGAGTACGTTATTACCCATTCTTTCAGCCCGATTGGGCGCCAGGACGCCTTGCGTGTTTTGGATCGCACCAAAGGTATGATGATTTCCTCCGGCGATAAAGCTGTGAGCCAAATTATCGAGCTAGACATGGCGATGGATCAGATCGCATCTGGTAATTTCGTTTTGGGCGAATATCACTTCACAATGGCCGTCTATGCAGAAAACCAGGACGCATTAATCCAGAATATCGCTTCGACACGGGCGGAGCTGTCTAACGGTGGTTTCGTGACCACTAAGGAAGATCTTGCAGTCGCTTCTTCCTTTTACTCACAATTGCCTGGAAACTGGCGCTATCGCACGCGGATTGCCAACGTAAGTTCGCTGAATTTTCTTGGCCTCTCGCCGCTGCACAATTTTGCGACGGGGAAGCGCAGCAACAATCCTTGGGGGGACTGCGTTACAACTCTGCAGACTACCAATGGTCAGCCCTACTTCTTCAATTTTCATGCTACTCACCCTAGCGAGAATTCGCTTGGTGAGAAGGCTATCGCCAATACCATGGTAATCGGTAAGTCTGGTACGGGTAAGACGGCTCTTATCAACTTTCTGCTTAGCCAGGTACAGAAATATGACCCTGCGCCGACGATCTTCTTCTTCGACAAGGACCGCGGTGCTGAGATTTTTGTGCGGGCCTGTGGTGGCAACTACCTGGCACTAGATAATGGTATGCCTACTGGGTTTAATCCGTTTCAGTGCGAGCGAAACGAAAGTAATGTCCAGTTTCTTGCGGACCTTGTCAAGGTATTAGCCGGTAAGCGGGAATATAGTTCTCGTGACGAGGAGGATATCTTCCGCGCCGTCGAGAATATGCTGGACACGCCAATGCATTTGCGAAACATGACCAACTTCCAAAAAAGTCTGCCGAATATGGGCGATGACGGTCTATTTGCGCGTATGCGGCGTTGGACCGCGGGCAATTCGCTGGGTTGGGTATTTGATAACCCGGTCGATACTATCGATCTTTCGCGGGCGAATATCATCGGGTTCGACTACACGGATGTCATCGATAATCCGGAAGTGCGTATTCCTGTGATCAACTATCTATTGCACAGGCTTGAGTCCCTGATCGATGGCCGACCGTTAATTTATGTAATGGACGAATTTTGGAAGATTCTCGATGGCGGTGGTGCCCTGAAGGAATTCGCCAAGAACAAGCAAAAGACTATTCGTAAGCAAAACGGCCTAGGCATCTTCGCCACGCAGAGTCCCGAGGATGCGCTGAAGAGTGACATCTCGGCCGCGCTGATCGAGCAGACAGCGACACTGATTCTGCTGCCTAATCCGAATGCGGATCGGGAAGACTATATCGAGGGTCTTAAGTTGTCCGAGGCTGAGTATCAGGTAGTGATCAGCCTGGATGAGCGGTCGCGGTGTTTTCTGGTCAAACAAGGTCATGCGTCCAGTGTGTGCCAGCTGAATCTGCGCGGTATGGATGATGCACTGGCGGTCATTTCCGCTTCGACCGATAATATCGAGATCATGCACGACGTTGTCAGTTCCGCAGCGTCACGTTTACGCGTTCCTGCAAATGATGTGCCGCCGGAAGAATGGCTGCCGGAGTTTTACAGCAATCGTAAAGGTTCAGGGAAGAGCAAGTCGAGTAGCCGTTCTTCGGATACTACGGCAGTTAGTCCGCGTTAGTAATATCTATATTGTTATATCGTCAACGATAGGAGTCATCCCATGAAACAACAGTCTAAGCGCGGTTTTGCCAAGATCAAGTCCAGAGTACTTGCGGTTTCTCTTTCCGCTTGCATTGGCCTGGCCGTGGTGCCGTTCAACGCTGGTGCCACTGGCGTCCCTGTCGTTGACGTCGCGGCCATCAGCCAGAACCTCCAGAATTTTATTAAACAGGTAATCCAATGGGGTAAAGAGTACACGCAGTACACCGATCAGTTCAACCTGCTCAAGCAGAATCTGGTGACCTTGCAGACGATGGTCAACAGTTTCGGTTTGCCTAGCGGTGTGGATCTTAAGCCTGTTAGCGAAAGCTATGGAATCGAACGTTGCGGTTCAGGCCTGAGCCTGAATATAGGCTCTATCACTAGTATGCTGGGTGGGTCTGGTGGCTCTTTCGAGAATAGCAGCCCGCGTGAGCAGCAGAAGCAGCTCTGTGTCGCTATTCAATATATGAAGAACAAGCGCTATAACTATGTAATCGAATTTTTGCAGACAACTGTACCGGGCATCCAGAGCGATCTGAACAAAATTTTGCAACAAAGAAACAGTAGTCAAAATCCTGGTATCGTCCAAGGGTCCCAATACTCCGTTAGTGAGACCAATGCACGTATGTCAGTTGCATTTGAAGAGGTCAATACCCGGCTCAAGGGTTATGATACCTACATCGCGGCGCTCCAAGACAACCAGCGTTCAGTTACTCAAGATATGCTGCGTGGCAAGCAGAGCATTTTTGGCACCGCGGTTAAAACCGCTATTCTTGCCAAAGCACTAGGCGACTGAGGCGGAAGGAAACGCAGGGATGTTTATTGGACGCTCGAAAATGTTGATAGAGGTGTTGTGATGACAAATGGAATTTCTAATTTCGGGCAATGGATGAACTCCCTGCATATCCAGGTGTTCAACCCCTATCCTGCAGTGTCATCGGTCGGCGATTTCATTTTCTATCGCCAGATCATGTCTTATTTGACGACGCGGATCTCCGACTTCGAAACCGCCCTGTTGGGCAGGTTCACCCTATGGGTGTCGGGGGTTGCCATGATCGTGCTGACCGTCTGGATCATGATCCAAGGCTTCAACATGCTTACCGGACGTAGCCGCGACTCAATGGCTGCATTCATCGTCACGATGTGCAAGAACGCATTGATTGTAACTGCTGCCGCTTCAATCGGCATGACTAGCCCGTACATTCAGAAGTTCGTCAATGACGACGTGAAACGTGAGATCGCGTATGCGATCACCGGCGAGAACAAGACCCCTGAAGACCAAGTGGATGAAAGCTTGGGTTGGATGCAGGTCGCGTTGTCGAGTATCGACGTGCTGGATGTGGTGCAGGATGCGACGCTGGATTCGCAGAAGTCTCGCGCGATGTGGATGGTAGGCGTGGGCACCGGAGGTCCGGCAGTAGTAGCTGGTTCGATGATGCTGTTGTACCGCATTGCGATGGCGCTGTTTGTCGGTTTCGGTCCATTGTTCATCTTGTGTCTGCTATTCGAGCAAACAAAGTCATTGTTTCAGCGGTGGTTGTTCTATGGAATCGGCACGTTCTTTTCAATGTCGGTATTAGCGGTCATGACTTCGATCGCGTTGGACATGGTGTCGAAGGTGGCAACCGCGTTTTGGGGTGCATCGCTTGTAGGCGCGCTGATTGGCGAGGATTTCAACTCAGGCATCAGCAGCCAGGCGCTGCAGCAAGGAGGAATGGGCTTGATCCTGACGACCTTGATCTTGACAGCGCCACCAATGGCGGCCATGTTCTTCCAAGGGACGCTGGGAGGCTTCACTCCGTACGCGGCGATGGGAGCGGCAACTGCGGCGGCCAACCCGGGGCCGCAGGGTCAGCCTCCAGGGAGCACTTATGTGCCGCAGCAGGTTTCTCGAGATCCTAGTGGTAATGCAGCGCCGGTTAGTCACGTTTCACCTGGACGAGTCTATGGAGCAACCTCAGCCCCTCAGCAAGATACAGGACGTTATGCGAATGCACCTTTAGCTAATAATTCATCAAATAAAAGTGACGGCTAAAAGTTATTTTAATAACATTTTCTTGGGTTCATTTATGAAATTAATCAGGTGCTTTTGTTTTATATTTTTTTTGACGCCCTTTTGTGGTTTTTCTCAAACTGCTTGCCCGATAGGTACTGCCGCAGGTAGCGCTATGTGTGGCCCAACTCCATCAGGTGTAAGTCAAGGGGCTGACGCTGGAGGTTATATTAATACTCCTCCTCCAAGGCCATCGGGTGAGTGGATTAAAACTTGGGGTGCTATTGCTCAGGCCCCCAATGGAGATACCGGTGTCAGCTCAGGAAAACTTTCAAAGAAAGATGCTGAAATTGATGCGCTAAATAAATGTGGTAATTGGGGCGCGCCCAACTGCAATATTAAATTTACCTATAAGAATCAGTGCGTTGTGTCTGTCGATCCAGTCACAGGCGGATCCGGAGGGTCAATTGTTAGCGCTGCTTCTGTACCTGCTGCAGCGGAATTGGCAAAAAAAAATTGCGAAAAATGGTCTGGAAAAGAGTGTAAAGAGAGTTTTAGTCAATGCTCAGATCCTTTCTTTAAAGAATACTGATGCTCTAAATTTTGAGGGATCATGGCGGTGATAGGTGGAAATGCATCGCTCAGCGTAGGTTCGCAAAAAAGCCATTGCTATTTGTATGCCGCAATGGGGTGACTGCGACAGCTATTCGAATTAAGCGGAGACGCGCAGGCTAGTATGTCTGGTTGCACGGTGGATATGCTTAGACATAGTTGCCGACAAGTCTGTAAATGTGGCAGCGGCGTTTAAATTCGGATGTATTATAAAGTGCGTGGCTTACTTTTATTTCATTTTAGTATTTGTTTCACTGCCTATCTTTGCCCAAACGGCTTTTCCAATTGGTACCGCTGCTGGTAGTGCTAGCTGTGGCCCTACTCCTTCACAGGGTGGAGGAGCTATTCCAGAGCAGGCGCCTACGCCTTCTGGTGATGGGTTAAAACTTGGGTTCCATAGCTGTGGCTGGTTCTACAGGAGACGTTGGCCTTGCTGTCGGCAAAGATTCTAAAAAGCAAGCGGAAAATGAAGCGCTGATTAAATGCGCTCAGAATGGAGCGCTTGATTGTAAGCAAAACCTCTTTACGTACCGTAATCAATGCGCTGCTCTTGCCTGGCCCAATACAGCTGGTGAAAAATATATTATGAGTGGTGGCCCTAGCAAGGATGTCGCTGCTCAAAAGGCTTCCTCAGCATGTGAAAAGAGTGCATCTACCGGTTGTAGAGTTGTTAATTCTGAATGCTCGTTTTTTTTTAGAAAATATTAGGGTTTGATCAATTTTCGCTGGCTTTTCTTGTCAATTTCCTGGTAAATGACATGTCGTCATCTGCCGAAGCTGGTAGCAGTAGGCACTAACAATGTGATGGCCTAAGCGCGGCAATAGGGTATTATTCCTGGGTCGGCTGTTCGGCGACGCACTGTTTTTACATCTGTCCCTCCTAGGAGTTGCATCATGAAGATGCTCGCAGTGACGTGTTTAGTGGTTTCGTCCTTCGCCATGGCGCCCGCTTACGCTGGCGATCCCTGCGCTACGTTGATGTGCATGTCGGGCAAATTGGTCGGCGCTGGCCTTGATAAGAGTTGCGCTGGGCCGATGACCGATTACTTCAAGATCGTGCGCTTCGATCGGCATGGCTACAGTCCTAGCAAGACTAGCGACGCGCGGCAGAGCTACCTGAATTCCTGTGATGCCGCCGGCGATAGTGGTGGATATGCACAGAAGGTCAACGAGAAGTTCGGCAAGATGCGTCTTGGGTTCTGATGCATCGGCGTGGTGATGCCAGTGGCGGTCGCGTGGCCGCTGCTGGCGAGACCTTGTCCACGTAACAGCAGCAAATTGCTACCCGCGCGATGCGGTGTGTGGATTTGCCGCAATGCGGACAATTGCGTCTTTCCCAACCAGATCAGTCGCATTTGGAGCTGCGGCGCCGCCATCAGGCGCCGCCGCGTGAATACGTATGCAGGCACCTCTGCAATTCGCACATCGACGTTACCCTAACGCAGCTTTCCGCGTGCCTACTGCGCACGCGATCTCTGCCCGAAGGGGGGCGTTGCATGACTCAGGCTCCATGGTGGCGCGGTGCCGTCATCTATCAGATCTATCCGCGTAGCTTCCTCGATGCGAACGGCGATGGCATCGGCGATCTGCCCGGCATCGTGCGCAAGCTGGACTACATCGCATCGCTTGGCGTGGACGCGATCTGGATCTCGCCGTTCTTCAAGTCGCCGATGGCCGATTTCGGCTACGACATCGCCGACTATCGCGAGGTCGATC
>Ga0308160_10005082_pt1 | contig 13832 bp, 5 predicted proteins | sample PhyFR1_FD_201036 | JGI IMG/M metagenome (GOLD analysis project Ga0308160, IMG submission 201036) | Phyllosphere microbial communities from UC Gill Tract Community Farm, Albany, California, United States - DLSLF.R1 | ecosystem: Host-associated > Plants > Phyllosphere > Unclassified | place: USA...
GTTTGGCATGTCGATGAGCGATGGCTTGTTTGCATTGCGGTCCGTGCGGTTCTTGCCGGCCGGACCAAACACGGTTTAATGGTTGCGAGAAGGCAACTGATAAATCGCAATCTGCTTATAGCGGTTATATGGAAAAGCGCAAGGGAACGACCTGATGGGCACCATCGGGCAGGTCAGACTACGTAATGTGAAGGCCGGTAATTGCAGCGCCAGATCCTGGCATGGGCGGGTGGCACGCTTTGCGCACACTGTTTGCACAGACGCCGGACGTCATGGGCTTGGCAAGTCGTGTCCAGGCAAATCGAGGCGCAAGGTTAAATCGATCTTCTTGCGCAGGGAAAAGATGTTTATGTGGGAAAACATTCGCAGGGTCAACCGGTCATATCAACGTTCTAAGTGATATGGCGCACCATTCATGCTGCGGCGTTGCCGCATACTGAACTTCGTCCGATCGTCTCCGCCGGAACTGTTCATTTCCGGCGCTGTCCGTTGAAAGAGGGAAAACAACAGAAGAGCTCATGTCACTGCAATCTTTCCGACTATCCATCCGGTTCATTCTTCCGCTCGCCCTGGCGCTGGGTCTGTTCGCCTATGCGGTGGTGCCGCTGGTGGATGACATGACGCTGCGCTGGTTCGTGCGCGATCTCGATGCGCGGTCGCAGATGGTGTCGTCGGCGCTGCAGGAGCCCTTGCAGGAATATGTGCCCCGCGGGGAAGACCGGCGCATTGCCCAGCTGCTGGACCGCTCGGTGCAGGAGGGACGGCTGTCGTCGCTGGCGTTCTGCAGCCCGCAGGGCACCCTGGTCTACAAGACCCTGGGCTATCCGGATGCGCTGGGCTGCCCGCCCAGCAACTACACCCAGCCGATGCGACAGTCTCTGATCACGCTGCCGCGCGGCGCGCGCATCCATGTCACCGAAAGCACCTTGCGCAACGGCGCCCAGTACCTGGGCAAGCTGATCCTGGTGCATGACATGAGCTACATCGAGCGCCGCAGCGCCGATGCGAAGAAGTACGTGATCGCGCTGTTTGCGCTGCTGGCGGTGGTGGTGTCGCTGATTACGGTGTTCGTCGCCCACCTGAGCTGGCGCGGCTGGATCAACTCGATGCGCCGGCTGCTGCGTCCGAACGTCAATGCGTCGCAGTCGCAGAATGCCTATGCGCCGCCGGAGGTGCAGCCGCTGGTGAGCGACCTGCGCGCCCTGCTGCATGAGTACAACGTCGAGCGGCGCAGCCAGGAAAACTCGGCCGCGGTATGGAATGCCGACAAGCTGCGCGCGCTGCTGCATGACGAACTGGCAGGTGATGAAGTGCTGGTGGTATCGAACCGCGAGCCTTATATCCATACCCGCACCGCCAATGGCATCGAGGTGCGTCGCCCCGCCAGCGGCCTGGTGACCGCGGTGGAGCCGGTGATGCGGGCCTGCTCCGGCACCTGGATCGCCCATGGCGCCGGCAGCGCCGACCGCGAGACTGTGGACGACCACGACCGGGTGCCGGTGCCGCCGAAGAACCCGGCCTATACCTTGCGCCGGGTCTGGCTGACCAAGGAAGAGGAGCAGGGCTATTACTACGGCTTTGCCAACGAGGGCCTGTGGCCGCTGTGCCATATCGCCCATGTGCGGCCAGTGTTCCGCTCTTCCGACTGGGACGAATATGTAAAGGTCAACCAGCGCTTTGCCGATGCGGTGATTGCCGAAGCCCATACCGAAGACCCGGTGGTGCTGGTGCAGGACTATCACTTCGCGCTGCTGCCGCGCATGGTGCGTGAGAAACTGCCGCGCGCCACTATCATCATGTTCTGGCACATTCCCTGGCCCAACCCGGAGTCCTTCGGCATCTGCCCGTGGCGCGAGGAAATCCTCGAAGGCCTCCTGGGCAATACACTGCTGGGATTTCATACGCCCTTTCACTGCAAGAATTTTCTGGAAACCGTGGACCGTTACCTTGAAACCCGCATCGAGCATGAAGCCTCGACCATCTCCTATGGCGGCGACCTGACCCAGGTCGAGCCTTATCCCATCTCCATCGCCTGGCCGGAGGAGCCATATGCCGAGACCATCGAGCAGTCGCGTGAATCGGTGCGGCGCGAACTGGGCCTGCCGCGCGACCACCTGATGGCCATCGGCGTGGACCGGCTCGACTACACCAAGGGCATCCTGGAGCGCCTGCAGGCGGTGGAGCGGATGCTGGAGCTGCATCCTTCGATGGCCGGACGGTTCACCATGGTGCAGATCGCCGCGCCCAGCCGCACCTCGCTGGAGGAGTACCAGAACCTGGAAGCGCGGGTGCGGGCACTGGCCCAGCGGGTCAACCTGAAGTATGGCGCCAGCGGCATCGACCCGATCATGCTCAAGATCGAGCACTACGAGTCGGACCAGGTGATGCGGTACTACCGCGCGGCCGATGTCTGCGTGGTGACCAGCCTGCATGACGGCATGAACCTGGTGGCCAAGGAATTCATCGCCTCGCGCGACGATGAGCGCGGCGTGCTGATCCTGTCGCAGTTCACCGGCGCGGCGCGCGAATTGCACGAGGCGCTGATCATCAATCCGTACCACGTGGAACAGGGCGCCGATGCGCTCTACCGGGCGCTGACCATGCCCGAGATGGAGCAGCGCGAGCGCATGCGCAGCATGCGTAGCCTGGTGCGCGACTTCAATGTCTATCGCTGGGCCGGCCGCATGCTGCTGGACGCGGCGCGCCTGCGCCGGCGCGAGCGCATCACCGCCAAGATCCACTCCCACAGCCGGCGTTCGCTGCGCAGGGTGATGTGAGATGAGCGACCTCTTCGACCAGGCGGGCATGCGCCGCCTCGACCAGATCGTGCAGCCCGGCATGCTGTGCGTGTTCGACTTCGACGGCACGCTCTCGCCCATCGTGCCCCAGCCCGACAGCGCCTGCCTGCCGCCCGAGGTGCGCGAGCGGCTGGTGCGCCTGACCAGCCTGGCACCGGTGGCCATCCTCACCGGCCGCTCGCTGACGGACATCCACAAGCGGCTTGGCTTCGAGCCGCATTACGTGGTCGGCAACCACGGCCTGGAAGGCGTTCCGGGCTGGGAAGCCAGAAGCAGCCGTTACGCGGCCGACTGCGCGGCATGGCGCCAGGCGCTGGAGCTTGCGCTGCGCGACCGGCAGCGCTTCGATCCGGGCATCCGACTGGAAGACAAGCACTATTCCCTGTCCATCCACTATCGCATGGCGCGCGATCCGGCATTGGCCGAGCGGCGCCTGTCGGCGCTGTTTGCGACGCTGTCGCCGCCGCCGCGCGTGGTGGCCGGCAAGTATGTCTATAGCCTCATGCCGCAGGACGCCACCCACAAGGGCCATGCGCTGGAAGAGCTGATGCAGCAGACCGGCGCGGCCACTGCGATCTACGTGGGCGACGATGTCACTGATGAGGATGTGTTCCGTCTGAAGCGGCCCGACCTGCTGACGGTGCGCATCGAGCCGCATCCCGACACCGCCGCCGAATTTCACCTGCCGGCCATGCCGGACATCGTGCGCCTGCTGGACGAGCTGGTATGCCGGCTCGCGCGGCAGTCGCAGGCACTTTCCAACAGGACCCCCGCATGAATACACTCGACCTCGGACTGATCGGCAACTCCCGCACCAATGCACTGATCGACAAGAACGCTTCCATCGTCTGGTGGTGCTATCCCTATTTCGACAGCGACCCGCTGTGCAGCGCGCTGCTGCAGGGCGAGCGCAAGGAAGACGGCCATGGCAGCATCGACGTGGTGTTCGAGCATTCCCGTCTGGTGGAGCAGCGCTACGAGCGCAACTCGGCCATCCTGGTGACCCGGTTTCAGGACGATGCCGGCAACGCCATCGAGGTAACCGACTTCGCGCCGCGCTTCCGGCTGCACGGCCGCCTGTTCTCGCCGTCGATGCTGGTGCGCATCGTGCGCCGCACCGCCGGCCGGCCGCGCATTGCGCTGCGGGTGCGGCCCTCCGTGGACTATGGCCGGGCGCGCGCCGAGACCCGCTGCGGCGCGCATCATATTTCCTATGTCGGCTCCGCCCAGTCCATGCGCCTGACCACGGACGCCGCCATTACCGCGATCACCGATGAAAAGCCGTTCTTCCTGCAGGACTCGGTGACCCTGCTGATGGGGCCGGATGAAACCGTGGCCGGGTCGGCGCGCGAGGTGGGCCGCTCCTTCCACGAGCAGACCCTGGGCTACTGGCGCAACTGGGTGCGCAACCTGGCGATTCCCTTCGAGTGGCAGGACGTGACGATACGCGCGGCCATTACCCTGAAGCTCAATGCCTTCGACGATTCCGGCGCGGTGATTGCCGCAGTCACCACCTCGATACCCGAAGCGCCCCATAGCCGGCGCAACTGGGACTACCGCTTCTGCTGGCTGCGCGACGCCTACTTCGTGGTCAATGCCTTGAACAGCCTGGGCGCCACCGGCACCATGGAGCGCTATCTCGACTACATCCTGAACATCATCGCCGACAGCCGCGACGCGCCGCTGCAGCCGGTGTATGGCATACGGCGCGAGGCGGTGCTGGAAGAGCGGGAAGAGCCGCACCTGGCGGGCTATCGCGGCATGGGGCCGGTGCGGGTCGGCAATTCGGCTTACTTCCAGGTGCAGAACGACGTGTTCGGCGCGGCGGTGATGGCCAGCACCCATGCCTTCTTCGACACCCGCATGGAGCGGCCGGCCGGGCACCAGATGTTCCAGGACCTGGAGCGCCTGGGCGAACAGGCCATTTTGAACTACAACGTGCCCGACGCCGGCATCTGGGAGCTGCGCGGCCAGAAGCGGGTGCATACCTTCTCCAGCATGATGTGCTGGGCCGCCTGCGACCGGCTCGCCACCATCGCCGCGCGCCTGGGCCTCGACGAGCGCGCCGCCTACTGGGGCGGCCATGCGCAGGAGATCCACCGCGTGATCTGCGAGTCGGCATGGAACGAGGAACTGGGCAGCTTCGTCTCCACCTTCGGCGGCGACCGGCTCGATGCCAGCCTGCTGCTGATGGGTGAATTCCAGTTCCTGGCGGCCGACGATCCGCGCTTTGCCAGCACGGTGCACGCTACCGAGAAGCACCTGAAGCGCGGCGAATTCCTGTTGCGCTATGACGAGGAAGACGATTTCGGCCTGCCGGAAACCGCCTTCCTGGTCTGCACGCTGTGGTGGATCCTGGCGCTGGCGCAGATCGGCGAGAAGGAGAGGGCGCGCAGCCTGTTTGAAAAGGTGCTGGACCGCCGCAATCATCTCGGCCTGCTGTCGGAAGACGTGGCGCCCGAGAGCGGCGAGATGTGGGGCAACTTCCCGCAGACCTACAGCATGGTGGGCCTGATCCAGTGCGCGGCCCGCCTCTCGATTTCCTGGGACGACGCTTACTGATGGGAGCGAGCATGAACAAAAGAAGCCTGGTAGGCGCCCTGGACATCGGCGGCACCAAGATCGCGGCCGGCATCGCCAATGCCAATGGCCCCCTGGCCCGCGTGACCGAACCCACGCCCAAGAGCGGCACGCCGGATACGGTGGCGCGCCAGTGCATCGCGATGCTGCATGCTGCCTGCGACCAGGCCGGCGTGCCGCGCGAGGCGATCGACGCGGTAGGCGTGTCGTCGGCCGGGCCGTTCGCGCAGGTCGACGGCATGCTGGGCCTGGCCTCGCCCAATATCTGCGGCGGCCAGGCGCAGTCGGCCGACCTGCCCAACGACTGGGTGGTGATTCCGCTGGAGGGCCCGCTGCGCGAGCAGTTCGCCACGGTGGCCATCGAAAACGACTGCGTCTCCGCGCTGGTGGCCGAGCGCACCTTCGGCGCAGTGCAGGGCGAGCCCAATTGCGTCTATGTGACCTGGAGCACCGGCATCGGCTTCGGCTTCTGCGTGGACGGCCATATCCTGCACGGCAAGCACGGCAACACCGGCCATGCCGGTCACATGCTGATGAGCGAATCGTCGGACGCGCTCTGCGGCTGCGGCAACCGCGGCGACCTGGAGGCACTGATCTCGGGCCGCAACCTGGCCAATCGTTTGGGGCAGTCGACCGCGGATGTGTTCGATGCGGCCCGCAACAATGAGCCGGCGGCGCGGGCCATTGCCGAGGATGCGGCGCGGTGGTTCGGGCGCGGGTTGTACAACGTCGCGGTGGCGCTGGATACGCGGGTGTTCGTGGTGGGTGGGAGCGTCTGGCAGCATCATGGCGAGTGGCTGCTGCCGATGGTGCGGCGGGAACTGGATACGCGCATGCATGCGCTGACCGATGGCGTGGAGATCGTGCCGGCGCGGCTGGGCGGGCTGGTGGCGGATTTTGGGGCGTTTGCGCAGGTGATGCCGCAGGATTGGGTGCAGGGGTGGCGGGATAGAGCGCCCTGGGAGAGGTAGGGGATGGCGTCATGCCGGGACGGGATGACGCTGCTTTCCCGAAAGGGAAAAGGATACGTCGTTGAATAACCCGGGTTTGGCTTCGTCAGACCCAGGCTACCGCTTACGTAACTCGCGCACGGTCATGCCACGCGCATACGTGGCGATGAAGCCGAGATGATGCGTCATCCCGGTGCCCATGGCGCGCTCAATAAACGCCTTCTTGCACTTTTCCATGACTGCTTCGACCTCTTCGGCAGCCAAGAAGCCAGTAACAAGTTGATCGAGCGATTGCCCCGGAACAGGCGGTAAGGACGGGTCTACCATTCCCGTATCTTTCTTGCGTGGAGGAATAGAAGGTTCTTTTTGGGCTGACCTATTACGCCTTGCACATAAGGTCGCTTCACACAAAAATTTCCCGTCGCTCTGGACACCTCTGCGCGTCAGAAGTCTGCAATGGTCTGACGCCAGTCGCAAACCGCTCCAGACCTGAGCGCCGTTACGTTACCTGCACCGTAGATTCCGACGGTTTTCTCACCATGCCCTCCCTGTCGTTGAACACGAGGGCATGGTGCTAACACAGCCGGAGAATTGGTACTACGCCGGTAGCTTACTGGTTACGCTCCTATGCCGCCGTGATCCCGGCCCTGCCCATCAATTGCAGCGCGTTAGCGGCTTGGCTGGCACCGGCCGCAACCTGGTTGAACGCGCTGGTTGCCATCCCCAGCGTCGCACTGGCGGCGGTTCTGCCCATGAGTTGCAGCGCGCCAGCGGCTTTTGCGCTACCGGTCATGACCTGATTGGCCGTGCTGGTTGCCACTCCCAGTGTCGCACGGGCGGCGGTTGCGGCGGTTCTGCCCATGAGTTGCAGCGCGCTAGCGGTGTTAGCGGCGCCGATCATCACCTGGTTGGCCGCACTGGTTGCCATTCCCGTTGCCGCGTCCTTTGCCGCCCTTATGGCAGTCGTGCCCTTGAGTTTCAGCGTGCTAGCGGCTTGGCTGGCATTGTTCACGACCTGCCTGGCAGCACTGATTGCCATTTCCCCTGCCGCTTCTCCTGCCGCTTGAACGGCGGTCTTGCCCCGGATCAGCTGCGCGCTAGCGGCTCTACTCGCACTGCCCACGGCGTTGCTCACACTCGACCTTAGGCTACTGACTACTGATCTGCTTTTGTCGAATCCAACGCCAGCGATCCTGCGAAACTCTTTGAACTGCTTTTGCTCGCTCAATGCGTTACCGAACGCATCAGCCAAGTTGCTGCTTGCGCCCTTTGCAGCCGCGATAGCAAGACGGTTAAGGTCAAATTTGCGGTATTGCTCACGGTCGATTGCAATCTGGTAGCCCTGTTCCACCGCATTGTTTGCCATCCCGGTTGCCGCTCCCTTTGTCAATTCGCTGACGCCATTTCTCACGAATCGCAATGCGTTGGCCGCTTTACTCGTGGCTCCTGCTGTGCTTGTGCTTGCTGCAGTACCAGCAGCCTTGAAGATCTTTTGACCGAATGCCTGGCTTCCCTTGGCCACTAGGCCTTTAAGTTTCTCGCCCATTACACCGGCAACTTCGCCACCTAAGCTGATGGTTGCGCTGCTGGCTGCAGAGATGGCAACGCTCTTCCAGTCGAACTTGCCGCCGTCGATAGCAATTCTTACGCCTTGCCCCAAGGCATTCTGCGTGGCACTGACAGCGGCATAAGTTGCTACCTTGGCGAACGTTAAGCCGACTGCCTGGAGTCTCTGCAGCCCCTGTAGACTCTTGGCGCTACGGAGTGATGCGGTCATGATCTTCTGGCCCAGTGACAAGGAGCTGCCTGCTACTTTTGTTGCTCTAGCTGCTGCAGCTGCGTATCCACCCAGCGCGCCTCCAACCAGGCCAACCGCCCCGCCAACCGCTACATCTGTCCAGGAAAAATTCTGCTGCTGTCTTGACAGCAGCATCACGCCCTGCGACGCCACTGAGCCCAGCGCGCCGCCAATCATGCCCGCCACCAATGAAACACCCAGCCCTGCGGCCGCGCCGCCCGTTAAGGCAGTCACCAGGATGCTGACCACTACGGCAGCCAGAATCGACAGGATGGTGAAGCCAACGCTAGCGCATTTGTTGCCATCCGGTGCAGGCACCGTGGGCGAGGTGTTGCCTATGATGCGGCCCGCTTCATAGGGCTTGAAGGTGCTCGTGTTGTTATGCGCCGTGCCGACGGTGCTGGGCAGGGTCAGCATGGTGCCTGCATGCAGGCCGCTGCTGGTGCTCAGGCCGTTGGCGTCGGCAATCAGGTACCAGAGCGCGGCATCGCCATAAGCGCCCTGGGCGATGCTTTGCAAGGTATCGCCGGAATTGACGCGGTAAGTGCCCGGGCCGCTGCCCGGATGGGCGCCATCGATTTTCTGAAAGGCGCTGAAGTCGTATACCTGATCAGTGGGCTTCGGATCGCTTGCTTCCGAGCTGATCTGGAACATGAAACGGTAAGTAAGGTGCGTATTGGAGAAGGTGGTGCCATGCAGGAATACCTGTCCTTCTCTATTCCACGATGCCGAGTCCAGGCTATAGGTCGCTGGCACAATCGGATCATTTGCACTGTCTGTGTCGTGCTCCGACCCATCGACACTGATTTCGAGCATGCCTTTTGGTGGCCAGTCGACGTCCTTGAAGACATACGTCATCTGGCTGGTGGTGCCTTCTACCTGATTGCTGTCTCCAACGATGTCCTTGTAAAAGATGTAATCGCTGGTATTTTCTGTATTCCTGCTCACTTTCTGGTAATAAGAGCCCAGGTCTCTCAATGTGAATTTCAGGTTGAACTCTGACGAACTGCCAGCGCCGTCGTCCTGTGCGATGACATTGAGCGTAACCTTGATCGTCACTCGCGACACGGCCGGCGTGGCGCCGGTGTCGACCCCCTTGCCATACGTGCCCAACACCTGACCGTTGGCAATCAGATTCTTCAGCACATTGCCTTCCTGCGTCTTTTGCAGGATCTGACCCTGTGCGTCATTGACGAAGGTGCGGTTGTTCTTGACTTCACCGCTGTCGCTTACGCCAAGCAAATAGCCATTGACGTCGTAGCTCAGGCTGGTGGACTTGGACGATGACCAGGCGTCGCCACTATGCCCCTTGCGGTCGCCTTCTATGCTGCTCTGCTTGTAGCTGTCACCCATACGGCTGTAGGTCGTTCTTTCCCTGGACATGAAGCCACCCTGATCAAAGATCTGGTTAACCGTCTTGGTCAGATTGCCCACGTTGTCATAGGTGTTGAACACGGCCGACCTGGCCAAGTTGGCGGACGAGCTGAAATACTGCCTTGCAAGACGGCCCTTGTCATCGTAGACATTGGTGTAATTCTGGGCATCGATGCTGTTGCCGGTCGTGCTGTCGAACGACTGGATCACCCGGTCAGCCTTGTCATACTTGATCTCCCGACGCAGCGTGCCAGTGCGGATGGCGCCATTCCATACGGAGGTCAGACGCCCTAGGCCATCGTAGCTATAGCTTTCGGTGACGGACTGCTTGTACTGGTCGATGATGCGATTGCTGTTCTTGTCGTAGGTGATTCTATGACCCGATACCAGATTGCTCGTGTTCTCAGGGTTGCTGTCGCTATCGCCATCGGCAAGAATCATCCGGTTCATGCTGTCATAGGCATAGTGGCGATTAACCCAGCTGCCAAAATACTGCCTGGACCTGGTCCGATTGCCTGCCGCGTCGTAATCAAAGTAAATGTCTTCGTAAGGCTTGCCGGCATATTCCATCTGGCCCAGGGCGTTGTACCTGATCGAGTTGTCCGCATAGGTAGTGCCGTTGCTCACGGTTTTTTCGCTGGTACGGTTTCCCGCAAGGTCGTAGCCGTAAGTGGTAACACTTTCAGCTGACGTCGATGAACCTGCCTGTTTCACCGATGACCTGATCTCGCTGACTTGCCCTGATGCGTTGTAGCTCATCCGCACGTCCCGGCCTCTTGTATTGCTTTCAGTCTTCAACTGGCCAGCGAAATCGTAGCCGAAGGTGTAACTGGCTGCGCCAAGATCACTGCGTCCTGTGACTTTGCCAAAGTAGTCGTACGCCCAGGTCATGGTGTCGCCATTGGCATTTGTCTCGCTGAGCTTGCGCCCCTGGAAGTCGTACTGGTTCGCCGTCACTACGGTGCCGGGCCTGATCATACGCACCACATTGCCGCGCATGTCGTATTCGTAGCGGGTCTGGCCGCTGCCGTCGGTTCGTGATAACTGACGGCCCAGAGCATCATAAGCAATGACGACGTCGCTGGCTGACACGTCATCGACCACCGTGGCTGCGGCTGTAGCGCTGTCGATGCGGGAGACCTTCAGCGAACTGATGTCGTCCTGCAGATCGAAAGGGACATCAATGACATTGCTGGTGTAGATGGCATTGTTTACCGAGCCGATGCTGTCATCATCAAACAGTTCCACCTGCCAGCCGGACCTGATCTTGATGGAATTGAATGCGAGCGGGCCGAGGTCCTTGTATTCGCCTATGCCGAAATAGGTGACCGCACCGTCGTAGCTTGCGTCGTTGTAAAGCGCGACCGGCGCTTCCTCGTCCGACCAGGACTCCAACTGACCTATTTTGTAGAATTTCACGTCGACGGTGGGACGGATAATTTTCGTCAGACGCCCCAATTTGTCGTATTCATTGCGGGTGATGTTGCCCATCGCATCCGTCTGCCGGGTTTCGTTGCCAAAGGCATTGTAGGCATGGCTGACCAGGCTGCCATCGGCATGGATCTCGCTGAGCACATTGCCCGCCGCATCATAGACGGTCTGGTTCACGCTGCCGCGTGCATCCCGCACCGCCACCTGTCTGCCCGCATAGTCGTAAAGGTATTGCGTTACCGGACGTGCATTGCTGTAGCCAGTGCCATTAAACAGGGTGGCCGTTGGCCTGGTTTCACGGATGACCTGATTGTTCGCGTCGTATGCGTATTCAGTGCGCCAGTTTGCATCCCTGGCATCGGTAACGGCGAGCACATTGCCCCAGCGGTCCAGGTCTTGATAGACGATGGCGCCATTGGCCAGGACCTGCCGTACCTGCCGGCCAAGCGCGTCATAGGCATTGCGCGTCTGGCGGGTGCCTGCCATTGCCAGAACCGCCGATGCGTCCGCCCTGGTTTTCAAGTCTTCGCTGGCGCTCCGGATCTCCATGGTCAGGTTTCCCTGCAGGTCGTACAGCATTACCTTGCTGACGCCATCACCGCTGTTGCTGCGCCAGAGTTGACCGCCGCTGTTGTACTCAAAATATTCTGACTGCGCTTCGCCCTGTATGCTGGCCAGCGCTTGTATGCTGACCGATGAAGCGTTCAAGCCTGTCGTGCTACTCCATATTGCGCGCGAGCCATCTGCGGTACTGAGCACCAGGTTCCCGTCGTTTTGCAGGCGCAGGAATCCGTTCTTGCTGGCTGTATCGTTCTGCGTTCCGGCATTCCACGCTGGCGTGCCATCGGCTTTGTAGATGACCAGATTGCCGTCGCCGGCCTGGAAGGAAAAACGGGCTCCATTGTTATTGAACGTCGCGGCATTCCACCCTGCTTGCCCGTTGTTCTGCAGATCGTAGATAACGAGATTCCCATCCGTCTGCATGATGAGCTGGTAACGTCCGTTGGCAGATGTGATCGATTGATTCCCTAGCAGATTGCTCGGACGCATGGTGTCTCCGACGCCACTGCTCCATATTGCCCGGGATCCGCTTGCGTTATACAGCACCAGGTTCCCGTCGTTTTGCAAACGCAGAAATCCGTTCTTGCTTTCAGCATCATTTTGAGACTTCGCATTCCATATTGCAGTACCGTCAGATTTGTAGACCACCAGGTTGCCGTCAAAACCCTGGAAAGAAAAACGGGCGCCGCTGTTGTTGGATGTGCCGGTGTTCCAGATCACTTTTCTATTGTTTTGCAGGTCATAGGTAACCAGATTGCCATCCGGCTGCATGATGAGCTGGTAGCGTCCATTAGCCGAGACGATGGATTGATCGGTTCGCAAGTCGCCCGGCCACATGACGTCACTACCTACGATGCCTTTGCTGACCAGTTCGCCAAAGGCGTTGTATTGCATCTGCGTATTGTTGACGGCGGATGCAGAGGGCGCAGTAATGCGAAGGCTCGATGTTTGATCATTAAAATCTGGTAACGATGCCGTGTTGGCGGTGATAGTTTTTTTCGCCCCTGCGAAATTGTTATCGGCGTACAAGGTTACCGTCCAGCCCTGCCTGACGCTCAGCGAGCTCAGCATATCGTTGCCTATTCCTAACTGGCTCAAGTCATATTCGCCCACAGTGAATGAGCGGCTGTTCCCCTGGTAATTGGTGTCTGAAAAAAGGCTCACGCCATACGAACCCGGTTCGATGGCATTGACCAGTTGTCCCAGCTTGTCGTATTTGAAGGCCTTGAACGAGGTACGGGTAAGGCCATCGCCGCTATTTGCACTCTGCCATTGCTTGGCCAGATTGCCATTTGCGTCATAGGACATGTACTGCACATTATTCAGCGCATCGGTGTTTTCAATGGCGCGGCCCCAGCTGTCGTAGGAGACGCTGGTGATTCGGTCATTACCGTCGCTGTTCGTGCTGTAGCTGTCGAGGGTCGCATTCGTCGCACCGCCGGCGCGTTCGATTTGCTGGGTGACATTGCCAAACGCGTCACGGATGAATTCGGTAAGACCGCTGAAGCTGGCGTTGCCCTCGATGGCCCGCGTGGCTTGCGTGACGGCCCTGGTTCGGCCGGCCTGATCGTAGTACGTGGTGGTACTGTTATTCCCTGCGTCTGTCGTTCTAATCAGGTTGCCGAAGCTGTCATATTGATAGCTTGTCTTCAGGTCGCCACGCACTTGCGTTTTACTCACCACGATACTGCTGGTTTTGTCATCAAAGCTGCCCAGCGACGAGGCATCCCCTTCGATGATGTATGTGGCGCCGCCAAGATTGTTGTCATAGAGCGTAACCTGGTACCCCGCCTTGATCTTGACCGAACTGAGCCAGTTGCTCTTCACAGCGCCGCTATTCAAGTTGCTTTCATCAAAGTATCCAACGCCTAACTGACGCGTGACGTTATTGCCGTCATCTGAATAATTGGCTCCGCCGTAGAGGGTCACGGCATCGTTGAGCGTGCTTGTGTCAACATATTCCACATTGACCTGTGTTTCGCTGGTCCTGCGATTGTTCTGGTCAAAAGTGAATCGGGTAGTGCGGTCCTTATCGCTTGCGTCAGGCAAGGTGTAACCTGTGGTGCCGATACTGATTGCGGCGCCAAGCGGGTTTGCATATTCGGTACGCTCGATCATATTGCCGAACGCATCGTAGCGCTGCGTCGTCACGTTTCTCAACGCATCAATGGTGGCTATCTCCAGGCCACGCTGATCGTAGTACCGGTAGGTGCTGAGCCAGGTGCTGTTGTCTTTCGTGACCTGGGTTTGAATGATTTGACCGAGGGCATTGTAGGTGTGCCTGGTCACCGGGCTGGCGGTAAAGGCGGTCGTTCCATCGTAGGCATAAATGCTGGGCTC
>Ga0308160_10005085_pt1 | contig 13828 bp, 11 predicted proteins | sample PhyFR1_FD_201036 | JGI IMG/M metagenome (GOLD analysis project Ga0308160, IMG submission 201036) | Phyllosphere microbial communities from UC Gill Tract Community Farm, Albany, California, United States - DLSLF.R1 | ecosystem: Host-associated > Plants > Phyllosphere > Unclassified | place: USA...
TTGGTCTCATCATTCTGCCTGCTACCGCGCTCCAAATGGCCATATGCCCTACCTACCGACCGTCCTCTGCTGGACCGACCTGAATTACCATTCTTGATGCCCATCACCGCGAATCCGGTTCGAAGCACGCTTTATGATGTTTTGGGCGTCAGCTTATGTATGCTCTGGTGGGCTCCTACGTTGCGGTCATGGTGGTCTCCAGAGCGTATGGCAGATCGAGATGCTAGAGTCCGGCAGACGTTGAATGTGAGTCATAATCACCGTCACTTGTGGAGCAGGTTTGTTGACGCTGTAGCGTTTCCTAGAAGCAACTTTAATGACTCTCGCTTCGAGTCTCTTCGTCACAATAGCAATCTACACGCTGGGCGCGAGCTTCGAGAGGTCCGTCGAGATTGATCGTATACGCTGATACCAGTCACGCTATCGCTACTTTTCTATTCGCGCTACACCTATCTATCTTGACAGTTTGGCCAGTGATTTACGCCGTTGGGGTCAACTTTGTACTGGATACTCGAACTTCTCATTATCGCATGATACGGATTTTCTGCGAATACAAGTACGTTGTGGCTGCATCCTCCGCTGAGATTAGCTGTACTACCCCTCTCGAAAGAGCTATTCTATATCCTGCCGTCGGGGCGGTCGCTGGTGCTTGGCTAGGATCAGTGGCTTTTCCTCTTGACTGGGAACGTCCGTGGCAGGTAAGCGACGATCTAAGGTCCAGCTGAATTCCAGTCGTTTCCGTTGCCGTCCACTTTTGGCTCAATCCTGGGGCATTCCGCAGGAGGGGCAATCTGCTGGATGCATTCTGCGAGGGATTTCCTAATGGTGGACCCAGCTGCCGTGGACGTCAAACGTGAAAAGTAGACTGTCGTTCAGATGCATCAGACTACAATTCATACTAGGTTGTCCTCTCTTTCGTTAGTCGTAGCCATACCGTCCCGCCCATGCTCTTCTCTTTAACAATCTCCCAAGGAGCCAAAGGTGCACTTGATGGGTGTCCTGTGCCAAATCTTCGTTCCAGCTCCGCCTTTCCCTCTGCCGTGCCCTCTGCCTCCAACGAGACCATGCCGTGCCATTCGGGTGCCGCTTTATTGTTGGGACCGATCTCTACGCCGGTCACGTACAGATATCGCTTTGCCGAGATCCTTGCACCAGATGCCACCGTCATATCTCGCCTGTCGGACGCCAATCTCATAGATTGAAGTCCCTGATCGCGGTACGGCCCAAGATTGAGAAAAATGATTTGCGAAGCAGGGAGAAAAGGGTAATAGTAAGAGGGAGGCAGAGCAAAGGCATCGACATAAGCGGGTAGATGACCGGTTGGTGTATGAGTGTATTGTAAGGGTACCAAGAGGTGTTTGACAAACGGTACGTATATCAACACATGCTCTGTTGTTTTTGGCGCTCGAATAGCAGTGTTGACCTATCTTCAGCCTGACTCATAGCGGCGACTCACAACCAAATCGCCTAATTTCATTCGCTTGAGAGCGCCGCATTTCTCCAACTCCTCGATAGCTGCGGCTGCTCCTTCAGCAGAGGGCCATTTCCTCACTTTCTCGGATAAAGGTATGAACACACGCAGTACCGGGGCGCGTCCCGGAATGTAGGGCATAGGCTTGTCGAATGCTGGTTCACATCGCGGCGGTCCCACTGCCCTACGTCCTGGCACCGGTGAGCCAAGGTCAGAACGGCGATTCGAATCGACGCTGCCAAAGCTAGATCGTGGCCTAACACCTATAGGCGGAGGTGCTTGGAGAGGCCATACTCCGGTAAGACCGGATAAACGCGATTCACCAATTTGTGATGTTCGCGGCATATACGAGGCGACCGAAGGGCTGGTCTGGAAGGAATAGAGAGAGCCCGGTCGGGATTCAGAGGGGATGCGCTTACGACCCGGAACATCGCTCGCGTTTCTGAAACCGTAGCGCTTGGCGGATGGATAGCTGACGGGAGGAAGACCTGCTTTGCCAGGCGCCAGCGAGGCCGCCGGCTCGGCGACTGAAACGATATTGCCTGTGCCAATATGAGATCGCGGATCGGTCGCCAGACTGTTGCTTCGCCGTCGACCAAAAGAGAAGGTTGCCACAGACGCAAGCGAAGAAATCGAGCCACGACGGCGCATAGGCTTGGGAGTGATGTCCAGTGAGTTGGCTTCTTGAGGTGGTTTCGCTGCCAGAGGTTCTGGCATAACAATCTCAACGACCCGCTCGCGACGCGGCGCTCGGGACGGTGCGATGCTACCTGCGTCTGAGCCTGCCGTGCTGCCGACCCTGGACCTAGGTTGTCCCATGGAGCTCAGACTAGCCGAAGATGGCGAGAAGGGAAAATTCGAAGGACTAGGCCCATCGTCCTCGAAAGGGAGCAGAGAATGGTTTGGATAGCATGATTGTGGTAGGCTCCGTAAATAGAGGACAACGAGAGTATGTGAGAGCGATAGGTGTCGGAGGAGGTTGTGCCACCGGGCTGGATAGGTGCTGTAGGTCGCTGGGTCATGCAGTAATGATTCCACTGCTCATCAGCCAAAGCAACATATAATTGAATCAGGGTGGACGTACGGAAGCCTTCCCATACCGTGAGATTCGGCCAGCGATTTCCAGCTTGCTCTGGCGCCACGACTGTCCATTCTCTCAGGACCCATCGACCGACTGATTCGCCTGTGAATTGCCGTCGTACGTTCTCGGAAGATCCACTAAGCGAGAGAAAAGTGTTAATACCGATGGCGCCCAGAAGACTCGACTGTATCGCGGGATGTGCAAGCAAAAAGTCAAGCTGTAGCCGCCCGCTTGGCCTTTGCAAGACTGAAGCACGCCTTCGTGAAGCTGTCGGTGGATTCAGAGTACCAATGCGCTGAGGATGCTGATTTTGTTGGGCTTGACTCTGCGGAGACGGCGCACCCGAAGGCGTAACGGGACCTGTACTGTTTGAACGCCTTGCTTGCCGTCGGTGTACAAGAGAATCCGATTGATCCTTCGATGGGCTCTGTGGGACAGGAGGTTGCGATCTCGAGGGCGTCTTTATTGGAGATGAGCTGATTGTTGGCGGATTCTGTGCCGTTCGGACATCCAGCTGGCTGGGAGTCCACTGAGCCTTCGACTGGAGACTCGAACTGGGCGTGCGACGGACGGCTGGGGCAGTGTCGATAGCTTGTCCAGGAGGCCGCGGGAGTGGCCGGTCTGATTTGCTCTGCGGTGTCTCAAGCTTGTGGGATGACTTCGGGGAAGTCGTCGTAGTCTGAGCCGACTCAGATCGTGTCAATGTCGAAGTCATTGCTCTCGCGTAGGCGCCTGCCTCAGTGAGACCTTGTCCTGCAGCCGTTGTTGAAGCAATACCATTAGGCGGAGTCTGACGAGTTGACGGCGGAGACGCCGAAAAAGATGATGGAGCTGTTGCCGTAGGCCCTTTGTGAAGCTGAGTGACCGTTCTCGAGCTGCTCGTACCGGATCGTCGTGTGCTCATCAGTGGGCGGCCTTGTTTGTCGGTACGTTGAGGCGATACTGCCATGTTCTCTGACGAGTCCCTCCCATGCGGAGATCTTGAAGAGGCGATAATGTGTAGGTGCCTCGGACTCTGTGTTGGTGACACTACAAGTCAGCTTGAGTGAAACCTTTGTCTCGTACCTGGCGATGATTGCGTGATAGTGCGAGTGCCTGAGCTAGTCCTTGGATACATCCCTGGCGATGTGGTGTCTACTTTGAGCACCGAAGGCCTTTCAGCAGAGGCCGGTAGACCGTGCAACGGAGGAGATGGAAAGACTGCAGCCGGGTAGGTGCGAGGCGGCGATGCGAGCGCAGGATATATGGGGTTTCGATTACGTGGAGGCGAGGTGGACGGGTTCACTGACTGGGTTGGAGGATGCGTCCGGGTGGTGCGTTCTGTAGCACCGCGGTTCTCGGATAGGATCGACACTGGTATCAGTCATGGACGGCTGGTACTGCGATGTGGAGTATTCGATACGTACTATCACCGGTCCGCAAGGGCGACCAAGGTTTCCCAGCTCCACCATTCGTGACAAGATGATCACCAAATCCCTGATTACTTTGGCTGTTCAACGCATTGGTCCTCTTTGGCGGGGTTTGTGGATACATCGACTCATAGGAGGGTCCAGCAACAGGGTTCCGCTCCGGTGTCCCAGCGGAGCGCGCTCCATGCTTTTGTGGAATCCGCGGTGGAGTTTCTGTATTGGCGGGGGTCTTGGGCTTCTGGCCCTTTGGCGACGGTGAAAGCGAAAGTCTGCCAAGGATAGATTGACGACCTTGTCCAGACGATTTGGTGGGTGGAGTCGTGGGCGGCACCATGGCGGAAGACCGACTGACACGCCGAAACTACAGACGCTTGCTTGAGTCGAGATTCGGGTACAGGGTGAAACAAAAGTATTGACGAAAGCAGAGCTATGACAAGGGCCTGAAACACAATGAGGTCCAGGCGGGCGTCATGCGTCGATTGTGCGCCTATTTTGACATGCTTGCTAGGCACGACCTCCCTTTGATCCCTCGAATTTCTCACTGGCCAGGAGATAACAGAACGTTCACGCCCTTCATCACCCTCCGCTATGTTCTCTCCTACTGTACGATTTGCCCGAGGGATGTAAATCGATAACATTGGTGGGGTCAGCAAGGCCCCAGAGAGCCCAGAGAAAGCCGGCCCAAAAAGGTGTAAGAGGGATTCGAACCCCCGCCTGCGAACAGAATTGATATCTATTGAACGATTTAGTTCTAATCAATCTCCTTAGACCACTCGGACATCACACCACGATTTAACCAGTCTTTGCAAATCTATGAACCGCACTCTCTTGTGCCTTCCCGATGTCTGTTGATGCACTCTATTTTGTTTGCATCTGTCACAACAGCCTGATTATGTTCACAGTGCTCTGTAGCATCTGCAGTATGGTACATCACCAATAAGGCCTTGAGACATATTGACAATGGCAATTTCAGAGTAAACTAGATTAGATTTTAGGAGATATGTGTCAGGAAACTATAATGGATGGCCAAATATCGACTAAGTTTGGCCACACTAAACAACATGCGCTGACCACATTCTATTTGCAGAGATCAATGACATCTCCAAGCCGTAGTCCAGACTTGGCTATCAACAAGTCTAGACCATTGTAGGCAAATATTGGCCAAGGTCTATGTTTTGTCCCTCACTATTATTAGTACAACAATTACTGTAAGTACTGTACCAACTTGTACCGTTACGCTCCGCTCCACTCCATACCGCTAGGTTCCATACCGTACTACACCATCCCAAACCAAACCATACCGCTGCGCTCTGTACAATACCAGACCATACCATTCCCCGCACCGTATGAGTATAGGGTATATAAAGCCAGCATATCTATCTACTTCTTGTTCTTCTTCTTTGTCAATGAATTATCATAGGTTACATTCTACAATCATCTAAGTGACTCCTTGACTAGTAGACACGGTATTATCTATTCATTGTTGTCCATATCCACCTTCTGCTTATAAGGCTAGTTACTACTAGACCTCTCGATCATCATTGTCCGCAGGAATATAGGAATAGTCACTGTGTCATGAACCCATGACACCATATACACGCTTCCACATTTATGCTCTATTCTTGATCCATTCTACTGTCAAACTGCTCTACTCTCAAACTGCTCTACTTTTGAACTGCTCTACTCTCAAACCGCTCTGTTCTTGCTCTACTCTCAAGCAGCACTATCATAAGAGTCCTCTACTCTAGAGGTACTCTCAAGCTATGAGACAAAGGTATATAAGTCGGACATAATTGGGTTGAATAAGTTTCTTCCCAAGGATCAAATTATCATTGTTACATAGTTACTTAGTTACTTACTCTTCTTTGCCGCCACAACTCCTAGTTAGTTTTAAACCAGTCTTGTTTAATAAACGTAACTACTTTAGAGTACTGCCTTACGCAGTACTACTTATTCATATCACTTATAACTGTGCTCCAGACTTGCCCAGATCCTTCCAAGTCTTCTTGCAACTACTGTCGACCATATCACAAAGTTCTAAGTCTCTGTCAGGAAACTATAATGGATGAGCAAATATCGACTAAGTTTGGCCACGTTACACAACACGCGTCAACCACGTTGTATTTGTGGAGATCAATGACATCTTTGAGCGATAATCTCGACAAGTCTAGACCATCATAGGCGAATATCGGCCAAGGTCTAGGTCCAGAGTCTAGACTTGGGGAACAAAGCGGAAGGTCAAGATTGTGTTCGAGACCATAGGGACAGGGACATGGGTTGGTAGTTATATAGGAGAGTTGCTGAAAGTCTTCCAACTTCAGCAATCCTTGATTGAAGTCTTCTTGTAGTATAAGTTAGAATTTGCATAGCTTATATTCACTACACCAACCGACTATAGTTTAGCGGCATATCAAAGCCCTTAGACTATTCTGTCTGTCATGATGGCCCCGCAACATCAAACATTCTAATCCAATCCGGTCAACAGTACTCTTGCCAAGAACCCCAATTGGTTGTTCCTTACTTGATTCCTTCCAGTGGGATCATCAACGCCAAGATTCCTGTCCATTAGTACTTGAATATGTGATGGTACCTTTCAAGTTAGAAGTAACCATTGGATTGGAAGTAACCATCGGATTGGAATGAAAGAAAGGTAATCTCTATATAGTTAGCAGTTATAATTCTATCCCGGGTAGAATTCTCCTACTTAAAGTCAACGTCTATATAAATTGTAATCTAAACTTGCATACTATTGCTTCTACGGTATTCTAATTGCTATGAATTGATACCTTTAGACTCATCTCAATCAAACTTTTGAACTTCCAATTTCGAACTCCCATCACAAGGTTATAAGGGCTGCTATACCATGGACGCTATAGAGCATTGTGACACTTTTGTCTAAAGCTGAATACCTGTGTGCAAGATGTAACTATGGAACAAGGAGCTGAACAAGGAGCTGAACCTTACCAATAACTGGATTACTGAAGAGGAGCTGAATTGAGGTATATATTGTAATCCAAGTAATCCTCCATATACATTACCCGCTGTGTGCATGATCTAGTTAATCAGCCAAGTTACACACAGTGGCTTGTATGTATAGGAATGGGGTTGTAAGCAAAGAGGAATAGGGCTATGTGTCACAGGGCTACGTTGACCAACAATAGGTGTCAACGTCCAACTCAGGATATGGTTGCCTAAGGTATAGTTACCTCGCAGAAAATGAACTACATTTGGCAAGATTTGGCAAGAATGAGCTAAGAGAATCAAAGTTCCGCTAGATCAATGTCGGTCAAGGTAGCGTGCTAGAATCTTATGCAAGAAGTGGACAATAACAATTGAATAGTTACTTATGTGAAGACAAGTATATTACTACTATAAGTTACTACGGTTAACAACAATCAGAGATCGCTGAGGTTACTACAAGCCTCGGCGATCCCATTATATAGGGTACCTGCAGATAGTGAATGCTTGTGGCATATTGCGCACTTAATCCTGTCTATATACTTCCATCTTGTACTTGATATCATACATTACACATCAACCCACCATGCCTGTCATCAACACAGAAGCTAGAATACTTGCTGCTCTTGGTGACTGCCATAGAGTTGCCCACTTGAATAAACCAAACTTCACCAGAATTGCCAAAGCCCATGACATCAACAGGCATACCCAAGACACTATAATCAATCACTCCTCCCCACTCCACCAATCAAAGATGGCCGGTCTCTTCTCACAACTGCTCAAGAGAACATCATCATCAATTACCTAGAAGGATTAAGCAAGCGTCACTTCTTTGTCACCCCTACAATCCTCCATAATATTGTCAACACAATGACCAGCAAATCACCCTCAGAGAGTTGGGCCCGGGACTTCATCAAAAGACATAAGGACAAGGTGGTGGTGATTAAAGTGGGAGGGATGGAGGCCTGCAGGCATAGTGCAGAGTATGAGCCTACATTCAGACACTGGTTTGACCTTGTGAGTACCTCCTGGACATGTTTTGGTAAACAAACTGATCATCTCTAGTATGAAAGCAAGATTGCCAAGGAAGGTATCACTCCAGATGCGATCTACAACATGGATGAGAAGGGTTTCACCATGGGTCATGCCAATGTCCAGTACAAGGATATCCCAATCAGCCTTGCTACCAGGAAAGGAGGAATTACCTCTCGGAAGGATGGGAACAGGGAATGGGTGTCAGTCATTGCTTGTGTCTCTGCTGCCAGGAAGGTCATCACACCTGCTGTGATATTTAAGGGTGGATCAGAACGGGTTGGAGAGAATTGGGTGGCAGACCTGCATGAGGATGATCAATACTGGGTGACGGCAACCAAGAAGGGATGGACATCAAAGGAGATGGGTCTGAAGTGGTTGGATGATGTCTTTGACCTGGAGAGACCAGGAATTTACCAAACAACAGAGTCTGGCTACTCTTGATGGATGGCCATAGCAGCCATGTTGACAATGTCTTCATTGAGCGGGCTCACCAACTCTGGATCTGCCTCCTCATTCTACCACCACACTCAACCCACCGGTTACAACCTCTTGATGTTGGGGTCTTTTCCCCTCTTTCCACAGCTTTCACCGTCATCTGTGAAGAGCAATACAGCCAATCAGAAGGGAGGATTGCAATCAACAAGGCCAGATGGTTCAGGATCTTCCTGTCTGCGTGGAAGAGAGGGGTTACAGAGGAAAATGCCAAGAAATCTTTTGTCAAAGCTGGACTTATGAACAACTGCTCCATTGTCATGGATCAGGTCTTTCCAGCTCCGGCAGCTCCACCTAGAACCCCTTCACCAACACCTACAGACACTGAAAAACCCCCAAGCTCCCCACTACATCAAGGATCCTCTCAACAATTGGTCAGAAAGGTCAAAAGCAACAAGAAGTCAGCTCCGGCAGCTATGGTGAAAATGAACAAGCGGATCATTGAGTTGAGTTGGAAGCCCAGCTTAGTCTGGTGACAAGGACAGCTGAGGGGCTAAGAGAGCAAGTCAAGAAGAAGAATGTCCGGTCCTGGAAACCCATAACAGATGGACATGAGAAAGGGAAAGCCTGCTGGGTAGGACTGGGACAGGTGGAGAGATCAAGGGTGCTCAGGGAGAAGACAGATCAGGAGAACAGGGAGAGATTAAATGCTAGGCAGACCAAGAAGGATGAGCAGATTGCACTGAGGGCCCATGTGGAGGCAAGAAGGGCTAGGAAGAGGGTTGAGGGGGGTGCAACTCTTGGCAGCTCAATTGCTATCCCCATAAGAGGTTTGGCCGGGATGCCAGTAGCAGATGCTACACCAGGTGCAGGGCCCTCCAACTATGCAGGGTAATAACTGTGTATGTACTGTAGATCCTACCAGTCTAGGATGGGTCAATTGTATATGTCAATGCAAGAGGAATGAAGCAAAGGACATGGAAATTGTAAGGGGGAAGGAGCGTAATGGCCTCTTGCTCCACACTGGCCACAGCAAATGCTCTATGCATCTCACACATGATAGAGGGGATGGTCTTCTATGGTATATGCATAGTGGGCCCTAAAGTAAAATTAAGATGCATGGTAGGGAGCCTATGGGAGGTAGAATAGCAATATGGGATTAAGTGCGCAATATGCCACAAGCGTTCACTATCTGCGGGTACCCTTATCCTTCAAGTTCATTGGTACCATGCGTTCAACTTCGTTGACCCATACAACTTTTCGGCAAACTTTGTTGAGCTTTGCCAGAAATGGAAGGTAACCCATATGATCCATTTAGTGACTTCACCGAAAATGGTAGTTAGTTGTTTGACCACTTGGTGAGTCTTGTTGACTTTGCCGGAAGTAGTAGCTAGCCCATATGGTTTGTCAAGTTTTGCCGGAAATGGAATAAGTGGACAATAGATTGGTAAGACAAGTTATGCAAACTTGAGATGATGCAAGTAACAATAGTTAATTGATTATCGGCAAGGTTTAGAAGTTGTTGGCAAGATTGAACGTATTTAAGTGATGACTAATATAATCCCGTGACACTATGAGCTTATTACAATTTACCTTCAGTATCTAATCAAATGATTATCGATCAAGACCTGGCAGCAAAGTCCGCTTGTCAAGATTGGAATTAGACTAAGTGCTTGTCAAGATCCCGCTTTGCAAAAGAAATATTTTGCCCAGCAGTTTCATGGTCTTATTAAGCTGATGCCGAGCAACTGCTATAGTTTTGTGACACTCCTCCTGGGACCACATTTGACCAACCGGCACCGGAATAGCACTTGAAGAGGTATGTATATAAGGAAACACATCTCAGGCTCATCGATCTTCTTCCCTAACAATCGAATTATCTCTTTCTTTGAGTTTTATTGCAAGACCTCTCATTGGGCCACCATGACTGGTATTCTTAATTAAGCTCTTCTAGTGAATCACACTTTTTTGTAGTCTTATACATCTCTTTACTTGTACATTTCACGGCTTCGACTGTGATACATTCTCACCGAAATAAATCAATTGATACTGAGAGTCGACAGTAGGTCTGTGGAACACTGCGATCGATCGCCTTTGACTGATGATAGTCATGTATCTTGCTGCACGGATTCTGCGGCGTGATAGATATCGCCGGGAAAGATGCATAGAAAGTCGCGATACAAGAGAGAGTTGTAGCTAGGAAAAGAGCAAGTGGAAGCTGCGCAAAAGGGAGCGACATGATGATCTGCCCCTTTTCGGTCACTCGAAGTTGCGGCAGTCTCATATCCTCATTGGATTTGTGGGTATACCTGTAATCTAAGCGCACACATCTAGTTTTGTGAACGTCGGAACCCTTCGCCTGTTCAATGTCGATGATGGCTGAGCGAGACTCTAAGCTCTGTGTCGGATATCGGCAATCGATTGCATAAATTCCTAATATGCATCTGTAAAGTTCTATGTCTTGCCCTCTACAATCAACAACATCTCAGAACTAGCAGGCAGCGACTCAAAAGACCTGGAGCCTTGGGATAACATGCTTCCACAACAAAGTATCGCAGTATTTACAATCCACAACACGCTATAATAGTGGGGATCGCTAATCTCACTTCAGTGCCCGCCGTATAGCATCACTTTCCACAACACATAGTCCATACGGACCATCTAATCGTCAACAGGCTACGTCAGCCAACAATAGGTTGACGACCAATTCCAGTATAGGTCTGGTCTAGAGACGTCTGCCTTGTAGAGGTTGAAGTCATTTCGACCAACCAACTGCGGCAGGAATGAGTCAAGCACGTTGAGGTGCTACCTGGTCAAGCATTTGGCGAGGGAAAGCGTAAACAAAATAGAATAGGGTAAGGGGACAAGAACGATTGTATGACAACACTATATGTTTACAGGTCTGAGCTACAGGCATTCCACAGCAGATCGTATATTTGCCGACACTCAGAGTTTGCTGAAATCTTTCAAGTCTTGACAACCTACCTTATATATGTTTCAGAGTCCTATTGGTTCCACGCGCCCATTTAACAACGATCCACTGGAGCACCATTTGAATTCAGCTGTCACTGCAGGACACACTCTGGTCCACTCTGGCAATCATCACATGCACGGGCACTTAAAGGTGTTAGATAAGGATGCACTACCAAACGTCTAGATTTCCATCCCTCAGGGTCAATTATATCTGTCACCTGGTGACATTTCTAGACCTCGTATCTCGCCACCTTGAGTGAGACTTCTCGAGGTCCAGGAGCATTGCTACTCTCATACGACTCTTCTTCTTAATCACCTCTGACTAAATTGTCCAGTGATGTGGTCGTAAGCTTGCCCGAAAATGAATCTTGTGGATCTGGCTTCCCAGGACCTCTCTGGGAGCGTGTCGTGACATATATCAAGCAAGGATTAAATCATAGCCAGTCTGATTTCTTGACTGTAACGTACAAAAAGCTGATCTTAGTAAATGCATGTAATAGACATCAGATACCAGTCAACAAGTTCAATGGAGCTTGGTTGCAGTTGCGCAGAATGAGATGTTAGCAGAATCAACGATCTACCTCATGCGACTGATATATTCAGAAACCGCCTCATGAAGAATGAGTTCTCTACCCTATTCACAACTCCGGGGCCCCTGAGAGAACCTGTGAGCGAAGGCAGCAAGGCTAAAAGGTGCGTTCAAGGGGGCAGGGGAGAATATCAAGTTCAAGAACTTGTCATGCACCCACGGCTACACATAAGTAGCTGATATATGAATCACTTACCACCCTTTCTGTCACAAAACTATATCAGTTGCTTTGTATCAGCTTAATAAGACCTTGAATCTGCTGGGATTAATCAGAATTCAGGCAAAGTGTTTCTTTTGCAAAGCGGGATCTTGGCTAGAACTTTACTTTGTCCTACCCATCCTGTTCAATCTACGTTCATGACACTTTCAGCTCTGTCATCGTGAAACCAGTGGCTATTGAGAGGTGTGGACTTGTAGATCACGACTAGTGTCAATCGATTCCATTGACGCACTAGTCGCCCGTGTCCAGCATGCATGTTGCGACCCGTCTCTGTCGGCACAAGAGGGAAGGAGTAGATCGTGAAGGTCGATGTGTGCTTGCGTTGCGACCTCTCACTGTTAGGATAGGAGCGACAGAGTAGCCGATGAAGGTTTATGTGTGCTTGAGTCACAACGGTCAAGGATGACTTGTGGTATTGGCGTAAGTAGACAGTAAGTGTACACAATATGGTGGAGGGAAGTAAAGTGTTGATGTCACGGATTTATATCGGTCACCCCCTAAAACACGCCCAAACAATTTCCAACCTTGCCGACAATTGAATTGTTACTGCTACTTGTATCATCTCAAGTTTGTATAATCGGATAACGCATCTTACCAATCTATTGTCAACTTGTCTCACTTCTGGCGTAGCTCAACAAAGTTTGCCAAAGGATCATATGGGTTGACAATTGACCGCATGATAACAATGTCCTCTGATTTTATAAGGAGGTTTGCCGAGCCTCCAGAACCTCAGCAATTTCTGATTGTTGTTGACCGTAGTAAACTATTGTAGTACATTTATAACTCAATCTATCTCCACATAGTGATGTTATACAATCATTATTGCCCGCACATTTCTTGCATAACTTCTTGCACGCTACCTCAACTGAAACTTGATCTAGCAGAAATTTGACTCTCTTAGCTCATTCTTGCCAAAGCTTGCCAAGGATAATTCAATCTCTGCAAGACAGGTCCGTCTGAGCTAAGCCTAGCTTGAGTTGGACGTCGACATGTATTGTTGGTTGACGTAGCTCTGTGACAGTGACGTACTTTGCCACACATTTTAGACAAAGAGCATTGACGACATTGAAATCGTGCGTTTTTGGAAAGACTCTTGAAGACGCAAATTGACAAGCCTCAAAATGTGGCAAAGAGGGCGATGGTACCTAAAAAGAATAACACTATCGCTGGTGCTTTGTGGAGACATGTGTGGAGACATGCGTCAAAGCCTTTTCCACTTCGGTTTTGCTTTTGCTTGGGATGAAGGAAAAGATCACTCAGGTATAGAGAGAGGGTTTGATAATTACATTGATGCAGCTGATGATGAGAAAAGAATCTCACAACGCCATCACAGTCATACTGCTATGAGTGTAGCACCTTTAGTGATTAAGAGACATAAGATATCACATGTCGGGCATCCTCCCTTGAGTCTCTTGTGCGCCTCTCCCAGGTTACATGTCCTACGAGTGTGATACTCCGAGGTCCTTGTGTACGTGCCCTCAACAGGGTTTTGGCTATCTATCTGTATGTGATCCACAATCCTGTGGTGACAAATAGTGTCTCTTGTCGGACGTTGTCACAGTGCTCTATAGCGTCCACGGTATAGTGCCCTTATAACCTTGTGATGGGAGTTCGAAATTGGAAGTTCAAAAGTTTGATTGAGATGAGTCTAATAGGTATC
>Ga0308160_10005087_pt1 | contig 13826 bp, 21 predicted proteins | sample PhyFR1_FD_201036 | JGI IMG/M metagenome (GOLD analysis project Ga0308160, IMG submission 201036) | Phyllosphere microbial communities from UC Gill Tract Community Farm, Albany, California, United States - DLSLF.R1 | ecosystem: Host-associated > Plants > Phyllosphere > Unclassified | place: USA...
GATTTCCGGCCAAAAGAACTACGACGAGCACGAAAACGACCAGGTAGCATGATGAGAACGGCGCCAAGCTTTGATCGACCAAACTGTTCATAAGCTTTGCGGTCGGGGAGCGAGAGCAAACAGACTTTCCTTAGACCACATCCTGCAAAGGCAGACACGACAAGGAAAAGCGCAGACCAGGTCTTGTTCACGCTGTTCTGCTGGACGCCACTGTTCGTTTGAAACACCGAGTCCCACCGCGAAGTCTTAGAGAGGTAGATCGCAATGATGGCAAAAGGTATCAGTTCGAAAAATAAGATATACTACTCAAGTCAGCGTGGATTCCCGGATCTCGAAATGGCCCTACCGCAGGAACAAGGTAGCTTAGCAGCCTGAGTGCACGGTATTCAACCCCTCCAAGCTGTTCAAGCTCCTCATCGTCCAGCTCCTCCGAGAAGAAACGGCTGTTGCGGCCCACGACGAGACCGCCTAGCTTCTCTGGCATCCAACTTGCGACAGTCGCCCGCAATTCGTCCCAGTTGTCGCTGCGCCCGCTCGCCTCGACACCTAGCGTGGCAACGGTGTCCGTCCTGCTCAGAAGCAGAGTGTGACGGGTTTCCGATCGAGTGAGACGACTGTGCAGGTGCGATTGAGCACTCTGAGGGATGATACGACTGAAGAGGTGAATTGGAATCGGAAAGCCTCCCATACCGACGTGCTTCCTTTCCTTTGGCGTAGGGATTTGTCGGGGAGTCGCGGATCGGTTTCCTACTTGCCGGGCAAACGTGTTGCTACGTTGCAGATCGGGACCAGACACCGTCCGGGAAAGACTGATAGTCCTCGACTCAGCCCTGATGCGCTGTCGTGCGTGGAAAGTGGTCGGTGTAGCCGGAGTGACGATCTGGACAGTTCGTTCTCGCCTGAGAGAGTTATACTCATCAGGAGTTGTACCGGATGATCTCACGATCGATGATCCCGAGTCACCTGTTCCTCCGACTCCCTTCAGTACCGCTGAGGACTGCGCTGTCGTAGATGCGCTCTGTGTGGCCGCATCTATCCCTCCTCCTCCTTGTCCTTCTCCCACATTGGTAGTGTCGGGATGACTACCGCGGACGTCAATTGGCGAATCAGTCATGCGTTCCGATATATAATCGTCCACTGGCCTCGCGTTGACCGGGCCCGAAATCGTTTCCCCGGCGTAAGGCTTCCGCGACCCATAACGCCCTTTCAACGTCTTCGCGCGGTCGAGGACAAGTCTCGTCCTGCTCCGTCTCAGCGCGTTGTTGCGGCGCAAAAGCTCTTCGCAATGTTTTCGGAAGAACCGTTTCCGGATCAACACCATAATCCACGAGACGAACCCGAAGTCGCCGACGATAAAAAGCAGAAACAGGATGATTTGCTGGAACGGGTGTAGCACCGAGATACTGTCGTCAGCTTCGGGCGGACGGTCACCCACTTGATGGTGACCAGGCCTGTCACCCTATACATCAGTGAGTGCGAGGAGGTGAACTCACGTCATAGCTGAGAAACATAGGAAGAGCGCGTCGATATACTCCACCCTGCGCACGCCCGTCCCTTCCACCGCGGGACCAGGATTGCCCGCCGTGACAGCATAGAAGATACCGGAAAAGATCAGAGGCGTGAAAGTGAAGAAGAGCAGATGATATCGGAAGAAGTTGAGATTCTTCGTGAGGTCTGTCAACTTCATCCTGCCGTGTCCGAGTAGGCGATATCGCTCGTTTGCTTGAGGTGTTGGACGAGTGGATAAAACAGGCAGTTGAGACACTATAAGAAAGGTCGGTGACGCATCTTCGTATTGTCCGCAGGGTACCGCACGGATCGTGAGATGATGCTTCGCGGTGTGCTTGAGAGGCGCGGTCGCAACGTTGATTGATGGGTCAATAAGGGATAAACAGCGGGGCCGGAATTCAAGGGTGCTGATGCCGATCAGGCACGCGGCGGTACTTTTGGCCCCGCCCACGACCCTCGACACGTTCTGGACAGTACGAGAGATGCGATTGTGTACGGCGCTGGGGTGCATATAATGCTACGTGTATGTATACCTTCGAGCAGGTTTTCAAGTGATGTCAGAACCTGCTCGGTGGATGCAACGTGAGCAGCTATAATCTGCGGATTGCCGTGGTTCGGACTGCCACCTGGTAGCATTATGGCTACCGATTGACCACGTAGAATTGCTGACCCTGAGTATTGGTAGGTGATGAATAGACAGGAGGAGGACCTTGATGAGATTGCTGCGACGAAGCCGAGGCGGGGATGTATCGCGTGTTGGCGGTGTTGTCCCAAGCGGGTTCATTGCGGTAGAACTCCCATGCACTGCAGCATCAGCGTTCGCACATAACCCGGATATCGATCTTCATTCCCTACGGCCATCTTAAATTGATAGACCGGAGAGGTGGCAAGACATAGCATGACTCACGGAGGGGCAGCCCCGAATCTCACCGACTTGGTCGGTGGCGGAGGAGGCAAGGGTTTGTTCACGTCCGGTCGACCTTTCTATCATATCAGCTTGCACTCCCCGTCTCGGAAGCCACAAAGATTTGTAGAAAGCCCAGGTGGCGGAGACGTACCCGAATCGAAAAGTCACCGGCGTAGTGACCACCAAAGTACGGTCCGTTGTAATCTTGTCTCTGAGCGGAAAACTTGTTTCCCATATCCGTGAACCAGCCCATCAGTATGCTTTGAGCGCAGAGGGATGTTAGCTGATCTATCAGAGAGAGTTATTGAGAACTGGTCATCATCGATGTCGCCGGCTTGCACGTCGAACTCTGCTGCATGACGGCGCTCCTTTCTTGCCTTACCCACTCTGAACCGGGGAAGGACGATCAGCAGGAGTTCACCATGAAAGGATGTCCCTTCGTGAGATGATCGAATCGACTTGACGATCTGCATCATAGCATACACCTGCCAGGCAAGCATGCATCTCCCGATGGCTATCCGCCGCTCGGCAGTGGCGAGGCTGTCAAAGTGTTCAAACATTCACCCGACGATACACTCCGGTCCACGCTCTTCGACGGTGGAAAGAACATCCCGCTAATTGTCATGGCGCAGCACGTCTACCGCGCCATTCGTGATAGATTCGGCGGTGGAGCGATAGCAAAACACGCAAAGAGCGGACGAAAGACCATCCGGCTCCAGTGTCCGGCCCGGTCTCCGGCCCGACAAAGATGTAATTGGCAATTGTTCACGGACTTCTGGGCATCCCTCCACTCCAAGTCTATTGACAGACGCGACAAACGTCGGCGTCTCACTTGATATCTCAGAAGGATTGCACAAGCATCCACCTAGTCGATTCGAATCCATGGACGGATCGTATCGGTACAAACAGTATGGGCACCCGCAATACCCCCTCACGGGGCAAAACGGTCCATCACCGACGACTTCCTCGCCTCATTCGGCGACGCACCAGTCGCCCATGCTTGCGAACTTTGCGCGCGGCTTCACTGGAACCCGAGCAGAGCTGGACAAGATGATGGGGCAATTGGGCGAGGTTGCGAAAGCCGAGATAGGGTTTGGAGGCGGGGCTGAGGGTAGTCGCGAGAGGAGTTTCTCCTACGGAGGCAACAGCGACTTTATGGGTGCGAGCGGGAACATGGACAGTGGGCCAAGTGGCCGAAAAGGCCAGAGTATGCACGGTCAATCGGCTTCTGGCTCGGCATCGGGAGCTGCGAAAAGAGGGAGCAAAGCTTGCGTAGCTTGTGAGTGACCTTCGACACGCCTGAGAAAAGAGCTATGATGCTGAAGCTCACAGGTCGAAAGGGCAAGAATCGATGCGAGAGCGACCCGGCCGATCCAAACGGGACTTGCAAGCGATGTGCCGGGAATGCGATTACCTGCGTCTTTGAGAAAGCGTCGGAACGAGGCACAAGAGGGCGAAATGAGAGTGTAGCAGCTGAAGGGTTGGGCTCGGACGCCGAGGGGTGAGTGAGATCGTTGGGGCGAAAGATAAACACCTGCTCACACACCTCAGCCGCGTGACAAATCTCGAAAGTACCGTCAGATCGCTGGCGAGCGGGCAGAATCAGATTCAAATGGCACTACAGCAAATCCTATCGATGTTACCCCAGAACAATGCCTTCTCTACGACACCATCATCTGTTCCGTCATTCCTCTCCCATCAGGACGCTGGCATATCCACAGCAAACATATTCTCCAATTCGGTCTCCCCACCTGACATCTTCGGGACGGGTCCAAGCAGCGGACCAGGAATGTCACCGCGCCAAGGCACAATGTTCCCACCCCCGACCCAGCCCTCACCTCAGAATACCGCCAGTGGGAGACTGAGCGGTGCGTCATCAAAAGCTAGGAAACGGCCGCAAGACTTTCCAAAATTACCTGGCTTTGCGCCGCCAGTAAGTCTGAAGACGGTCACCAGTCATCGCGATGTGCTGACCCCAGAACCACCAATTTGGCACATATGGAATCATCCCACTCTCATCCGCCGCACCTTCGCCCTCGCGCTCACGGCGGTCTTCCGTATCATCCAACGATTCAGAAGCCTCGGACTCTGCGCTTCCGCAAGACTCGTTGACCGCCCCGATCCAAGCATTAGAGGCACTAGCAAATGCAGCTGACCAAGCTCGAGAAGGAGGCGAAACAGCGAATACAAGCGGAGGCTCTGACGGTGAAAACGGGGAGAAGTCGGCCAAGAAGCGCAAGAGAGTCACAATAGATGGACGGGGGATACATCTACGTGTCAAGAAAAAGACAAAGCCGGACCCCACGCCAAGAAACCCTTTCCCGGATGTCGTCACGAAAGGCCTGGTCGGCGAGGCGGAAGCGAGAGAACTATGGGATATGTGGGTCGGCGAGACATCTGTCCAATGAGAATCTAACGAGTAGCTTCTTCACCGGCTGCCATTACTTTGTCCCGCTGTGGGACAAGAATTACGACAAGTACGAATCTTTCATTGAACGTACACCGTTTTCCACCAACGGACTGCTTGCGGTGGCAGCAAAGATTCGGGCTGGCAATGGTCAGTCCTGGACACAACGCGAAGGCGGAATCTGATAGCAGGCGCGCTGGGCGAGACATTTCACCGGTGTCTGGAAGAAGCGCAAGGTATCGCTCGATCGACGTTGTTCGGGCCAATCGTCCGGAAAGAAGCTGTCATGGCGATGCTCATCTTGAGCGTATGGTCGCAAAACGGCTGGCTGCCGTGTGGCCACGCATTACGAGGAGCGCTTGATATGAACCTGCATCGAGCTTTGGACAAGCTGGTGGGAGATCAGATCCAGCCTCGGACGGAAGTGGAGGAACGGGATCTGATCGTCTCTGCACGGATATGGCTCAATTGCTACATGCACGACCACTTGTGGGTCGACTGCGATCAAGCTATGAGCAAGCTGACGTAACGCAGGGTCAGTTTGGGCACGGCAAAACCTCTGCTATTGCGCGATGACAGCTCTGTTCGACATGCGCGGCTGCTATTGTGAGTCGCGATCGTGACGTCTGGACACGGCTTACCGTCAGAACGCATCCTATGGCGTCGGAAACGGACATGCGCTTGATAGCCGGGGTCGAGCTTGTTGGTCTAAGAGGTAAGAACTGCTGACATCTTCTTCCGGCAGTCAACTCATGATAGTCCGCGTCGTCGACCACCTCTCCCCGCTGCACGGCAAGATCGATACGCAAACAGTGTCTTTCGTCCGGCGCATGTTCGCCGACCTGCAGGCTTGGCACCGGGAGTGGCACGCGATACATCGGCAGAAGCTCGACGAGGAAAGCGTTCTGGTCAAGCTTCTAGAGGCAGAATTGGTGTATGCTCAACTGTGGACTGTCTGTGTGGCGCTTCGAGGCTGTCAATGGGACAAGGTAGGTCGATGTGCGGGCAGCAGATCCGGAGCTGAGCGTAGCTGCCTACCGATCAGAAGGAGCTGGCTTTCCAGGCGAAGGACGCAGCTTTGCGGTGCCTTGAGATTTTCCTGCGTTCTGCCAACTTCCGAGCGCACTTGAAATGTGAGTCGTCGTAAACCTCATGCCTGTAGGCTGACGGAAGATGCTACACACGATCAGCTCGTCTCGGTCGCTTTTGCAGCGGTATTCCTGCTCAAGATGTGAGCGCTCAGACAAAGGTACACCAAGTGCTATGCTGATACCAGTGCCATCATATTCCCCTCATGCGTCCATCTACCGACACTTGTAGCCCAGGTGGCTGAGCTGGCCCACTTGCTATCCGCCGAATGCTTCGCAGAGCGGTATGCCCTGACCCTTCGGCTCATGCTGTCTAATTTCCGTCGGAAGACTGGTGTCCTGTCTACCATGCCTGGTACGCCCAAGCTGTCGATGTCCGGCGGTATGGGAGACACTTTACCGAACAATCCCGCCGGTGCGACTGGGGCAGTCGGCGAGCTCGACGGAGGGCTTCAAAGCCTGCTCAGCTTGCCTCAGATGGGTGATTTCGGCGACACGTCAGGTATGGCCGACTGGGGTATGGAAGGCATGGAGGGTTTCTCATGGCCGACCGAGTTTAGTCCGAGCAACTTGCCTGTATGGCTACAGGATGGGGTAAGTCTGTTTACGGCTGGTGTTGATCGCCGCTGACCCTGGCAGAACTTCACCGATCTGGGTTTACCCGTCGATGGGTCCGACTCGCTTTTCCTTCCGCCAGAGTTGGCCAACATGTTCCTACAGTCTACCGAGAACACAAGCATGGGTTTCCAATTCAGTTTGCCGGACTCTGCGGACTTTGGCGCGGAGGCGTGGTGATCCGGTAGAAGACGTCCATCGGACGTGCGCGCACAAGCGATCTCGCGCCATAGCCACGCGAGGGATCAGTTACCGGGCGGATGAAACCGGCATCGCAAGATTGATGCTGTTTCTCGACTAGAACGATCCGGCTTCCTTATCAAAGCATATCAGCTGTACCTGGTTCCCTCATCGGTGACCGAGGTGACACACCATGTCGTTGTGCCGGCCCATGATGCATCTTTGTAACGAGTGAAACACGGCGCCCGTTGCAACTATGACGCGATCACGTCCCGGCCCGCGGTAGGGCGGTTATCCCCGAGACTCGGAAGCGTTACTAACCTTGTCCAACTTTTCCCGCTATTCTCGGCGCGCCCCAACGTGTGAGAACGGGTGGCCAGAACATACGGCCGTCAAACCGAGTCTAACGAAGGTGTATATTACGTAAAAGCTCATCCTTACGGCGCCCGATGAGCACATGGATGCGTGTCCTTCGTATCGCTGACGTCGGACCTGGCTGGGTGGCTGTGATCAGCATCGGAATCACCCCTGTCGTGGATGCATCAAGCATCTGAGAGCGGTCTTGGACACGGGACAGTTGTGTTGTGTGATCAGAAGTAGTGACCCAAGTCCCAGCGGTTGCGAGCGACTCTGGCTAGACAATCCGCGGAGCGTTTGACGAAACCGGCGATACCCGAATTGAAACACTTGAGAAGGCACGGCGGCCGTAAAGTCACAACAAAACCGCACCACCTGCCCGAGCAGCCCGAATTAATCATCAGAAAAAGTGCGGCCACCGAAGCCCCCTCTCCATCCCTGCGACTCGTATATATAATTACCCTTGCCTGTCGCTAATCTTGTTTATCCAACTCTCGCCATCGCATCAATATGACCCAAGGTCAAGTAAGTGGCCGCATATTCTCATGCAGACATCAGCTTATATCAGGCATCATCGGCACCGTCCGCCACTCCGACACTGCACGAAGCGCCCATCATGGAACGTAAAGGCGAGCAATCGCTATCCAAGCCTGTCGAGAGCTTCAACAACAAAAAACGACCATATCGACCATACGTCGAATCGTTTGACAAAATCCTGCATCACCACCACCAGGGATCGGGAACGGAAGAAGACCCGTATATCGTCGACTGGATGCCAAAGGACGCGGAAGACCCGCAGACTTGGTCTGGCGTCTACAAATGGTTCACTAGTGAGTTTGACGCGAATAGTCACGAATCGACGCGAATATGCCCCGCCCGGACCCAATCACTGATGCCTAGTCGCCGTTGCTGCGCTTGCCACCATGGCCGTCGCACTAGCGTCGTCCGCCTATTCCGGCGGAATCATCAGTCTTCAAGCTGAGTTCGGTGCTAGCCGAGAACTCTTGATCGCTGGTGTCTCGCTCTTCGTCGTTGGATTCGCCTTCGGCCCGCTCCTCTGGGCACCGCTTTCCGAGATTTACGGCCGCCGAACCATCTTCATCATCTCATACGCCTTCCTCACCCTGTGGCAAGCCGTCACGTGTGCATCTCAAAACATCCAATCCGTCCTCGTCTTCCGATTCCTCGCTGGATTCTTCGGATCTTCGCCGCTCGCCAACGCCGGAGGTACCATCAGTGATGTGCTCGACGCCAACTCGCGTGGTCTCGGAATGGCTCTTTTCGCTGCCGCACCCTTCCTTGGCCCTTCCCTCGGTCCCATCACCGGTGGTTTCCTCGGTGAAGCTGCTGGTTGGCGATGGGTCGAGGGATACCTCGCAATCTTCAGCGGTATCCTCACACTTGTGATCCTGTTCCTCGGCGCCGAGACCTACGCCCCGTACCTGCTCCGAAAGCGAGCTGCCAAGTTGTCGAAGGCTACCGGCAAAGTCTACCGATACCGAGCCGACGCCAAGAAGGCTCTCGACCCCAAGGCTCTCTTCAAGTCGTCGCTCGTCCGACCCTGGAAGTTCCTCTTCACCGAGCCGATCGTTATTATCCTCACCATCTACACCGCGCTTATCTACGGTGTCCTCTACCTCAACTTCGCCGCCTACCCGATCGTCTTCCAACAGGGTCGTGGATGGTCTCCGGGTATCGGCGGTCTTGCCTTCCTCGGTATCCTCGTCGGAACCGTCATCTCCGTCATCGTCTCCGTGTTCTACATCAACCCGCAATACGTCAAGATCGCCAAGAAGAGGGGCGGACGTGCCACGCCTGAGGACCGTCTTCCACCTGCCATCTGGGGTGGTGTCCTGATCGTCGTTGGTCTCGCCGGATTCGCCGCTACCGACGCCCCCAACGTCCACTGGATCGCACCAATCATCTTCGGTGTGCCATTCGGTCTCGGAGTCATCGTCGTCTTCCTCGCTGTCATGGGCTACCTCATCGACTCGTACACCATCTACGCCGCCTCTGTCCTCGCTGCCAACTCAGTCCTGCGATCGCTTTTCGGTGCGGCTTTCCCTCTGTTCACCGCCCAGATGTACTCAGCTCTCGGTATCCACTGGGCTGCCGCTCTTCCCGGCTTCGTTGCGCTCGCCTGTATCCCTTTCATCGTCGTCTTCTGGAAGTACGGTGCTCGAATCCGAGCCAGCTGCAAGTACTCTGCCGACGCCGAACGACAGATGAACGCGATCATCGCGGCTCGAATGGCATCTCAACAGCAGGGCAAGGACGAGGAATCTGCTGCCCAAGGTCGCGAGACCCGATCGGGTTCGGACGCTACGGCCCACTCTGCCTCCGCCGCCCAGGCGACCAAGCAATCTCAGCAAGAGACGCCAATGCACGAGCGATTCGGCGTCACTCCCGAGGAGTTTGCCATGTACGAGGCGTTGGCCGACCGAGACGAGGTCGACTTGAGCGATGACGAGCGAGTCAGGCTGCAGGCAATGCACCAGAAGTTCGACCACGTCCGAGCTTAGAGCGGACGGCGTGCCCGCACAAACATAGACATAACCATACATAGACATCTACTAGAAAGTATAATTACATCAATCAACATCATGAATCACGATCAAACAACGAATCTGTCCGGAACATGTTTGGGTTTTCGGGAGTCAGCGGTAGAGAATCCAACTGATCGGGGCATAGCAGATGTGTGGCATCGCTCGACAGTAGCTCTATATAGCCTGACTAAGTAATGCTATGCGGTTGAGCTACGTTGGGCCAACGGTGTGTTCACAGTACAAGGTTGTCCGGGACTATCATGATGTCAGATCCGCCGCGATAATGTATCTGAAGTAAGCGAAGCCCGCTAGCAAGAAAGCCAGACTAACCCTTTGTCCTTCACCACATTTCTCGACTTGCTGAAGAGCGTGTACTTTTGTCAGCGCCGAGACTCTTTGCGCGCAACACTCACACCCAGAATCCACTTGACAGCGACGCCCCGTTTGGCCGATTCATCGTATTTCAGCCCGTCTTCTCTGAGCGGGATCTGCGTTGCAAGTGGGCCCAACGATTGTTTCGCTTCCGACTCTGTAGACTGCGATACAGGGATGACGCTGATGAACTCATTGAGCAGATTGTGCAAGTCGGCATCTGGCAATGGGTCTGGCTGTCAGCGGAAACTAAATGCTCTCTCGTTCGCACTCACCTGAACCCTCTCCTCCACCTCCAGCCCACAGTTCAATCTTGTTCTCCTTTGCGAATTGCGTGTACTCTTTCGGCAAAGAGTGACAGTCGGGCGTATCGAGCGAGTTGACGCCGACCCTGCCTGATTTGTGCAATCGCTGCAAAAGATCCAGCGGGAGGTACAGCGTTCCAAGCTCTTTCACGCCGTGTCCTTCGTCTCCTGCACTGTCGGTACCTTTGCCGTACTGCTCGTAGATCGCCGACCAGGTCTCGGCCACATGATCCGCCATATCATCCCCCACGGCCGAGACGTCGCTTGTCAACCCTTCCGCTCCGCATCCGAAGAAATCAGCAGCGGCCGTTCGTTTCCCCTTGTAATCGACGCCTTTCCATCCGACCAAAAGCGTGTCCACCTCCGTGAGACCCTTGTACGATCTCAACACTTTCAAAGCGTCTTTTACCCAAGATGCACGGACAGAGGCCGAGGCGTTCGCGACCAAGTGGATCTTCACCGTGATCTCCGCTTCGAGCTCGTCGCCCTTTGCGCTTCCGTGACCGCCCGCCTCAGGCTGCGATACCGCCATAACGGGGTCGGAGACGTTCGAGGGCGGGTGAGAGTGGTTGGGCGGTACGTCGTGTTTAATCAGAGTGTCGGGGTCGGGGATGATGATCGTCTCGTCCGAAGCGGACAGGGAGGGTTGGGCAGCATCGAACGCAGTGTGAAATGTCCGATGAATCAGCGGAGGTAGATTCAGGATTGGTTTGTGAGGTCTTGGCGATTTGACCGCTAGAGGCGATTGAGACGTCGTGAAGATCAGCAGGGACGGCGACATCTTGCGACAGTCGATAGAGGAGGTGGGGTCGATAAGCCGATGGTGTCGATTTCGTATGAAATCAAGCTGGGCGCTTGCTGACTAACAAGGGTCGAATCGGAGGGACAGCTTCACACCCTCGCCAGTGAATCGGGGCAGGACTCTGAGCAATCCCGTCGAAGACTCTCTGAAAGGAGGCGTAATGGGAAGAGAGAAGTGGAGATGCAAGAGCAGCGTGACGGACGCCGAGTCGGCGTAATCAGCCTCGGAATTCGACTTCTCCGCGCGATTCCCGTAATCCACTCCGCGCGCTACCTGCCGCATCCCGGCGCTTGGCCAGGGACACTCTTTGGCTATCATTCGGGCCTCGTGCAGCATTGAAGGCAGCTTGTAGTCTGAGGCTTGGGACACGGATCATGGTCGTCAGGCCTTCACACAAATTGATGCATATAATGAAGCACAGCGATATACCCCTACGCGTCACTTACGAGTGGGTCGGAGCTGTATTGCAAGCTCTCGCCGACCTGCGTGACATATATAACGCGCGGCGAGTGAATCCAGATCTGGTCCTTAGTGGTCTCGCATGAGAGACATGCACTTTGACTTCCCCTCTCGCACTCAAATGACTCAGACACTCCGGGCTTAAGAGTAAAGTCCGTTGGGTCGCCTAGACCGTCGCGCTGACATGGTGTGACTGTGAGGCCAGAAATCGTCGTCGAGCGGGAGGTGTCGCTCGACTCTGTCTGCGCAGGCGGAGATGCAGGTCGAGATGAAGGCATTATCAGATGGGTATCTGCGGTGGGTTCTTGAAAATGACGGGCGAGGGTCGGGCGTAATGGTGAGAGGCGAAGCATGGGCGTGAACCCAGAGCTTTATATACATCAGTGGTGACTACTTTACCGTGATCTCGCGTGAGTGAAAGGAATAGCTCAAACTTATGAGAATTGTTGAGTTCTGAGTTCTGAATTCGACAAGTCATATAGCAATAGCACCAAGGAGGGACCACTCTGCCAATCGAGGAGGAGTGCAGGTTTCGTATGGTCCGACCGATGCTCTAGCGTTCGAGATTCGAGGCCCGAAGCCGATGCCTGCCTTCCTGCCGGGACCGACCCGTCGAGATCGATGCGGGCTGCTCTGTCAGTGGACCACTTGGGGAAGTTGTCCAAGCGATATCGGCTCAGCGCAGGTTAGTAATTTGCCAAGTCAACGCAGATCAATTGTCAATGAGCGGCCATCTGTCGTCCTGCAGACAAGGAGCGGAGACTGCTTTGCGCCCAAACGCCCCAGAAGACCGAGCAGGGACTGTGATTCATTCTATTTCCTGGACCCAGGATCGATCGTTGTCTTTACGTTTATTCCGAGCTCTCGCCCTCTCCCTCCGACTCGGGCTTGACGCGCGCGACGGCTTTCAGTACGACTGCATTGTCAGCGAGAACAATGACCACATGCCGATGTGACCTCCGCATGACACACTGGCAAGAGGCAAAATCCACTCACGTTGCCGAAGGAACACCCTGTCCGGGACGTTCTGTCCGTCAATCGGGTCGCTCTTTCGCATCTCCATATCGGCCTCAACGTAGACTGTCGAGCTGAGGTCAGTTTTGTCACTCGTCTGATATCCAAGACTCACCCTTTACCGAGTCTTCGAAGCTGCTCGTGTTGGTTCTCGTTGAAGGAGAAGACGTTGTGCCATGAGGTTGGGCCCTCGATGAATTCTGCTGTGAGCGGTAGATTCTCCCTTTCCCTTCCGCCGCTGCACACCACCGCCCCGGTGCGGCGCATCGAGGTCCACTCCTTCTGACCACGAAGTGTCAGGCCAAGCTACACGAGGCGCAGGAGCCGGCTCCGAGGTCTCCGCTCTATCCAGACTCGAGATGGTCTCATTGCGCAATCAGAAAGTTCACTCACTCCCAGACGCATCCTTAGACGGGGATCCACTCGTCGCAATAGCGTAGCTGGCATCAGTGTTTGTCGATGCTGACTTGTCGCAGTAAGTTATAAAGCTCGAGAACATACACGAAGTAAGGCTTATCAGTGCTAGTCTATGATCAGGCTCCACCTTCCCCTCCCACTTCTTCATCTCGCCCACTCACCCTCTTCTCGGTCGGCTCGGAACCCAGTCGACCAATAAGCGTAAGCTTAGCGACGTCCGCGGCGCGTGACTGGGACGTGGAGAATGACTAGCGTCAGCTTGACTTCGCGGATGGACGCGGAGGCGGATGCGACATGAGAAAGATGAGCTCACCCTGGTGAAAGCGCGCGCGGCGGGGGCTGCTCGGAGAGCTGAAAACATTGTTGGTAGTTGTTTGGAGTGAGGTGCGTGGGTTTATATACACGTGCAAGAAGTGTGGATGGACTGACGCGGGACGAGGTGGTGAAGCTGTCTATGTTGTTGCTATCCCCTTCAGTCGCCTCTCGCTCGAAGTGGAAATCAAAGCAACGGGACCAAATTTCTCACGCGGTGGCGATCCCTTCCACGGCACTCGCAGAGTCTAAACCGAGGCAGATCTCGGTGTCTGATACATGATGTCTACTCGCGCTATGGTCCATGATCACGAGGGGTGAGTACACGTCGAAGCCTGCTTCGCGAACGCTCGGTAAGCCAGTATCGCATTATATGCATGAGCCGCGTATCATCAAGTGTTCCAAGTTTTTGTCTCGTGACCTATCATTATATGTTTGTCGTGGAATAGTCCTGTCAAGTCCATAGTCCAGAATTGAATCGTCCATGTCGTCCTGAATGTCCGAATTGTCCGGTAAATCGCTCGTGTTGATCCGCC
>Ga0308160_10005088_pt1 | contig 13825 bp, 13 predicted proteins | sample PhyFR1_FD_201036 | JGI IMG/M metagenome (GOLD analysis project Ga0308160, IMG submission 201036) | Phyllosphere microbial communities from UC Gill Tract Community Farm, Albany, California, United States - DLSLF.R1 | ecosystem: Host-associated > Plants > Phyllosphere > Unclassified | place: USA...
GCCAAAAAACAACGGGGGGAGAGGGGAAGCTGGCCGGTCACCACTGGCCGCCCCACCCACCACCTTTCTCGGCAAAAGAAGGAGCAACACCATGAACGCAGCACCCACGCTCGAAATGCTCGACCCCACCACCTTGACCGTTGACATCAACGTCCGCAAGGACGCAGCCCTGACCCCTGACTTTGTTGCCAGCATCAAAGAACACGGCGTCATGGAACCGGTCATTGCACACCGCAAGGACGACGGAACCGTGCACGTGCTGATGGGACAGCGCCGCACCCTTGGAGCTGTCGAAGCCAAGCGCAGCGAAATCCCGGTGATGATCATCAGCAGCCCCGAAGAAGCCGAACGCATCGTCACGCAGGTGGTGGAGAACATCCAGCGCGCCGAACTCACCGAAGCTGACGAAGCAGACGCCTACCACCAGCTGTCACTGATCGGCGTTTCAGCGGCAGCGATCGCCAAGAAGACCGGACGGAAAAAGACCACCGTTGAAGGTGCCCTGAAAGCCAAGACATCCGAGGCCGGAGCCGCCGCACTCGACAAGGGCCACACCATCGAAGAAGCCCTGATCCTCGCCGAATTCGAAGGCGACGAGGAAGCCACCGCCCAACTGGCATCGGTCATCCAGGACGAACCCGACCAGCTGTTCCACGTCGCCCAGCAACTCCGGGACGAACGCGAACGCGCCGCCGCCCTCGCCGCGTACACCGCAGAAGTGGAAGCCACCGGCACAACCATTGTTGAAAGGCCCGGTTACGGCGACGAAGGAACCGCCCATGTCACCTCCCTGAAGCGGGCCGACGGGGAACCGGCCATAGAAGAGGACGCGAACGCCGTCTACATCAGTCAGGACTACCGTGGGGAGTTTTCCACCGTCCCGGTGATCGTCGGATGGAAGGAACTTGGCTTCACCGAGCGGTACAGCTACCAGTCTTCATCGGCCAACAAAGGGCCGATGACCGAGGAACAGAAGGCCGAACGGAAGACCCTGATCGCCAACAACAAGGCCATGGAATCGGCCACCACCGTGCGCCGGGAATTCGTCAAAACCCTGCTGGCGAAAAAGCAGGCACCCAAGGGGTGGCAGTACTTCACCGTCCACGCGATCACCCACCACCCCGAAACGACCGGCTATGACGCACAAGTGGCAGCCGAAATGGTTAGCGCCAAGACCGGCGGAGAGAAGTCATGGGGATGGAACCCGCTGAAGGATCACGTGGCCAAGTCCACAGCCCGGCCCGAGTTCTCGTTGGCCGCGCTGGTCTGCGCCGGATACGAAAAGACCATCGCCAAGGACTCATGGCGGTCCCCGTCCCAAAGCCACCGGGACTACCTGAACCAGCTCCTCACATGGGGATACACCCCGAGCGAGGTTGAGCAGATCATCATCGACAGCGGCAAACCAGCCGAAGAAGACACCGCCGAGGAAAGCACCGAAGCGGCCTAAGAACCCCTTGCCGGGCGGAACCCCCACCGCCCGGCAAGGCCCCCGGCCACTCACCACGACAGGGCCGGGAACCTCCCAAACGTCGGGCGGTCCGCCGCCCAGGGCGAACCACAGCAGCCAATCACCAGCGGCGGACCGCCATTCAACGCCACCAGGTACACGCCCACCAAAATGCCGCGGCCCGCCAGGTACCTGGCTACTCCATCGACTCACCAGCCGAAGTTTTGTCGGTGGATCCCGCTAGGGTCATCCCCGGCACCTACCTTCTGCGCGCCGGCACCGCGCAGCACACGCACAAACCACGCACTGACACGCAAGACTTCAGTCTTGTAGACTGAACCACAGATTTCCTTTTTGCCGAGTGGAACGAAGCAGGGCCGGCCGCGCCGGTCCTGCTTTGTTTAACCCACAAACCGGGCACCTTCCCCATGGGCCAGGACATCCGCCTCCGACCCACCACCCCGCGGGGGAACAGTTCTTTTCAGCCGGGACCACACAATGGGGGCAAACAGAATCACCTGAGGCAGGCACAAGAACCCAACGCTCAGGGCAGCTATCAAAGAAGCCGGGGGAGTAACGCCGGACTGCTACCCGCAACACCAAACCCACCACCCGCAGGATGCTCCGAGTTGCTAGTGTCCGCCACGACCTCGGACGATCGCCCGGACGCGTTGTTTGGTCAGGCCCACCAATTCGCCTATCCGATCAAAGGTCCACCCTTTGGCCGGGGACAGGCCCTCGTTGTTCCTCGGCTCCGCAAGCGAGGACATGGCGTTGCGCCTGATCTGCAACGCAAGGCCTAAACGGTGTTCGATGACCCGACTCACCACATCTGCCAGGACCAAGAGCCTCGCCTCTTCAACAGTGTCGCTGTTTCGCCTCAACTCTGGATCGTTGCCCAGCCTCCGTTCCAGCTTCAGGAGGTAATACGGGTCCTGCACCGCGGCAGCCAGATGTTCCGGTTTCCATCCATGCACAGCAAGACGCTCCGCCAGTACCGGTGACTGGGACCAATAAATGAGATCCCGCCACAGCGGCTTGTCCTCTTCCGGAATGGCCGACGAACGCCACCGCTCGTCCCAGTCCTGGACTGGATCGCCCACTTTCGCAACCGGGTACTGTTCCAGCTCGGACATGATGAATCCCCCTAATCGTGACTACCGGGACAATCAGCCCCTCCAAAGACAATAGCTGTTGTCTAGGGAAAAGACAATAGCTGTTGTCAAGCTGCCCAGGCGGAGCATTACACCTACCAAAACTAGAAGAAAAGTGTCTAGAATTCGCGGTAAAAAGGCTTTTTATTCGATCGAATAAAGGTTAGAATAGAGGTAGCAAGTCAGCCAGGCGAACCTAACCAATACTGATACGAAACGCAGGACTGAAAATGACTTCCTCAATTACCGATTACACGGTCTACACCAAGCCCGGTTGCCCGAACTGCGACCGCACCATGGAGTACTTCGACTCCAAAGGCATCACCTACACGCCCGTGGACATCACTGAAGTGCCGGCAGCGCTGGAGTACATCACCCAGGAGCTCGGCTACCCTAAGGCGCCCGTCATCGTGAACAATTCCGATGACCAGGACCACTGGTCCGGCCTCCGCCGGGACAAGCTCGTCCAAGCGGCCATGACCCACAGGGCAGCGTGAGGACAATGGCCACCCCGCACCCCGTGGACGGGTTCAAGATCACTCCGCGCATCCCGTTGGAGGTGGACCTGTTCCGGGAGACTACCCCCAGCGGCAGGGTCTACCCCGACGCGAAGGAAGAACCCTTTGCCGGCTATTACGGCATCCCTTCCAGCGTCGAGGACGACCGCTACCTGGCTGCGATCAGCAGGGCACCGATCGGGGCCGGCGGTCTGTGGGATGAACACACCGCAGATCAGCACCAGCCCAACGACCTCACCCACGATGCACCGGGTGGGATCGAACCTCAGAACGAAACCAGCACAGAGACCGAGAACACCAACAGCGCACGAGGAAAAGGAATCATCATGGCCGGCGAAACCACCATTACTGTCATTGGAAACCTGACATCGGATCCAGAGTTGCGGTTCACCCCGTCGGGATCCGCGGTAGCGAATTTCACGATCGCTTCGACGCCCAGGACTTTCGATCGTCAGTCCAACGAATGGAAGGACGGCGAGACGCTGTTCCTCCGTGCCAGTGTGTGGCGGGAAGCGGCCGAGAATGTGGCTGAGTCCCTGACCAAGGGCACGCGCGTCATCGTGTCGGGCAGGCTGAAGTCCCGGTCATATGAGACCAAAGAAGGCGAAAAGCGCACCGTGATAGAGCTTGAGGTAGACGAGATCGGCCCGAGCTTGCGTTACGCAAATGCGAAAGTGAACCGCACCCAGCGCAGCAACCAAGGCTCAGGAAACGCCGGAGGTTTCGGCAACCAGCCTAACACCGGGCAGGCTGCCCGGCAGGAGGACCCATGGGCTGCGAACTCACCCGCGAACGCCGGTTCCTGGGGCAACGGCCCCGACTCCGAACCCCCGTTCTAAACCACTGGCTGCCGGGGCCGGCCACTATGCTGGCCCCGCCGGCCCGAACTTCAAGCCCTCTCGATATCAGAAAAGACGTGAAGAACAATGAACCCTGAATCCTCGCTTTCGACGCTCGAACCCATCGCCGGGGTTACGGCTTGGATGGCGGCCATCGTGGCAGTCCTGTCGATCGGGGCAGCGGGTGTGACCATTGTTGTCCTGCTGATCAGGAAGGTTCAGCTTCTACAGCTGAAGGAGCAGCTGCAGAAGGAAATCAACGCGGTTCAGGGGGCGGAAGAAGCCTCCGAGCTGTTGAAGCTCGGGAAAGCTCCCAAGGCAGAAAAGAACCGCGCGTTCACTGACCTCAAGACCCGCCGAACGCGACTGGATTCGCTCGAGGCTCTTGTGGCTATGAAGACGCAGCAGTTCAGCGATGACAAACCCCGGTATGGGAAGAGGGCGTTGGTGCTGCTGGCAATCGGCGTGGTCAGTTTCGCGGTGCAGTTCCTCATGCTCTATCTCCAGGGATCGTGACTCCATGAAGTCGGGTGAGAAGAAGGGGCCCTACTTCACTGAGGAGGACCTGAAACAGATCCGGGCCGCGGTTCAAGCCGTCGGGCAGCTCGAGGGTTATGTGTCCATTACGGACTTCGTCGAAGCAGCTGCCCGCAGGGAATTGCGACGGTTGCAGCGCAAGTACAACAACGGCCGGAAATGGCCCGGAGTTGAAGCCGGCGAACTCCGTCCAGGGCGACGCACCCGCGCCGAAACAGCAGCAAGAGAGGACCACCCGTGACCACCACCCAGCACAGGGGCCGGCTAATGGTCGGCAGTGTCCTGGCCGTCCTTGTCCTGACCGGTTGCACGGACCAGGGCGGACCTCAGACTGTTCCCACCAGCAGCCAAGCGCCGCTGCATGAAGTCCCCTGTGAAGCGACGGGCACGGCGGCACGGCCGCCGACAATTCAAGCCACCGCCAGCGGCCCCTATGCGGTGGAGACTGTTGTGGATGGTGACACGATCCGGATCATCTGCAACGGCACCAGCACCCGCGTCAGACTCGTTGGCATCAACGCCCCGGAAAGCGTCAAAGACGACGCACCCGTCGAATGCGGCGGACCGGAAGCATCCACCTACCTGCACTCACTCCTGGACGGACAACAAGTGTTCCTCTCGGCCGATCCCGGACAAGGCGTGCGGGACAGGTACGACCGGCTTCTTGCCTACGTCTGGACCGCCGATGGCACCCTGGCCAACCGGGCCATCCTTGAACACGGCCATGCCGAAGCTACCGGCTACGGCAAGCCCTTCGCCTACAGCGAGGACTTCTCGGCGGCCGCCGACCAAGCCCAGAAGAACAAGGCGGGTCGATGGAGTTGCTGAGACCGCCGACCGCGCAACACCGGATCGTTAGGGGAACACCATGGCCGTCGTTCTGATCTTCTTCGCAGCGTTCGCCGCTGTCGCCCTGGGTGGCTGGATCATCTACGCACTCACGCACCCGGTGGCCGCCGGCCAAGGCATCCTCATCTTCCTCTGCAAAGCCGCCGGCGTCATTGCGTTGATCACCGCAGTGGTTGCCTGGCTCGGTCAGAGCCTGCTCCAGGCAGTGCCACCGGCGCTGTTCATGGTCGCCTTCTTCTTCGCCGCGAACCGGCTCGAACGCCGCTGGCGTCGCTGGTAATCCGGTCATGTCCACGACGCCTGACGAGGCCCGCTTCTGGTCCAAGGTCATCAAAGGACCGCGGGAGAATGACTGTTGGCTCTGGACCGGCGCGGTCGGTGACGACAGCTACGGGCGGTACTGGATCAAGACTCCGACAGGTCATCAGGCTGTCCGGCCTCAGCGCTTCGCATACCTGCTGTTGACCGGCGAGCAGCTGGACCCCGACACCAAGCTGATGCACTCCTGCGATATCCCGCTCTGTGTCCGTGCCACCGGCGCAATGGACAGCCACTTGTTCCCTGGCACGCAAGCGGAGAACCTGATTGACCGTTCACAAAAGAGACGCCACGCCAACGCCCATTCGTGGCGTTGGCGCGGCGTCGGCCGCGCGAACTTCACCGCTCAGTCGCGGCAGCTCCGGGATGCGCTCAAAGAGCACGGGTGGGACGAATCAGTGATCCGACCCCTCATGTCCGGACACGACCCCGACGCTCCCACTCTCTTCTGATTCCTGCGTTTCGGTTGATGTGTCGGTGTTGGCCTTGGCCTTCTTCGGTGTGGCCACGTCGATGCTGCGGACGTAGGAGACGCTGACGTCCAGGAGTTCTGCGATGCCCTGGCGGGTCTCGCCGGTGGCGAGCATCTTCCGAACTGTTTCCTTCGCGTCATCCATGGCCGCGGCCGCGTTCTTCTTCGCCGTGGCGATCAGTTCGGCTGCCTGCCGTTCAGCTTCTTCGACGCCTGCTTCGGCCATCATCGTGGCGGCGTGGTAGTCGGTGGCCAAAGACTGCAGCGTCGCTTCGCGTTCGCGCCGTTTCGCGGCCAGCTCCTCGGTCTTCCGGCGTGCCCGAACGATCATCGTGTTGCGTGTCTTTCCAGCCATCACGGCCCCCTTTGGTGTGGTCGGTTATCTATCTCCGGTCCCCATTCTCGCAGAAGCCAGCGGGCCACCCGGAAACCTAACGGTTAGAAGCCCAGGTGTGTCCGATCCGGAAGGGCGGGCGGGGACGTTCGGGCTGGTTTGTGGGCGCTGGCAGGGGTTAGACGCAACTTGCCCTGGTCAGGCATGGAACCTCCGTTGTTTGTCGAGCTGTGCATAACTCCTGCCAGCGAGTATCAACAATCAAAGCTGCCGCTTTTCATATGGATACTCGCATCAATCCTGATGGACTCAATCCGACGTTTTTCGAACCGATACTCGCTAGCTCGCATCACGCTCAAAACTCCAAATTCAGTTACACCTCTTGCATTTCGAATAAACGAGGCCGATTCCGCTAGAATCGGGTCATGATGTCGCTGCACGTTCTCAGTGCTGGCACCGGTTACCTGTACTACACACAGGAGACCGCCAGCGGTGATGAGCTGCGCGCAGGCGACCGCCAGCTGGGCGACTACTACACCTCCCAGGGCCTTCCTCCGGGCCAGTGGTTGGGACGTGGAGCCGAAACACTTGGCGTGTCCGGGAACGTTACCGAAGCCCAAATGGCGAACCTCTTTGGGCAGGGCCGTCACCCCGAATACGAGGCAATCCTCGCTGCGAAACTCGCTGACGGATTGCCAGCCAAAAAAGCTGAGAAAGCCGCCCAGGCGGAGGCTAAACTGGGACGTCGCTACTACGACTACGGCCCCAAAGACAACGCCCTGGCCAAGGCCATCAGCGTCCGTGAGAGCGACTTCGAACGCATGCAGGGCCGCAAACCCACCGCAGCCGAACGGCACCGCGTCCGGGCCACCGCAGGGGCTGTGATGTTCCGTGAAGGACACGGACGCCCGCCCGCGTCCAAGGAGGAACTGGGCAAGTACATCACCGCGCAGCTGCGACCCCAGCAGAACGCAGTAGCCGGGTACGACCTGACCTTCACACCGGTCAAGAGCATTTCCGTACTGTGGGCCCTCGGCGACGCCGACACCCGCCGTCTGGTCGAAGAAGCCCACCAGGCCGCGCTGAAGCAGTCCGTGGAGTACCTGGAAACCCACGCCCTGGCCACCCGGTTGGGCACCAACGGCATCGCCCAAACCTCCGTCAAAGGCGGGCTGACAGCCACGGCTTTCCGTCACCACGATTCCCGGCTGGGGGACCCGAACCTGCACACCCACCTTGTGGTCTCCAACAAGGTCCAGGACCTGCAAGGGAACTGGAAAACCATCGACGGCAAGCTGATGCACCGCTCAGCTGTGGCCGTCTCTGAGCACTACAACACCCGGATCCAGGCCTACCTTGAAGAGCACGGGGTTCAGTTCGAAGCCCGCACCGTCAACGGGTCAAAGCAGCCCGTCATGGAAGTAGCCTCCGTCCCGCGGGAACTGAACGCGCTGTTCTCCAAGCGCAGCGCAGGTATCCGTTCGAGCCTGACCGAACTACGGCAGGTATACGAAGAACAGCACGGCCACAGCCCCGACCAAGCCGCCATGATCAAACTCGCACAAGCCGCAACACTGGACACCCGGCCCGACAAAGAGAAACCCAAAACCCTAGCCGACCAGGCCAAAGCATGGCGGCAGGAAGCCGAAACCCTGTTCACGGACAAGGACCTCAAACGGATCACCGGTACCCGTTCCCGGGCACAACGCCCCGCGGAGACCGGGATTGATATTGACGCCGTTGCGCGTCAGATTGTCACCGCTGTTTCGGACAAGCGCTCCACCTGGACAGCGCAGAACGTCATGGCCGAAGCAAACCGATGGGCACGAGAACACGCCGTCGACCACGGCCCGGTCCCGGCAGGCACGATCGAACAAGTGGTCTCCCACAGCCTCAGCGCAGCCTCCGTCCGCATCACCCCGGACCAGGTTCACGGCCGGTTCGAAGCACTCACCCGCAACGCCGGAACAGCTGACTTCAACCACCGCACCGACACCCGATACACGTCCACGAAGATCCTCGAAGATGAGAACCTGCTGCTCCGTGCTGGGAAGAAGGACGTCATCCCGGCAGCCTCCATGCAGGACTTCAACGCCGCCGTGGACGCCTACAACCTCGCCGTTGCCACCGGGGAAAAATCCCACCCGCTGGACGCCGGCCAGATCGAGCTGGCCCGCGATTTCGCCACCTCATCGAAGCTCCTGAGTGTCGGTATCGGTGCCGCCGGTACCGGAAAATCCAGTTCCATGGGCTTGGTCCGGGCCGCGGTCACGCACGCGAGAGGCAGGGTCATCGGCCTCGCGCCGTCCGCCGTGGCCGCAGCGAACCTGGGCGAACAACTCGGCATCACCGCCGCGACGACAGACAAGTTCCTGCTCAGCCCCAACGAGGCCTTCAAGGTCACACCGGGCACCCTCGTGATCGTCGATGAAGCCGGTATGCAGGGCACCGGCAAACTCGCCGACGTCGTGCGGGCAGTCGAAGCCGGCGGCGGACTGGTCCGGCTCATCGGCGATGACCGGCAGCTCTCCGCCGTCCAAGCCGGTGGCGCGCTGCGGCTGCTGATCAACGAAGTCGGCGCGACCGAACTGGAGACCATTCACCGGTTCCACAGCCCCGAAGAAGCAGAAGCCTCCCTGCTCCTGCGCACCCCCACCGAACACGAAGCTGACCCGTTCGCTTGGTATAAAGACAACGGACGCGTCCAGGCCGGAAGCATCGAAACCGTTGAAGGGCTGGCTTTCGGTTTGTGGCAGAGCCACCTTAACCAGGGCGATGCCGCGGTGATGATGGCACCGACCAACGAAAGCTCCCAACGGCTCTCCGAACGCGCCCAGGCCTACCGGCTCGAAACCGGAGAAGTCGCCGGCACCGGGGCATCCGTGCAGCTGCGCGACGGCTCTCACGCCTGGGCCGGGGACCACATCGTGACCCGCCTGAACGACTCCCAACTGAAGATCAAGCGCGGCCGGGACGTCGTGAAGAACGGCGACCTCTGGACCATCGAACAAGCCCACGAGGACGGGTCCCTGTCCGTGGCCCACCTCGAGCACGGCGGGACAATCCGGCTCCCCGCCGAATACGTCTCCGAGCACGTCCACCTCGGCTACGCCCTGACCACCCACCGCGCCCAGGGCATGACCCGCGATGCCGGCATCCCGATCCTCGACGCCTCCACCACCCGGGAGAACGCCTACGTCGCCGCAACCCGTGGCCGGGATGAGAACGTGCTGTTCGTCGCCGTCGAGGAAGGCCAGGACAGGGACAGTGTTCTGGCCGCGATCGCCGGGAACCACAGCCAGGACTCCTCGGCACACGAGGCCATGGCCACCGAATACGAACGCATCAACTCGCCGATGACCCTTGCCGATCAATACCGCTACGTCACCGAGGAAGCCAACACCCTGCGCATGGCCGCCATGGCACGCGAAATCCTTGGACCGGACGCAGAGAAGTTCATCAACGCCGAATCCTGGGGAGCCGTAGCCACTCACCTGGCCAAGGCCGAACAAGGCGGATGGGACACCGCCGGGTTGCTGCGCACCGCAGCCGGCCAACGCGAATTCCAGACCGCCGATAACCTCTCCGCCGTGCTCGCCTGGCGCGTGGAAAAGATCATGGACAAAGCCCCTGAACTCATCGCCCAGGCCGGGGAACGTCCCCTGCAAGGACTCACCGACGAGCAACTGGCGACCGTCCGTGCAGAAGCCGAGGCCGGTGCCCGGGCTGCCCGTGAAGCAGCTGCAGTCCACGGCCCGAAACCAGCTGACCACTGGACCAACCGCTGGCACGGCAGTCTCACCGACGCTGAGCTTGAACGCCGGATCTTCACCACCCGGTTCACCGCACGGGAAACGTCGTCCATCAACGACCCCGCGGCTGCCCGCCGCGCCCACCAGCAGCTGCGTGCGCTCCAGGAAGAACGCCGGATCCGCAACCAGCAGCTTAGAGAATCCCAGCGCACAGCCGAAACCGCCGAACGCGGCGGCCGCAGCGCCTACGGGAAGAACCCCGCCGCCGGCGCGAGTACACAGCGTGCTTGGGGCCACGAAACGATCGCCGCCCGCGCACGCGCTGAGGAACGCCTCCGCACCCTCACACCACGCCCCATCACCGCGGTGCAGGCGCCGGACCGGCTGCCGGAATGGCTTGCCCCGGCACGCGCGGCGACAAGCCCGTACCTGCCCCAGCCATGGAAGGAAGAACTCGCCGCCCGCCGCGAAGTCCTCGCAACGAGGTTCGACGAACGCGGCCACCTTCTGGCGGCCACACCACCGGAATGGGCACAGAAACTCGGCCCCGTCCCGGCACGCTCTGACGCCGCCCAGCAATGGCGCGACACCGCAGCCAGCATTGAACTGTTCCGTGCCCGCTACGACGTTCCCGAAACGGAGGCCACACCAGTACCAGAGCGGTTTAGAAACGACGAACTTGGCCAGCAACTCCAGGAGCAGGCAGTGACCGTCTCCAAACGCTCACACGCCCTGCCTGAACACACCACCGACCAGGACCGGACTCTCGATGCTCTGCGCGCCGTAGAACGCAGTAAGGACACTCACGCCCCCGAAGCACCCGCGCAGCGCGCAACTGACGCGGACAGGGAAGTCAACGCTCAGGAGCCGACGGCCATCACACCTCCTCAGACCGAGAAACCACGCCTCCGCAGCCGGTTAGAGAAGATCACAGCCGAGCGGAACGCCGCACGGCTCGCGGCCCAGCAGCAGGCACAGCCGCAAACCGAGGAACCAGCCGAGCAGAAGGAAGCCGCCAAACATGAGGCCGAACGCACCGCAACCCAGGCACGCCAAAATCAACAGGACCAAGGACGCGAACTGTAGCACCGGGCAACACGGACTACTGCGCAGGTCGACGGACGCGCCCATGATGGTCGTCGGTCCTCACAGCCAACCTCAAGCTTTGAGTGGGCATAATACGACCGAAGCTTCGGTCGACCGCTATTTGACCGGGGCTTCGCCAATTAAGTCATGACACCTTGCAGTTCTAGTGGCTAGGTCGGGCGGTGTGCCGGCGCCGAGTCGCAGCAAATCGAGGGCGACTAATTGCCGTGCGTTTTGTGTACGTACTCGCGCAACCCGGGGATGGCAAAGTCAACCTTGCCGTACGCTGGTGCCTCGATGAGCCCGGCCGCGATCCATACTCGAACTCATCAAGCATCCCCTCACGTCCGATGAGTTCAGGGGGGGAGTGGCGCCGGCTGTCGGGCGGAACGGGTTCATCATTGCGTGTCCTGTGACTCCTTGTGAGTCTATTCCCCCGCAGCGCTGATACTTAACTGAGGACGTTATAGTCAGGAAGCCCGTTCCGGAACGGCGGCCGACGCCGTCCGTGACGCGATCAACCCGTTGCTCCGCTGGCTACAACGCCTCGCTGCCACTGTACTGCCGTGGTAATCACCTTCTCCGGCTGAGGTGCCGTGGAGTAGACCTGTAGCTCCACGTACCGCGGATCCTTGATGTTCAGGGACGGTAGATCGTCTTCACGCAGCCTGATGACCACGTAGCCGGCCGCGAGCAAGTCCAGGGAATTGTATTGGTCGGTCAGGATCTTTGCCTCGGGCCTGTGCCAGTGCGCCCCGTGGTATTCGATGACGATCTTTGTCCCGTCATGGTCCACGAGAATGTCCACGCTCCACGCCGTCCGGGTTTCGAACGCTTTGTCCCGTACAGCGATGCAGCAGCGACGCCGGAGCGGGCCTTGGTGAAGGCCTTCCTAGCGGCTTCGAAGAGCTCCAGCTCGATCTTTGATTTGCCGACGACCTGACACTCCCGGCATTCTGCGCCGGATGATCAGGCGGTGCTGTCTTGTTCGGGGAGCTGCGTCACGGTTCCAGCGCCCAGTCACGCACAGAGCGGTCGCTGAGGAAGCGCCATTCGGCGCGGCATTTGTCGCACTCGATCCACACATCGTGTTCGCGGAATCCCGGCGTGTTGTCATGTTCCTCGACGACTTTTCCGTCCCCACAGGGGCAGCGGAATTCATAGCGCTCCACGTTTCCCGCGCCGGCGCCGAATTCCTCGGTTTCCCAAGAGCCTGCATTGATCCGCTCTGTACGGATGCCCGTTGCTGGCTGAGGTTCGGTACCCCTTGGGGTGCCTACCTCGGCAGGGGCGGTGGCCTTTTGCGTAAGTGTTGACGAGGGAGCCAGCTTGGTCCACTCTGCAACAGCTTCCTCGGCGGCCCGGTAAGCATCGGGGGAGTATCCAACTTCTTCGAGGATTGCCATCAGCTCATCAGCAGTGCGTGCGATACGGTGATCGCTGTCCCGTACGCCGGCTGCGTAATCGCGGGCGATGTCGCCAATAGGGTCATCCCGGTCAGCCTGCAAGACCATCCACCCGTGGAACGGGCTCGTCTCAATACTGGGGGTCGTGCGTACCCACCTTTCCCCGACGGTCTCACCTGATGCGCACCGCTGGAGTGCTTCGTGCAGGTGCTTGTAACCGGGCGGGCGGTGGTGGTGCCCCTGCGGCTGATCCTGTCCCTTGCGGACCATCCTGCGGACATAGTCGTGCTCGCGTTCCGGTATTCCGACCAAGAGGTTGGGGCCACCATCACTGTCGTATTCAGCGATTGGGAGTCCCAGTGCTGCTGCGGCCCAGATCAGCCGGCCGTTGGTGACGTACGAAAAATGGGGGCGAAGGAAGTACTCCACTGTGTGCTTCAGCGAATAGCTGCCCACTTCCGGAGTAGCGGATTCTGTAAGGGGAGTGAACATGCGGAGCATGTCAGCGGTGAGCGCTAGTTCGACGTAGTCGGTTTCCCCATTGAACTTGAATGGATCATCAGCATAGAAGCCCCATTCCCCGACAACGTGGTTGTCTCCGTCGTCACCGATCAGGACGTGATCCTTGAGTGTTGCGATCAACTGCCTGGCGCTGAAGCGTTCTCCGAGGAACCCCTGGGCGCGGGGGTCCCTCATCTGTCGCAGGGCGGTGGTGTATTTGCATCCGGTGAAGTCTGCCCAGGCGCGAGCGTCCTGCTGGAGGGCACGGTTATGGGTGTGGTTATCGATGGTCATCTCAATCTCAGTTCCGGGTCTTGTAACCCCACGCGTTCAAGTCCTCGTGAGAGAGATCGAAAGGTACTTCGTTTCTGGATCGGCCACCGTTGTCCTCGGCGTCTTCGTCGCGTGGGGACTCAGACTCGGAGAAGGGCAGACCAGACCGCCCTCCCACAGCATAGCCACGAACATTTAGCTACGTCCAATGCCTAACATTGTTCCCGCCCGGACATCTGGAGACGCCTGTATAGCGCCGCCCACGACAGGCCATTTTTCTGCTCGGCTCGAATGGGCTGATATTTGCCCGATCCGCTCCCTATGAGAGCCGCCTCG
>Ga0308160_10005089_pt1 | contig 13824 bp, 11 predicted proteins | sample PhyFR1_FD_201036 | JGI IMG/M metagenome (GOLD analysis project Ga0308160, IMG submission 201036) | Phyllosphere microbial communities from UC Gill Tract Community Farm, Albany, California, United States - DLSLF.R1 | ecosystem: Host-associated > Plants > Phyllosphere > Unclassified | place: USA...
CGGTCGGCATGGCGATGTTCGGCCTGACCGCGACGCTGGCGCCGGCCATGGGCCCGACCCTGGGCGGCTACCTCACCGAGCTGTATGGCTGGCCCTGGATCTTCTACATCAACTGGGTGCCGGGCGTGCTGCTCATCGCCGGCATGTACTGGGGCATCGACCGCGAGCCGCAGAACCTGCAGGTGCTGCTGAAGGCCGACTGGCTGGGCATCGCCTTCATGGCCACCGGCCTGGCCAGCCTGACCATCTTCCTGGAAGAGGGCAACACCAAGGACTGGTTCGACTCCGGCTTCATCATTACCTTTGCCGCGCTGGCGCTGGCCGGCATCCTGGGCTGGATCGTGATCGGTTTCACGCGCCCGGATCCGTTCGTGAATTTGCGCCTGTACGGCACCCGCAACTTCATGGTCGCGACCATCCTGTCGGCCGTGATCGGGATGGGCCTGTATGGCTCGTCCTACCTGCTGCCGCTGTTCCTGGGCCAGATCGCCGGCTATTCGCCGATGCAGATCGGCGAGGTCATCGCCTGGATGGGCCTGCCGCAGCTGTTCGTGATGCCCTTCGTGGCGCGCCTCTCGCAAAAGATCGACAACCGCCTGATGTGCATGTTCGGCCTGTCGATGTTCGGCATCTCGTGCCTGATGAATGCCTACATGGATGCCTCGACCGGCTACGACCAGTTGATGCTGTCGCAGATCATCCGTGCGATCGGCCAGCCCTTCGTGATGCTGACCCTGTCGAACTTTGCGATGAACGGCGTGGCGCCGAAGGACATGCCGTCGGCCTCGAGCCTGTTCAACATGACGCGCAACCTGGGCGGCTCGATCGGCATTGCGATGCTGGCAACCTCGCTGACCATCCGCGAGCACTTCCACTCGGCGCGCCTGGGCGAAGCGGTGTCGCTGGCCTCGAGCGCGACCCAGGCTAGATTGGATGCGCTGACCCAGAACTTCATCGCGAGCGGCATCGATCCGGCCACCGCGGCCAACCAGGCTTTGGCCGCGATCGACCGCATCGTGCGGCGCGAGGCCTACGTGATGGCCTACAACGACGGCTTCTGGATCGTCGGCGTGATCCTGCTGGCGGCCTGCATTCCGCTGTGGTTCGCGGACAAGGTCAAGTCGCCGGGCGGCCCGAGTGCGGGTGGCGGTCACTAATACAATATTTGGAATGAAAACTACCATGTTCAAGCCTGTCATCCATACCGCGCTGGCCGCCGCCATCGCCACGCTGCTGAGCGCCTGCGGCACCGTCGGCCCCGATTTCGTCGCGCCGAAAGGCGTCGACACCCCGGCCTGGCGCCACGCCGCCGAAGCCGGCAACGCTGGCGCCGCGCAAGCCAGCGACACTGCACGCCTGCCGGCCGCCTGGTGGACCGTCTTCAACGACGCCACCCTCAGCCAGCTGGAAACACGCGCCCTGCACGACAACCCGAACGTGCGCGCCGCCGCGCAGCGCCTGTTGCAGGCACAGGCCCAGCTGGGCGTGACCCGCGCCGGCCAGCTGCCGCGCGTAAACGTGTCGGCCGGTATCGCCAACCAGCGCACCTCGGCCGAGACCGCGCAGGGCCTGGCGCTCGGTCACCGCTCGATCGAGGGCAACAACTATTCGGTCGGCGCCGACTTCTCGTACGAGCTGGACCTGTGGGGCCGCGTGCGCCGCGTGGTCGAAGCCTCCGACGCCCAGGCACTGGCAGCCCAGGACGACCGCGACGGCGTGCTGCTGATGCTGTCGGGGCAGGTGGCGACGACTTACTGGCAGCTGCGCGGCCTGGATACCGAAATGGCGATCCTGCGCAACGCGCTGGCCACCCGCCGCGAATCGCAGGAACTGATCGAGGCGCGCTTCAACGCCGGCCTGTCGAATGAACTGGACGTCTCGCGTGCCCGCATCGAGCGCGCCAACGCCGAAGCCGACCTGCACGAAGTCCAGCGCCAGCGCAACACGCTGGAACATGCCCTCGCCGTGCTGGTGGGTGCTTCGCCGAGCCAGCCGGTGCTCCCGGCAGCGCAAGAGAGTGCGCTGCCGCTGCCGCCGAGCATCCCGGTCGGCCTGCCGGCCAGCCTGCTGGGCCAGCGTCCGGACCTGGCCTCCAGCGTCGAGACCCTGCGCTCCTTCAACGCCCAGGTCGGCGTGGCCGAAGGCGCGTTCTACCCGTCGGTGAACCTGACCGGCAACTTCGGCTACGCGTCGAAAAGCCTGAGCGACCTGGCCCAGGGCAGCGCCCGCCAGTTCTCGTTCGGGCCGCTGGCGCTGTCGCTGCCGGTGTTCGACGCCGGCCGCAACCGCGCCAACCTGAAGCTGGCCAGGGCCCGCTACGACGAAGCGGTGGCCAACCACGAAGGGCGCCTGCTGACCGCGCTGCGCGAAGTCGAGGATGCGCTGTCCGACGTGGCCCAGCGCCAGCAGCAGGGCGACGTGCAGGCGCAGGCCCAGGAAGCGGCAGCCCGCGCGCTGCTGGTGGCGCAGGCGCGCTACGACCGCGGCGTCTCGACCTACCTCGACGTCACCGACGCCCAGCGCAGCGCGCTGGCAGCCGACCGCGCCGCGGCGCAGATCCGCACCCAGCGCCTGGTGGCCGCGGTGTCGGTGGCGCGTGCGCTGGGCGGCGGCTGGACCCAGGGTGCGCCGGAGGCGACCATCGCCAAGGCCGGCAATTAAGAGACGCCTGAACTGGTAGCGTGGGCACCCTGTGCCCACGCGTACGCCGGCATGACGCCAGGGTCCGCGTGGGCTCGGGGAGCCCACCCTGCGCCTGCCCAAGCGGTGTAATATCGGCAATTATCACAACCGCCGATCTCCGCCATGCTCCTGCGTTCCCTCTCCATCGCAGCACTCCTCGTCTCCACTCCCGCCTTCGCCCAATCCTGGCAAGCGCAAACCAGCGGCACCAGCGCCGAACTGCGCGGCCTCTCCGTCGTGAGCAGCACGGTCGCCTGGGCCAGCGGCACCAAAGGCACCGTCCTGCGCACGGTGGACGGCACCCATTGGCAGGCGATGCAGGTCGCCGACGCCGACAAGATCGATTTCCGCGACATCCAGGCCTTCGACGCCGACACCGCCATCGCCATGGGCGCCGGGCCGGGCGCCGCGTCGCGCCTGTTCCGCACGACGGACGGTGGCGCGCACTGGACGCCGATCGCCACCAACGCCTACGCCGACGGCTTCTGGGACGGGATGGCGTTCTGGGACAGGGACAACGGCATCCTGTTCGGCGATCCGGTCAAGGGCCGCTTCCAGGTCTACAGCACAAGCGACGGCGGCAAGACCTGGCGCGAAGTCGACGCCACGGGCCTCGATGCGCTGCCATCGGAAGGCGCCTTTGCCGCCAGCGGCACCAGCATCGCCGTGGCCGGCACCCAGGACGCCTGGATCGGCACCGGCGGCGCGGCCAATGCGCGCGTATTCCACTCCAGCGACCGCGGACGCACCTGGCGCGCGGCAGCGACCCCGGTCCCGGCCGGCGCCGCCGCCAAGGGGGTGTTCTCGGTCGCCTTTGCGAATCCGAGGGAGGGCGTGGCGGTGGGCGGCGACTACAAGGAAGCAAGGCTGGCCGGCATCAACGGCGCGCGCACGGAGGACGGCGGCGCCACCTGGACGCCGCTGCAGGTCCAGCCGGCCGGCTACATGTCGGTGGTGGTGCCGGTGCCGGGCACGGCCGCCAGCCTGGTAGCCGGCGGCCTGGCCGGGTCGGGCGTGTCGCGCGACGGCGGCAAGAGCTGGACCGCGCTCGATACCACGCCGGTCAACACGGTCGGCCTTGCGACGCCTTCGACCGGCTGGGCCGTGGGTCCCAAAGGATTACTCATGAAATATATTGGTAAGGCACTTAATTAAACGAATTGGGCGATACATCCGTCAGTATTGAAAGAACCACGATTTATTTAAAATAAAAAGCTGTTCCTGGATGCCTGGTTCCTGTATATTGAAATTCTGCACTTGCATCAAGTTGTCGTCATTGTTGGTCTCTTTCCTGTCCGGTTCTTGTCAGAACCTTTCCTGTTCGGATCCCTCTGTTAGATTTTCCTTGTTACGAGTGTATCTCGGGCATCGCCCATCACGATTTAAAAAAGGAAATGACATGAGTATCGAAACCGGCACGGTAAAATGGTTCAACGACGCAAAAGGATTTGGTTTCATTACCCCGGATAATGGCGGTGCCGATCTGTTCGCGCACTTCCAGGACATTCAATCGCAAGGCTTCAAGAGCCTGGCCGAAAACCAGCGTGTCTCGTTCGAGCGCGGTACTGGTCCGAAGGGCGAAAAAGCCAGCAACATCCGCGGCGCATAACGACCCGCAAACTTGATCTCCGAAGACAGCAATGCATCCCGGGGGACGGCACCGTGCAGATAGCACGGGCGGTCGCCGCAGCCGGTCGGACACCACGCAGATAGCATGGGTATCGACGGGCGCCGGGGAAGACGGAGTGATGAAGGAAAGCTCGCTTGGCGAGCTTTTTTCTTTTGTGCCGGTTAAATGGAGTTGTAATGGAAAAAATACACATTAGCGACGCCGACGCCGCCATGTCGGGCATGCAGGCACTGCACTCGGCAATGACCCTGGAGCTGGGCGATATCGAGCAGCGCATGGCAGCACTCGCCGAGTCGCCGTCAGCCTGGTCGGCATCCGGTATCGAAGATATGTCGGTCTACGATGTCACGCGGGCCGCTTTATATAGCGGTTTGGCGAGTATTAATGAGATACTGGGATGGGTACATTTAATGACCGAAAAAGATTCGGAGGGAAATGTGGCCGAGGCAATAAAACGGTTGCCCACCGTGCCGGTATTTTCTATTCACTGATGTCAACCGGAGAAAGCCATGAGTAAAAGCCAGGATGCCAAGAAAGCCACCAAAAAGGAACCTGCCAAGACCATGAAAGAAAAGAAGGCAGACAAGAAGGTAAAAAAGGAAGAGAAAATGCGCCGGCAGTAATGTCGTTTGCAGTCGCATGCTTCCGCGACTGACTTTCCCTGAACAGGATTACAATCGCCAGATTGCAACCTGTTTCAGGGATTCCATGAAGAACATTATCGCCCCCGTGGTCCTGCTGGCCGCCGCCTGCCTGGCCCATGCCGCCGACACTGCAATCCCGGCAGCGCCGGCCTCGGTCGCTGACCTGAACGCGAGGGCCAAGCGCTTCGCCCCGGTCGACCTGACGGCCGACACCGACAAGCTCACCAAGGGCGACCACGTCGCCATCGCCAAACTGATCGACGCCGCCAGGATCGTCGATACCCTGCAGCTGCGCCAGCGCTGGTCCGGCAACGAAGCGCTGTGGGCGGCGCTGCAGAAGGACACGACGCCGCTGGGCAAGGCGCGCCGCGATTACTTCTGGCTGAACAAGGGGCCGTGGTCGATCATCGACGGCAACCGCTCCTTCATGCCGGCCGAATATGCCGGCATCAGGATTCCGGCCGAGAAACCGGCGGCCGCCAATTTCTATCCCGAAGGCGCCAGCAAGCAATCCATCGAAACCTGGATCGACGGCCTGCCGGCCGGCGACAAGGAACAGGCGCAGTGGTTCTTCACCACGATCCGCACCGGCAAAGACGGAAAATTCAAGATCGTCAAGTACTCGGACGAATACCGTCCCGAGCTGGAAAGGCTGTCCAGGCTGCTGAAGGAAGCGGCGAATGCCACCGACAACGCCTCGCTCAAGAAATTCCTGAACCTGCGCGCCGACGCCTTCCTGTCCAACGATTACCTGGCCTCCGACTTCGCCTGGATGGACCTGGACTCGCCGGTCGACGTCACCATCGGCCCCTACGAAACCTATAACGACGAACTGTTCGGCTACAAGGCTGCCTTCGAAGCCTACGTCAACGTGCGCGATTCGAAGGAAACCGCCAAGCTGAACTTCTTCGGCCAGCACATGCAGGAACTGGAAAACAACCTGCCGCTCGACGCCAAGTACCGCAACCCGAAGGTCGGGGCGATCGCGCCGATGGTGGTGGTGAACCAGGTCTACGGCGCCGGCGACGGCAACATGGGCGTGCAGACCGCCGCCTACAACCTGCCCAATGACGAGCGCATCATCCGCCAGCGCGGCTCCAAGCGCGTGATGCTGAAGAACGTGCAGGAAGCCAAGTTCGACGCCACGCTGCTGCCGATCTCGAAGATCGTACTGCGTCCCGCCGACCAGAAAGACCTCGACTTCGATTCCTTCTTCACCCACATCCTGGCGCACGAGATCATGCACGGCCTCGGCCCGCACGCGACCACGACGAAGGACGGCAAGCCTTCGACCCCGCGCCAGGACCTGAAGGACGCTTATTCGACCATCGAGGAAGCCAAGGCCGACGTCACCGGTCTGTGGGCGCTCGCTTACATGATGGACAAAGGCCAGCTGAAGAATTCGCTGGGGCAGGGCGCCGGCGCCGAGCGCAAGCTGTACAACACCTTCCTGGCGTCAAGCTTCCGTACGCTGCACTTCGGCCTCACCGACTCGCACGCGCGCGGCATGGCGATCCAGGTAAATTACCTGCTCGACAAGGGCGGCTTCGTGTCGCACGGCGACGGTACCTTCTCGGTCGACCTGGCCAAGATCAAGGGCGCCGTGGCCGACCTCGACCGCGAATTCCTCACCATCGAAGCCACCGGCGATTATTCGCGCGCCCAGGCGCTGATGAAACGCTACGTCGTGATCCGTCCGGACGTGCAGAAGGCGCTGGACAAGATGAAGGCGGTGCCGAACGACATCCGTCCGTCCTTCGTCACTGCGGCCAAGCTGGCGCCGGCCAAGAAGCCGTTGAAATGGATCGTGCGCTGATGTGATGTGCCGGAGATGCGGAGTTGGGTAAGTACAACGTTACTTTCCTAAGTTAGTTGCCGTACAGAACTAATATATAGCGACGTGCTATAGTTTTTAAAATTCCAATTGGGAATTTCTAAAATCATAACCGCATCTTCATCGTACACATCATGAACACCTCTGGACTTACCATCGGCAGGCGCCTGGCGCTCGGTTTCGGCGCCGTACTGGCCCTCCTGGCCGTGCTGGCGGGCCTGGCTATCGGCCGGGTCGGCCAGATCGACGATATCCTCACCCGCATCAACGACGTCAACGGCGTCAAGCAGCGTTATGCCATCAACTTCCGCGGCAGCGTGCACGACCGCTCGATCGCCGTGCGCGACCTGGTGCTGGCGGCCAGCCCGGCCGCGGCCGAACCCGTCATCGCCCTGATCCACAAGCTGGATGCCAACTACCAGGCCTCGGCGGGCCCGCTGGATGCGCTGTTCGCCGACGGTCGTGACTTCCTGCCGGAAGAGAAGCAGGACCTGGTCCGCATCAAGGAGATCGAACGGCGCGCCCAGCCGCTGATTGCGCAACTGATCGCGCTGCGCCAGGCCGGCCAGGTGGCCGAGGCCACCGAGCTGCTGCAAAAGCAGGCTGCGCCCGTGTTCGTCGAATGGCTGGCCAGCGTGAATGCGCTGATCGACCTCGAGGAAAAGCTGAACAACGAAGCCGCCACCGATGCGCGCCATTTGTCCGGCAGCTTCTTTGCCTGGATGCTGGCGCTGCTGGCGGTGGCCATCGGCGCCGGCGCCGTGGCGGCGTGGCTGATCAGCCGCAAGCTGCTGGGCCAGCTCGGCGGCCAGCCCGACGATGCGGTGCGCATCGCCGGTGCCATCGCCGCCGGCGACCTGTCGGTCGCGATCGGCGTCCAGCCTGGCGATCACACCAGCCTGATGTATGCGATGAACAACATGCGCGACAGCCTGGTCGGCATCGTCAGCCAGGTGCGCGCCGGCACGCTGACCATCGCCAATGCCTCGGCCGAGATCACGGCCGGCAACCAGGATCTGTCGGCGCGCAGCGAGCGCCAGGCCGGCACGCTGGAAGAAACGGCGTCCTCGATGGAAGAGTTGACCGGCACGGTGCGCCAGAATGCCGAGAATGCACGCCAGGCCAACGCGCTGGCCGAGTCGGCCTCGGGCGTGGCCCAGCGCGGCGGCGCGGTGGTGGCGCAGGTGGTGCAGACCATGGCGTCGATCAATGCCTCGTCGCGCCAGATTGCCGAGATCATCGGCGTCATCGACGGCATCGCTTTCCAGACCAATATCCTGGCGCTGAACGCCTCGGTCGAGGCGGCGCGTGCCGGCGAGCAGGGCAGGGGCTTTGCGGTGGTGGCGGCCGAGGTGCGGAACCTGGCCCAGCGTTCGGCCACGGCCGCGAAAGAGATCAAGGGATTGATCGGCGACTCGGTCTCCAAGGTCGATGCAGGCAGCAGGCTGGTCGACCAGGCCGGCAGCACGATGGAGGAGATCCTGGCCAGCGTCAAGCAGGTCACCGACATCATGGCGCAGATCAGCCTGGCCAGCCGCGAACAGAGCGCCGGCATCGAACAGGTCAACGACGCCGTGGCCCAGATGGACGAGGCCACCCAGCAGAATGCCACGCTGGTGGAACAGGCCGGCGCCGCGGCGGTGAGCCTGCACGAGCAGGCCGAGCATCTTGCCGACGTGGTCAGCGTGTTCAAGCTGGAGACGGCTGTACCGGCGGCTGCGGCAGGACGCGGTGCGAAGGTGCACGGCCTTGCCCTGGCCGCGCCGCGTTACGCCGGCACCGCACTCGAAGCCGTCTGATATTGCAGAGATGACATACTTACTGTTTTAAACAGGCAGTAAATTATTGTTCCGCACAGGGCTTGCTTGAGGGATAGAATTGCCGATAGGCATTTCATCATTCCGCAGGCAAGCCTTCCATGTTCAAAGCCCTTTTTGCTGCGACGCTGCTGTGCACGCTGTCGCAAGCGGCCACTGCCGCCGACCTCACCGCGCTGGAAACGCGCTGGCTGGGCGCCGCCTTCCCCGTCCTGCAATATGCGCGCAGCCTGGCGCTGCCGATCGACATCATCGTCCAGCCGCAGGCGCGTCCCAACGACGTGCCGATGGCGATGGGCTTCGACCACGGCCGCTGCAAGCTGGTACTGTCGCTGCGCGGCAACGCCGGTGCCGAAGCCCAGCTGGCCGGGGTGCCGCAAGAAGCCCAGGGCGAATTGATCGAAGCGATGGCGGCGCACGAGATCGGCCATTGCTGGCGCTATGCGCAGGGCGCCTGGCACGCGCTGCCTGCAGGCTTCGTCGAAGTCGGCGAGGAAAAGGCGCTCGATCCGGCCATGCTGGCAGCCTCGAAAGCGATACGCGAGACCCGGCGCGAAGAAGGCTATGCCGATCTGGCGGCGCTGGCCTGGACCCGGCGCAGCCACCCGGACGACTATGCGCGCGTGTATGCGTGGCTGGCGCGGCTGCGGCACGACCAGCCGGTGGCGCGCAACGGCCACGACACCCGCGCCTGGGTGGCGCTGGCGCAGGACGGCAGCCGCTTCGGCGCTGCCGCGCAGCCCTTCGATGCGGCACTACCGCTATGGCGCGAAGGGCTCACCAACGAATAGTAACCAGAAGAAAAATGGTTTTTTAGGCAACCGTACGGTGCCGCACAGAAGTTGGACGGACTCGGGCGTCTAATCCTTGTATCAAAACAACCGATCCAAGGGACATCGACCATGAAACTCCTGATTGCGACCCTTCTCGCGACGGCCGCGGGCGCCAGCTTCGCCGCGCCGACGTTCGCCCTGAACCACGACCCGGCCACCTACCGCAACGCCACCCAGAAGGCCGCTGCCGACTACCGGGACGCAATCGCCAAATGCGACGCCATGAGCGGCAACGGCAAGGACGTCTGCGTCGCCGAAGCCAAGCTGGCGCGCACCGAGACCGAAGCCAAGGCCCTGGCCAAATACAGCAACTCCCCCGCCAGCCGCGAAAAGGCGCGCACCAACCTGGCCGAAGCCGAGTTCACGCTGGCCAAGGCGCGCTGCGACGGCAAGAGCGGCGCCGACAAGGACGATTGCATGAACAACGCCAAGTCGGTGCACACCGCCGCCCTGGCCGACGCCAAGGCCGACCGCACCGGCGCAGCCGGCAAGAGCGCCACTGCCGCCACCGTCACCGGCGGCCTCGTCGCCGGCACCGACACCCGCGATCCGGCCAAGGCCGCAGCCGTCGACAAGTGCGCGCAAGCCGCCGGAGACTCCAGGACCGCCTGTGTGATCGAAACCAAGCCGTCGGCCGTGCGCGAGGGCGCCGCCGCCGTGGCCAACCGCACCGCGAATGCCGCCGACAACGCCGGCGACAAGGCGCGCGATGCCACTGCCGACGCCGCTGCAAAGACGCGCGACGCTGCCGCCACTGCGGCCGAGAAAACGAAGGCCGCGGCCGCGACGGCTACCGACAAGACCAGGGAAGTGGCGCAGGTTGCGGTCGACAAGACCAAGGCCGTGGCCTCGACTGCTGCCGAGAAAACCGAAGGCGCCACCGCGGTCGCTGCCGACAAGACCAGGGACGCCACCGCGAAAACCCGCGTCGCTTTGGCCGACACCGCCATCACCACCAAGGTCAAGGCCGGCCTGGTCAAGGAGCCGGACCTGGAATCGCTGGGCATCCATGTCGAGACCGAGAAGGGCGTCGTCATGCTGAGTGGCTTCGTCAACTCGAAATCCGAGGCCGACAAGGCGGTCAAGGTTGCCAAGGGCGTCGATGGCGTGACCAATGTGAAGAGCGCGATCCAGGTCAAATAAGATACGAAACAGGTCCGATTGCCCATTGCGGCCGGTTGTTGCAACCGGCCGTTTTTTTATTGCCTAGAGGATAGATCGGCGGGCGTATAATCGCCGCCGTGAACAAGATCGAAACCTTCGGAATCATCGCCGCCCAGGCTGCGCGCGGCGAGATATCCTTCCCCACCAGCGTGAACGCCGTGCTGCGCCTGCAGCAGGCCCTGAACGATCCGGATTGCCACCTCGACGAGGCGATCCGCCTGGTGCTGGGCGAACCGCAGCTGGCGGCGCGTACCGTGGCGCTGGCCAACACCTCGGCCTTCAGCGCCGGCGGCCCCCCCGTCACCAACGTGCGCACGGCGCTGGCGCGCATCGGCTACCGCAACCTGCAGATGCTGGTGGCCAGCCTGGTGGTGCGCCAGTTCGGCAGCCGCATCAATGATCCCGGCCTGCGCGCCAGGTGCGCGCAGCTGTGGGAACACACGGTGCAGGTGGCGGCGCTGGCGCAGGTGTTCGCGCGCCGCGTCACCTTCGCCAACCCGGACACCGCGATGTTCGCCGGTATCGTGCACGAAGTCGGCGGCTTTTATCTGCTGTCGCGCGCCGACGAGTTCCCCGGCCTGCTCGACCAGGATCCGGAACGCTGGGCCGAACTGTGCGAAGACGTGCTGACGCGCGAAGTGGCGCGCCGCCTGTCCCTGCCGGAACCGGTGGCCGAAGCCATCTTCCAGCTGCGCGACGCCTGGCTGCAGATGCCGCCGGCCTCGCTGCTCGACACCCTGCTGCTGGCCAACCTGTACGCCACGGTACCGTCGCCGCTCGGCCGCCCGCCGGCCCCGCTGCCGGATCACAGCGACAGCGCGCTCGATTTGCTGGTGGACGAGGAAACGCTGCGCAGCATCATCGAAGAAGCCGCCGAGATCAGCCGGGCAATGGAGCAGGCGCCGCTGGCGTGAATCCAGGCCGCGGAACGACATGGTTTGCGAACAGGCGTTAAGCTTGCGTCTTTTCCATCCTTCGCAAGGAATCGAAATGACGACGAAGTACAGCGCCCTGGTCGTGGGCGCCAGCGGCATCATCGGCAACGCCGTGGTGCGCGAACTCAAGGACAATCCCGACTGGACAGTGCGGGCGCTGCCGCGCACCTTCATCGACGGTGTCGAGACCATCCAGGCCGACCTGACCGACGCCGCCGCCGCCGCCAGGGCGCTGGAGGCCGCGCGCGACACCACCCACGTGTTCTACGCGGCCCTGAAGGGCGGCAAGGACCTGGCCGACGAGGAAGCGATCAACGGCGGCATGCTGCGCAACCTGCTGGACGGCCTGAAGGCGGTCGGGGCGCCGCTGCAGCGCGTGGTGCATTACCAGGGTGCCAAGGTCTACGGCGTGCACCTGGGCCATGCGCTGGCGCCGTTCTACGAGGACGATCCGCGCCACCTCGGCCCGAATTTCTACTACGCCCAGGAAGACCTGCTGCGCGAGCGCGCCGCCGCCGGCGAGTTCGAATGGAGCATCCTGCGCCCGGACGTGGTGGTCGGCGACATCGTCGGCAACCCGATGAACATCGTGATGGTGATGGGCGTGTTTGCCGCGCTGAGCCGCGAAGCCGGCGTGCCGCTGCGCTTCCCTGGCTCGCACAAGACCTATAACGGCGCGCTGGCCCAGATCACCGACGCCGGCTGGATGGCGCGCGCCAGCGTCTGGGCCGCACTCGATCCGAAGGCGAAAAACGAAGCGTTCAATCTGGTGGGGGAGCCGTTCCGCTGGGAGCGGATCTGGAAAGCGGTGGCGCAGGACTTCGGCATGGAAGTCGCCGCGCCGCAGCCGTTCTCGCTGGCGCGCCAGATGCCGTCGCAGGCGGGCGCCTGGCAGCGCCTGGCGGACAAGCGCGGATTGAAGACGGTGCATTATGAAAAACTGGTCGCCTGGCCCTTCGGCGACTTCATCTTCAATACCGAGTTCGACATGATCTCGGACATGGGCAAGATCCGCCGTGCCGGCTTTACGGAAGCGGTGGAAACCGAAGCGGTGATCCTGGCCGCGCTGGACAGCCTGCGCGGCCAGGGTTATTTGCCCTGAGCCTGCCGTAATCAGCGGTTCTGGGTCGAGGGCACCAGCGCGGTGCCCTGGCGGCCATGCATCAGCATCGCCGCCGCCAGCAGCACGCCGCACAGCGCCAGGCTGGCCGCCACCCACTGCGGCGACACGAACGAGTAGCCCAGCGTCAGCGGGATGCCGCCGAGGAAGGCGCCGGTCGCGTTGCCGATGTTGAAGCCCGACTGGCCGAGCGAGGAACCGAGCATCTCGGCTTCGCGCGAATGCTCGATCAAGAGCATCTGGATCGGCGGCCCCAGCGCCATCGCATTGGCGCCGACCAGGAAGGCCAGCACCACCATCGCCGGCTGCGAGGTGGCCAGCACCGCGTTCAGGCCCAGCAGCACGACCATCGACATCAGCAGGATCAAGATGGCGCGCAGCGGCGCCACCCGGTCGGCCAGCCTGCCGCCGATGTGCACACCCACCGTCATGCCGACGCCGACCGCGGTCATGATCAGCGGGATCGTGTTGGCGTGGAAGTGCGTGACTTCGGTCAGCAGCGGTGCGATATAGCTGAGCCAGGCGAACAGGCCGCCGGTACCGATCGAGGTGATGCCCAGCGCCAGCCACAGCTTCGGATTGCGGAAAATCTTGAGGTCCTGCTTCAGGCCGGCACCCTTGGTACCTTCGAAATACGGGATCAGCTTGTGCAGCATCAGCATGGTGGCCAGGCCGATCGCGGCCACGATCAGGAACACGATGCGCCAGCTCATGTTATGGCCGAGCCAGGTACCGGCCGGCACGCCGAACACATTGGCCAGCGTCAGGCCGGAAAACATGCTGGCCAGCGCCGCCGCTTCCTTGCCTTTGTCGGCCAGGCGCGTCGCCACCACGGCACCGACGCCGAAGAAGGCACCGTGCGGCAGGCCGGCCAGGAAGCGGAACAGCAGCAGCGTATGGAAGTTCGGGGCGCACGCAGACAGGGCGTTGAACACCATGAACATCAGCATGAACCAGATCAGCACGGTACGCGGCGGACGGTGGCCCAGCATGCTGACCAGGGTCGGCGCACCGACCACGACGCCGATGGCATAGGCAGAAATCAGGTAACCCGCTTGCGGGATCGAAATGTGGAGGCCGGTGGCGATATCGGGCAGGATGCCCATCATGACGAATTCCGTCAGGCCAATGCCGAATCCGCCGAGGGCCAGGGGGGCCAGGCTCT
>Ga0308160_10005090_pt1 | contig 13820 bp, 21 predicted proteins | sample PhyFR1_FD_201036 | JGI IMG/M metagenome (GOLD analysis project Ga0308160, IMG submission 201036) | Phyllosphere microbial communities from UC Gill Tract Community Farm, Albany, California, United States - DLSLF.R1 | ecosystem: Host-associated > Plants > Phyllosphere > Unclassified | place: USA...
TTAGGTCCAACACTGGTCAATGTCATGTCAAGGTTTCGCGAGATAATATCTTTGAGGGTAGTTATACCGAGATCATGAGGCAGACTCCTAATGATTTGAAGAAGAGGTTGATGATCAAGTTTGAAGGTGAAGATGGTTTGGATTATGGAGGTCTTTCTCGGTATGTCAATTGCCTATCGTCTGGAGAGTGGTGCTGATCAATAGTGAATTCTTCTTCTTGCTTTCTCACGAAATGTTCAACCCTTTCTATTGTCTATTCGAGTACTCTGCCCACGACAACTACACTCTCCAAATCAACCCCAACTCTGGTGTTAACCCAGAACATCTCAACTACTTCAAATTCATCGGACGATGTGTCGGTCTCGGTATTTTCCATCGACGTTTCCTCGATGCCTACTTTATCGTCTCGTTCTACAAGATGATTTTGAAGAAGAAGATCACATTGACTGATCTCGAGAGTGTTGATGCTGGACTTCACCGTGGTTTGACTTGGATGTTGGAGAATGATATTACCGATGTTATTGAGGATACATTCTCTATCTCGGAGGAACACTTTGGAGAGCTGGTTACTGTTGATTTGAAGGAAGGAGGACGGGATGAGGAGGTTACTGAATTCAACAAGAAGGAATACGTCGAGTGAGTCCATCCTGCACTACCTTATCGTATTATGCTGATGGTAGCCTCGTTACGGAATACCGAATCTCTCGACGTGTATCTGAGCAATTCGACGCTTTCATGTCGGGTTTCAATGAGCTTATTCCTCAAGAATTGATCAATGTCTTTGATGAGAGAGAGTTGGAGTTGTTGATTGGTGGTATGTCGGAGATTGATGTGGATGATTGGCAGAAACACACCGATTACCGTGGATAGTAAGTACCTCATTCCCCTCCAGGAGTCTGGACTGACAAACAGCAACCCATCTGATGAGGTCGTCGAGTGGTTCTGGAAGATTGTCAAGGCATGGCCTGCTGAGCGAAAGGTCAGCTGACTTCTCTGTTTTGTTTTCAGAGCTGACAATTAGTCTCGTTTACTACAATTCACAACTGGTACTTCCCGAATTCCCGTTAACGGTTTCAAGGATTTACAAGGTTCCGACGGTCCTCGACGATTTACTATTGAAAAAGCTGGAGAGGTTACTCAGTTGCCTAAATCACATACTTGTTTCAACCGAATTGATTTACCGGCTTACAAGACGTACGAGGCACTTGAGCAGAAGTTGACCATTGCGTAAGTCTCTCTTATTTGCCCGAAAGTGGACAAGGCTGACGAGATAGTGTTGAGGAGACTCTCGGTTTCGGTCAGGAGTAGTTTGTTTCAAACTTCGAGGTCTGGTGGGATGAATGTGAGATTGCTGAGATGGCGACGTCGAGTGGCCGAGATTTCCTAGATTGGTTCGTACTGTATTGATTTGTTACACACGGCTTGAGAGCTATATATGTAAATTAATCTGGTTATGCAATGGCTATATACGCGGTACAACATATTAAGATCCTCTTTTGACTATCTCTTCTTTCCACCTCCAAACCCACCGAAACCCATCATCTGCTCCATCTGAATATCACCCCCAACGACCTCCTTCTCTCCCGCCTCGGCCCTTCTCCTCTCCTCCCTCTTTCTCTTTCTATCTTCTTTTCTAGCTTCCTTTTCTGACCTCTCGGCATCTTTGACAGCAGATAAACGAGTTTTGAAATCGAAATTAGCAGCTGTTGTTTTATGTTTCGTATCTTCTCTTAATTTCGCTATACGTGCTCGGACCTGTGAGAGGGTTGATCGATCCGTCCGTTTTGTTTGACCCAAGTTTCTCAGATCTGTGCTGTCAGTCGTGTCCTGTCGGAGCGAGGGGGGACATACGGAATCCTGAATTCAAATGGTCGAGGTATGATATAGAGTCTTTTAATGTTCGATTACATACTTCACACTTCCCATCAGTCATTACCAGAAACAAGGGGAGCAAGACTCACATAGAATCCAGGACCTTTTGGACCTTTACCAGATGTCCCACTTTGTACAATCTGAGTCTTTCCTACATTCTTATTCAAATCAAGAGCTTCACGAGCTTGTAATGATTGTGTAGGTTCCGGTCGATCATCCTGTTCTCTAAATTTTGGCTTTATCCCTACCTTATCAGTATATTCTTGTGATTAGAGTGAAAGACTTACCCTTGGCCATTGACTTTTCAGCTTCTATAGCTTGTTCTCTGTACTTCGCGTCCTTTTCTTTCGCTTTGGCTTCCCATTCGCTTTTATCCCATTTCTTCCTCTCTGGTAGCTGGATATTAGCTTGCATACCGTGCTCCTATGACGGGGTAAGCTTACTGGTGCGCCTTTACTCTCTGTCATGGCTATAGATATAGGTGTACTAGGTAGACACTCAGGTTATAGACAGCGCGAGTTGATGCACTATTTGATTCCGTAAACATGACCACTCGAGTATACAAAGTCAAAATCAACCATATATACACCCTATCCTCTCTACCACCACCCTATACTCGAACATGTTCTCATCCCCTGCTCGACCTATTAAGGGTACTCCAAGAAGAACAGGTACCTTATCTCGAGCACCGCGTACACCCTCAATATACTCGGAACGAGAACATGAAGCTATACCTCCACCTTCAACAGCTAGGACTAACCGACTAGCACATCTACGAAGGGATGAGTCGCCTTCTACCTCAGTCGCTGAGACTGTTAGGACAGTAAGGGAGGTCGAGGGGTATGAGAAGATTAGTTGGAGTAGGGATGATAGGAGGGCTGTTAATTCTTTAGGAGCTTTACCGAAGGAAGTTAACGCCTTGGTCAAGAGTTTAGGTAAGTCTGTTGTGCTCGGCTTGGTCTGAGCTGATAAGAAGATGGGGACTCGAGATTGATCAATGGCGTGGTGGATACGTCGAGCGGTTATGCTTTGGTCGCTACCTCCTCAGGCTGTAGAGCGTGGAATTACGTCAAAGTACGTCTGCTACCCGACATCGGACCGCAGTGAAGCTAACAGGCAGCGCACAAACGCGTCTCCAACATGCTACACCTTCCCCTCACCTTCCCAAAACCGAATGTCCGACCCAGTGCTCGCCGACTTCTTCTCTGGATCAAGCTCGGAGCCTGGTGCGATCATGATAACGCCAGAAGGAGAAATCAGGACATGGGAGAATATCAGTCTAGGTCTAGGGAATCTTGATCGATACCTAGAAACAGACCTCGGTCTGGGGGAGGACGATGCTGTTGATAAGCTATACAAGTTGAATGTAAGCTACATCTCTACAACAGGAGCTGATAATCAGGAGCACGAGTTTGTCGTTACGACGAGAAAATCATTCGTTTTCCGAATCAGTGTGACGATCAGCGCTGGAAGAGCTACGCCAAATGTTTCGCCATTTACGACGTCAAGGGGAATGTTCAGTCGCGCCAGTCCAGTCATTTTCGCAAATGAGGATGACCGTAATGGAGTTGTCTCAATAGCCTTAAAGGGCAACGAGCTATACCTGCTAGCGTGGAGGGTGTTACAGAGGTGGACTTTATCCCAGGATAACCAAAAGGTACGTACCCCAATCATATCAAGACAAGGATCGAATTCATGTCAGTTGTCGCAGGAATACGATATCGTCGACCTCATTGGAGAAGGGGTATTCGGAGATGAATGGAAACAACAAAAAGTCAAATTGGAGATTAACGATATTGCCAACTTGGACGATTCACTGGTAGCTCTCGTTGGTTGGGTTGGGGATGAATCGGCATCAACGTCTGATAGGGAACAACGGACTTATGGTCTTGCGGTACTGGAGAATTCGGGCAAGACGCTTTCGGTTTCCAGATTTATTGATCTGGCTTATACTCCTGTGAGCTAAGAATCGCCCAGCCTCATTGGTGTCAAGCTGATTGATAGACGACTCGAAGCCATCCCCGGCTTTTGTTACCTGCTGGGAACCCTATGGCATACATTCGATTCTCAGATACACTGGTCATGCTCTCTCTTTCACCCAGTAAGACTCTTCCCACCCGAAACGACGCATACTAACATTTAGACGCTCTTTACGAAGATGTGATCACGCTAAAAGCGCCAAATACCTTCCTAGGCTACGGATGCCGTCAAACCCACAAGAAGTCATCGAATCAAGCTTCATTAGTCCTCATGCCTGCCACAGGGGGTCTGATGTCTATTGAGGCTCATGACCTCTCGACGAGATTCGAAGCCGAGTGAGTCGTGGTCGTTTATCAGAAAGTCATGAAGCTGATTGTCAGGGGTAGTGCGTCCGCTACATCATCGCTACAGTCGAAGATCGAACAAGCCGTCTTTTTCGGTGAACGATCTGATGTATGTCCGCGTCGAGGATTGTATTGCTCGCTGACGATCAGAATCCATTATCCTTCAGCCTCCAATCGGATGTGGAGGGTGATGTAGGAGAAGCAGTCGAGCATGTATCGAACGATATCCTTGCTTCCAGTCAGTCTCTCATGGTTACCCTTTGATCATCGCTGACCTCGAAGGCTCCAAATACATGCCTGCAATTTACGAGCTACGGTCTCAATTATCAGATCGTGCTAATAGATTACGATACTTGATCTCGTTCATTCGAGAAAGCGGGTTGATGAGCAAGGTAAGCTCACAATGACTGGACCGTGCAGAGCTGATAGTCCAGATTACACAGTCTAGCAGGAGACGTTTACAGCGTAATGCGGAGAAAGTACAGACAGCGATGGAATTATGGGACCATCAGAACCGGTTGATGGAGTAAGTCACCTCTTTCACCATTGATCAATGCTGATGGAATAGCAAAATTGGTACACGCTCACCGCAATCCTTGTTATCGGATTCAATACGGGCTTACATGTCCTCTGTGAACCCGACCGCGTCGGAGGATGTTATTCGATTGTTCTTCAGGACTCAGGTCAATAATCTGGATAAACTGCTCGACCTTGTCTTTTCAACTTTCAGAGCTGCTACCAATGGTCAGCCTGATATCTCGGACTGGGCTATTGAGGTCAATACAATCTTCCTGGTAAGCTTGCTGAGAACGTTGTTCGAACGCTTGAGCTGATCGCCAGCGCGCACTACGAGAATCGGCCAGATTACGTGAAGACGAACAACACTCATACGAGATCGATAGGCTCCGTCCCGCTATCGAACTGTGGACATCCCAAGATTCATTCCTCTCAACCATGGAATACCTATTCTCCGCAACCGAACAATTGATCCAAGATCGTACCCGAGACCTCGGATCCGTAATTGACGAAAGACCTATAGAAGGTGGAGACGATAGATTACATCGAGAACAGGTCAAGCAAGAGAGATTGAAAGATCAAATGACTTATATCGGAGCTTCACTTTGTAGTAATATGGAAGATAGGGTTCGGTTTGCTTCTACGTAAGTCCCACTACACTATGGGAAGCTGACGTGGTAGACAAGTTGATGGTGATCTCAATGATCGAGGTGGCCGGGCAATGGGTGAGAGATGGATTGCGCTTAGACCAAAGATTATCAAGCCAATGGGTAAGCTGCTCAAATTGGTGTGGATAGAGCTGATTTTGTAGTCGAGATTGATCGAATTGCAAATGCGTACAATCTAGCGGAACATCATCAAGATTGGGAAACACTCGTCTGGCTATGTCATCATCCCCTTGCTGGGCGCGGACCAACGGAGGTACAAAAGTATATCGAGCTATATGGCGAGGAATTCGCATTCGTCCTGTATCAGTGGTATATCGATAATGGTACGTCCTTTCTTCTGCGGAATGAATGATGCTGATGATAGACCACCGCCACGCCCTCCTATCACAGGATAAAGTCTACTCTGGACTTGTTTCTCGATTCTTTGCTGAATCCAACCCTCGTTATCCCGAACTTGCATGGATGCACCATCTGGCATGTAAACGCTATGGCGAGGCTGCTTCGGATTTACTGGTTGTCAATAAAGAAGAGCAGGATCTGGACCAGAAACATGTATGTCCACCCCTAAGCATAGTTGTATCTTGGCTGACTGATAGTTGCTGAGTAGTATTGGTAAACTCGCTGCTGTAGTTGAGCGAAAAGCACTGGGTGTACAGGCAAAACGGAGGGAGCTTTTGGAAGGTATGTCCCCCTCGCCAAGACGCAATCTGAAAGGTGCTAATCCCAGACCTGGATGACGAGCTGGACGACATCAAAGTACAGAATACTCTACGTGAATTGTTGATCGCCGACGCTCCTACTCCTCGCCGCGGCGCACGCCCATCAATGGAGGAATACGCTACTACCCACAGCACCTCTACCGAGACACGACCTAATCTACGCGATTTATTCGTTCGTTTCGCGCAGAAGTTGGTGGATGGCTGGGCCCTGGACACGGAGGCTTTGGTCGATGTTTTGACGCTTAAGGATAATGAGTCTGGATCGTCGAAGGACCCCATTATCGCGCTGGAGAAACTTTTCAGGGATACTGTAAGCTGAAAGTTACCCTGGAAGGCGAAGCTGATACGGCAGGAATTACCTTCTGGTCGTCGGCAGGTCGTGCTTCTCTCGATCTGGAGGAGAGTCTATATCCGTGACGAGTAGGTCATTTCAAAGGTTTTTCGCGGGGCACATGCTGATAATGAGTTGGGAGGAGATTGCCAATACATCTGGAAGGAGTGATGAGGCTCAGAGGCAACTGCTCAGGCAGACTTTAGCGTATCAGACTCTCAAACACATGGCCATAAGTACAGGTAGCTGCTTTGCTCTTCTCAGAAAAGTCAGGAAAAAGCTGATGAAAGTCCTACCTGCCGACTACGAGCTCAACCCAGAACAAGCATCCCAAGAACCATCAATGATTGAATTATCAGCTCGATTCCATGATTGGCAAGCTGAGGAATTGGAGGGATTGATGAGGGATCACGAGAGTGAGATCGCACAATTGGGTTTATGGAGGGATAATGGGATTGCTGAGATGATCAAGGAAGTTAAGGAGTTGTTGAGGAGGGATATGGAGGTTGACCCGGGTGTAGAGGTAGATATCGTTATGAGCTAGAATAATGGTTTGACGATGCACGATGGACCAGGCTTGTCATTGCGGGACTGGCACCGGTAATTACCAGGAGATGCGGCCGAGACCGAGAGACAAACTCAGAGGGATTTTCAGGAAGTCGTCGTTCTACCAAGCAGCTGGTAGGTGACTTCTCACGGACGGGTTTGGACTAGATAGTAGACACTGCGATCGGGCCTGTTATACATCTTCTATTGGTCTATAAAGAGCTAGACTAAAATCAAAATACATTACTAAGCAACGGCCTTCCGCAATGCCGACTCCTGTGCAAGCTTGAAATCCACAGATCTAGGCTCCTTAGGGAACAGTAATTCAGAAGAATGAAAAGCCCCTTCCGTCACTTTCAAGTCGACTTTAACACCACTTTCCTCTAGCCTTCTCGCATACTCGAGATCCTCATCATGAAACAGATCCAAAGTTCCAACTCCTATCCAAGTAGGTGGTAATCCAAACAAATCCTCCCTTCGACTCGGAACTGCGTATTCAGGAACCACTTGACTTCCGGCAGGGACCCCCAAATAGACTCCCCAAGCGTATAGATCGTTGGCGAGCGACCATACGTAGCGTGTAGTATTTTCCGTTCTGGTCGCTGTTCGGTCGTCTAGCATTGGATACGTGAGGAATTGTAGGATTGGTTGTGGTCCGCCCATATCGTGGATACGCTGAACAACAGAAGCAGCGATCCCCCCACCAGCGCTAGAACCTCCTATGATCAAGTGTTCTAAATCCAGGTTCTCTTCTTCCGCATTGTTTAGAATCCAGTTCCAAACCGAGATACCATCATCGATTGCAGCAGGGGCGGGGTTCTCCGGGGCTAATCTATAGTCGACCGAGATAGAGCACAGACCCAACTTTTGGGCATATTCGTCCATGCGTTTCGAGTCCATTCGGTATTCACCAGCAATCATTCCTCCACCATGAAACCAGAGCATTGTAGGCATGCGACCATCAGGGTTTGCGGGACGAGTGAGAAATAGTCGAATTTCGATCCCATTATCGCGGCACACTATTTCTTGTCTTGTGACGCCCGGCGTAGATTTGCTGGGCGCTGGGAAATAGCGCAGCAGTCGTCTGAACCATGACAAGTGGACGGGTGACTCGGGAAGATATTTGATCCACCAAAAACTCTCGAGTCGACTGTAGATGTAGATGTAGATGAGGACGTGGACGTGGACATGGCGTATGAGCAGTCACGACATGTCCCACCTGTTCTATATGTACGAAACCCAAGATCTCGGAGGCGCCCGGCAAAAGATGAGGCTCTCAGAACCTGGAATGATGACACTTAGAATGTTTGGATTACCCCTCTTCGAACGCAGAGCCCGTGAATGATTCCCGTGAATTGACATGACCATGAATTTGTCTTGCGACTCGGGGGCCGTAAGTGGGGGCCGGCAAGTATGCGGCTCGCGGGCCGGAAATCAAGTCTGGGCTTGCGGAGTTGACGCAGTAGCTGGGTACAGGAGTTGATGCGAAGAGAGCGACCTGTAAGCGCATTGGAGCCTTAGCATGATCGTACTTCATTGACCCACGAGACAAGTTGAAGAACAACACCCACCGGCATGCCGATACGAGTCTCGAGTCTCATTGCACTGGGAGTTTGGCGTAAGGGGTCGAGCCTCTGTTATTTATCGCTACTTCCTTGTATTGACTGCAAATAGAACCCAAAGATAAAGAGTGGGATTGTGATAATCTTAGAATAGCAGTGCCTCGGGAGATGGGCTGGACGGGATACAATCGGGTTAGGGGGTTCAACGTGACTCAGGGATGCTTTGAGGTTCATATCAATCAGTCTTGCATCCGTGCGACCGTGCAGCATAAAGACTGCTTGTGGCTTCTGGCAGGATTTATCATCATCAGGTTGCGATAAAGTAACTTACTTTGTACAGTAGGTCACAATACCGCCCCCCCCTCGTTTGGTTCCGCTCTCTTCTGAAATGCATTTCCATCTCCCCACGGGTCCCCTTGTCTCTATTCTTACATCCTCCTCTTGAATCAAATAAATGTCAGACCACAACCATCAAATAGATCCAGCCTTACTAGACAACCCAGTAGAGGGCAGGGGTACGAAACGTAAAGCAAGGACTTCTTCCACTGTAGCTGTCGACTTGGGAAACACTCGGACAAGTACGAGATTAGCTGGGAAAAGTACTTCTTCTATTTCGGCTGGAGTAGTGAAGGTGAAAGGGACACAGAAAGAGGGAGGAGAGCCAGCTAGAGGGGAAGAGGAGAATCTAAATAAATTAAGGGGAGGGGTGAGTCACATCTTTACTGATCGAGAGGAGGTAGAGCTGATAAGATAGAAACGCCAGAGGGGGAAAGATGCTTCTGCTTCAAAATCGCCAGTGAAGAGACGTACGACATTACCTACAAAGAAGGGGAAGGAGAAGGAAGAAACAGCCGGCATCGATGGGTTAGCAGAAGCAGCTTCTGTTTCTGAATTACATTCCACCGTACGTCTGAACCTCCACGAGAAGGATGAGGCTGATATAATTAGCTCACTATCCTACCAAGACCCCCGTATCCAATGGGGATCAGACCATTCCTCTACCCCTGTCTTCGACCTGGGCAACGTCCTCCCCCGCCCGCAGATCCCAATAGGCCATTCAAGCGATTTGATCCACACGAATTCGATGATCCGAAATCATTCGATGAAACGGCTTCCTTATCTTCCGACGATGAGGACGAGGGTGAGGTTCAGAAACAACAAACAACGACTCCAAATACAAATGTAAACACAAATAGTGGAGGATATACGGATACATTTGGAACTGGATCAGGAGGGGGAGAGATGGATTATGATACACAGGCTTATCAGAGTTTAGCGGCTTTGTTGGAAGCTTCTAATGATTCGGATATATTCCAGACGAATGGGACAGGGCAGTAGTCGAAGATCAAAATGGATTTAGGTCTTGGTTCAGGGTGCCGAAAAACGGGAGAAATGGGGGAGGGCTGCTCCAGTTGAGGAATTGGGAAAAGTTGTATATACTGTAGAATATCTATTGAACATGATGAAATTGGCATCTCACTTAACGCTCGCAATTTCACTGGAGCTGGGCTGCTTGTTTTGAATCCTTAGACTGGTATAATAGTAAAGAGACCCAGAGTATATGGGCGCAGGTCATCAGGTCTATGAAGCAAGGCAAAGCAACGACGTACATCATACATTGATATCTAATGCGATGATCTTGCCATCTACTGTCTAGTTACTACAAAAGGAACGACGAATGTGTTCGACCGGTGGTCCGGAGAGTAAATGTTATGAGAATAGTGGAAGTGGGAGAGAGGGGAAGAGTGTACGGAGTGCCGATATACACCAGTAAACGTCCACGAACCGCTTCTCACCTGCCCAACATGGTGGAGACAGGTGAGAGCGGTTGAAGACAGATTACTGAGTACCCAAATCATCAGATCCAAGCGCTACGACCACCTGCTGCTTCTCTCATCGTCTTTCCTTCTGTAAAAGAGGTTGGATCGATGAGATGCAGCGGTGCGTAGCGCTTGGTCTTTGTTGGAGGCGAGGGAGGGTATGGGAGGGGCAGAGGATAGGATGAGGAATGGAGGAATATGACCAGGTAAAGAGTGATGGGGGTAAGGGGGGCGGAGAGGGGATGATGAGAGAAGGCAGGAAAATGTGAAGAGGATGAATGGGAAGGAAGAGGGAGCGTACCATGCCCATCGCCCACCGCGATTTGAGGCATATAGCCTCGTGGTCTTCCCGTGTGAGGTCGGATCCACGGGGCGCAGCTTCATTGATCGCGTTGGGTTCCGGGTAGAGGGTCCAGCTTGGTGCTGATCGCTTGTATATGCATATTGAATGTGTGTTGAAAACAAGAATGAGTTGATGTGTGGGAAACGAAAATGGAAACTATACTAATGATTTGTTATAAATGTGATGGATGCTGGAACGATGTTGAAAGAGGAAGGCGGGTCGACTATCGTTTCTTGGTTTTAGGCTGGACGAGTGTGAATCCATCATCGTCGACGACCGGTTCGACACGTTCCCGTTCGACAGGTGCGAGTTGAGGAGCTTCATCAACCTCCATCCCATCCTCCGACTCGTCATCCCACTCGGAATCGGAATCCTCCTCTCCGTTCTCATTCTGTAGTCCAGCCCCCTTGGTGGCCTGAATACCCTTTCCTTTGACTTCCGCTGCTTTCCTCTCTAGAGCATCGACGACTGTGGATGGCTGAGCACCAGTGGCGGGTTGTAGGATATCCCTCCATAGTCGAACGATGTCGGCAGCGACGGCATCGATGGATCCATCTTCGATATTCGACTCGAATTCATCCGACATCATTTGATTGATGAGGTCGGCAAGATCATCATGTTCAAGAGGAGGGTCGTTGGCTGTGGTAGGGTCGGCAACATCTGATGGACCAGAAGAGGTGGAAGAGGGAATGTATGAGGCTCGAGATTCAAACTCGTCGATGATGGTAGAAGCGATCCAGGTCTTTTTATCGGCAGACTCGGGTCCTCCCCATTCTTCACGAACGGCGATGGTTAAAGCGGGCCATAGATCGAGGATGGCGAGAACACCACGAGCAAAGATGGGAATGGTTGGATAAGAGGACATGGTGGGAGAAGTGATGGGTTTTATAGATGGGAAAGGTGGCGATGGTTCTGTTCTTTATGGGGCAAAAAGGCGTGTTTGTGACGACTTTCAGAGTTTCGAGGTGCTATGTTATTATAGCTTCTGATTCTTGTGATTCTTTTCGGGTTATACGGCGAGGAATGAAGCAAGAAGGATCAAGTGTGTGGGCATTTTTAGAGTTAAGAGTTCTCGGTAGATTTTGAACCATCTATCTATCTACTCCTCCCCTTTAACGACACGTGGTTTCCACGCTTGACTCACTACACCTCTCTCCACTCTGTCCACTCTCCTCTATACACTCGTTTGTACTTTATACTATAGACATACTAGAATACATTCAAAACGCTGGTAAACAGCTGATCACCTATACGGATCATGTTATTCCCAAGATCCATCATATTAGGTGTGCTCGGTCTGGCGGCTCAGGCAATCGCAAAGTCGTCGACGGGGGATAAGGTATTGGTCGTCTTGGAATCTGGGATTGCAAAGAGTGACTACTCTAGTTTCTGGGCTTCATTAGAGGGTGAGTAGTCAGCTCCGGGTGGCGTTTAGTATACGCTGACGTGCAGGCCGAGGATTCGACTTGACTTTCGCCGGGCCCAAGGATGACAAGACGGAATTAACCAAGTTTGGCGAAGCGCAGTATGATCATCTGATACTATACGCTCCTTCCACCAAGGGTCAGTCATATCGTCTACTAGTGGAATGAACTGACAAACAGCATTCTCTAGACATCTCTCGCCTAAAGCAATCATCGACGCACAATTAGCAGGACTCAACACCCTTTATCTCCTCTCGTCGTCCATCTCGGAAACTCAGCGCGAAACACTCCGAGAATACGATGTCGAATTCTCTGAGTCTGGTTCTCTACTTTTGGACGCATTCTCCCATCCAGCGTCATCATCTCCATCGACGGTCCTCCTCCCCCCAACCTCGTGTCTGATTCACAATGGCCCATTGTTATCGAACTCGACCCTTTCCGGCGGTCCAATTGTCTTCCCATCCAGTGCTGTCCACACTCTCGGCCAGAACCCTTATCTCGTCGAAGTCGCACATGCGCCCAAGACAGCATACGTCGGCGATGGGAGATCCCTCTCGGCTGATGAAAGTGAAGTTGAGGCTGTCCTGGGTGGAAAGGCTGGAAAGGGACCTATTCAAAGTGGAAGAAAGGCTACTCTGGTCAGCGCTCTGCAGACGAGGGACAATGTCAGGATCGGATTTGTTGGTAGTGGAGCTTCATTCAGTGATGAGTACTGGGGAAAGAAGGTCAAGACTATTGATGGGCAATCGTGAGGTTTTTCCTATTCACGGATATCGTCCCTGCTGACGGCCAGGCTTGAGACTGGAAACGCTGCTTTTGCCAATGACTTTTCGAGCTGGATCTTCCAGGAGTCCGGTGTCGTCAAGGTCGTCTCCTCGACTCATCACCGAGATGACGAAACGGAGCCTCGGGATCAGTACACCAAGAAGGACCCTGTCGTAAGTCAAACGTTCTCCACTTCGCAGGCAGAGCCATCGGTACTCTATACCTCATCTGGCCGTGGATTGATGTCGGACAAAAGGCAGTGTCGGGCGTTGAAGCGCATCTGTAGGATCGCACACCTTCATTGGTGCCTTGCAATCACCGACGTTGCTGCCCGAACTCCTCATTTTCTCCCACTTGCTTTCAATGGCGTTTAATACCGCTGCGATGAGGCTTGACCGCCCTCGCAACTCCTCAATGCTCGGGTACACGCTGACCACCAGACATACACAATCACACTCGCTCAATACACTGGTTCATCATGGGGACCAGTCTACCTCCCCGATCTACAGCTCGACTTTACAATGCTAGATCCCCACATCCGGACCTCTCTCAAGCAGGTCTCATCCTCATTGAGCGGTACCACCTACTCGGCATCATTCAAAGCACCGGATAGGCACGGTGTATTCAAATTTGTCGTAGAGTATTGGAGGCCTGGGTATGTTTTCCTTTTTTCTTGAGATGTGTAGCTAATGTGCAGATGGACTTATATCCGATCATCGACCAAGGCGTCTGTCGTGCCTTTACGACATGATCAGCACCCTCGGTGGGTTTCGGGTGCTTGGCCATTCTATATTTCGACTGTATCTATCTCGGTATCTTTCTTGCTGTTCTGTGGACTTTGGATCGCATTGGGAGAAGGTGATAGGAAAGGTAAGAAGAAGGCAGAATAGATGGTAATGAACCGCATGGATCGTGTTATGCGATGCATTG
>Ga0308160_10005091_pt1 | contig 13820 bp, 7 predicted proteins | sample PhyFR1_FD_201036 | JGI IMG/M metagenome (GOLD analysis project Ga0308160, IMG submission 201036) | Phyllosphere microbial communities from UC Gill Tract Community Farm, Albany, California, United States - DLSLF.R1 | ecosystem: Host-associated > Plants > Phyllosphere > Unclassified | place: USA...
TCGGCCACCACACGGTGATCCCGACCGAGGTGCAGAGCTCCACCATCGAAGCATCCGGTTCAGACGGAAGAAGTACTGCCGGGGTCACCGACAGACCGCGACGTCGCGCGACCGCCGCGTAGTCGAGCGCCTGCCCGATCGCGGTTCGGACGTACGCCCGCGCGGTGGACTTCTTCGCCTCGACGACCTGGCCGATCGTCGGGACGTAGAGATCGGGCACGATCGTCACACCGTCGTCCGTGAGACGCAGCACCTGCACGTCCTCACCCCGAGCGCGGAGCCATTCGCCGAAGCGGGTCTGCAGCTCGAACTCGCGACGGGAGACGGATCGCACCGACTCGCCTTGGTTGACCCGCCGCATCTGGTACTCGCGGAAGTCGAGCGGTTGCCAGGCGGACGTGGCTGAAGAGGCACCGATCACTGACGCGCGGCCGGAACGGTCGCCGGCCTCGTCGACGAGGCCGGGCAAGAGCGACGTGTCCGCGTCGACGGCGACGAGGTTGAACACCAGTCCGTCCCGCTCAGGAGACGAGCCGGTCCCGGGGAAGCGCTCCCAGGTGTAGGGCGGATCAGCGAGCGCGAAGCTCCCGACCTAGGTCACGGTCCCCTGACCCCGGAACACGCGGATGGGGCGACCGATTGCCTCGGAATCCGCCAGCGCCTTGTTGTTGGCGGTCAGCTTCTGGTCGCCGTTCTGTCCTTGCCCGCTGTAGCGGAACAGGCCGTCACCGCGGAGACCCTCGTGCACGCCGTAGCCATGTTCCCCGCCGCCGTCGTTCGTGAAGACGAGCATTTCGTTCGTCTTCACGACACGCGTGATGCCGTCCTGCCAGCTGCCACCGCCCAGACGGCTGTGCAGCTGGCGCCGTCCGATGCTCGTGCCGATCGGGATGTCCCAGACCATTTCCATTCCCCTCGTTATGGAAACGCTAGGCGACGACCGACGAGCTGCTCGAACGCTGAGCAGCCCCCAGAACGGGGAGCTCCCTTGACGGTTGCTCACGAGAGAGGATGTCGCAGTACCGGAGCGTTCGAGGGGGACGCCGGTGTGATCAGGACACTCCTCGGGGAGCACCACCATGACCATCGCCGGAACCTCTGCAGGGGCAGAAGCTCGACGACTCCGCAGCCGCGCCGACGAACACCGGCGGCAGGCGGACGAAGCCGAGCAACAGGCGGGACGCTACGAGATCGCTGGGCGCACCGAGGCCGAGACCGCACGGGTCCTCGTGCCACTCGCCGGCATCGGCTACCACCTCCTCGCGGACCGGCGGTGGCCAGGGAGCAAGCGCGCCCAGGTCGACATGATCGTTGTCGGCAGCGCCGGAGTCTTCATCATCGACACGAAGGCCTGGCGCGAGGTCTCCATCCACGACGACCGCATCTACCGCGGGCAGGAGGACGTCACCGACAACATCGCTCGCCTCGCGGACCTGGTGTACGGCGCGGAGGCGGCCCTCGCCGATATCAGCCTCCCGCCGGGCGAGATCCACGCGGTGGTCGCACTCGCCGGCCAGCGACGGATGCACGCGCACGTCGCCTCGGTCGACGTTATCGGGGTCCACGACCTCGTCGGTCACATCACGAAGCGGAACGCACGGTTGTCCGCCGTCCGCGTCAACCAAGTGCTCGCGGCTGTGCTGGCGCGCTTCCCCGTCATCGACGGCAGCCAGTCCCCCGAGCAGCAGCTGACCGGTCCGGAGCCGGTCCTACCCCGCCAGGACCTGCCCCTCCCTGTTGCCATCCACGACGCCGAGCTCGCGGAACAGCTCCTCGACGGCGTCCTCGAGGCCCCCATCGAGGAGTGGATGGCATTCCTCGACCCGTCGCAGGCCAAGCTCGTCCGCCGCAACTTCAACGGCCCAGCGCGCATCCGCGGGGCTGCCGGCATCGACAAGACCGTGGTCGGCATCCACCGCGCCGCCTACCTCGCCCGCGCGAGTACCGGGCGCGTGCTGTTCGCCACCTACATCGGCACGCTCCCGAAGGTGCTCGCTTCGCTCTTCGAGCGCCACGGGCCCGAACTGGTCGACCGTGTCGACTTCGTCGGCGTCCACCAGTTCGCAACGCGTCTGCTCAAGCAGCGTGGCATCCGGTTCCGTGTCGACGAACGGGAGGCACGACTCGCGTTCGACGACGCATGGAACGCGATCGGGGCCGCCAGTCCGCTGCGCGCAGCGCGCTTCACGCGCCGCTACTGGGAAGACGAGATCAAGCACGTCATCAAGGGGCGGGGCCTGACCCGCTTCGAGCAGTACGCGGATCTGGCCCGTGTCGGGCGCAAGCACGGCCTGCACGTCGAGGTCCGGCATGCAGTCTGGGACCTGCACGCTGCCTACGACCGCGGCCTACGGAAGCGCGGCCTCACCGACTGGGAGGACGTCGTCCTGCTCGCCCGCGATGCACTCCGCGAGCGACCGCTCGCAGGCTACGACGCGGTCATCGTCGACGAGGCTCAGGATCTGTCGTGCGCGATGATGTCGTTGCTGCACTCGCTCGTCAGGGACCGACCGGACGGGCTGACGCTGATCGGCGACGGGCAGCAGACGATCTACCCGGGCGGGTACACGCTCGGAGAGGTCGGGGTCAACCTCGCGGGACGTGGTGTCGTGCTCGAAGTGAACCACCGGAACACGGCGGAGATCCTCGACTTCGCGAAGCAGATGGTCGCAGCGGACTCTTTCACGGACATCGAAGGCGTGAACGGTGCTGGCGACGCCGTACCCGCCGTCACGCGGAACGGGCCTGCGCCAGTCGTCCACCGCGCTGGCGGACGCGCCGACCACGATGCCGCGATGCTCACTCGTCTGGCCGAGATACTGAGACTCGTCGGGACCTCACACGGCGACGTCGGGATCCTGACCGCGACGAACCGGCAGGCGGACGACATCATAGCCGTCCTCCGCGCGTCCGGCGTTCCCTTCGTGCCACTCAAAGACTACGGCGGGAAGCCGGTCGACGCGGTCAAGCTCGGCACCGTCAAGCGGGCGAAGGGTGTCGAGTTCAAGCAGGTGCTGCTCACCCAAGTTCAGGGACGGTTGCTCGCCGATGCACCGGCGTCGATAAGTGAGGCCGAGCGGGAGCGGCGGGAGCTCGAGCGGCGGGAGCTGTACGTGGGCAGACGCGGGCGCAAGACGATTTGTGGGTCGGTCTACGATGATGGCACTTTCCCCGTTGCCGCTACTATCCTTGAAACGCTGGGACATCGCGTGATCGAGGCAAGTTCCAGCGCGGCTGAGAAGTGCATGACACATGGCCTTTTCACGGCATTCAGAGCCGTGGAATTCACCGACGTTCCGCTTGAATACGAGAGCGTCAAAGAGACGGGATCCACCGCGTGCGCATCATAGACAACGTCTCCGACTCGCTTGGTGATGACCTCAGGAGAGAGGTGACTCCTGGCTCGAAGGTCCGGATCGCGGCGTCCACTTTCTCGATTTTCGCTTTCGAGGCGCTCCGAAAGGAACTTGAACAGGTCTCGGAGCTGGAGTTCGTCTTCACATCACCCTCGTTCGTTACCGAGAAAGTGACAGACAAGCTCCGTAAGGAGCAGCGCGAGTTCTTCATTCCCGGCGGTAGGGCCGAGACAACCATCGGAGGCAGCGAGTTCGAAGTGAGGCTCCGCAATCGGTTGACCCAGCGTGCCATCGCACGAGAGTGCGCGGATTGGGTGCGGCGGAAGGTAAGATTCCGGTCGAACTCCACGGGCAAGCCCATGCAGCAGTTCGTAGTGCTCGATGATCGCGCGGCGTACACACCGGTCCAGGGCTTCACGACGGCGGATCTCGGATATGAATCAGGGGCGGCCGTCTCGAACATGGTTCAGCGGATCGACGAGACGCCGATGGCTCGCCAGTACATGCAGCTCTTCGACCAGATCTGGAACAACCCGGACCAGGTCGACGACGTGACCGACGCCGTCGCGGAGCACATCGCCAGCGTGTACGCCGAGAACAGCCCCGAGCGCATATACTTTCTGATCCTTTACAACCTGTTCTCCGAGTTCCTCGACGACATCAGCGAGGATGTCCTGCCGAACGACCGGACCGGGTACCAGGGCACTGCGATCTGGCAAAGCCTCTACAACTTTCAGCGCGACGCCGCGACTGGCATCATCAACAAGCTTGAGACGTACAACGGCTGCATCCTGGCAGACAGCGTCGGTCTCGGGAAGACGTTTACGGCCCTGGCTGTGATCAAGTACTACGAGCTGCGCAACAAGAGCGTGCTTGTCTTGGCGCCGAAGAAACTCGCCGAGAACTGGACCAACTACAATGCCAATCTCACAACCAACCTCTTCGCAAGCGATCGGTTCAACTACGACGTGCTCGCGCACACAGACCTGTCCCGCACGCGTGGTGAATCGCTGGGTCTTCGACTGGACCGCATCAACTGGGGCAACTACGACCTGGTCGTGATCGACGAGTCGCACAATTTCCGCAATGCGGACTACTCAGAGGAGAAGGAGTCGCGGTACCAGCGGTTGATGCGCCAGGTGATCCGTGAGGGTGTAAAGACTAAGGTACTGATGCTGTCGGCAACACCGGTGAACAACCGGTTCAACGACCTCAAGAATCAACTGCAGCTCGCATACGAAGGGGAAAGCGAAGGTCTCGCTCAGCATCTGACGCTCTCGACCTCGATCGAAAATGTCTTCCGCGAGGCGCAACGCGCGTTTAACGACTGGTCGAACTTCCATCCGGACGCGCGCACGGCGGGGAGCCTGCTGCACATGCTCGACTTTGACTTCTTCGAACTGCTGGATGCGGTGACCATCGCCCGCTCCCGCAAGCACATCCAAGCGTTCTACGACATGAGCGACGTGGGTGCTTTCCCAAAGCGGCTTCCGCCCGTCTCGATCCGGGAGGCGCTCACTGACCTCGTCGATGTGCCCGCGTTCGACGAGATCTTCGATCGGCTACAGGGGTTGACTCTGAGCGTGTACACGCCGCTCGATTACGTGTTGCCTTCACGCCGCGCCAAGTACGTGGACGCCTCTCGAGTGCTCGAGGGAACCGCACGCGGCAACCTCGGCCAGCAGGGCCGAGAAAGGGGCATCCAGAAGCTGATGACGGTCAACCTCCTGAAGCGACTCGAGAGCTCGGTGGAGGCGTTCCGTCTGACGCTCGGTCGGCTCAACCAGCTCACAACTGAGTTGGTGGAACGGCTGGACGATGGCAACGACATCGCTGGAGCAGGCACCGCGGGGTTGGAACTCGACACGGATGAGCCGGATGACGCCGAGCTCGCCTCGCTGATCGTCGGCGGAAATGTGCGCATCGCCCTGGCCGACCTCGATGTGGACTCTTGGCGGCACGACCTGAGCTCGGACCTTGATGTTCTCAACCGGCTGCTGGCCGACGTGAACAGAGTGGTACCAGACCGCGATCTCAAACTCCGGCGACTTCTGAACGTTGTCGAAAGGAAGGTCGAGGAACCGCTCAACCCCGGCAATCGCAAGGTACTCATCTTCTCGGCGTTCGCCGACACCGCGGAATACCTGTATCGCGAGCTCGCACCCGTGCTTGCGCGTCATGGTCTCTCGACGGGGCTGATCACGGGCGGCATGAGCGGTGCGCGCACCACGCTCGGCAAGGGGTTCGATGCACAGCAGGTGATGACCATGTTCTCGCCGCGCTCGAAGCAGCGGGACGTCACGATGCCTCGGGAGGATCGCGAGATTGATGTGCTGATCGGCACCGACGTGATCAGCGAGGGGCAGAATCTCCAAGACTGCGATTACCTCATCAACTACGACATCCACTGGAACCCTGTGCGCATCATCCAGCGTTTCGGCCGCGTGGATCGCATCGGGTCGACCAACGACGTCATCCAGCTCGTGAACTTCTGGCCAGACATCTCGCTCGACGCCTACATCAACCTCAAGGAACGCGTCGAGGGCAGGATGGTCATCGCCGACATCGCCGGCACCGGCGATGACAACGTTCTCGACCCGGGCGGAGCAGATGCCGCGTATCGAAGGGAACAACTGAGGCGACTCCAGGACGATGTCATCGACCTCGAGGACGTTCGGGTCGGAGTTTCGATCACCGACTTGGGGTTGAACGACTTCCGTATGGACCTGCTCGCTTACATCAAACGGCACGGCGATTTGCGCGGCCATCAGATGGGTCTCCACGCGGTCATTCCGACGGACGCCGAAAAAGGCCTTTTACCGGGGGTGGTCTTCGTCCTCCGTAACCTCAACGCGCCCGTGCACATGAACCGGGGCAACAGGTTGCACCCGCATTACCTCATCTACCTCAGCGAAGACGGGAAGGTGATCGCCGATCACACTGAGGCCAAGCGCCTCCTCGACCTCCTCCGTGTGGGCTGCCGGGGCGTTGACGATCCTGTTGCCGAGGTCGTCACGACCTTCAACGCGGAGACCCGAGACGGTGCCGAGATGAATCGCTACTCGGCGCTACTCACCGAAGCGATTCGCTCCATGATCGACGCCTCGGAAGAACGGGACATCGACAGCCTTTTCAGTCCCGGCCGCACGACAGCCCTCGTAGAGACCATCGCCGGGCTCGACGATTTTGAGCTGATTGCCTTCCTCGCCATCGTCGAGGCGCCTGCCAAGTGATCTACACCACCGAAACGCCCTTTGCGTTCCGCTGGCCGACCGCAGCGAAGTTCGGCCGCATCGTGCCAAAGGCCAGGTTGTACCAGCACGGCAGCGTCCGTAGCGCCGTGCGCGAGCAGTTCGCTTGCGACGTCGAGCGAATAGTTTGGGCCTACAAGCTCTCCGATGACACGATTCGTCTGCGCGGAAACGCCGCCGTCCCGGAAATCCAGGTCTTCACCGTCGATGCCAAAGGCGCGGACGTGTCTGACGAAGTACTCACCGCCATCGACAAGGCTGTGCTCTTCCCGGTCGTCTTCGAAGTCACCGGAGGTGGCCGCGTGCGCACCGTCGCCGCTCAGAAGACGCTCGGCGGTAAGATCCCCACGGTGAGCGCGTACCACTCGACAGGTTGGCTGGACGCCGACGCCGACCGACGACCGATGCCGACCGCGCTCGACCTGCCCGGACTGTACGAGGCGTTCCTCAGCGCCTTGTTACCCATTGACACACGCGCCGGGGAAACTGTGTCGGCTGCAGTCGACAGACTGAACCGCGCTCGGATCCTACAGCGCGAGGTCGCCGCCTTGGAGCGCAAGCTGCGCACCGAACCACAACTCAACCGCAAGATCGAAATACGCAGGCAGATCATCGCCAGCACTGTAGCGCTCAATGACCTGACCTCCCCCGCACCAAGCACCAAGGAATGACAGTGGACAAGCTCAAGATGCACTCGTCGGATCTCACCAAGCTCAACGTCGATAAGATCGCCGAGCTGTTCCCGGCCGCCGTCACCGAAACCCTCGACGCCGACGGAAATCTGGCCCGCGCGGTTGATTTTGACGCGCTCCGCCAGGAGCTGGTCGACCACATCGTCGAAGGCCCGCAGGAGCGCTACCAACTCGACTGGCCCGGCAAGCGCGCCGCAACCTTCGCCGCCAACGCCCCCATCGCGAAGACACTACGTCCGGCACGCGAAGAATCGGTTAACTTCGACGAGACCCGGAATCTCCTCATCGAAGGTGACAACCTTGACGCCCTCAAGCTGCTTCAGGAGCCCTACCTCGGCAGGATCAAGCTGATCTACATCGATCCGCCGTACAATACGGGCAACGACTTTGTCTACGAGGACGACTTTGCGGAGTCGAGTGCCGACTATCTCGTCCGTTCGGGTCAGAAGTCAGGATCAGGTGACCGACTCGTCGCAAACAGTGAGGCAAACGGTCGATTCCACTCTAACTGGCTGAGCATGATGTACCCGCGGCTCAAGCTTGCAAAGAACCTACTGACAAACGATGGCGTTCTTGTCGTCTCAATCGACGAAAACGAGCACGCGAACCTCATACGCCTCGGTCAGGAGGTACTAGGCAATGCTTCCTACGTCGGCGAAATCGTGATTAAGAATAGTAGCAAGAACGACCAAGCCTACGTCTCCATTCAGCACGAATACCTCGCTTTCTTCGTGAAGAACCGACAGGCCAATCCAGGCAACTGGATCGAGAAGAAGCAGGGTCTTGACAAGATCTATGCCGCCTTCGACGGCTTCAGGCAGAAACACGGTGATGACTGGGCAGCCATCAATACTGCGGCGAAGGCCTGGTACAAGCAGTTCGCGGCGAGCGATCCGGTGACCGCAAGCAAGCACTACACATGGATGGACGAACGCGGCGTCTACTTCCCCGACAACATCTCCGGGCCAAACGACGGCCAATACGTCTACGACATTAAGCATCCAGTGACCGGCCAGAACGTGAAGCGCCCCTCCCGTGGGTGGGTCTCACCGCAACACTCCCTCGAAGCGAAGATTGCGGATGGACGCGTCCACTTCGGTCCGGACCACACTACGGTCCCGAACCTCAAAACTTACCTTACTAGCACCGAGTATCAGAGCCTGACAAGTGTTCGCTACGTTGACGGACGCGCCGCCTCGAAGCGGCTCGCGACTCTGTTCGGTGAGAAGGTGTTCACAAATCCTAAAGACGAATTCCTACTTCGCGACATCTATCGTGCCGTCGGTGTGACGGACAACGACATAGTCCTTGATATGTTCGCGGGATCCGGTTCCGCCGCGCAGGCAGTCCTCGAGCTCAACCGAAGCAAGGGATCATCATGCCGTTTCATAGGCATTCAAGTCGCGGAGGACCTGACCCAAACACTCAAGATGGCAAAGGGTGCAGCGAAGCAGATCACGACCAACGCGATCAAGCTCCTCGAGCGGTTGGGCCGCCCCACCACGGTCGCTGAAATCACGAAGCAGCGAATGAGACTCGTGCACGAACAGCTCGGGGGCGACCTACTCCTTGATAGCGGGTTCCGCGTGCTGAAGGTCGACAGCTCGAACTTGGCCGATACCCTCGCCGCTCCCGATCGGCTTGCGCAGGAGACCCTTGTCAGCGCAATCGAGAGCGTGAAGCCTGATCGTACCGCGAACGATCTGCTGTTCCAGGTACTGCTCGACTGGGCTCTCGATCTCAGTGAACCGATCATGAGCGAGCAAATGGGCGGCCGTGAAGTCTTGTCGGTGGCCGAGGGTGCCCTCGCCGCTTGCTTTGACGACGACATTACTGACTCTGTTGTCCGCGAGATGGCGCAACGTCATCCGCTCCGCGCCGTCTTCCTCGATGCAGGCTTCAGAACTGACGCTGCACGAATCAACGCCGAGCAGATTTTCCGCGAGGTATCGCCCGAAACCGAAGTAAAGGCAATCTGACTTGATGAAGCTCCAGTTCAAGGTTCAGCAATACCAGACCGAGGCGGTCGACGCTGTGGTCGATGTGTTCGCCGGTCAACCCTATGCAGACGGGGTGAAGTACCGCGTTGATCCCGGTAGGGACGCTGCGCCGACCCTCGTGGATGACTCGGGGCTCCGCAACACGGAGATCACTTTGAGGACGCCACAATTGCTGGCTAACGTGCACAAGGGACAACAGGCTCGCGGACTGGAGCTGTCGAAAGACCTGAGGGACCCGGCGAAGAAGTCCGCAGCTCCGATCAACCTCGATGTCGAGATGGAGACAGGTACCGGCAAAACGTACGTGTACATCAAGACGATCATGGAACTGCACAGGCGGTACGGGTGGTCCAAGTACATCGTCGTCGTGCCGTCGATTGCAATCCGAGAGGGCGTGAAGAAGTCGTTCGACGTCACCGCCGAGCACTTCCAGCAGCTGTACGGCACCAAGCCGCGCACGTTTGTCTACAACTCCTCACGGCTGCATGAGCTGGAGCGGTTTTCGTCCGACGCGGGCGTGCAGGTGATGATCATTAACGTTCAGGCGTTCAACGCCACAGGCAAGGACGCCCGTCGCATCTACGAGGAGCTCGACGACTTCCAGTCCCGCAAGCCAATTGACGTGATCGCGGCGAATCGCCCGATCCTCATCATCGACGAGCCGCAGAAAATCGAGGGCGACGCGAAGAAGCCCTCGAAATCGCTGGAAGCGCTCGGCCAGTTCAACGCCTTGTTCGCGATTCGCTACTCAGCCACGCACAAGCTCGAGCGCACCAAGGTGCACCGCCTCGACGCAGTGGACGCCTACAACCGAAAGCTCGTGAAGAAGATCGCGGTGCGCGGCATCAGTGTGAAGCACCTGGCGGGCTCGACGGCGTATCTGTATGTGGATGGGCTGGAGATCGGTAAGGGCGCGGATTTCCCGAAGGCGCGGGTGGAGCTGGAGGTGCAGACCAGACAAGGTATCAAGCGTCAAGTGAAGCGCCTCTCGAAGGGGACGAATTTGCATGACATCTCCGGGGGCATCGAGGCGTACAACGGGCTCTTCGTCCGGCATGTCGATGCGAACCGCGACGTCATCGAGCTGAGCAACGGCGACGTCGTCGGTGCCGGCGAGGTCACCGGAGACGTGACCGAAGATCAGAAGCGGCGTATTCAAATCCGCGAGGTCGTCCGTGCCCACCTCGACAAGGAGCGGGAGCTCTTCGCCCAGGGCATCAAGGTGCTGTCGCTCTTCTTCATCGACGAAGTGGTCAAGTACCGCGACTACGCGCGGGGGGACACGCTCGGCGACTACGCGCGCCTCTTCGAGGAAGAGTACGAGAGAGTACTCAGCGACTACCTCAACCAGCTCGACCTCGACGAGGCCGCCGAGCGGTACCGAAAGCACGTCGAAGCCATCCCGGTGCGCTCCACCCACGAGGGCTACTTCTCCATCGACAAGAAGACCAAGCAGTTCGTCGACGGGAAAATTGCTGCCCGCGGCGACCTCGCCGGTCAGTCAGACGACCTTGACGCCTACGACCTGATCCTCAAGCAGAAGGAGAAGCTGCTGTCATTCGATGAGCCAGTGCGATTCATCTGGTCGCACTCGGCTCTGCGTGAAGGTTGGGACAACCCCAATGTGTTCGTGATTGGCATGCTCAAGAAGAGCGATAACACCACTACCCGCCGACAGGAAATTGGTCGCGGTCTGCGCCTGTCGGTCGACCAGCACGGTGAGCGGATGGACAACGACGTCACGGTGCACGACATCAACGAGCTGACCGTCGTCACCGACGAGTCGTACACCGACTTCGTCACTGCCCTACAGAATGAGATCATCGAGTCGCTGTCAGCCCGGCCGCGCAAGGCGAGCCTCGATTATTTCACCGGCAAGCAATTCAAAATCGGAGATGGGTCGTCAAGTGTGCTGGAGCAAGCGGCAGCGCTGATGCTGTACAACCACCTCATCCGGAACAACTACATCGACGACGGCGGGTTCGTCACGGACGACTACAAGGAAGCCAGGGCGTCTGGGAGACTGGCCGCGCCGACAGCGGAGGTGCTCAAGCCGGTTATCGACTTCGTCTGGCCGCTGGTCGACGCGCTGTACCTCGACATTCCCAAGCCCACGGACGGACGCAAGCCGAAGAAGATCCCGTTCAACGAAAGAAACTTCGCCAAGCGAGAGTTTCAGGAGCTGTGGGGCCGCATTAACCACAGGGCCGTGTATCAGGTTGACTTCGACTCAGCCGAGTTGATCGCCAAGTGCGTCCACGTCCTCGACACCTCGCTGAATGTCACCGTTATGCAATACCTGGTCGAGTCGGGACAGCAGGTAGTGGGCCTCGAAGTTGAGCAGCTCGGAGCGGGTACCGGTTTCAAGATGTCGAAAACCAAGGTTGAGCACTCTGCCGCTTCTGCCAGTTCGACGGTGAGATACGACCTGCTTGGTGAGATCGCCGAGAAGACGCAGCTCACCCGCCGCACTTGCGCTGCGATCCTTACCGGGCTCAACCCGGACACGTTTGCGAAGTTCCAGCAGAATCCCGAGCAGTTCATCACCGAGGCCGCTCGACTTATAAACGAGCAAAAGGCGACCGTGATCGTCCAGCACCTCACCTACGACCGGGTCGATGGCCACTACGACTCCTCGATCTTCACTGAAAACCAGACCGCTCAAGACCTTTCGAAAGCGGGTGAAAAACTCGAGAAGAGCGTTTACGAGTACGTCGTCACTGACTCGAAGGTCGAGCGGTCGTTCGTCGAAAAGCTCGACGTAAGCGACGAGGTCGTCGTCTACTCCAAGTTACCGCGCGGGTTCTTCATCCCGACACCGGTTGGCAACTACAACCCGGACTGGGCCATCGCGTTCCGCGACGACGCCAGGATCAAGCACGTCTACTTCGTCGCCGAAACCAAGGGCTCGATGTCCACATTGCAGCTCAAGGGTGTCGAGGAGGCCAAGATCGAGTGCGCGAGGAAGTTCTTCGCCTCAATCAATGACACGGCGGGTGATCTTGGCGTGAGGTACGAGGTTGTCGACTCATATGACTCGCTCCTCGGCCTGGTAACTGGATAGCGTGGGATGAGCGTTGACGCCCATGGCTTGAAAAAGACTACGAGCAATCTCACTCGTCCGAAACGAAACCTGCCGCAGCTATTTCCGAAACACTAGCCGTGCTCTTAAATCTCCCCGCCCGCTGCGTGAGGCCACTGATGGTAGACAGAACTCGATCCCATGATGCGTCTAGTAGCAGTCCTCGGCGCGTGATGATCGGTCCGTCAGCTACCTCGACCGGCTCGTCGGCAGAATTACCAGCCGCATACACCAGCCACCCCTCCTCCAACCCGAACCGCCGGCAGTACGCCGCCATCTGGTACAGGTCAGCGTTCGGGTAGCGCCCGTGCTTCTCGACCTTGTACTTCACATCGATGCACGCCCGTACCTCCCCGTCGACGAGCCATACCAGGTCCGGCGCGATCTTCACCGTCCCCTCGACGTCGAGCGTCGACTGGTACTGCGACACCAGCACTCCCCCGTACGGCTTGAAGGCCTCACGCAGGGAAGCCGACACGAAGTCCTCGAACACCGACCACATGTCCACGAGGAACCCCGACGCGACGACTGAGCCGGCGCGCTGTTCGACCGACGACCCTGTCGACACGAGCGACGCCAGCGCCAGCGCCGACGAGTACCGCGCGTTTCGTCGATCCGGCCGGATGGCCGGCACCGGCGCCCCGAGGGGGATCACCGACACTCCGTCGAGCACCCGCACGATCCCCCGCAGCGCCCTGAGCGCGTCGGCAGGCACACCCGGCAGTCGCAACAACCGCGTCGCTGCGGTCAGCAGCACCTGGTTCTCCGCGATGTCCTCCACGTAGTCGTCGAACGACACCTCGACCGGCAGCGGCTGCCCGCCCCGACGCGTCAGCTGGTCTCCGATCCGCCACCGACCCCGCACGAGCGGCAGCGCATCCTCGCGCGTGACGTACCCGCGGAGCGGTCCTCCGGCCAACGCCCGCGAGGCCTGCCGCACGAACGCGTGCGCCAACGCCGGCACGAGGTCATCGTCCTCCTCGAACCCGAAGTCGTCTTCGGTCCAGATCGCACTCCCGGCGCGGGCGTACCCGAGCATCGCGAACAGCCGCCGCACCGGCGTCTTCGGCTTCAGCCACACCGTGTGCCCGGCGATCCGGACGACGCCGACCTTCCGGACACCGCTCACGCGGTACTCGTCCGCGCCGAGCGTCGGCGCGACCGTCGCGATGTTCGCCGACGCAAGACCGACCGCCACCGCGCGCGGCAGCCGGTGTACCACCGGCTGGTCTGCTTCCCGAAGCTCAATCGTCGAAGGAAACACTTTCGGCCCCGTCCGCAGCGTCGCGTGTCGCCTGGCGACGCAGCGTTGCCAGGCCGTACCGCGCCTCCAGCGTTGCCAGGCCGTACCGCGCCTCCAGGTCGACGCCTTCGCCGTAGTGGTGCTCCGCCAGGAGCGGCAGGATCTCGTACCGCCACACGTCCTGCAGACCGGTCCC